>Ga0181521_10006726_pt1 | contig 12333 bp, 13 predicted proteins | sample PEATcosm2014_Bin_32_FD_119764 | JGI IMG/M metagenome (GOLD analysis project Ga0181521, IMG submission 119764) | Peatland microbial communities from MTU Mesocosm Facility, Houghton, MI, USA - PEATcosm2014_Bin02_60_metaG | ecosystem: Environmental > Terrestrial > Soil > Wetlands > Peat | place... | reverse complement strand
CGATCGTTGCCCGTCAGAAGTCCCTCGTAGCTCAGGTATTGGCTGTAATAGGCGCCGAGCAAGGTTTCCGCCTTCACCCCATTCGGGGTCAAACAGCCGGTCGTGACCTCAAAAGGGGGATAGACATCGACTGCAAACGGTTGCAACAGTGCCAGATCCACAGAAGATGAGCGTATACTGTGGCGGCCGAAGATGATGATCTGCTTAAGAAAGGAACCATCCCCGCTACCCCAACCCGAAACTCGTAAAGGTGCGAAAGGACGGGTGTATTTGTTAAGTTAACGGCATTAGGTCCGACCCCGTTGCGGCACCGATACCGACCTCTTCTTTGGACATGGGAACAGGCTATTCGCGAAAGTAGAAAAACAATCGCAACCTCTTAATCTAAGAAAACTCTCCGTTGAAGGCTATCGTCAAACTCGCTTGAAGGACAATCTACAACAAGACGCCCTTCACGAAAACCGATAACTCGGTCAGCTATTCGTGTGGCTTTAAGAACATCGTGCTCGACCAGAAGAATGGTCACTCCTGATTCCTGGGTAGCATGCTTCAGATGCCCTAACATCGTTGAACGGGCCCTTGGGGACAAGCCCGCAAGTGGTTCGTCGGCAAGCAGAAGACTCGGTGGAACGATAACCCCACAGGCGAAGGCCAGCAACTTTCTTTCACCTCCTGAAAGCGAGACCGCTGTCCGTCTTGCATTGTCATTCAGCGATGAGAATCTTTGCAGAGCCAACTTTATTAGGCGCCTGCGATCATTTCGCGCCTTCTGTGTACAAGCTAACTCTAAGTTAGTGACAATGCTCAGGGTAGAGAAGAAGGCTTTGCGTTGAGGAACATAAATAATGCCTTGCTGCCTCATTTTATGAGGCGGGCAAGCAAGTCTCGTCCCTTCCCAAAAAACACTACCGCTGGATTCTGGGAGTAGACCCATTATGGCCCTTAACAATGTCGATTTTCCGGACCCGTTCCGGCCGACAAGCAGTGTGATTTGTCCCTTGGGTATATGGCACGAAATATCTTCTATCACCTTCCGGTTGACATAACCGCCGGATAACAAATCAATATTTAACCCTGTACTCTTGTCCATCAGATTCCTCTGATCCCAGAAATGCCTCAAGGACCGTCCTGCTGCATAAAACGTCGTCCGGTGGTCCTTCCACAAGAAGATTTCCTTGAGATATGAAAAGCACCCGGTCAGCCACCTTTCTCAAAAAATCCATATCGTGCTCGATAATTAAATAAGATCTGCCCGGATGCTTTTCTAATAGAATCCGCGCGGCAATCGGCCTCATGTGGGGTGCCATTCCCGCAACTGGTTCGTCAAGGGCAACCAGGGGTGCATCAGAAAGCAAGCAGAAACCAAGGTTTAAGAGTTTTATTTCCCCGAAAGAAAGGTTTCGGCACTTCTCGTTTGCCTTTTTTGCTAAGCCTAATTCTTCCAAAAGCTGATCGCACTGCTTTTTGAGGCTATTTTCAAAGTCCTGCCAGGTCCCTTTCCGGAGAGACCATAACCAGCTTTCACCTTTCTGGTCTATTGGTACTGTCATCAAATTTTCCAGGGCCGTTAATTCGCCAACAAAGCGAGGGCGTTGAAAAGTGCGAATAAACCCTAACCTGGCAATTTGATCAGGCCGGACTTTGGAGATGTCTGTTCCTGAGAAAAAAACCCGGCCTGCGTCACATCGGAGATAGCCTGCCAGCACGTTAAGCAACGTGGTTTTCCCTGCACCGTTAGGCCCTATTATTCCCAAAATCTCCCCCCTGCCTACCTTAAAGGAGACATCCTTTATTGCTTCGAGCCGACCGAAAAGCTTGGTCAAATGGCTTGCTTCCAAGACTTCCATTTTCTCAATCAAGTCCTCTGTTCTACCCCGACATGAAGACGTCCCAAAAGGCCCTTTGGCCGGTAAAGCAATACAAGATAGAGCAAAATACCAAAAATGATCTGCCTGAGATTTGCGGCAGCCTGACCTGTCAGACCTACCGACCGTAGTAACTCGGGGATAATGACTACAATTGCGGCGCCCGCGATGGAGCCTCTATTGCTCCCGGCCCCTCCTACAATCACCATGGCGAGCAGCATCACGGAATCCATCACTCCAAACCCGCTAGGGTCAACTATACCTACTATCCAGAGATAAATGACACCCGCGAGTCCGGCAATGGAAGCTGACACGGTAAAGGAAATAAGCCGTTGAGTACCAACCCTTTTGCCCAAACTACCGGCAAGTGTTTGGTCTTCTCTGATTGTATTAAGGACCCGTCCCAAAGGTGAGCGCCGCCAGCGCCGGGTGATGAGAGAAAATCCGAGCACGATGAAGCAGATAGGTAATAACAGAATCTTCGAAGGGTTGCGGGCAAGTCCTGTCCCATGTGGAGCCAAGTCAACCACCATTCCAAAAGCACCGCCGGTTAGACTCGTCCAATGAAGTATTACGCTGAAAAAGACAAGGGCCAGCCCGAAAGTCGCAATAGCAAAGAAATCACCATTTATTCGGGACAGAGGTATCGCCAGCATTGCTGCCATAGCTGCAACAAAAAATGGGGACAGGAGAGAGGACAACCATGGAGAAATTCCGAGTTTGGTCACCAGCAGCGCCGCCGTATATGCCCCCATCCCGAAGAATGCCGCGTGGCATAAGGACATAAGCCCCATTTCGCCTGCCACCATGTTTAACGAAATGGCCAGCAGCGCATAGAGCCCGAATATACACCCGATCATCATCCAATATTCCATATGGGATTTCCCCCAAAAGCCGGTTCACATCTACTGCATCTCATCGCCCACCAGAATCTCAGGCCTGAGGAACAGGTACAGGAATAATACTGAATAAATAAAAATATCCTGCCACATGCTCCCCAGGTACCAGATCACGGCGGTGCGGACAGAAGCTAACATCACTGAAGCCAAGACTACGTATCTGATACGGTATATTCCGCCGACAAGAAGAGCGACAACACCGGGAAGCAACCAATCGAATCCCATGCCGGGAGAGATCGAGAGATCCATTCCCACGAGCGCGCCAAGTCCGCCTCCAACGGCCGAGGCGATCAAGAAAACCTTCATCTGAACTGATAGAACGTCGATGCCGAAGATTGTGCTCAGTTCTGAATGTTCTGCCACCGCAGCCTGTTGTTTCCCGAATATGGAGAACGAAGCGGAACAGCCCATGAGAACTGAGACCCCAACAGCAAAGGCAATGAGCCAGCACTGGACCACTGTTAGATGCCCGCCTGCGAACGAATAGACCGGCATCTGTTCCAAAGACCAAACGGACCTGGCATCTTCACCGAATATAAGGGCGATGGTATGCTGGAATATGAGGTGGATTGCAAGAGACGCCAGGAGGAGAACAAGGGGAGATGCTCCTTTTGTCATCAAGGGACGGAGGAAGACCATAAAAGAAAGCGTTCCTGCCGCGCCTGTCAGGATAACAGCCGATAGAAACGCCCAATAGGGATTTGCAGCGCAATAATTGAAAAATGACCAGGCGGCGTAACCGCCGATGGAGATCGTAAGCGCGTGCGCGAAATGAAAGAACCTCGCCGTAACATAGACCAGGCGAAAGCTGAGAGCAGCCAGGACTATGGCGCTTGCAGCAATCAGAGTATTGAAGACAAGTTGCAAAACGTGTTCCGATCTCCGCTACTTAACTACCTGTAATTTACCTTCCTTGATTATATACCGATCAAATCCGCCGCCGATTTTGTCCCCGTGTTTATCAAAGCGAATATCGCCTGAGACGCCCTGATAGGAAGGCATGTCAAGAAGGTAGTTCCGGATCGCTTTTCCCGTAGCGGCGCCGGATTGGACGGCTTGGGACAGGACCATTATCGTGTCGTAGGAGTACGCCGCGTACACTTCGGGTTGTTCCTTATACCTCGCGGCATACTCGGATGCGAAGTGTTCGTATTTTGCTCCCGCAAGCTTGGCGGGCGCCACCAATCTGCAGCCCTCGGCGGCTTTGCCGCCGACTTCAACGAATTCAGGGGAACTCCAAACATCTCCGCCAAAAATGGGTACTTTAACCTGGAGTTGTTCAGCCTGTTTTACGAAATTGCCTCCCTCCTTGCCGTGCGTAATCACATAGAATGCCTCTGCCTGGCTTCCTTTGAACTTTTCAATTTGAGTACGGAAATCGGTCTGTCCTTCCTGAATCCCGTCGCTCGCTACGATCATGCCCCCAAAAGAGCCAAGGTCCTTCCCGATCGCTTCGAAAAGGCTCTGGCCCCACGTATTGGCGAAATACAACACGGCAATCTTTTTGATCCCAAGCTCCTTGAGCCAATTTGCCATAACCGAGGCCTGGGCGGTATCAGACGGCGCGACCCGGAAAAAATAATCGCCGCCTTTCGTGCTAAGCTCAGGGGATGAGGCGATAGGCGAGAAGATAACCACCTCTCGCCTGTTCCCAATGCTGGCCATGGCCATCGTCTGAGAGGATGCGGCAGAGCCGACCACCACAGGGGCTTTATCCCGGTCAATAAGATGTTGCGTCACGGACACGGCCACAGGGGTTTTACCCTGGTCATCCTCGAAGATCAAGCGAATCGGAGTTTTGCCTTGATTTTGAAGATCTGCGATCGCGAGCTCCATCCCTTTGCGGGCGCGTTCTCCATAGGATGCCACGGGGCCGGTGAGAGGCAGGCAGACTCCAATCGGCACCGGGGTGTTTTCTTTCTTGGACTGCACTTTCTCTTTCGAGGAATCAGCATCGGCCAAAAACATTTTACAATCAAAATTTTGTTTCGGGTTTATATTTTCAGCCAGAACTTCATTCCTCTCCGTCGGTGAAGAACCCGGAAACAACAGAGAGCCAATTATTAGAGATACTGATACTAGAATAGATTTCGTCTTCATGCTGGAATTCTTCTCTCATCTGGAGTTACACATTTGACTAATATACATGTCCAATCAATAATTCACTACGTTTACAACCTATTTCCCATATATCACAGGACATGCCAATGCTTCCCTGAAGCCACGTTGCCATTATACAAGTTGGTAACTTTAGTGCGCAATTCATCCCAAGTTGTTCTTATAAGTTCATAATCATATACTACAGTCAAAAACATTGTTTCAGATTGAGGACTCATAGTTGCTAAAAGCATTAAATACCATTCAAGACCGTTTTGTTTCTTTGCATACTTGGCAGGCCTGATGTCCGGCATTTCAACGTTCCAAATATCAGTTGTATCACCTGTTAAAGAACTTCCAACAAACAAAACATCAGGTCTTCCTCGAAACCCTCCCAGAAACTCCTTTTTGCTGCATCCCAATATCTGAGTATAGCCGCTCCCCCGGCACCAATCGGGAGACATCTCTTCCTTCCAATGTTGATTAACTGGCTTAAATATACCAGGACGGAAATGGCTTGTACCATCTTGGAGAGTTAACATAAGACCTTCTATACCATTAGCGTCGTAACCTGTTCCTAAAGAATGTACGCTATAAATATGCGATTGTATGACCCTACATATATGATATCTAGCCAATTTACCGGCCTCTTCTTCTTTCTTTACTGCAGCGATGAAGTCAGGACCGCTATCCGCTTTCACATAACTCCTAGAGGTAAAAAACTCTAAATAATTGTTGTCAGGATCAGATGCTGGTTCATCTTTATGCTTTTTTTCAGTTTTAAAATAATCTGGCATTATGGAGCCTGTGTTATCAAAATAACACCAAGATGGACCACCATCCTTCAACCGGAAATGCCATCCTTCTTCCCACTCCCACTGTTTCCACGTCCAAAGAGGGACATCCGAATCCATTCCTACCTTTGCATCATTATCACTCACTAGAACAGTACGATATACTCGGCCTGGAACGCGAGAGCGAGAAGTGATATCAACAAGATCTCTTAGCGTATTTCTGTATCTTATGATTGGCTCATAAATGTGCCTGGTTTCCTTGTCTAGGCTATGGCGGGGCCAATTCCAGAAATGTGAAGGAAGAACATTTGTGATTGTTGCGACGCAAGGCACAAACTTTCCTTCCTTAGATGCTGATGCTAATTCTCTTCTGATCTCATCTATTACCGCAGCCAGAAAATGGGTATAGAATCCAACATTGGTTGCAAAGAATGCCGCTTGGCCTGGAACTGCTTTGTCGCCTGGGAAAGGCCAGACCTCCTTTGGGACTCGATATATTTCTGTTGTTCCAGATACGTCATCATACTCTTCCTCGAAGTATTTGCTCAATAATGTTCTTAATGCTACACCTCTTAATCCGTCTGGAGTGTCATCACAACCTGAGATCGCACCCCATTTTCCCATTAGCTTCCGGAGTCCCGATGCTAAATCGGGACCTCTTCCAGACCCGATAATTCTGGAATAATGCTCTATCGCTGGAATGGCTTTGACTGCCGAATCAGCGTTAGCTAAGTTGGTTTCGAGGTTTACAGCCGCATTTTTCATATTATTGACAATGTGAAGTATGCCTACTCCAAGGTTTGATAACATATAGAGAATCATCACCCCAGCAATAGCTGCCATACCAGATGTTCTTGCCGATAGAACATTATCAATCTGAAAAAGAAGCGCCAAACTCAGAATAAAAAAAGGAATAAAATATATCAGATAATCTATAACGTCGTGCTCTCGTGTTGGTCCAACGTTACTATCAGTGCGCCTGCTAACATATCCTAAATAGCGTATCAACACTACAATGGGAGGGGCAAAAAGTGAAGTTAAGAATAAAACCATAACTCCGGTCTTGAAAGATTCGTTCCAGTTTCCAGCTACCCCTAGTTTATGGGTAGTTTGTATTCCATTTAACTTCTGAATAATGTCATTTTTAGAATCATACGGAATACCAGGACTATCATTAATAAAATCCTTGAGTTCACTAACTTCGTTTGCAGCTTTGGTCACTACATCGTGAGGCTCATAGTAAACCGCTTTAGAGAAGACATACACAGTAATACCCGCACAAACCCAGATTAGGAGGACAGTACAAGGAATGCCCCATTTAGAAGCCCAACTTAGGCGGGACCTAACGCCATTGATAAACTGAGATTCCTTCCCCTTTTTAGAATCGGCCATCATGACTCCATTCAACAATCGCGTATGGATTCAGGAGCAAAAAAATCTTTAGTTAGCTTCACCAGCTCAAGCGGCAACCACTTAGGAATATTATTCAGGTCAATTCCCACAAAAGTAGAACAGGGACACAGGTCAGAATTCAAAATATGCTCCTTTGCCGCCCTAGTCTCTACAGCCATTTGTATGGACTGATTATCAATGCTCCCAAGGACCTTTGCATCTGCGGGACAGCCTACTATCTTCATGTCTTCTGAAACGGTAAAGGTAAAAAGCGGACGCCTGCATGGGGGGCGCGCGACAATCCGCTGCCCCCACTCGGTCCGGTTGTCGTATCCCAGGGACCTGTCGATACCGCTGATTTTCTGGAAGAAATCATCCGTTTGGCGAAATGTCAGGGCCTCTTTGATCTCCTCATCTGTCCGGCCGATGACTACATAGCTCTCGATTAGCGGAGTCACGCCCAATGCTCGCGCAACAATGAGGAGATCAGCCGCCCGATCACGATTTAGCCGGGTTACCGGCATCTCGACGGCCAATCTTCGATCTCTTCGAAAACGTCCTTTCAGACAATGGGACAATGCCGTTATCGTTCGGCGAAAGGAAAAAGACAGATGGGTCCGGCGGTCATGTTCAGTTTCATCGGTATCCCTGAAAGAAAGAATCACGGTAACGCTCAATTTATCCAAACGGTCGACCAATTGCCGGTCAATCAGGGTTTGGCCGTTTGTAAAAATCACAAAACCAAGCCCCTTTGCCCTCACCCTCTCAATAAGCGCAAAGGCCCCCGGGTCCATGAAAAGCTCGCCAACGCCAGCATAAGCTACTGATTGCCCCCCGCGGCTTATAAGGTAGTCAAGTATCTCATCTAAACGCTCCGGCAGCCAGGAGGTCTGCCAATACACAATCTTGCGTCTGGATCTGTCCATTCCCTGGAAGCAGCCGTCGCACCGCAAGGTGCAGCCAGTTGACAGGTTCAGGTAGGCGAACAGAAATCGAGGATGTTCGTGCAGACCGTCAGCCCATTCACGATTATGTTGGACACACTCCAGCTCTATGTCCCGTGGGAAAAAATAGCCCGAAAGACCGGGCGGAGAGACAAGCGGCCCATCGCCGCAGCAAAGCGGGCGAAAATCCCGTGCATGGAGACGCCATGTCCCATCAGGCATTTCCTGGATGAAATCCTCAAGCTCGCCAAGATCATGGGAACTACACACGCAGCCGGGTCCTGGAGGACCATATTTGAACTCAATGTTGCGAGGTAATGATTTCATGACCACGCGGCTCCATGTGAAATCGCCCCGGTATGACAGCCGGTCCAGGGGTCCTTTAAAAACTCCTTGACCCTTTGTCTTTTCCAGTGGAAGAATGGGGTTTTCACGCGATAGAAAGCCGGAAATATCTCGGGGTGCAGTCTTATCATCGCCTCGGCTTCTTCATCGGCGGATAGTGGAGGCAGATAACCAGGATAAACGAACTCGGAGATATTCTTGGAATCGTAGTATTCGTATCGGTGATGTTTTGCGTAGAAGGTCCCCGAGAGCGGGGCAAGTTGATATAGATTGACTGCCACATTCTCTGAAAAATCAAGTAATTTCGCTGAAACAGCGAGGGTCGTTTCAAAATCAGCTTTGCTCTCCTCCGGATCGCCCCAAATGAGGCTCGCCATCACATTGAAATCCCGCGAAAGCTCTGATATCAGGCCCAAACAGCCGCGAAGAGAGATGCTGTTGTCTTTTAGCCGTGACGATTCCAGGCCGGTAAACAGACCGGCACATCCGGACTTGGCTAAGAGATCAACCATCGACGGCGTCAGATCATCAATTCTGGCATAGCAGCTAAACCGCAAATCTTTTGAATCTTTCCTCAGTTCCTGGAAGCCTTTGCAGAAGGCCTTGACGCGATCAGGCGAAGATAAGAAAGAATCATCAATGACGTGAATCAAATCGGTTTTGATCGTGTTGACAAGCCGGAAAATTTCGCCGAGGACCGAGGCCATTGGTCTAAGACGGATACCTTTACCCCAGGCGCTGTTAACGCTGCAAAATCTGCAATTATGGACGCACCCTCTGGATGTTGACACCTCAAATCGCCCATACTTACTGAAGTCAAAGAGCGTGTAATCCAACGCGGCTATCCGGCAGCCTTTCAACCGGGTACGTGGACTCTTTCCGCTCATGACGTTCCCCTGCCGGCGCAAATGCACTCCCGCCGGCAAATCATGCGGGGTTCGAAATTGTCCGGAAAGAAAGGACAAGACCCCAGGCAAGCCGGTTTCGCCCTCTCCTGCGACGACGCAGTCAATCCAGGGAAACTCCGAAATAGCCTTGGGGCCTACCGTGGATGCGGCTGGACCGCCCAATATAACAAAGAGATCGGGCCTTCGCTGTTTGGCTAACCGTATGGCTGGAATGACAAAAGGCAAAACGGAGTCCCAAACGGACAGTCCGACAAGGTTTGAATTCAGCCCGCCAAGAACATCCGCTAAAGAGCTTGTGTTTAAATGATCGGGTGGAATCGCTTCGGCGGAATTTACGAGTGTGTAATCAAAGCCCATCTTCTTCAAGATGCCTGATATCGCCAAAAGACCTTGAGGAGGAGCCAAATGCCGCAAGTCCCTCACGGGCAAGCAACAGTTCATCAATGAAATGTTTTCTTTATATAGCATGCCCACCAACACGCCGGGATAGGACCCATTCCAGTCAATAAAGCCAGGAACATCCTGAAACCAGGGTTCAACTCATTTCGGATGCTATTTCGGAGAATCTGCCTCTTCTCCTGGGAAGAGTGCCCAGACTTGAATCGTGCAAGAACAGCAAAAAGGTTACGGCTCGGAAACGATAAAGTGCAAAAACCACCACTATGTTGCATTGGCACCCAGGGAGAAAGCATTGCGATTACCCCATGAGCGCTTTTGTTCTAGGCAAAATAGTCATCTGCCGGTCTCTAAAAAATGCGAGGCAAAACCCCGCAGGCGCCGATGCCTATTCGGCCGGGACTATACGCGGAGTTTTTGGGCACTGCGAGAAACAGTCGAATTCACTCCGCTTCACTAGAGGAAACAGTATTGGATCGTAAATAGGCAGACCAGAGGCTGATATTCTTTTACTTGGGTGTTCGGAAATGGGTCGCGAGGGTTCGCCAAAGGTTTCGCGGTGTTCGTCGAGCATAATGGCCCCCTGATTCACTGCAATGATAGAGAATATATATAAAATTGGGGCACAATTACATACTGATCACAGAAGGTCAAGGAGAATGTTCCGCTACAGATCCGAGGTATCCGAGCTTGGGGTGGAGCCGATGTTTCACGATGATTTATAGAGTCCGTGTACGTCACAATACAGACAGGACCTTTCGATTTGGGCAAGTAAAGTGGAATTTCAACCGGCGCTCGCCTCAGGCTCAAGTATCATTGAGGCCTTGGGCGGCGTCAAACTTTTCGCGGGACCAGGAGCATGAAAAACAACCCCAGGATGAACAGCGCCTCCAAAGACAGCACGGCTATGCGCGGGTTGCCGGTCCGGCTGGATATGGCCCCGTAGAGCAGGGGGCCGAAGATCGCGGCTATCTTGGCGCTGAAGGTCATAAAGCCGAAAAATTCCGCTTTCCTTCCTTCGGGGGCCTCAATTGCCATGTAGCTCCGCGCCGCTGCCTGGGTAGCGCCCAACATCAGTCCGGCGCAAACCGAAAGGACATAGAAGGCGAAGATGTCCGAAAAAACGATTATCCCGAGCAGGGCCAATATCCACACTACGATCGTAATGATGAGCGTGCGCACTGTTCCGATTCTACTTGCGAGCACTCCGGAGGCCGCTGCCCCGGCGGTCGCAGACAACTGGATAAGCATGAGGAGGAAAAGATTCTGTTTTACGGTGAACTGCAAAGTGTAAACGGTATAGGATGAGAAAAAGACGATCACGGTCGATATGGCGTCGCTTACGAGGAAATAGGCAATGAGAAACAGGAAAATATGCCTAAGTGAGCGAATTTCCCTGAAAGTCAGGATAAGCCTGGAAAAGCCTTCACTTATAGCCGCCTTTCCCGTTACGCTCGCCTTCGGATCAGGGGTCGGACCTAATGCCGCTAACTTAACAAATACAACTGTCCTTTCGCACCTTTACGAGTTTCGGGTTGGTGTAGCGGGGATGGTTCCTTATACTTACGTTTATAATTTGGGCGAGGCTTGTCCAGACCGCGAGCCTTTCGTCGATATTCCTGCTGATCTCTGGAAAACCGGCGATCTGGTTTGAAGTTCACACGGTACCTTGCACAATATTGCACGAAAGTTCGCCATATGGAAGGCCAGAAGTCCACGTCAGCACTGGACATCAGGTGTTTCAAGAACAGGCGCGTCTCGGTCAGAGCGCGTGCAAAACTGATCCAAGAACATAATCTTCTTGTGGTGAATCGAGTGGAGACCTCTTAAGCACACACCGCCTGCCTCCTCCTTGGTGGTTTCAATCATGGAATATCCCTTGGCAGAATAGGCGCCAACCGACAGCTCCAATTTCTTATCGTTGTACGCAAAAAATTTCTTCAAAATCACCATCAGCTCGGGCATAGCGAAAGTCAAACTTCCTTGCCAATGCTAGAAATCCCGATGTGGCCGGAGTGCATAACGAAAATGATTTGCATATGTTAACTCGCGATTGCTGAAAGAACAGTAAGATGCCGAGCTTCCTGTAGTGCCCCTTACTGTTTGCGCATTAATTTTGAAATGCCAGGTTACCACATGCCGGCCTGTAATATTGTGCAATAACAGCTATCTAGCTTATGTCAATCGAAGGAATGGCATCAATCCCCCGCTTTCCAGGCAGTTTTGTCATTTTCTGCAACCACCCGCTCCAACGGGCCTCCTGACGCCATTTTCGGCTCACTGCTCACCGTTCACTGCTCACTGCTCTCTTGGCATTTGCTCCCAGAATGTACCGGGTAACCCGGAAAAGTAGTTGCCGAAAAAGCTCGACAGGAACCACACACCCATCATCATTGAAACTATCCGCGCCGGCGCTGCCTTCGTCACCAACGAAAGGCCGATCGATCTGAAAAGGGCTGGTTTGATCCCTCCTTTGCATAATTACGAAAGTGCTCGGGCCGGACCTACCCCGTTTCATAAGATTAATCGAGGAATCTGGCTTTACCGCTCTTATGAGGAACTGATGTTTTTATCCGTCTCCAACGGTGTCCATCCACCCCGCTGCGCTTCTCCATGTGTGGCTGGGAATTGAGGAATTCGTTTTTCGCTGCTCCTCGCGTAGCGATAGAACCAAAAGGAATTATTTCTCTCTG
>Ga0181521_10006722_pt1 | contig 12335 bp, 7 predicted proteins | sample PEATcosm2014_Bin_32_FD_119764 | JGI IMG/M metagenome (GOLD analysis project Ga0181521, IMG submission 119764) | Peatland microbial communities from MTU Mesocosm Facility, Houghton, MI, USA - PEATcosm2014_Bin02_60_metaG | ecosystem: Environmental > Terrestrial > Soil > Wetlands > Peat | place... | reverse complement strand
GGAAGAACTGCTGCCGAAAATCTTTCAGCCTTTCTTTCGTGTGGACGATTCGCGCGACAGCTCGACCGGCGGAGTGGGGCTTGGGCTGGCGATCGCCTATCGGGCGGTCAGCGTGCACCACGGACGTTTGTGGGCGCAGAATGTGAACCCCGGACTGAACGTGTGGATCGAGCTGCCGGTGGCGGCGTAGGCGAACCGGACGTGGGTCAAATTTGCAGCTATGGGTTCGGGTTCCCGCCGCACCCGGCGATGCGCACCTTCAGGCCAGAGTCAGACCGAGAAACGATAGCCCACTCCACGAATAGTCTGAATGTGCCGGGGCCTTTGCGGATCGTCTTCCAGTTTCTGGCGCAACCAGGCCACGTGTACATCGATCGTTCGTGACGAGACTCCCGCGTGGTACTGCCAAACGCTGCTCAGCAGTTCATCACGCGTGACGATGTTCCCCCGGCGTTCGATCAAATATCGCAGCAGATCGAGCTCCTTGCCCGCCAGGGCGATCGGAATTCCGTTTCTGCGGACATCCCTCTTCTCGAAATCAACTTCCGTATCTCCGAATCTAAAGGAAACGATTTGCGACGATTGCCCCTTTCGAGCCCGGCGCAGAAGAGCTTCTATCCTGGCAAGCAGTTCCGGCGCTTCGAACGGCTTCGCTACATAATCGTCGGCTCCCAGCCGAAGGCCTACGACCCGGTCCACCAGATGAGTCTTGGCCGTGAGCATCAGAATAGGTATTTCGATTCCGCGCTGCCTGAGTTCGCGGCACACGTCAAGCCCGTTCTTGCCGGGCAGCATCACATCGAGAATCATCAAATCGAAGGTGCCCTCGGTTGCGATGGCCAGGCCCGTGACGCCGCCCGCCGCGTTTTCGATCTCGTAGCCTTCTGCCCGGAGGAGATCGGTCAGTGTCACCACAAGACCCGGCTCATCCTCGACTAACAGAATCCGTGAGCTCACGTTGTTGTTCCTGCGATAACACCGGCAGACGGATGATGAATTCGGCCCCACCAGCCGGCGGACCAGTAACGTCGATCGTCCCACCGTGTGCTTCGATTATGTTCCTGACGAGGCTCAAGCCAAGGCCGGTTCCATGAATCTGTTCATCTATGGCCCGCTGGCCCCGAAAGAAGGGATCGAAAATTCGGCTTCGGTCAATCGCCGGAATTCCGGGTCCACGGTCAGAGATGCGAACCTCAATCTCACTGCGGCTGGCGCTTGTGCTCACAGAGACCGCTACCCACGGATTAACTTTCATAGCATGACGCGCCGCATTGGTCAGCAGATTCTGGAATGCGTGTTCGAGCGCGAGGCGGTCTCCGATAACGGCGGGAAGCTCTGCGTCGATATGTTTCTCGACGGTGTATTGCTTTCGGGGCAGGTCGGTCCAGCTTGATTCGATGGCTCTTTCGAGGATGTCGGTGACCGAGAGGGGCTTCCATTCGTGAAGAGTGCGTCCGGCCTTTACACTCGCGAACCGTAACACCTGTTCCACGAGGTCCCCTAGCCGCCGGCTTTCCTGCCGGATCAGGACGCCGTAACGCGCAACCTGGGCCGGATCGTTGGTTACGTTGGTCTCGAGATTATGCGCCGCAAGATGGATGACGGAGAGAGGAGTGCGCAGCTCGTGAGAAATCCCGGTGACGAAATTCATCTCCAACTCCGCGAGCTTCTGAGTGCGGCGGGAGAAGTGCACCAGAGCTGCGGCGCTCAGCGTCATCAGGAACAGCACGCCGCCGGTTACGGCCATATTGCGGCGACGGGCCATCGCTACTACAGCGTCGAGCGAACCGCTCCGGTGCCGGACGAACATCTGCCAGCGTCCGAAACCGGATCGCGGGCCGCGCGCGGAGATGCGACCGGCGTCCCGCATGACCGGAGGCCGGATTATCTGGTCCAACGACAAATTGAATAGACTGACCGAGGCGTCGGCGCTCGAGGCTATGCTGGTCGCGCGATCGGGGTTCGATTCGAACAACACCGCGTGTTGCCCGCTGCGCTCAATCACCTGAACCAAGTAATCGAGTTTGCCTCCGCTCCCGAGATGAATCTGCACCAACTCGGGCAGCAAATTGCCGAGAAGCCACGCCTGGTTGAAATCGAAGATGATCCAGTTCATGCTGCTGCGCAGGGCCAGGGGATCGGGTGGACGAGATCCGGGGTCCGGGAGGGGTACGAGCGGGACTTCGAAAGCAGAACCGGCGGCGTTTTCCGCCTCAAAGCGGCGCCCGCTCGGTAGGCGCGCCGGAATCCCCAATTCCACCCGCTGCCGGATTTGCTGCCATTCAGGCGGCCACGGCTCTGAAGTGAAAGTCCCTTTATCCAAATCCAAGACATGGAGAACTATCGCGCCGTCGACGTGAGATGTGACCGCAATGCGCCGAAACATTGTTTGGTGCGATGTGCTGCTCCGCCACTTCGCATATCTTGATGCGATTTGTTCCTCGGGAGGTGTGCCATCAGTTTTGCCGTCAAGGCCCGCGAAGGAGCGACAATCGCGGGTGAGTTCCGCGTCGAAATCCTCACTGATGCGAGCAAGACTCAACTGAAGGTTGGCCCGCAGCCGAGACTCCTCTGCAATGCTTACTGCGCCGATCCATCGGTATTGAAGAACGCCGAGAACACCGCAAAGCAAAAGCAATGGGAAAACAAACAGCAGGGAAGCGGCCGTTCGCAACCCGCCCAGACGGCGTTCATATACAATTTTCCGAAAACCGTTGAACATTGCTGCGTGGCCCTGATTTGCGAGAAGTTCTGATTTCAAGGTACGACGGAGTTAAGCGGACCCAACGAACTTTTTACGAAACTTAACACTCATGGACCGCACCGCCGTTCGACCATTTCGAAAGGGGCACACAAAACGCATGCGGGCAAACGATTTCCTCTGTCCAATCCACCGCAGAACGATTCTCAAGTTTTCCATCAGCGCCGCGATTGGTTCCTCAAAATCGATCTGGGCTTTTGCAAAGGCCGACTTCTGGAACGAGAAGGAAGCGTCCGGCTGGAGTGACAGCGAGCGCGAGCGCCTGCTGAGCAACTCTCCTTGGGCGAAGAAGGCAACACCCTCGATGGGAGCTGGCGGCGACGGCGCTCCAGGGTTCGGAGGACCTCCGGGCGGCGGGTTTCCGGGCGGGGGCGGACCTCCGGGCGGCGGTATGGGCCGTGGCGGACCACCCGGTGGCGGGGGAGATTTCGGCGGGCCCGGCGGCGGAGGAATGGATTTTCAGATGACCGTGCGTTGGGAAAGCGCTGCGCCGGTTCGAATGGCGAGTAAGGAGCCGGTTTCCGACGATCCGGATTCCTATCTCATCAGTCTCTCCGGTCCTGGCGGCCGCGGGCGCGGGCCGGGCGGACAGCGAGGCAACGGGCAACAGGCGCCGGAATTCGGCTCTCCGGGCGGGTTCGCGGGCGGAGAAAACGGTTTGGAAGCGATGGCGAAAACGGCTCAATTGGAAGTTAAGGGGAAGCCGCCGCTGCATCCCGGCAAGGTTGAGCGGCTGGAAGGAGACCAAATGGCTCTGCTCTTTCACTTTGAGCGCGCCGCATTGCCGATCACGCCATCAACGAAGGAAGTAGTATTCAGCGTGCGAATGGGACCGATGGATCTCAGGGTGAAGTTCTCGCCGAAAGAGATGGTGTACAAGGGGCAGTTGGCGGCTTGATGGCGGTCCGGGCGGCCCGGCACGCCAAACAACGGTTGATTTTGCGGGGCCGCGCTCAGAACTGCACGCGAAGTGAGAGCTGCAGCGATCGCGGCGCTCCGGATGATTGGACCGATCCGCCCCCGAAGGCGTTATAGAGCATTGACGTGGCAATCCCGAAGTTCGCGCTTGCCAAGTTCGCGGTCTGGAACCCTGACGGATTCGCAAAATTCGGATGGTTGAACGCATTGTAACCGTCCAACCGCACCTGCAGCGAGACGTGTTCGGTGACCTGAATCCGTTTCCTCAGGCTGAGATCGGCGTTGACGAAATCGAATCCGCGGAGCGCGTTTCGTGGTTCGTTTCCCTGTCCACTTGTTGGTACCGAAAAGGCCGCGGGATTGAGCCTCCTGCCGCCTGGCACATGCGGGTCGGAAATCCAGATCGGCTGGCCCGTCAGATTTGGCCGCACCATCGCCGCGAACCCCATTTGACAAAGTGAAACGTTGCTCGTTGTCGAGGTGGGGCAACTCGTGCCCGACTGAATCGCCTGCGCCTCTACGTCGAAGGGAAGCGAACTGTGGGCAGAGACAAGCGCATCCATATACCATTTCGTCAACACGGGGCGTAGAAAACCAAACCCGACACCGGGTGAAGGCAAGGCTAATGTGGCCGTGCCGTTCGCGGAATGCCGCATGTCGTAATTGGAGAATCCAGTACTGGTCCCGCCGACGACCGCAAACCCGGCGAATCCCGAATCGTTCGATTGAGTGTCGCGGCTTTCACCAAGGGTATAAGACCCCTGCGCTGTCAAATAACGTCCGATTGTCTGGCGGTATTGCACCTGAAAGGCCCGATAGTTCGAGTTACCGCCGTTGGTGGTCAACTGCAGCATGCTGTAGGTCGTCGAGAAAAAGCCCGGTTGGGTCTGAGTGGTAAGCAGGTTTCCGCCCTGACTCCCAAGAAAGCCGGCGCTGAGCACGCGCCCGGAACCGAAGCGTTTTTCCGCGCTCGCGTTGAATTGCCACACGGTAGGCGATTTGAGGGTGGAAACAGCTCCGCTGATAACGCCGTACGGCTCCGTTGGAGGCAGCACGGGCGGTTCCGACACATCCGAGTTCAGTGGAAACGAGGGCTGAGTCGTAGCCACTGTGTTCGAGTAAGGCGGGTTGTTGAACGCCGACGCGGTCGACCCGTATCCGGTGTCATAGAACAAGCCGATACCTCCGCGGAACACGACTTCATGTCCGGGTTTGTGATAGACCTCGTTCGCAATACCGAAACGGGGCGCGAAGTTAAACCAGCGTGTGTGGTAAAGCGGCGCCGAGGTGCTCAGGTTGTTGGAACTGTCCAGTCCCAGCAGACCGGCGCCGCTTCTGACTCCCGGAGCAGGATTGAGATCGTAGCGGATGCCGAACGTTACAGTTGTGTATGCAGTCTGCTTCCGGGCAATCTGAAGATAGACCGAGAAGTTGTGGTAGATCGGATACCGCGTCGTGACATTCGATGTGACCGAGGCCTCCTGCGCATTCCCTGAAAGAAGCGAACCCGCGTTGTCGGAGATGCCGTTGAATGTCACGAACTCGTTGTAGGGAGATACCCGATAAGTGGGAAACAGCAGCCGGTAGTCGAAGCCGATTTTGCCACTGTTATTGCCGGCCACGCCCGCCTGATCGAATATGACATTCACCTGGTTTTGTGCCGTGGCGCTCGGGTTCCCGATGGAGTAGCCGTTCGCACCGCTGACGTTCATCGAAAATCCCGCGTTGGATGAGCTCAGGCCCGACGGGAAAATCAATGAGTCGCTCAGAGCCTGCGCGCCGCCGAAGTCATCCATCAGCGAATTGCTGCGCAACATCGTCCTGCTTACATTGAGACGCACATTGTTGACTTGATCCTGGCCGTCGATCCACGTCAGCGTCCCAGTAAGGGATTGTGAATCGGATGAGCTCTTCGTGACCGTGTTAGCCGTTGAAAAGCCTGCACCGCGGTTTGATGCCGTGGAAGGCGACCTGGCGTACCTGAGGAAGGCGGACATTTTCGAATTGATCGTCCGGTCGATTCGCATACTCTCCAAAGTCGACGTAGAGGGAGTGGAGTACGTGCTGATGAATTCTGCCGTGTCCACGGCCACCTCGGGTCCGTTGGGGACGGGGAATGCGTTCAGATAAGGCGCCAGGCGGCTTGTGTATAGCCGCGCGCGCACAGCGTTATCGGGAACGGTCTCGATGACTGTGTGAGGTTGCTCGGCGTGGGACTCTTCGAATGACAGGAAATAGAATGTCTTGTTCTTCTGAACAGGGCCACCGGCTGTGAGCGAACTGTTGTAGAGACGCTGCGTTCCCCGTCCGTACCCGTTCTCGTTGTTGAACCAGTCGTTCGCGTTCAGCGCCGTGTTGCGAAGGTACTCGGAAAGCGAAAAATGCAGATCGTTTGTTCCCCCGCGGCTGGTAATCGAGATCTGCGCGCCAGGAGAGCGCCCATATTCGGGTGAGAAGGTTGATGTCTGCACCTGCATCTCCTGCATAGCGTCAAGGGATATGAGGTTCGACGAAGTACCCGAGGCGTTTGTCGCAACAGAAGTGCCATTAGCCCCTGCGCCGCCGAAACCGATCGGGCCGCCCGGGCCTGGTCCACCGGGACCGCCACCGGATACTCCGGTGTTGGCGCTTACGCCGTCAATCATGTAGTAATTCGTGTTCGATCGAAGGCCGTTCGAGTGGATGCCCCCATCCGGACCGTCTCCCGCATCGATCACTCCTGGAGCAAGCGTCAGAAGGCTGGTGAAGCTACGGCTGTTAACCGGAAGTTCGCTCAGGGTTTGCCGATCGACGACCGCGCCCGTGGACGGATCGGCCGATATTCCCTCTGTTTGGGACGTCACTGTTATCGTTTGTCTTGCTGCGGCGCTCACACGCAGCGTGATGTGCAGAACCTGACTCTCCCGGGCGTGAACGAGCAGTTTCTCGATTACATACGAATCAAATCCGGCCTTGTCAACCTCCAGCCGGTACACGCCAGGGGCCAGTCTCTGCGCGTCGTAAAGAGAGGAATCCACGTCGTTCGGGTCGACTCGCTGAGACCTCTGCAGCTCATCCTGAATCAGGATGTTCGCGCCGGGGATGGATGCGCCGGACGGATCTGAAACGAATATGCGAAGGGCCCCTGTTTCCTGAGCGACCAGGGCTATCGGCGTACAAATCAAGAAGCATAAAAGCAGGGAGCGAGTCCTGAGCATATGGAATGTAGTACGTACGCTCCTTGTTCACAGCGAGTTTCCGACGCCATGGAAGTTTTACGCTTCTTAAGGTTTTTGCGGCCCAACCACTTGCTTGGTTAAGAACAGGTTAAGAAATGTAAAGTTAACGCCGAATTCGAAACGGCAGTAGAGCCCTGCGCAGTCCACGATTTATCAGGGCCAGTGCAATTCCGATGGACTAAATTAATCGAGGGAATCATATCCACTCACCTTTTATTGACAGGGCCTATGATTTTCCTTTTGCCGGGTCTCTGCCGGGGGCAGGGATATGTCATCTCCACCGTTGCCGGAGGAGCAAGTTATGTGGCCGGTCTCGGGAATGGCGGTCCGGCTACAAGCGCATACCTGAACTCTCCCGCAAGTGTGGCGCTCGACAGCGCTGGCAATCTCTACATAACGGACACCGTCGACAACCTGATTCGGAAGGTGAATGCGATTACCGGGAATATTTCGACCGTGGCAGGCACCGGAGCGGCCGGTTTCTCGGGTGATAGCGGACCAGCTACTGCGGCTGAACTGTACTTGCCGCACGGTGTCACTCTCGATAATTCCGGCAATCTTCTGATCGTCGATACCGGCAACAATCGAGTTCGCAGGGTAGGGCCCGATGGGGTCATAACAACAATAGCCGGGACTTCATCGCGTCCACCAGGCAGCGGGAACGGCGACGGTGGACCTGCGATAAATGCATCCCTCAGCGTTCCCAGCTTCGCCATTATGGACCCGGCCGGCAACCTTTACATTTCGGATTCCGGCGATCGGTCCGTGCGCCGCATCGATACCTCGGGAACCATTACGACGATCGCAGGCAACGGACGTGCCGGCAGAGTTGGCAGCGTCGGCGACGGCGGAGCGGCGACAAGCGCGGAAGTAACGCCGGAGGGTCTTGCGCTGGATTCGGCGGGCAATCTCTACATTGCAGACTACGGAAACAACCTGATTCGCAAAATAACGAACGGAACGATCACGTCGATCGCCGGAACCGGCACTCCCGGGTACACGGGGGACGCCAGCACCGCGACAAAAGCCACTTTGCAGGGGCCCGAAGCGGTCGCGGTCGATGCGTCCGGCAATATCTTCATTGCGGACACAGTGAATAACGTGATTCGCGAGGTAAGCGGCGGCGTAATTAACACGATTGCGGGCAACGGGAACGTTGGTCACAGCGGCGACGGCGGGCCAGCGGATGCGGCAACGCTTGACTACCCAACCGGCCTGATCGTCACAAGCTCGGGCACGCTTTATGTAGCTGACAGCACCGAAGCAGAAAATTCCCAGGATTCGCGTATCCGTCTATTGACCCCTGTAAGTGCTCAGACGCCCGTCATATCGCCTGCGGGAATCGTGCCTATTTTCAGTACGGCCACCACGATCTCGCCAGGTTCCTGGATCTCGATATTCGGCTCGAACCTTGCCAACGGGGTCTTCGTGTGGAACGGTGACTTCCCCACACAACTTGGAAATGTAGTCGTAACAATAGATTCGAAGTCCGCTTATCTGTGGTATGTCAGCCCTAGCCAAATCAATGCGCAAGTGCCTGCAGATTCGAACACCGGCGGGGTAACAGTTGCTGTGACCACGCCTGGCGGCACGGCTACCCAGACCGTCTCTTTATCCAGCGTATCCCCGTCGTTTTGCCTCTATACCTCGAAGTATGCGGTGGCAATCGTCATGACACCGGGAACACCCGGCAACAGTGGCTTGGGTTACGACGTCATCGGGCCATCCGGCGCCTTTTCCTTTCCGTCAAGACCCGCCAAGCCTAATGAGACGGTGATTTTGTATGGCGTTGGCTTTGGCGCTACACAGCCGACCGTCAGCCCTGGCCAGGCGTTCTCCGGAGTGGCTTACTCACAGACCGTGCCTAACATTTTGATCGGAGACATCCCGGTAGAGGTCGATTTCGCCGGTATTGTGGAGGCCGGGCTATTTCAGTTCAACATAGTCGTCCCGAGCGCCGGGAGCGGCGATTTGATTCTCCAGGCGTACATAAACGGTGCTTCGACACAGTCCAACATCTACCTGACGCTTCAATAAACAACCCTGACGCTTCAATAAACAACAATGTTCGCCAGACTTTTCTCAAGAACGCAAACCGTTTTTTGTGCCAGCCTTGCGGTCATTCTTCCTGTCCGGGCCCAAACTTACAGCATCCTTACAGAGTGCGACAGCGCCAATGTATCCTCCTCTGCGCCACTCACTCTGGGGAGCGATGGATACCTTTATGGAACGACCACGAAGGGTAAGACTTACGGCACAGTCTTCAAAATGACGCCGTCCGGATCGTTGACGACTTTGCATAACTTTGTCAAGACTGATGGCTCATCTCCGACCGGCGGAGTAGTGTTTGCATCCGATGGCAATTTGTACGGAACCACTAATCAAGGCGGAAGTCCCAACGCCGGAACGGTCTTCAAAGTCACGCCGGGCGGCGCTTTTACAAGTCTCTACAGTTTCACCGGAACCACCCTCGATGGCGGATCTCCCGTGGGCAAGCTCGTTCCGGCAAGCGATGGAAACCTCTATGGGGTGGCCAGCGCGGGCGGCGCCAACAACTGCGGCTCGATTTATCAGATCACCACGTCAGGTACATTCACTCTCATGTACAGCTTCAATTGCCCAAGCGACGGTGGTGACCCTCACGACGGAATGATTCAGGCGACGGATGGAAACCTCTACGGGACAACGTCGGAAGCAGGACCGGCGGGCTATGGCACCGCGTACCGCTTTACCCTCGACGGCACTTTCACCGTTGTGCACGCGTTCGGCGGCGCAGATGGACACACGCCTTACAGCGCGCTAATCCAGGCCACGGATGGGATGTTCTATGGAACGACACAGGCGGGAGGGTCGGCAGGGTTAGGAACGGTATTCCGGATGACCACGAACGGTGCGCTGACAACGCTGTACAGTTTCAGCGGAACAGACGGCAAAAATCCGTGGGGCGCTCTCGTGCAGGGGTCCGACGGTAACTTCTATGGGACTACTTACAATGGGGGCAATGCCATTTATGGAACCATATTTGTAATCACGCCGGAGGGACAACTGACCCGCCTGCACAGCTTCACCGGTGGCGATGGTCAGAATCCTGCCGCGGGCCTTGCCGAAGATCCAGCGGGCACATTTATCGGCACAACTTTTGTGGGTGGAACCAACAACGATGGCGTGGTCTTTTCCCTTACTTATTCCGCGCCGCCCCCGCCCGCGCCCAGCATCAACACCAACGGGGTCGTGCCTGTTTACAGCACGGTTCCGATAATTCAAAGCGGTGAATGGATTTCTATCTATGGAGACAACCTCGCCGCGAAATCCGCCACTTGGAACAGTGACTTTCCGACTTCACTCGGCGGAACGACGGTGACGATTGGTGGCGAACCGGCGTATCTCTGGTACGTGAGTTCAGGTCAGATCAATTTGCAGGTACCGGACGGTCTTCCGGCAGGGAGCACGTCTGTCGTCGTTACGACCGGAAGCGGCAGTGCATCGAGCGCAGTGACCGTAGCCTCCCGGGCACCTTCTTTCTGTCTGCTGGACTCGAAACATGTAGCGGGAATCATTCCTCGATCGGATGGGTCCGGCGCATATGGCGGGGGAACGTATGACATCGTGGGGCCGACCGGAGAATCGCTTGGGTACAAGACGGTGGCGGCAACCGCGGGGGACACCGTGGAACTGTTCGGCGTCGGATTCGGCGCCACCAATCCACACGTGCCGGCGGGCCAGGCTTACTCGGGAGCAGCGCCCACCATCTCGCCCGTAACGGTGTACATCAACGGTACGGCCATCACGCCGTCCTTTGCGGGGATTTCAGAGGCCGGCCTTTATCAGTTGAACGTCACGATTCCCTCGGGGTTACCCACTGGCGACGTGTCTCTCCAGGCTGCCGTCTCGGGTTCTCAGACTCCCTCGGGTACTGTGATCTCGCTGCGGTAGAACCCTGTTTGGACTAGCCCGCATGCAAGCGGCAACAGGTTGTGCTCCCGTGAACTCGGAAAAAAGGCCTCGATTGGTGGTCTCTAACGCGCCGCGAAAATTGCGCAATCTCAGCTGTTCGAACCGCCGACCCCGGCGCTTGATAACGTCTGGAGAATAATGCTCAGAGGATTCAGCGAGTTGCTTTGCGACGATCCATTCGTCTCCAGTGCCGACAGCAGTTGACTCAGCGCCTGGCTTTGGCTGTTGGTGCTCGATGTATTGTTGGTGCTCGTCGAGGTGCTGCTGGTGCCGCTGCTGGAACCGGAGGTGCTGTCCGGTCCGGACGCCGCGCTGGCGTGATGATGATGGTGATCGCCCCCTCCGCCGGTGGCCTGCGCTAAATCCTGGATGTTTGGAAGTTGTCCGGTGGTCGAGGCGGTCTGAAAGTCTTTCGAAAGCTGGGTGAGTTGCGCGGCCGCCGTACTATTGCCCTCAGACGTGCCAGTCTGGGCGGCTTTCTGCAGATTGGTGGAAATCTGCGAGGTCACCTGTGTGTATTCGCTTGGGTTCGACTGCTGGAGCTGTTGGAGCGTGGTCAGCACCTCAGCCAGAGGCGACAGATCGCTATTGTCGGATTGCTGGGTACCCGATGAGGACTCGAGCGTGCTCAGGAGATTGCTCGATCCGCTATTGGTGGGCGGCTGGCTTTGAAGCTCTTGGATGAGGGTTGTGAGACTCGATGCGAGATTGTTGTTGACAGAAGTCGTGCTCATGATTCTCTTATCGGCATTTTTGCCGCCACTTCGAGAAATCACAAGCTGTTGAAAATTGGCAGTCCGAGGCGCTCCTTCCGTGTCAAATTCCTGACGAAAACTCGTCAACTTGGCGGCAGACGGCGAAATCTCGCCAGCCCGGCCGATGGCCGGACTTTTAATCCGAGGCTTCGGTCGGATGGTTACCCGATGCCGGGTAGAAACCATTTCTTAGTAGCTACTTTTCAGTCTTCAACGGTAATCTGAAAATGCTTTTGCGGGAATGTCGTCCGCTGGCCTTTATCAGCTGAATATCACGATTCCTTCGGGGCTACCAACAGGCGACGTGTTCCTTCAAGCCACAGTCTCTGATTCTCAGACACCTTCAGGGACTGTGATCTGCTTCAATAGAACCCGTCCTGGATCAACCCTCGCGCTTTTGCGGGCATTCCTTCAACCGCGGGAATTTCTCTCGCCGCACGGATTTCGCGTGGAAGCCACCTATGACGGGCGCGAAAGCCTGGCGCGAGCACTGAAAAGCAGGTTCGCCCTGATTATTCTCGACGTCAGAGTCAGGGCCAGTTGGGTTTCGCGACAACGTCCGGGGACGGAAAATTCGCCTGATCGGCGCTATCGATCCGCCGATCGGCGTTGGAAATCTGTTGCCGTACTACTTCCTCATTCTCGCCGCGGTTGCGCTGGTGTGCTGGCTGCTTGCGGTGAATATCGCGAGCCCGCTGCGCGATCTTGCGCGCGCCGTGGAACGGTTCG
>Ga0181521_10006721_pt1 | contig 12335 bp, 11 predicted proteins | sample PEATcosm2014_Bin_32_FD_119764 | JGI IMG/M metagenome (GOLD analysis project Ga0181521, IMG submission 119764) | Peatland microbial communities from MTU Mesocosm Facility, Houghton, MI, USA - PEATcosm2014_Bin02_60_metaG | ecosystem: Environmental > Terrestrial > Soil > Wetlands > Peat | place... | reverse complement strand
CGGAGCCGGGCGGCGGGTGCAATGTGGAGCGCAGCCGGATGAGGCGAGCAATACATTGACGCGTCGACCGGCGACATATCATCACGCCTCGGATTCACGCGCGGGAAATAGCGCGACTGCGGCTGAAACCTACCGGGATGCTTTGACGCGATATGCGCCCGCCTCAAGATTGCCGCAGTCGCGGCGACTGCGGCCTTTCGCAGACCACGGCAGCCGGGGCGCGCTCGGCCCGCCTCAAGATTGCCGCAGTCGCGGCGACTGCGGCGGCAGAACAGCGGCTCGGTCTTGAGCAGGTTGTGCCGCCTCAAGATTGCCGCAGTCGCGGCGACTGCGGCTTGAAAATCCGAAAGGACGACGAGCATAAGTTTCCGCCTCAAGATTGCCGCAGTCGCGGCGACTGCGGCTGGATCGCCCTTATCCTTCATCATGCGCGTCACCCCCGCCTCAAGATTGCCGCAGTCGCGGCGACTGCGGCATGAACAACATTCCTTTGTCCCGCAACTGATGCCAGCCGCCTCAAGATTGCCGCAGTCGCGGCGACTGCGGCAGGCGTGGTGCAATAATGCCCTACCTTGATATAACTCCGCCTCAAGATTGCCGCAGTCGCGGCGACTGCGGCCTCCGCAAAGTTCGGAGCGCCGATAGCAGGCAAGAACCGCCTCAAGATTGCCGCAGTCGCGGCGACTGCGGCTCCCTTAAACTTGAGACAACGGGAACAACTCGGCACCGCCTCAAGATTGCCGCAGTCGCGGCGACTGCGGCAAGATTTTCGATTCTAACACGAAGCAGCCGCTCTCCCCGCCTCAAGATTGCCGCAGTCGCGGCGACTGCGGCGACGTGCAAGAATGTTTTTAAGACGCGGCGAATCACCGCCTCAAGATTGCCGCAGTCGCGGCGACTGCGGCTTCAAACTAACTCAGGCGGAAAGATTTGCTTTAAGCCGCCTCAAGATTGCCGCAGTCGCGGCGACTGCGGCTGGAATCCCAGGTTTTGGGATTGGGGGAGGGAAAACCGCCTCAAGATTGCCGCAGTCGCGGCGACTGCGGCCTTACCACGCAAACCGGCGAGGAAACACAGCGCCTCCGCCTCAAGATTGCCGCAGTCGCGGCGACTGCGGCTTTACTGGCTGCTGCACATGCCCGTGGCCGGCTATCCCGCCTCAAGATTGCCGCAGTCGCGGCGACTGCGGCGAGATGGTTCGGCGGCACGCGGAATACCTCTATATCCGCCTCAAGATTGCCGCAGTCGCGGCGACTGCGGCTTTTATGCGCCCAACCTTGACGGGGAAATGGTCGGCACCGCCTCAAGATTGCCGCAGTCGCGGCGACTGCGGCGTTGCCGCGGGAATCAATCCGCCAGCGGCCCTTGACCCGCCTCAAGATTGCCGCAGTCGCGGCGACTGCGGCGAGGCCGTGAACAAGTGGAAGGCCGATTCCTCGAGCCGCCTCAAGATTGCCGCAGTCGCGGCGACTGCGGCAACTGATTTGACCGGCTTGGGTTATTCGCCGGACCACCGCCTCAAGATTGCCGCAGTCGCGGCGACTGCGGCTTGGAGCGCGCTGATTTCTTCCACCGTCATTGACGCCGCCTCAAGATTGCCGCAGTCGCGGCGACTGCGGCCGATGCGAACCTTGCCTTCAAGTTCTGCCACAACCCGCCTCAAGATTGCCGCAGTCGCGGCGACTGCGGCGACACGACCATCAACACCGGCCGCTTCGCGCGGATCCGCCTCAAGATTGCCGCAGTCGCGGCGACTGCGGCTTGGCCGGTAACGATTCCGAATTTTCCGATTATACCGCCTCAAGATTGCCGCAGTCGCGGCGACTGCGGCTACACAATACACAATTACTTGCGTCTCCGCTTACCCGCCTCAAGATTGCCGCAGTCGCGGCGACTGCGGCTATCAGGGTTGGGCAATATATGACCCTTACGGAAATCCGCCTCAAGATTGCCGCAGTCGCGGCGACTGCGGCGGCCTGGAAGTGGTCCAGCCGTTTATCCGTTCAACCCGCCTCAAGATTGCCGCAGTCGCGGCGACTGCGGCCGAATCCAAAACCGCTGGCCACTGATAGATGCGGGCCGCCTCAAGATTGCCGCAGTCGCGGCGACTGCGGCGCTTAAAAAAGAGGGCGCCGCCTCCCGACCCGTAACCGCCTCAAGATTGCCGCAGTCGCGGCGACTGCGGCATAATCGTAGGCATCCGCCAAATTGTCGTTCTTGGGCCGCCTCAAGATTGCCGCAGTCGCGGCGACTGCGGCAACAACCGGCTCATCGTATCGCCGATCCCGGCATCGCCGCCTCAAGATTGCCGCAGTCGCGGCGACTGCGGCGAGAACGCCAACGCGATGTCCAAAGAAGCCGACGCCCGCCTCAAGATTGCCGCAGTCGCGGCGACTGCGGCAGGTTGGCTACGACGTGTTCCTTGCCGCCGAACGACCGCCTCAAGATTGCCGCAGTCGCGGCGACTGCGGCTTCCTGTGTTTGGCTCTTCGAGACTTCCCTTCCATCCGCCTCAAGATTGCCGCAGTCGCGGCGACTGCGGCATTGTCGCGGTGATTCGTAGTCAGGAACATCAGGCCGCCTCAAGATTGCCGCAGTCGCGGCGACTGCGGCTCGTGCTTGGATCAAACCCGACAAACGGCCATGTCCGCCTCAAGATTGCCGCAGTCGCGGCGACTGCGGCTCCTTGTGAGGATGCGGCAGCTTGAGAATCTTGACGCCGCCTCAAGATTGCCGCAGTCGCGGCGACTGCGGCATAAACTGTTAGCTGATGACCGCTTCCGTGCTGGTCCGCCTCAAGATTGCCGCAGTCGCGGCGACTGCGGCAACCGAACCGTCTCCGGATTTCTTCTCAACGGTTCCGCCTCAAGATTGCCGCAGTCGCGGCGACTGCGGCGACGGAATCCTGCCGTCTGGCAGCGCGCGAAAGACCCGCCTCAAGATTGCCGCAGTCGCGGCGACTGCGGCACCCAGATATAAATGACGACGGGCACGGAATTTGCCGCCTCAAGATTGCCGCAGTCGCGGCGACTGCGGCGAGCACGGCGGCCTCGCGCTGCTCACGCGGCAGATCCGCCTCAAGATTGCCGCAGTCGCGGCGACTGCGGCCCCGATACGCCCGCCAGCCGTCCAGCGCCATCTCCCGCCTCAAGATTGCCGCAGTCGCGGCGACTGCGGCGGTGCCAAACAACGACCGGAAGTTACCAGTAAAACCCGCCTCAAGATTGCCGCAGTCGCGGCGACTGCGGCATTCGTAGGTGTGAAAATTCAACTCCGCCACCCGCCGCCTCAAGATTGCCGCAGTCGCGGCGACTGCGGCCGCGGCGGATGTCTGGAGCGCCGCAACGGCGGCCGTCCGCCTCAAGATTGCCGCAGTCGCGGCGACTGCGGCCATCAACAACGCCAGCAATGTGCTGGCCGGCCACCGCCTCAAGATTGCCGCAGTCGCGGCGACTGCGGCAGCAGCCGATCTTTTCATTCCTGCAAAAACTCCAGCCGCCTCAAGATTGCCGCAGTCGCGGCGACTGCGGCCCGCGCGCCGTTCTCGGATTTGCCGCAAGCACCTTCCGCCTCAAGATTGCCGCAGTCGCGGCGACTGCGGCCAGCGTGTAGGGCATCGGTGTGGTGATGTCGTAGCCCGCCTCAAGATTGCCGCAGTCGCGGCGACTGCGGCGCGCACGGAGGCGAACAAGATGGGCGTGAATATCTACCCGCCTCAAGATTGCCGCAGTCGCGGCGACTGCGGCAGTTTATACAATGGCGTGATGCGGGAGGATATGTGCCGCCTCAAGATTGCCGCAGTCGCGGCGACTGCGGCTTTTGAATCACTCCCAGAACTACGACCTTCAATATCCGCCTCAAGATTGCCGCAGTCGCGGCGACTGCGGCGCGGGACGCTGGATGATCTGCAACCTAGCGACACGCCGCCTCAAGATTGCCGCAGTCGCGGCGACTGCGGCTCCTATGATTTTACCAGGTTGAATTATCCCAGTCCCGCCTCAAGATTGCCGCAGTCGCGGCGACTGCGGCGACAAGCATTGCGTTTCATATCGTGGGGCTGCAAAACCGCCTCAAGATTGCCGCAGTCGCGGCGACTGCGGCCTCAAATATGTCGTATCCAAATGCTTCACCCATCGCCGCCTCAAGATTGCCGCAGTCGCGGCGACTGCGGCCAAACACCGGCTACGTCGCCGCGCATACCAGCCTGACGCCGCCTCAAGATTGCCGCAGTCGCGGCGACTGCGGCTCCTTGGAAACAAACGCAGCGTCCTTCTCGGAAATCCGCCTCAAGATTGCCGCAGTCGCGGCGACTGCGGCTTGTGGAACTTTGATTCAGAAAACTGCACGGTTGGGCCGCCTCAAGATTGCCGCAGTCGCGGCGACTGCGGCAGGCGAAGAGACCGATTAACACCAAACCGAAGAGACCGCCTCAAGATTGCCGCAGTCGCGGCGACTGCGGCGAAAAGGGCTGGTTTTGGGAAAACCGGAGTTAAAACCGCCTCAAGATTGCCGCAGTCGCGGCGACTGCGGCTAAAAGACAAGCTCCGCGCATTGGGCTGCCGATGGCCGCCTCAAGATTGCCGCAGTCGCGGCGACTGCGGCCCCCGAAATCCCAAAGCTCCAAGCCAAACTCGCAGCCGCCTCAAGATTGCCGCAGTCGCGGCGACTGCGGCGATTGCGATTACAACCTCGGCATTTTGGCCTTCCCTCCGCCTCAAGATTGCCGCAGTCGCGGCGACTGCGGCGACAGGCAATGCAAAACAGTTGAAGGAAATCCGGCCCGCCTCAAGATTGCCGCAGTCGCGGCGACTGCGGCCACGCCATCTGGCTCGCCGCTGGCGGCAGGATTCACCGCCTCAAGATTGCCGCAGTCGCGGCGACTGCGGCGACTCAATCTGGCGAGTATATTGACATGGACAAAGCCGCCTCAAGATTGCCGCAGTCGCGGCGACTGCGGCATTCCTCCGGTTCACGTCGAACCTCACTCCTTTGGGCCGCCTCAAGATTGCCGCAGTCGCGGCGACTGCGGCTGCCCGCACGGACTCAGCCCATTCATGGCTTTTATCCGCCTCAAGATTGCCGCAGTCGCGGCGACTGCGGCTGACAACGAAAATCAGCAATCCCCGCGCAGCAAACCGCCTCAAGATTGCCGCAGTCGCGGCGACTGCGGCTGACGCCCCGTAACATTGATTTTGAAACATGATATCCGCCTCAAGATTGCCGCAGTCGCGGCGACTGCGGCTTTGAACTGCGCCAGCGCCTTGAGCAACCCGTCTGCCGCCTCAAGATTGCCGCAGTCGCGGCGACTGCGGCCATCGCCTTCACGCCCGGAAACATACACTCACGCCGCCTCAAGATTGCCGCAGTCGCGGCGACTGCGGCAGAACTCAAAGCGTTGGAAAACTCAACGGCTAGTGCCCCGCCTCAAGATTGCCGCAGTCGCGGCGACTGCGGCCGTCGTAGTAAGGACGAGGCAGGCTAACAAGCGCCGCCTCAAGATTGCCGCAGTCGCGGCGACTGCGGCATTTTTGCTCATACTGCCGGACACCGGCGGCGTGCCGCCTCAAGATTGCCGCAGTCGCGGCGACTGCGGCAAAAGCACGAGAAAGCCGAGGAAGAGGCGCACACAACCGCCTCAAGATTGCCGCAGTCGCGGCGACTGCGGCAACGAGGCTTGTCCGTAAGGCGTCTCAAAATAAACCCGCCTCAAGATTGCCGCAGTCGCGGCGACTGCGGCCGCGGTGTTCGTGGTTGTGGGAATGTTGCTCGGCTCCGCCTCAAGATTGCCGCAGTCGCGGCGACTGCGGCAGCCTTGAACAGGCCGAAGTCGTCGAAGACATCGCCCCGCCTCAAGATTGCCGCAGTCGCGGCGACTGCGGCCCGCTCCCTCGAACACCTTGAGAATCAACGCCTGCCGCAGCATATTGCGAGCGTGAGGCAGGTTGGAGCATTAACACATAAATGAGTCGGGAAACAATCATTGCCAATAGCCTATCAATCCAAGCGAATCTGTTATGCGAGCGTCCGTGCAGGCCAGTGCCAGCATTTCCGCGCTCGCACTGGAATCGCCGCATTCAGGCGCAGTCGTCGCGATTTCAATGAGCAATCATGGTTAGCCAATGGCGGAAGCTAACTGGTCGGTGGCCGTAGCCGGGATTTATTCAACGCCTTTCGGCAAAACTTGCAAGCTTGAAAATCAAATAATCGTCACACGCGAGCGGACTTCGTAAGGCAATCCCATTGCGTCAATGATCAAACTCGCGTCTTTGGAACTCGCGCCCAGCGATACAAACAAAACCTGATCTTCATCGTGATTGAGCAAATCCTGAAGCTCGGCCTTTAATTTCGCCAGACGCAAATCATCCAGCGGGCATTCAAAAACTGAGTATTGCAGTCGCACGCCAAAACCTTCCAGCGAACGCGCCACTTTTCGCAGCCGCTTCGGGTCGCTGATGTCGTAGCTCACAAGGTAACGCAGGCGGCTCATCGTGTGACAAATCCGTGGTAGGTCAAAGCTTCACCCCGAACGAATCGCCACAATTGCCGCGCCTGCACTTCGAGCATCCGGCGATACGCCATTTTGTAGCTGAATTCCGGGTGGCTGACTTCCGTGTCCAGCCGTCGAAACCACCCTTCCCAAAATGGTCGCCGACCTTTGTCGGTTAAAAACATCCCGTTCGCGCTTTTGATGAAGTCCTCCGGGCCAAGTTCGCCACGATTGATGAGGCTGATGGCCACGCTGTCGGCGATGAGCGGGCGGAATTCCTCCATCAAATCCAGTGCCAGTGCCGGACGGCCATAGCGCGGCTGGTGCATGAATCCGAGAAACGGATCGAGTCCAACCGAATAACAAACGCCGGTCAATTCCTTCGCCAGCATGGAATAACCGAGCGAAAGCAAGGCGTTCACCGGATCACGCGGCGGACGGCGATTGCGCCCGCGCCAGTCAAATTTCCAGTCGTCACGCTGTTTCAGCATAGACTCGAATTGCTCGAAATAAAGCGCCGCTGCGCTGCCCTCGACGCCGAGCAACGCCGTCAAGTCGCGCGCTGATTCCGTGGAATCGCGGAAACTTGCCATCAAGCTCGTCACGCGATCCGGCACATCACCATTGCGCATGAGCATCACGCGTTGGTTATGAATCTTGGCGCGGATGACTTCGCGTGCCAGTTGCAACCGCACGCCCGGCATTTCAAACAATCGATATTGCCCGCGTCGCGCATCCACACCGCTGGCCGGCAATCCTCCTAGCATTCCAAGAAACCGTCCTGCCGGCGAAAAATAGGAAACATCAATGCCCAATTCCAGGCACGTTGAAACAGCCTGCGCCGTCATCTGAACCGCGCCGTAACAATAAATCGCCCGCACCTGTTGGCCGGGCAGTTTGCGCACGTCCTCACCCTTGACGCTGACGAGCAATTCATCCCCGCGCTGGCCGATTTGCGCGCCCGGCGTCTGAACCACCAGCACCTCGCCATCATCGCCGCCCGGACGCGGCGGTTGCAACGTCGGTTCCTTGTCCGTGGACTCGGCGGCAAAATCCAACGCTGCTAAAATCTGACTGCGAACCGCGTCTTCCGATTGCGCAATGAAACCAAACTGAATCTGCCCGTCGGTATCCGCCGGCTTCCGCCGCTTTGACCACCAAAGCGATTCATTCGGCAGACAAATTGGATAGGCGGAGCAATACAGGCAGCGCGCATCATTCTTCAATGGCGGTGGGCATTTTCCGCTGGCGGCAACTGCACGCGCGTCGTCAATCGCTTTGCGAACCTTGCTAAAAAGTTCCTCGCTGAATTCCACCGGCACGCGCCGCTTGTCCGCCGCGTAATAAACCGCGCCGCGAACTGCGTTCACGCCATGTTCGCGCAACAGCAGCGCGTGCGCGGCGACTTGCATGGCGTCCGGCTCCTTGGCCACGCGCTCGCCTTCGCCGTCGCGCCGGGCCGAGCCACGTTTGTAGTCAATGATCTCCGCGCCATCCGGCCCGCCTTCCACGATGTCCACCACGCCGATAAGGCCAAGCGATTCACTTTCCAGGCGCAGACTTCGGAGCTTCGCGCCTTCCGGCAGACCAAGCTCCTTGGGATCGTCCAGCTTGGATGGAGCATCCACGTTGCGATGAACATGACTGCCCGCCACCGTGTCCGCGCTCTCCTGAAAAATGTTTTCCACCCACTGGAAGTAAAACAGGCGCGGGCAATAAATGAAGTTGTGAAGCCGACGCACCGGCAACGGCGGTTGCGATTCCAGTCCGCCTTGGGTTTGAACAGGCGCGTCGCTCATGGTTCACATGGGAATGTCGTCTTCCTCGTCTGGTGGTAGTGCTTCGGAAATTATTTGTTGTGGCAGCGCGATTTTCCAACTGGCAAAGCGGGCGAGATTTATTTCCCGGCAACGCTGCATGGCAAGATCACCATTTACTTTTTCCCACAACCGTTCGCTACTTGAAATTGTTTTGAACGCGCAACCATTCCTCAAAATCGAATCGGGAAAAACGCCTGCGACATCCACAAGATAAGGCTTTTTCTCAATCCATGTCTGCCCCAGCAATTCGGCGCGGTCTCGATGTGCGAGTGCGCGCAATGCGATGCGGTAAGCTGCATTTAAGTCGGCGTGGTAAAGCGAAGTGCCTTCTCCGAGCGGCACAAAAAATTCGCCGCCTTTCTTGGGAAGGAGTAGTGATTTTCCATCTGGCACTTTGTTGAGCCAGCAGAGAAATTCATTTTGCCAGCCGCTTGGTTCTTCCTTCGCTTTTCGTTGCCAGAATGAACGGCGTGAATCGTCTGTTTGCACTTCCTCTGCTCTAAAACCGGGGCTGTGGTCTTTCGCGCTGAATCGTGAAGTGTATTCCGCATTAACAAGAACGATTGGCATACCAACCATCTCGCAAAGCTCGCCGAGAATTTTGTGAATACGCCCTTTTAGCCAAGAAGAAAGCTGCCGGTTTTCTCGTCGTCCTTGCTTTGCAGAAGGATTGTAGCCGCCAAGGTTTTCGAGTGCGATAAAATTTACCGGGCCGCGTTCTAGGCAACGATAGACACCATGCAAAGATTCAGTTTGTTTTCGCTCCTGTTTGTCTGGTGGTGGTGGTGCAAGCTCGACCCCAAGAGCGATTGCGAAAACTTCGTGAGCAATCTTTTTGGCGCGATCTTCTCGTGCGTCTTCCATCGCTTGCCGACAGTCTTCAAAAGGTTCAGGCACGGTCTCATTACGCTTAATTTGTTTGCGCCGACAAAGATGATTCAACGATTGAGCCAACTGCCTTAAATCTTTCAATTGGTTCAGCCTCGGTAGGCTGATGCCTCGCTGTCCAGCAAGCAGGGCTTCGGGTCTGGGTTTTGACGCGTCCAGTTCCATTCTGTGCCAATCATTGTCGCAAGGTTTCCACGACCAATGCCCGCGACGCCACGGCAAGATGCGGTCCGCGATGCGTGGAAGCAGGGTTTTGAAACAGTCAAGGTATTCGCCGGCCAGCTCGGCAATACGGCTTTTCAGTCTCTTCGGCTCGCTCTTGAGCGTCGCCAGTTCAATTAGTGGATCATCGCTACGAAGATTACCGATGATTTCAATTGCTGATTGGTAGGGCTTTGAATCGCGTTCTTTGCCAAGTTGCTCTGACCAGCGGTTTAGCCGGAAAAGTTGTGCGCGAACTCGTTTCAGTCCCCAAAGCAATTCATCATTCTGCTTGGGAAACGAAAGATTTTTCCCCCAGCTTGGTTGACGATCTGTGATGTCAAAGCCCTTGGTTTTGAGGGTGCTGAAAAATTCCGCCGCTTCCTTTGTTTCATCATCCGTTGGATTGCGTCCGCCACTTCCCGATAATTCCGGCAGGAAGCTATGAGTTGCCGTTTCAAACTCAATTTCCCGGTTAAGTGAAAGAAATTTGCGACAAAGAGCATTCCGCTTTCCTGCTGGCTTTTTCAACTCCGCGCGGAGCTTGGCCTTTTCATCCGGCGCGAATTTTCGCCAGCCCCAGCAATCTTCGCCTGCAACGCGGACAATTCCGTTTGTAATTGAATGAGCAAACCAAGCGGCTTTTTCCGAATCGGGGTTTAGCCGATGACGAAGCCGAGGTGCCTTTGCAGTTGCGTCTTTATTGGTCGCTTGGAGAATTTGCCACGCCGCACTGTTTGTCAGGCCAAGATCAACGCCCAAGCATCGCGTTTCACCTTTGTCGAACCATAAAACTTTATCCTCTTTTGTTCGTGGCCAAAATAATCCAACGGATTCAGACTCTTTGTTTTTCGCCGGGCTGAACGGGAAGTTTTCTTTCCATTTAGCTGAAAGGATTTCTGTGTGCAACTCCGGCTCAAACACCAATTGGATGTTCTCTTTGCAGCGCGGAGCTAGTCGCACAGAAGCACCCGCAAAACTTTGTTTGTCACAAGGCCACTTACGCGCTTTTACGAATGCCCGCAAAACAGGCGGCATCCAATTTTGATCCGGCTCGTCCTTGTCGAGATTTTCTTTTTTTCCTCGTAAGCCGTCACGCCATAGTCGAGGCGACCAAAAATGGATTTTAATTTGTGATTTTTCCTTTTTGCTTAAATCAAGAGCATCAGCCTTTAATTCAAACGGAACGTCTGGGGAACTTGCTTCCAGATGTTCTTTGTTGTTTGTTTCCGACCAGCGGAAAAAGCGCGGCGACAGCGTGGCATGAGCCGGAGCAAAAAGGCGCTCGGTTTCCAAGTGAGCCTTTTCTTCAAGGTTTTCAACATAATCAGCCCATGTTTCCACAGCATCCTCTTTATCATCGTGATTCCAGATTTCAGGTTCTTTTGCAAGACGGTCGAAAAGTGATGCGCTGCCATACTTCTCGCGCTGGCGCTCCTGCATCCGATTTTTTTGTTTTATCAAATCTTCCGCCGTAAGATTCGGCGTTTTCTTTAGTGCTTCCCGCCATGCAGGACGAACTTTCCGCCATCCCTTCAAAGTGCGCTCACGAATTCCATACGGTCTTTTTTGGCCGTTCTCATCTACGGCAGTATCTGGTAATTCATCTGCTAAATCTTCAGCAATCCTTTCAACAGCCTGTAGTCGTGCATCGGATTTTTTTTGCGTTTCGATTTTGGCGATGATTTGATCGGCAATCGCAAGCCGGAGTTCAAATTTCCGCCCGCGCACGATGAACTGACCGATTTTTGTAAAAACTTCACTGAACGCCTGTTTTTCAAAATCCGGCCAGATGCCTTGCCCAATTTTTTCATCATTCACTTTTCCTGCCCACACGTCACAGAAAAAAGGAAATACGGGACGCGCAACTCCGCCAGCCATGCGCGCGATGTAAGCGGCGTCACCTTTTTCTGTTGTCGCGAATTCTTCTTTAAGTCTCGCTTGATTGAACAAAAGAAATGCGTCCCGGAATCCATCCAAGTCCGGTTGCAATGAAAACAAGACAGCAGCTTTCAAGTCATAGCCGCCACTTCCTTTCCGTGTCGGCTCTGTTGTCGGTAGATCGGTTTTGGAATTGTTACACCAAGCAGCCAAAGGCTTTTTCTGTTTTTCCAACCGCTCGGCTAGGTCTGCCATTTTTTTCTTCTGGTCGCTTGTCTTCGCGTCTTTCTCTTTTTCTTCGACTTCTCCAAGAAGTTTGTCGAGAAACTGAATTATGTTTTTTGCGGCGTCCTCACGCGACCATTTGGCCGCGCTTGTGTCCGTTTTGAAATAGAAAACATCTGCCCATTTCAATCGCTCGCCCTCATTCACTTTTTTAGTGCATTCGCTCGCGCGATTGCGCTGCTTGGCTATAACATCACGCGGGGTGACTTTAGTTTTTTGCGCGCAGAGATTGACAAGCGTGCTGCCAAACAGGTCTTTCGCTTTTCCCTTCAACGATTCTTCTACTGGTTCGTCGTGTTTTTTGAGTTTCTTCGCGGCTTCGGTCGCCGGTTCAAACAATTGCTTCAACGCCTCGAATTTTTGTTTTTCGGAAGCCTTCGAGCCGGTCAAGCTGTTCAATTTGCGTCGAAACTCTTTGAACGAGGCGTCCTTTTTGCATCCGACAATTACGCACGCATTTTCAAATGGGCGATCCCATATGCCTTGCCTGCCCGTGTATGATTCCCAACTCCGTTCAATCGCGGCTTGATAGTCTTTCCAAATATCATCTTCGCAAGACGTCGGGACTAACGCAGCAAAAGCGGCAAGAAGATAATTCACATCGTCCTGAAAAAGTTGGTGGTGCTGCCATAAGGCGGATTCTCCGTCGTCGAGTTTTTTCCATTCGTCCTTGCCGTCAGGAATTTCAACCTTGCTGACGCGGCCCTGGTAGATGCGGTTCATTGTTTTGGTGAGCGTTAAGTGTCAGCGGAATCAGTCTGGTCGCCAAGCGG
>Ga0181521_10006720_pt1 | contig 12336 bp, 8 predicted proteins | sample PEATcosm2014_Bin_32_FD_119764 | JGI IMG/M metagenome (GOLD analysis project Ga0181521, IMG submission 119764) | Peatland microbial communities from MTU Mesocosm Facility, Houghton, MI, USA - PEATcosm2014_Bin02_60_metaG | ecosystem: Environmental > Terrestrial > Soil > Wetlands > Peat | place... | reverse complement strand
GGAGATGTCGGCCTGGGCTGCGAAAGCGCCCAATCTTGCCAACTCCGCGAACATGCGGGTCGGCTCGTTGCGCAGGCGCAATAGATCTGCGACCGGCTCAAAGAAAATTCGCCAGCCGGTGATCGCGGAATCCGGGGCGGATTCGATCGGTTTGGCCTCCGCTAGCGGCGTTGGGCGGCCGGGCCGTTTGGCGAGAATTTGCGCGATTTCATTGTTGAGACTGCCGATCCGCGCTTGATCGAACGCTCGCCCGGCTTCGGTCGCCGTCATCATCTCGCGCAAACAATCGCAGGACTGCAGCAGCACTTGAACCGCTTCGGTTGTGACCGGCCGCACGCCATTGCGCATCTCATCGAGCAGCGTCTCCACGCCGTGCGTAAAGCTCGCCACTTCGGCGAACCCGAAGGTCGCCGAACCGCCCTTGATCGAATGCGCGGCGCGGAAAATCGTGTTGATGTTCTCGCGATCGGCGGTCGCATCGAGGCTCAGAAGGCCTGACTCCATTATGTCGAGCCCTTCACGGCTTTCCTCGAAGAAGACCTTGGCGATTTCCGCCATCTCCGGATCAAGATTCATGCTCGATTCCTTCGGTACATGATGTTCGGTATCCAATGCAGCTGTTCGGCTCAGATGACTCGCGCAATGGTGGCGAGCAGCTGCGGCGGGTTGAAAGGCTTGACGATCCAGCCGGTGGCGCCGGCGCGCTTGCCTTCCATTTTCTTTTCCTGGCTCGACTCGGTCGTGAGCACCAACATGGGCACGAATTTGTAGTCCAGCAGGCCGCGCAGCTCGCGCACCAAGGTGATGCCATCCATGCGCGGCATGTGCACGTCGGTCAGCACCAGATCGACGGCTCCACCGCGGGCCAATTCGAGCGCTTCGACGCCGTCGCAAGCTTGCACTACGTCGTAGCCGGCTCCTTGCAGCGTAAGCAGCACCATTTGGCGCATCGATGCCGAGTCGTCAACCGCTAGTATTTTTTTGCTCACGCGAAATCGTCTCCCCACAGCCAAGCTGCATCGCGCCCATTGCGCGTACTCAAATCTGCATGGGGTTATCGTCGGCTGACACGGAAACTTTACTTATCAGAACGCTCGGGCTCGATTGATGGAGCCGACGATTGAATTCTTGCGAGCGCGTTCACATTCCGCCGCGTGCACGTGTGCACGGTTCAAGCGGCGGCGAGGAGAGGCAGTATTTCCGCGGCGGATTCTTGAGTTTGGCGGATGATATCCACCAAGTGTGTGCTACTCAATCCCACCGCATGCAATGCGGCGGCGGATATCGAGGGTGCGTCGCCGAGATCCGTGCTGCCAATCTCCGCGAGCACCGCTACGCTATTCGCGACATGAACGGTCGCGACTTCGATCGGGTGGGCCCGCGCCCGCTCCGGTTCATGGTGAAACTCGATGCATTCCTGCAGCGCGGGCGGCAGCCCCCAATTCTTCGCAAGTGCGGAACCCACGGCCCCATGGTCGAATCCCATGATCTGGCGCTCGCACAGGTAAGAATCGAGGTCCTCGACGGAATCGACGGACATTAGCAGGGCCCGCCGTGCCAGCTCAGGCGCACGGCTATAGAGCACGAGTTGACCGATGTCATGCAACAGGCCGGCCACGAAAGCGGTTTCGCCATGACCGGTATGACCACTCCCGGCGATGTGGCCGGCGGCCGCTGCGCATAGCAGGCTTTGCCGCCAAAAGGACTCCATGGTGACGAGCTCATTCGGAATGCCGTCAAATGCCCGGATCGACGTTAGCCCGACCGTCAAGTCCCGCACTTGCCGTAAGCCGATAACCGCGACGGCACGGCTGACCGAGGCGATTCGCTGGGAGTGGCCGAATAAGGGGCTATTGGCAACCCGCAGCAACCGTGCAGTAAGCGCTGCATCATTGCTAATCTCGCGCGCGATGTCGGTGGCCGAGGACGCCGGATCGTTCACCATTCGCGTGATGCGCAGCGCGACCTCCGGAAGCGTGACGAGATCCTTGATCGTCGCGACTAGTCCTTCGGGAGTAAGATTGTCTTCGTTCACTGCGTACCTCCTGAGTGAGGTGTCGGCTTAACATCACAAGAGTTGAGGGATACTTGAGTTTGCCCTCTGTGTGCGGCGCGTCATAGATGCGCCAAAGCTCTCGTGGACGCGTCGGACCCGGCGCCCCCAGAGCAGCAATGAGCTTAAGTTTCTGCCGCGCGGACCGATCTTTTCGGCAGACGTGCTTACCTCGACGCATCATAGTGCAGCGCAGAACGCAACGGCACCGGCCTTGAGGTCGTCATCTACTCGGCGCGTACCCAGGGCGACCGCATGATGACCGAAGGCATGCGACGGCTGAGTGCCGCCGGGAGCGTTGACCGTGTAGCTATGTGGGAATGGCGCGTTGGCGAGCACGAGATTTGGCTCGACGGGACGGGGCGCGAGATGGTCGGCGTCGCCGCCGACAGTGGTCTGGTCCCGCTAATGACGCTGCGCCCGCGCGTTCATCCGGACGACATTCCCAGCATCACGGCGGCAGTGCGGGACGCTGCGGCACGCAGATCGGATTTTCAAGTCCGGTTCCGGTCGGGCACCGAGCCACCGCAGTACCTGCGGGTGAAAGGTCTCTTTAGACGCAGCGATCCCGGATGTGTGAGCGGCGTTCTGATCGACGAGACGGAGCACGTGGAGGTGCGCCAGCGGGCCGAGGCCGCACAGGCCCGTTTGGAGAACACTCGTCGGACCCTTGAAGCGTACCGCCATGCCCTCGACCAGCACGCGATCGTGGCGGTTACCGACATGCGCGGTGTCATTACGTTGGCAAACGATCGCTTCTGCGAGATATCGGGCTACACGCGCGACGAACTCATCGGCCGCACGCACGGGATTCTCAATTCCGGCTACCACGGCCCGGAGACGTTCAAGGCCTTGTGGCGAACGATCTGCGCCGGAAACGCTTGGCATGGCGAGCTGTGCAATCGAGCGAAGTCGGGCGCCCTGTACTGGGTCGATACGACGATCGTGCCGGTCAAGGGGGAGAGTGGTCGAATAGAGCAGTTCATCGCGATCCGAATAGACGTCACACAGCGCAAACTGGCAGAGCAGCAGGTCGCCGCACAGGCGGCCCGCGCGCACGCCAGCGAGGAGCGATTGCGGCAGATTGCAGACAACGTACCGGCACTGATCTCGTATTGGGACCACGAGGGCATCTGCCGGTTTGCGAATCTCGCCCATGTCGGTCGGTTCGGCCTCGCGCCCCACGAGATTGTCGGCAAATCGATTGCAGAGGTGTTTGGAGCCGAGTTATACGAGAAGCGCCGCCCATGTATCGCCAATGTCCTGGCAGGCAGACGGCAGCGATTCGATGGCACCTACGAGTCGTCCGGTGGCAAGACGCACTATGTGCAGGTCGACTATTTGCCGGATATCCAAGGTGAGACGGTCGCCGGTTTTTACGGGCTCGTGGTGGACATTACCGAGAGGAAGCAGGCGGAACAGCGCATTGAGCGGCAGCAGGCGTTGCTCGCTGCCACCAGCCGACTGGCGGGCGTCGGCGGCTGGGAACTAGATCCAGCCACTGCCACGATGATGTGTTCGGAGGAGGTTCTCCGAATTCTCGACGTGCCCTCCGGCAGCCAACCGAGCGCCGAACAAATGCTCAACTTTTATCCACCAGACGCTCGCTCGGAGGTAGTCGCGGCGCTCGAACGCGCGCCGCACGATCATGCGCCGTTCGATCTTGAGCTTCCGCTGGTGACCGCTACGGGTGCGCAGCGGTGGGTTCGCGTGATCGGCGCCGCCGACGTCAGAAATGGGGCGTGTGTACGCATTGCGGGTGCGCTGCAAGATGTAACCGAGAGACGTCGCGCTGCGGATCAGCTCCGCACGGCCAAAGACGCGGCTGAGGCTGCAAACCGGGCGAAGAGCGAATTCCTCGCCAACATGAGCCATGAGATCCGCACGCCGCTGAACGGCGTCATCGGAATGACGGGTCTGCTGCTCGACACTCCCTTGCGCGACGATCAGCGCGAATTTGCCGAGATCGCCCGTTCGAGCGGTGAGTCGCTGCTGGCGGTGATAAACGACATTCTGGATTTCTCCAAGATCGAAGCCGATCATCTCACGCTCGAAGCGATAGACTTCGATCCTTCCACGATCTTCGACCAATCGGTCGACGCAATTGCGCTTCGCGCCGGCGAGAAAGGCCTCGATCTCGTCGTCGATGTCGAGCCGACGCTGCCGCGAGGTATGCGCGGTGACCGGACCCGTCTACGCCAGATCGTCCTCAATCTTCTCAGCAACGCGGTCAAATTCACCGAAAAGGGTGAGGTCCGCATCTCGGCACGCTCACAGCGTGTAGCCGATGGCAGCGTGCGCATGCGCGTCGAGGTAGCGGATACCGGTATAGGCCTTACGGTAGAACAACGTTCCCGGCTGTTCACGCCGTTCATCCAGGCAGATACGTCGACGACGCGGCGCTTCGGCGGAACCGGCCTTGGCCTGTCGATCTGCCGCCGGCTCGTCGAACTGATGAACGGGTCGATTGGCGTCGAGAGTACGCCGGGATCGGGCTCCTGCTTTTGGTTTGAGGTCACGCTGCCACTCGCCCCGCTGTTGCACCTGGCCGTCAAGACCGTCGAGTTGGCAGACTGTGAAGTGCTTCTCGTCGAGGATCATCCCGTCAACCGAAGAATCATCGAGGGTCACCTCGCCTCCGTCGGATGTCGAGTCAGCTGCGTCGCGACGGCGGCGGCGGGCGAGGATGCGTGGAACGCGCTCGTGGCGGCGGATTGCCTGCCGGATGTGGTACTTCTGGATCACGACCTGCCCGACCACCGCGGGTCGTGGCTCGCGAAGCGCCTTAGGAACGATCCGGCCGGGGAGCGCGTGCCCATCATCCTGATGACGTCGCTTGGGACCCGCATTCGGGACCTGACGCAGGATTGCGTCATCGATCGCACCCTGACAAAACCGGTGAAACGGGCCGCGCTGTTGCAATGCATTCAAGAAGTCGTGGGCATGGCAAGAACGGTGTCCGTGCCCCCCCACGCGGCGCGCGGCGACGTACTGCGGGGTCTGCGGGTGCTGCTCGCCGAGGATAACGCCGTCAATCAGAAACTGCTCTGCCGGCTTCTTGAGAAACTCGGAGCCGAGGTGACAGTCGCTGATACCGGCGCAGCGGCGATTGACGAGCTGTCGGCACAGTCATTTGACGTCGTTCTGATGGACTGCCAGATGCCGGTGCTGGATGGGTACGAGGCTACGCGTCGTATCAGAGCGGGTGCCGCGAGTCCTGCGGCCATGACGGTACCGATCATGGCGCTCACGGCACATGCCCTCAGCGGTGATCGCGATCGGTGCCTGGCGGCGGGTATGAACGAGTACCTGACGAAACCCATCGATCCCGGCGCCTTGCGATCCAGGCTTCAGGAACTGCTCGGCGCTGGATCCCCACGGGCTAAACCGATAGATCTGGATGAGGTTGCTACTGAAGCATCGGTGGTAGTCGACGAGACGGCGCTGCGCAAGCGGATTGGCGATGACGGCGAGTTTCTCGAAGAGTTGCTGGGCATTTTCGTCAGCACGATCGATGAGCAGGTAGTTTCACTGCTGGCGGCTGTAACGCGCGGCGAGGCGGCGGCGGTTGCGACACACGCCCACGCAATCAAGGGTGCCGCCGCAAATGTCGCGGCGGACGCTCTGGCGCGTGCCGCAGCGGCGCTGGAGAGCAGAGCACTGGAAGGAGTTCTAGGTGCTGACGACGTCGAGGCGGTGCGTCTGGCGTGGCGAGACACACAGCGCCACCCGGCGATTGAGCCGTTCGTGACTAAAGGCCGGCGGGTCGGATGAATGCCTGCGAGGCTTCGCGAGCGCGGTTGGAGCCCAGTCGTTCGCCACTGATTGCCCGTCAGCCTATTCTCGACCGGCACGGTCGCCTGATGGCGTACGAACTCTTGTATCGTGGCGGCCGCCTCGACGGGCGTGAGTCGGACACCACCGCTACGGCGCGGGTTCTGGTCGAATCCATCGGATCCATAGGCCTTGCCGAAATTGCCGGTTCGGCGGCGCTATTCGTGAACTTTGGCCGAGACTTGCTGCACGACCCGACGGTCTTTGATTTGCTGCCTCCCGAATCGATCGTCATCGAAATACTGGAGACGGTCGAGCCGTCGTCGCAGCTTTGCCGGTCGATCGCCGCGTTACGCGCGCGGGGCTTTCGCATTGCGCTCGACGACTACATGTATCGCTCTTCCCTCGAACCTCTTCTGGACCTGGCGGACTACGTCAAGATCGACGTGCTGGCCTCGAAAGATTCCCTCGAGCGGGAGGTCGAACGGCTGACATTGCGCGGTCTGCAGCGATTGGCGGAGAAGGTCGAGACGCGCGCTGAATTCGACCGGTGCCTGGCGTTGGGTTTTGACCTCTTCCAGGGCTACTACTTCTGCCGGCCCGAGACACTGGACGAGCGGCCGTTGGCGGCCAATCAACTGGCGGTGCTAGAGCTCGTCACGGCACTGCAGGACCCGACGAAGGATGCGAAAGCACTCGCGCACATTATCAACCGCGACGTGGCTCTGTCGTATCAGCTGCTCAAACTCGCCAACAGCCCTCTATTCCGGCGGCGCCGGCCAATAGCCGCCATGCAGGATGCGATGGTTATCCTCGGCCTCGACAGCGTCAAGAAATGGGCGACGCTGCTGATGCTGTCCCGTTTTGCCTCGGGGAAGCCCAGCGAGCTGCTGCGAACGGCGCTGGTTCGCGCCTACATGTGCTCTTCGCTGGCGGCCAACGGTGTGAGCGCCGGCGACCATACGTTCTTCACAACCGGTCTCCTGTCCGTACTCGACGCCCTCCTCGACCGACCCATGGCACGCGTCTTGTCGGATCTGGCCCTCGTACCCGACGTGACAGACGCACTGCTCGGCGACGCATGCGGTCCCGTCGGCCGCGTTCTGCGCCAAGTCCAAGCCTACGAGGCGGGCGACTGGAGCCAGGCAATGGCATCGAACGACAGCGACTCTCTTCGAGCAGCCTATCTCGAAGCCGTGTCATCCGCAGACCGCGTGCTCGCACAGGTGCTTTGAGCCCAGCGGCCGCAGAGTGGCGGATGCGAATTCCGCACCAGATCAGGCGCGCCTCGTATTCGACGGCACTGAGACGCTGTGGATCACGTAGGTAGGCAAGCATTAGCCCTAGCGCCGACGATAGCTTCTGGGCTTGCCGAACCATGTGTAGGGCCGCAAAATGCGCGGCTGTCGATCGAGCGATGGGGTCCGGGCGGCAGTCTCGTAGTGTCCAATGTTCACAGCCGGAGTCCGAGTAGCAAGTGAAAACCGACAGCAGGCGATGACGTGCAGACAGGGTCGAATAAGGAGTGGGATCGGGTGTGGATCGGCGCGAACATCGCCACGATGGTCGCGGGTGCCGAACCTTATGGCAAGCTGAAAAGCGCCGCGCTCGCCGTGAAAAGCGAGCGCATCGCTTGGATCGGCCCCGCCGGCGAGGGCCAACTCAGGGCCGCCGCGCAAGACATTCCAGTCGAGAATTGCCGAGATCTGTGGATGACCCCGGGGCTCATCGACTGCCATACGCACTTGGTGTACGGCGGTAATCGGGTCGAGGAATTCGAAAAGCGGCTGTGCGGCGTGTCCTACGAGGAGATCGCGCGCGCCGGTGGCGGCATTCAATCGACCGTCAACGCCACCCGTGCTGCCGGCGACGCTTCGCTGCGTGCCTCGGTCGCGGGTCGAGCGAAGCGCTTGATGGCCGAAGGAGTGACCACCATCGAGGTGAAGTCCGGCTACGGCTTGGATCTCGCGACCGAGCGGCGCTTGCTCGAGGTGGCGCGGGCGCTCGAGCGCGCACTCCCGGTGTCGGTCAAGACGACCTACCTGGGTTTGCATGCACTGCCGCGGGAATTTCGCGAGGACCGCCGGGATTTCGTGGCTCGAGCCAGCGGGCCGTGGCTCGAGACGCTCGCGGCTGCCGGATTGGTGGATGCCGTTGACGCGTTTTGCGAGAACATCGCCTTCTCGCTCGCGGAAACCGAACAATTCCTGCGCGCCGCACGGAAATTAGGCTTACCCGCACACCTCCATGCGGGCCAATTGAGCGACATGGGCGCGGCAGAATTGGCCGCGCAATGTCGGGCGCTTTCCGCCGATCATCTGGAGTTTCTGAGCGCGCGCGGCGCGCGTGCGCTCGGCGCCGCCGGCACGGTCGCCGTGCTGTTGCCGGGCGCTTACTTCACGCTGCGGCAGACGACCCCGCCGCCGGTTCCGATGCTGCGTGAGGCCGGTGTGCCGATGGCGGTCGCGACCGACTGCAATCCGGGCAGCTCACCGTGTACATCGCTACTGCTCATGCTCAACATGGCCTGCACCTTGTTCGGTCTGACGCCGGAAGAATCGCTGAGCGGCGCGACCCGGCACGCCGCACGAGCCTTGGGGTTGCATGATGAGCTCGGTACCCTCGAGGTAGGCAAGCGCGCGGATTTCGCCCTATGGGACATCGAACAGCCTGCGGAACTTTGCTACGCCCTAGGTGCAAATCCGTGTGTCGGCGTGGTCCATCGCGGGAATTTGCGGACGCAGGTTTGCTCCTAGGCAGCGCTTGTGGGCCGCCCGCGGGCCCTATGTCGCGGGCGCGGCATGACGGGGAGCCGATAGATCTCGCGTCTCTCTTCAACCTTCGCCGCAAACGGGTTGCGAACGGTCACTGGGCCGAAAGCCATGCCATTTTGGAAATCTTCACTCAGGAGAACCGTGCAACTCTGCGCCTGCGCGGCGGCCACGATGGCCGCATCCCACCAACTCGTGCGATACCGTCGTTCGATTTCTCGTGCTCGCTCGAGCACCTCACCATCGATCGGCTGGGGCTCCCAGGACATCAGCGCTCGCACGTCATCCCAGGCATCCTCCGCCTTGACGCCCGGCTTCAACTTTCGAGTCAGTGTTACATAATACTCGCCGAGTACCTGCACACTGGTACGGCCTGTTCGCTCCTGCCACAGCACGTGCAAACATTGTGCGGCGGTCTGCTGTTTCCGACCCTGGTCGGAATCGCGTGCATACACCAGAATGTTCGTGTCCACGAATATGGATTCAGCCATACAGTTCCTCCCGCGCCGGATACGGAGCATTTTCCCGATTCAGCCGGCTGGGTTTTTTCGCAAAGTAGCGCTGCATCGCTTCTTCGTACTCGCGCGATTCGCGCATCGTGCGATGGAGGAGTTCGCCTAGAAATCGCGACAAGCTCTTGTTGTGTCGAGCCGCATACACACGGGCCCATGCCGCAGTCTTTTCATCTAGCGTGACCGTAATGTTTTTCATCACGACGATATAATACACTGTATTCGTGTAATTAATGAAGGGTATTCTCAACGGCGCAAGAGTGCTCTTTATAAGCGGCCAAAAATTCATTGAGTGACCATCTAAAAAAGAGAAGCGCGTGACGCGATTGGATTTCAAACTGGAAGCGACGGCGGGAGGCTCGCGCGCCCGCGCAGGTCGATTTCGCACGATGCACAGTGAGGTGTTGACGCCGGTCTTCATGCCGGTGGGCACGCATGCCGCCGTGCGGGCGCAGGGTCGCGAGGATCTGCTGGGGAGCGGCGCTCAAGTGCTGCTCGCCAATACGTATCATTTGTTGTTGCGGCCCGGAGTGGAGATCTTCGAGAAATTCGGCGGCATCCATGGCTTCATGAATTGGCCGCGTTCGGTGCTCACCGACTCCGGCGGGTTCCAAATATTTTCGCTGCCGGGCAGCCGCACGCTGCGCGAGGAGTGCGCCGAGTTCAAGAGCTATGTCGATCACGGCACGATCCATCTGAGTCCCGAACGCAGCATTGCGACCCAGAAGGCGATAGGCGCCGACATCATGATGGTGCTCGACCAATGTGTGCCGTCGACGGTTGAGTGGAGCATTGCCCGCGAAGCGATGGAGTTGACGCACCGCTGGGCGCGTCGCAGCCTCGCTGCGCGCGGCGATTCACCGCAAGCACTGTTCGGAATAGTGCATGGGGCGAGCTACGACGACCTGCGGGTTGCCAGCGCGCGCGCCATCACCCAAATGCCTTTCGACGGCTTCGCCATTGGCGGGCTCGCGGTCGGTGAGAGTGCCGCGCAACGCGAGGATTGCACCGCACTCGTCACGGAGCATTTGCCTGAAAATAAGCCGCGATATCTGATGGGCGTCGGCACGACGCGTGATCTGCTCGAAGCAGTGCATCGCGGAGTCGACATGTTCGATTGCATCTTGCCGACCGCGCTGGCCAAACAAGGAGTCGCGTTCACCAGTGTGGGCCGGCGCGACTTGCGACGCGCCGCGTATCGCGGCATGGAGGGTCCCATCGACCCTGCTTGCGACTGCTACACCTGCAAGACTTTTTCGATCGCTTATTTATTTCATCTCAATCGCGTGCGCGAGACTTTAGGATGGCAGCTCCTCGGGTTGCACAACATCAATTTTTACATGCAACTCACGCGCCGCATGCGCGAGCACATCCTGGCGGGCACTTGGCTGAGTTTCTATCATGCGCAGCGCGACGTCCTGGACTCGCGCGATCGTTACGGGCCCATATCGAAGCACGTGACCAAAGCGGAACGTCTGAACCTTAAGATGCGGCTGGGCCGATATGAGGTCGTGACTCGCAATGGCTTCGGACAGATTCGCGACAGAAATTCCGGCGAAGTGATGCACCCGGTGAACGATCCGGCGCAGGAAGCGCGCTTGCTCTATGTCGACCAATCGCGCGTCATCGAACGCTTGCAAGCCGCGCACGCGCCGCCGCTCGTGGTGTGGGATGTGGGACTGGGCGCGGGCGCGAATGCCATGGCCGCGATACACGCGGTCGAAGCAGAGTGGGGCAATTCACGCGCGTCGACCCCCGCTGACGCGCGCCGCTTGGTCTTGGTGAGTTTCGAGAACGATTTGGATGCACTCAATCTGGCGCTGCGGCACCCGAAATGGTTTCAACATCTGCGCCATGCGGCGCCGCGGCAGCTATTGGCGCAAAGTCGCTGGAGCAGCCGCAAAGCAGCCATCGACTGGCTGCTATTGCGCGGCGACTTTGCGGTTAGCAAATACGATGGGCCGCCGCCGGACATCGTCTTCTTCGACCCATTTTCGTTCAAAACCGATCGTGCACTGTGGACGCTGGGGGCGTTCCGCGAGCTCGCCGCCCTCTGCACCGATAAAGAAGTCGAGCTGTTCACCTACAGCAGTTCCACGAGCGTGCGCGCCGCTATGCTGGCTGCCGGCTTCTATGTGGCGAAAGGGCTCGGCACCGGCGCGAGAACCGAAACGACCATCGCGCTATCGCCGCGCGCCGCCGCCTTGCCGCATGATCGAGAGCTATTGGGGGCGGAGTGGCTCGGCAAATGGCGGCGCAGCGACGCGCAGATCCCATTTGGCGCGAGTCCGAGCGAGGAATGCTGGCGTGAGGCGGTGACCGGTCACCCGCAGTTTCGATGCTGCGAACGCCAGGTTCAAGCGGTTGTGCCTCAGTACACCTCGCGCTGATGGACGCGGGAGGTAGGGCCTGGGAAGGCGCCGAAAGTGGCCATGCCGACGGGGTTTGAGGTGCTGCCCCAGGGGTATTGCAGCCAGCTCGGCGCGGTGGTGGTGACGGACAGGGCGCCGGTGTTGCCGGCACCGGGGGCGGCGAGGATCAGATTGAAGTTACCGGCCGCGGCCGAGTGGTACTGCTGTCCTAAGGCGCCGGGCGCGGCGCAGCCGAGGCCGGACAGACCGGGGCTGCCGGTATCGAGGACGCAGGTCTCGCCGGTCGTGAGGTTCAACTGATAGTTGCTGAAGGAGATCGGCGGCGCCACCGTGCAGGAGTCGGCGGTGTTGGTGGTGAACCCTTGAGTGGTACTCAGGTAGTACTGGGTGGTCAGGGACATCGGCAGGTTGAGCAGCTCCGAGCCCACCGCGTCGCGCAGCGCGAGCCGCCCGTAATATTGCGTCGCACTGGTGCTGAAGCTGATACCGGTGCCGCTGCCGAAGGTCACCGGGTTCGGCGCCGAAACGCCGTCGGTGTCGATGACGTTGAGTCTGAGCGCAATGTTGGCGTTGAACGGCACGCTGGCGGCACCGCGATTGAACAGCAGGCCGCTGCCGGCGCTGAAGGTGAGCGTGGCCTGGCCGGTCCCTAAATCGGTGATGGTGGGGTCGCTGCTGGTGGGCGGCAGGCCCGCGACATTGAGCGCGGGACTCACGGGCGTGGGCGTGTAGGAGCGTCCGGTGAGCGAGCTGTTGGTCAGTTTCAAAAAGGCGCCGGTATAGTTGCGCGTGGTGGCGCCGCCTAAGGCCTGCGCCGTGACGTTCATGACGGGTGCGACCGTATAGGTGAGCGG
>Ga0181521_10006719_pt1 | contig 12338 bp, 11 predicted proteins | sample PEATcosm2014_Bin_32_FD_119764 | JGI IMG/M metagenome (GOLD analysis project Ga0181521, IMG submission 119764) | Peatland microbial communities from MTU Mesocosm Facility, Houghton, MI, USA - PEATcosm2014_Bin02_60_metaG | ecosystem: Environmental > Terrestrial > Soil > Wetlands > Peat | place... | reverse complement strand
GCCATGACCTGAAAGAAGAGAAAGAAGCTGGCGACCTTGGAGCCGGATGCGATAAACGCAGCGCTAGGTGCGGGCGCTCCCTGGTAGACGTCGGGTGCCCAGAAATGGAAGGGAGCGGCGGCGACTTTAAATCCAAGTCCGATGGCGGTGGTGACGATGGCGATGACTAAAAGGGGGTTGAGGGCGGGGCCGTGGATCGCGGCGGCAATGAGCGGGAGGCTTGTGGAATTGGACAGGCCGTAGAGCAGGCTGAATCCAAAGAGCAGGAACGCAGCCGACATTCCGCCGAAGAGATAATACTTGAGGGCTGCTTCCCAGGACTGCGCACTGCGCTTGTCGAAGGCGGCGAGAATGTAGAGCGACAGGCTCAACAGTTCCAGGGAGATAAAAAGGACCAGCAGGTCCTGCGTGGCGGCGAGAAACATCATTGCGGCGGTTGCGACCAGAAGCAGCAGGACAAATTCGCCAACGTGCTGCGTGAAGTTTGAATCCACGGAAAGCAGCAGAGTGAAGATGGTCAGAGTGAGCAGAGCAATCTGCACCAGATGAGTCAACGGATTGGCGAGGAGCACTCCGTTGAGGATGTTTGCAACTTCGGGCGCCATCATGATCCGCAGGATTGCGCCCGCACAGCCGATCGATGCAATTCCGGCGGCAAGGGAGAATCGGATGCGGGTGCTGCATCCACGCAGGAGCAATAGGTCGACCGCCATCACGATCAGCGCCGTGGCTACAACGATGACCTCCGGCCACGTCAACCGCAGAAGTTGCGCATTGTCGATTGCGATCATTGCCAACTCCCTTTGCGCAAGCCATCAAACAACGGAGAATTCAAAGCTGGAACGATGACATTCAATAGCACCTGCGGGTAGAGTCCGATGAGCACACTGGCGGCGATCAGGATGGTTGCGCCGAGGCGTTCCGGAAAGGCGATGGGGGGCAGTGGCGGATTGGGCGGCGCGGGTACGACTCCAGCACCGATGAAAAACGCCTTTTGCATGGCCCGCCAGATGTACACCACGCCGACTACAAGGCCGAATCCGACGCAGAGAGCAAGCAGGGGATAGGCGCGCCAGACGCCGATCAGGACCATCAGTTCTGCGACAAAGCCGCTGAATCCGGGCAATCCCATGCTGGCCATCCCGGCAATGATAAAGGTGACTGCGGCAAAAGGGATGACTTTGTGGAGATTCATCGCGTTCAGGGCCGCAAGGTCGCGGGTATGGGTGCGGGCATAGACCATGCGCCCGACGACAGCAAAAAGCAGTCCCGCCAGAATGCCATGGGAGAACATCTGAAGCACCGCGCCGGAGATTCCAATCTGATTCAAGGTCATCAGCCCAAGCAGGACAAAGCCCATGTGGCTAACACTGGAATAGCCAATGACGAACTTGAAGTCTTTCTGCACCAGCGCGACCAGCGCGCCGTAAATAATCCCGATGACAGCGAGCAATGCGAAGACATCGCGCCACGAACCAAGCCCTAAGACATGAACGCCCCATGGTCCCAGACCAAGCGGGAACAGGACCATTGCCACACGGAGGCAACCGTAGGCGCCCAACTTCATCACCACTCCGGCCAGCAGCATGGAAGCGGCTGTGGGCGCGGCAACGTGGCCGGTAGGCGCCCAGGTGTGCAAGGGCCACATGCCGGCAAGAATCGCGAAGCCAACGAATACCAGCGGAAAGGCATAGATTTGGAAGTGCGGCGAAAACGGAAACTGCGCCAGTTGGCTGAGCGAGGTGGTCTTTGCGCCGGCCACGACATACGCCGCGATGAGTCCAATCAGGACCATGGCGCTGCCGACGAAGGAATAGAGCGCGAGCTTCATTGCACCGTACTCGCGGCGCGTCGAACCCCAGATTGCGATCAGAAAATACTTCGGAATAATGACAATTTCGTAGAAGACGAAGAGTAGGAATAGATCGTAGCTGAGAAATACTCCATAGACAGCGCCGATAAGAAGTAAGTAGAAGGCAAAGAATTCGTTGGCGCGCTCTTCAATATTCCAGGAAAATAAAATACCCGTGATTGCGATGATTCCGGTGAGCAGAATGAGGGTGAGACTGATGCCGTCCGCGGCGAGATGATATTCGATGCCCAGGGTTGGGACCCACGGAATACGAACGATGGTCAACATCGCCCCGGTCCTATGCTGCAGGAAGTAGATGAAGGCAATCCCAAATCCAGCCACCGCCGTGACCAGCGCCAGGATGCGCGCCGAGGCGACGCTACCCCTGGGCAGCAGAAGCACGCCCGCCGCGCCGAGAAATGAGATGTAGATCGTCCAAGCTAGCATTATCAAAACACCAGGTTCATCATTCAATCAAAACTTAATTTGCTGCACTAACTGAATCACCGTATTGTTTACTACACCTAGTACAAGTTGCGGGTAAAGACCAAGCACAAACATCAGGCCAATCGCGGGTGCAAGAACTATCCTCTCGCCCACAGTAAGATCGGGAAGGCTGGCCCATCTCCGGTTGAGCGGGCCAGAGAAGACGCGCTGCAGAATGCCAAGAACAAAGATCGCAGTCATAAGCAGGCCAATGACTGCGAGCGACGTTGCCCAGGTGACGAGAGGGAACGAACCTTTGAAGATGAGGAATTCTCCGATAAAGCCGTTGAGACCGGGTAGACCCAACGACGAGAACAAGGCGATTCCCATAAGTCCGGAAAAGACAGGCGCTACCTTGCGCAGTCCGCCAAAATCATCCAATCCACGCAGACCGCCGCTGCGTTTCTCCAGCATCGCGACGAACCAGAACAGGGTTGCGGCAGTCAGTCCATGGTTAAACATCTGCAGGAAGACGCCATTCATTGCCGCATACTTTTGGGTTGTGAGAAACGTGTCTACGCCGGTAAATTTAGCCAGGGCAAAGATGGCGAGCAGGCAATAACCGAGATGATTGATGGAGGAGTAGGCAAAGATGCGCTTCAAATCTTTCTGGGCAAGCGCGGCGTAGGCGGAGAAGACAATGGTAGCGACGGCAAGCCAAAGAAGAGGTGTCAGGACTACCTGCATCTGTGCGCCGAATATGGGAAGAAGGATGCGCAGGAAACCGTAGACTCCCATCTTGGACATGGCGCCGGTGAGCAGGATAGTAGTTCCAGTGGGAGCCTCGGAGTAGGCGGAAGGCAGCCAAGTATGGAAGGGAAAGAGAGGCACTTTAACTGCGAATCCAAGCAATGCGCCGGAAAATACAATCAGAGCTAAATGGCCTGGGGAAAATCGACGCCAGTCGAGCTTGTCGATCACGGCGGGCATAAGCTGGCCGTTGCGGGCCATTGCCGCGAGGTCGATAAAGTCGAATTTGTGGGTTGCAAGGAAGATGGCGAGAAACGACAGAAGCATGGCCACACTGCCGACCATGGTATAGACCAGAAATTGCGTGGCGGCGCTGGTACGGCGCGGCCCGCCCCACAGCCGGATCAGAAAAAAAGCCGGAATAAGACTTAATTCCCAAAAAATGAACCAGTGGAAGAAATTCAAGGAAGTAAAGGTGCCGAAGAGGCACGCCTGCAGGATGAGGACCAGGGAATAATAAAGCGGGACTCGTTCCTGAATTCGGCAGGAGGCGATGATGGCAATCGGCACCACAATCGATGTGAGCAGCAGCATTAGAAGTCCAAGGCCGTCGATTGCAACGCGATACTCCACGCTGAGGGAGGGAATCCAACTGATACGCTCTTGAAATTGAAGACTCCCCGAGGCGGAATCAAAATTGTGCCAAAGGAAGAGGGTGAGCACCAACGCAGCAAAACTAAACGCGAGTGCCGAGAAGCGGACGAACAGTTTTCCGAGTCCGCCAAACGCCAGAAGTACGAGAGCGCCGACGAGAGGCAGGGCAGTCAAAAGCGAGAGCCAAGGAAAGGCGGTCATACCTTCGCCCCCCAAAGCAGAAATATCACAAGAACGATGAGTGCACAGCCGATGATCCGCATATAACTCTGTACCTGACCGTCCTGTAACAGAGACAGAATCTGCCCGCTGCGCGAGACGCCCTGACAGCCCTCATCGAAGCCGGAGTTCACGATGGATGTGTCGAAGAAGTCGTCCAGGTGCGCAATACCAACGACGAAGTAGGACACGGTTTGCACCACGCCATTCCATACCCATCGATCGAGCCAGTCGCAGACCCTAGAACAACCAGTGTTCCAGCGAATGATAGTTGCGCTATAGAGGGTGTCCACATAAAACGCGTGGCCGAGGAAGCTAAAGATGGATGGCTGGATTGTGTTGAGCGGGTCCGAAGCCTGGGAGCTCTCGATCGGCTTGTGTCCATAGAACGCCCAGCCCAGGCCGAGGCCGCAAAAGACGAGAAGAGAAGAGGAGATCATGACCGGCAGGATGTTAAGACCGGAGAAAGCGGAAAAAGCAAACGTGGTGTGCGTACCGTCGAGGAAGGACTGGAACCACGGCCATGCGGGTGTTCCGATAAAACCAAGCAGCATGGCGAATGCTGCAAGAATGACCAACGGAACCGTCATGACCGCGGGACTTTCGCGGGGCAGGGCAGAGGCATGAGCGGGACCGGTTGCATGCGAGTTGTGGAGTAAGTCGCGACTCGGTTCAGCAAGACGCGAACTGCCTCCGAAGACATAAAATACCTGGCGCGTCATATAGAAGGCGGTCAATAAAGCGCCGAATGCTCCCATGTAAAACGGCACACGGGAGACGCTCCAGGTAAGCGCGGAGCGGAGAATATCGTCCTTACTCCAGAATCCGGAGAAGAGGAGCGGGAAACCGCAGAGCGCGAGCATGCCCACGGCATACGCGGCAAAGGTAATGGGCATGAGCCTGCGCAGGCCGCCCATGCGACGGATGTCCTGTTCGCCGTTGCATCCGTGAATGACCGATCCTGCGCCAAGGAACAGAAGAGATTTAAAGAATGCGTGGGTAATGAGATGAAACATACCAACGGCGACGCCGCCGACACCCAGGCCCATCATCATGTAGCCGAGCTGCGAGATGGTGGAGTAGGCGAGTATCCGCTTGATGTCGAATTGGGCGACGGCAATCAATGCGGCGAAGAGGGCAGTGATGGCGCCTACCCAGGTAACAACCTGGAGAGCAACGGTAGGAGTGAGTGCGGCGCCCGCGTGCGCGCTCATCAGCGGATAGATGCGGGCGATGAGAAAAACTCCGGCGGCAACCATGGTGGCCGCATGAATCAGAGCGCTGACGGGCGTGGGGCCCTCCATCGCGTCGGGCAGCCAGACATGCAAGGGGACCTGTCCGGACTTACCTGCCGCGCCGCAGAAGATAAGCAGCGCAATGCCTGTGGAGGCCGCCAGCCCAATTGCGGTTGACTGGGCCACGAGTTGGGTAAGCGCGGAATGCTCGAGGCATCCGGCACCGCCATCGTAGAAAAGGAGGGTGCCTGTCTTGGCGTACAGCCAGACCATGCCCAATAAAAAGGCGAGGTCGCCGATGCGGGTGGTGATGAAGGCTTTCTTGGCGGCTGCGGCAGCCTCCGGTTTGTTGTACCAGAAGCCGATGAGTAGGTAAGAGGTGAGGCCGACGATCTCCCAGCACATGAAGAGCAGAAGCAGGCTATTGGAGATGACAACGCCCAGCATGGCGCCGGCAAAGAGCGCCATGAAGCAGAAGAAGCGGGTGAAGTTCTCGTCGTGGGCCATGTATCCGACGCTGTAGATGAAGATCAGCAAGCCCACGAAAGTTACCATCACCAACATAATGGCCGTCAGCGGGTCGAGCATCCAGCCTAGCTTCAGCCATTCATTGCCAAACTGGAACCAGCGGAAGTTAAAGGTGAGGATTTGACCGCCGCTGCGATTGGCGAGCACCTGGAGCAGAGCGCAGATGGAAAGCAGAAATGAGACGGCCATGGAGCCGATGGCCAGGGTTGCGGCAGCTATGCGGCCTCGCCGGCGCAGCAGGGCTCCGATTGCCGCCGCGAGCATGGGCAGCGCAGGAACCAGCCAGAGGTTTGGAACGATCCAGGTCATTGGGTCTCAGAAGATGCAAGGAAACGGCTATAAAGGTTACGGAAATTGTTGGCGATGAAATGAATTTGCGATATTGCCTTGCAATTGATTTTTATCCTTTCAAGGAATTCATAAGGTTCAGGTCGGTGGTCCGGAAATGGCGATAAACGGCAAGGATAATACCCAGCCCGACCGCTGCTTCCGCGGCTGCAATGCTGATGGAAAAAATTGTGAACATGATCCCGGTCAATGCTGCCGGGGCCGGGCCATAGCGCCAAAATGCGATGAAGTTCAGGTTGGCGGCATTGAGCATAAGTTCAATTCCGACGAGAACAAGAATTGCATTGCGCCGTATCAAGGCCCCGGCAAAGCCTATGGAAAAGAGAAGCGAGGACAAAAGCAGATAGTCTTGCAAGGAGCTCATTTCATGTCCTCTTTGTGACCCATTGCGATGACTACGGCGCCGATGAGTGCAGCGGTCAGCAGCAGGCCCATGATTTCTAGGGGAAGGACGAAGCGATGCATCAGCGCGTCGCCGATCTGTTGCACCGTGACGCCAGGTTGCGGTGGCAGCCCCTGTGTGGATGCAGTGCTGGCACAGATTGCCCAGGCAAGGACCGCAAAGACAGCGGCGGCAACTGCGCTGCCCACAGTCCAGAGGGAAATGAAGTTCGGCGGCGCCGCCGGCTCGGATCTGTGTGTCATCATAATGACGAAGACAATAAGGATTGCCACGGCGCCCACATAAACCATAATCTGCGTAAGACCTACAAATTGCGCATCCAGTTGAAGATACAATGCGGCTACGCCGGTAAAACCCAACGTCAGCGCCAACACGCAATGTACTGCGTTGCGCAGGCCCATGGCCGCCGCCATTCCGGCAACCGTAAGCACGGCGAGGATCATAAAAGAAGCCGTCATTTCAATAACTCGATTCAGTTCAATTCAATTTTGTAATTACTCTGCCTGGTCAATATCCCGTACAATAAAAATGCGGGGATTCCTCGCTGCGCTCAGAATGACAATTGTTCACTGGGAGAAATGATAGGTCCGAACCTGAAATTTTTTCTTCTGTTTTAAACCGCGGCTCAGCAGGATGCACGGAACGATAACCATGCAACTGCATACAAACCACCGAAAAGATCCAGCAGGCATGAAATGCCAGACACCCGCGGTAACGATATTGAGCAGCGTCATAGGGAGCATAAATTCCCATGCCAGGTTCATCAGTTGGTCCATGCGCAGACGCGGAAGAGTTCCGCGGACCCAGATGAACACCGCGATCAGCGTCAACAGTTTTGCGAAGAACCAGAAGTAAGAAGGAATCCACGTCAGGAAAGAAAGCGGAGCGGACCATCCGCCAAGGAACAGTGTGATTGCCATACCGCCGGTGGCAAACATGCCGATATATTCCCCCATAAAAAAAAGGGCGAACTTGAAGCCTGAGTATTCCGTATAGTAGCCGGCGATGATCTCCGATTCCCCTTCGGGCAGATCGAACGGAGAGCGGTTGGATTCAGCCGTGGCCGCTATCATGAATAGAACAAATCCGGCGAATCCCCAGGGGGTGAATACGAACCAGTGCGGCCAGATTCCCGTATAAGCGGCCTGCCTGTTGACGATTGCAACGGTAGAGAGCGAGCCGGCCTGCATGATGACAACGATAGAGGCCAGCACCAGAGGCACTTCGTAACTGATCATCTGCGCGATGGCGCGCATGGCACCAAGCAAGGTGTACTTACTTCGGCTGGACCAACCGGCCATGAAGACCGCCAGTTCCATGAGTGAACCGACTGCGAAGAAGAACAGCACTCCGGCATTCAGGTCGACGATCACCATATTTCGACCGATAGGGAGAACCGCATAGTCCAAAAAGGACGCCGAAACCAGCAGGACCGGCGCCAGAAAATGCACCGCATGGTCTGCTGTAATGGGGACAATATCTTCCTTGGTTAGCGACTTCACTCCGTCGGCGATGGGTTGAAGAATGCCGCAGGGGCCAACGCGGTTCGGCCCATACCGGTTCTGCATTCTTCCCAGCCCTTTGCGCTCGATCCAGGTGACGAATGCGAACAACATCGGGAATACGACGATGATCGACAAGACCGACAGCACGGCCGAGCACAGCGGCTGCGCGCCGGCCGGGAGATAGCCCAGCAGCCAGTGCTTCGCGATCACGAAGATCTGGTCGATCGTCTGGATCATCGTGGCTCACTGCTCGCCGGTTGTGCCGGCGTGTTCGGGGCAGCATTGGTTGCTGCCATAGCCCTGGCTTCGGTGGCTGCCCTAGCCTTTACTTCCTGCCTGGCCCGCTCCACGGCGAATTGCGCATCCACTACGGCCGATTCCGTGGGATGGATCGCGTTGTAGTATTCGTTCGATTTGGAGAGGCGCTGCTTGTCGAACAGAAGTCCGCCGAAGCGATCGTCTGTGCTCAGGTTGTAGTCCACGTCCATCTTGATGGCATCGAAGGGGCAGACCTCGACGCAGATCTGACAACTCATGCAGACGGAGATGTCGATGTTGAAGACCGCGGGGTAGAATTGCAGTTTTTCGTTTGCATCCGGCTTCTTGTCCTTGCTTTTTTCGATGAAGATGCACTTTGGCGGGCACTCTTTTTCGCAGATCTGGCAGGCCACGCAGCGCATTCCCTGCTGCCAGTCCGCGCCATCGTAGACCAGAAACGGGAAGCTGCGCGCCGCTTCGATTCGCGGATCGCGCTGCTCTGGATACTGGACTGTGGTCAGACGGTCTTTGCCGACGTAGCTGCCGAAGAAATTTCGCGCCGTCTCCGCCATTCCCTTCAGGATGCCTTCACCAACCACTGCGATTCCTCCGTGTGTGCGCCCTCATCGGTCCACCTCGCCCAGCACAATGTCCACACTTCCCAGAATAGCCACGATGTCCGCTACATTCAGCCCCAAGCAGAGGTCTTCCAGCACCGTCAAGTTGATGAGGCTGGGCGGACGCACGCGATAGCGGTATGGGTTCGGCGAGCCGTCGCCGATCAGATAGAAGCCAAGCTCGCCCTTGGGCGATTCAATCCTTCCGTAGGCCTCGCCCGGCTTGGGGCGGAAGCCGCGAATCTTCATCTTAGGATCGACGATCGGCCCCTGCGGGATATCGCGCATGGCCTGCTGCAGGATGCCGACCGACTCGCGCATCTCCAGCAGGCGGACCATGAAGCGGTCATACACATCGCCGTGGCTACCCAGCGGCACACGGAAGGTGAAGCGGTCGTAGATGCTGTAGCGGTCCACCTTGCGGATGTCGTAGTCCACGCCGCTGGCGCGCGCCATGGGCCCGCTGATGCCTGCGCTGACGGCCAGCTCCCGCGACAACACGCCAACGTCCTGGGTGCGGTCCATGAGAATCTCATTGCTCACCAGCAGACGCTCATACTCATCCAGGAAACGTGGGAAGTCTGCGACGACTTTTTTAGCCTGATCGAGCCATCCGGCGGGCAGGTCCACGCGGCATCCGCCGAAGCGCATGTAGTTGCACATCATGCGCGCGCCGGTGAGGGCCTCAAAGAGGTCGAGGATTTTTTCCCTCTCGCGGAATGCATACATCAGCGGCGTTCCCGTGGACCCCATGTCCTGCATGAGAAAGCCGATGAGGCAGGCGTGGTTTTGCAGCCGTGTGAGTTCGCCGGAGATGACGCGCAAGTACTCGGCGCGCTCCGGCACCTCGATGCCCGCCAGCTTTTCAACCGCCAGCGCATAGGCCCAGTTATTGGTGATAGAACACATGTAGTCGAGCCGATCGGTGTATGGCATCGAACCGAGGTAGGTCACGCTCTCGGCAATCTTTTCGTGGTTGCGATGCAGGTATCCGAAGACCGGCTTCAAGCGGACGACGCGTTCGCCATCGAGCACGACCTTCATGCGAAAGACGCCGTGCGTGGAGGGGTGCTGCGGGCCCATCGAAATCTCCAGCAACTGTTCCTTGCTGGGTTCGGCGATTGGCTCCGAATCGAAGGGAGCAGTGGGAACGGTGGCTATGTTCATCTGTCCCCCGCTTCGCTGCGATGCCGGTTTACGCGCCGTAGCACTGCGTCATGCGCGGTCGGCTCATATTCATAGTCGTCCGGATCGATGTAATCCTTGAGCATCGGATGGTCTACGAAGCCTGGCCACATCAGCAGGCGGCGCAGATCGGGGTGTCCGTCGAAGAAGACCCCGAAGAGATCGAAGACCTCGCGCTCCTGCAACTCCGCGCTGCGCCAGACCGGTGTCAGCGATGGCAGATGGGTGCCGGCGTGACGGTCTTCGGTGCGCATGCGCAGCACCAGGGGGCCGTGCTTCTTCTCAACCGAATAGAGGTGATATACGACCTCGAGATAGCCTGGGATGGTGGTCGTGCGAACCTCCTCGACCTCCTGCTCCAGTCCATCGACGAGCTTACGAACCTTTATCTTCTGCGAACCTTCCTTGCCCGGCCAGTCGATGCCGGTGACATTGGAGCAGAAGTCGAAGCGAAGGTCGGCAGCATCGCGCAAATAGAGGGCCACGGCTACAGCGTGCCCGGCATCGAGCAGCAGCGAGTGCTGGCCCGATGGGCTGGGGTTGGCAACCATCTGCAGCCGGCAGCCGGGAACGTTTGCCTCGATCTCGGATTTAATGGCTTCCAGATTCATCCGTGCCTGTCTGTGCGATCTGGACCAAGGGCGGTTTCCAGATTGCCGGGTTGCGCGCCGGTTCCAGATCGTGCTCGCCAAACCGCGGCACTGGGAACTCGCTAGGCTGGCCGGCGTTTAGATGGCGCGGCCTGTTCTCTCCGGTCAGTTGTTGTGCGTCTATCTTCTTCTGCAACTCCATGAAGGCGTCGATCAGGGCCTCCGGCCGCGGCGGACAGCCCGGAATGTATAGGTCCACTGGGATATAGCGGTCAATGCCTTTCAGGACGTTGTATCCCTGTTTGAATGGGCCGCCGGAGATGGCGCATGCGCCCATGGAGATCACATACTTCGGCTCCGGCATCTGGTTGTATAGGCGGACCACCTGGGGCGCCATTTTTTTGGTGACGGTTCCGGCGACAATCATCAGGTCCGCCTGGCGGGGCGAAGGCCGGAAGACCTCCGCGCCGAAGCGGGCCAGATCGTAGCGCGCCATGGTGGTGGCAATCATCTCGATGGCACAGCAGGCGAGGCCGAAGTTCAACGGCCAGATGGAGTTTGTGCGCCCCCAGTTGTAGAGCTCCTGCAGGGTGGTGGTGAGGATACCCTGCTTGCTCAGCTCGTTTTTTAGCGTTTCATCCACCCCTGAAATCCTTGGCTCCCTCTCAAATCGCTTGCAGGCGTTGGAGGAAAGCACTTTGGTTATCCCGAGAGTACGGTGCTATGTCCAGACCAGGACGTTCTTCTGATAGGCCCAGATCAGCCCTTCCACCAACAAGAGCAGGAAGACCAGCATGGCGATCGATTCCGCAGCCGAAAAACCGGTAAACGCGACCGCGAACGGCAGCAGAAAGATTGCCTCTACATCGAAGATAAGAAAGATGATTCCATACAGATAATAACCCGATTTGAATTGGATCCAAGCATCCCCTACGGATTCGAGCCCACATTCGTAGATGGCGTTCTTGCTTGGCCCAGGCTTGTGCGGGGAGAAGAACCTGGCCCACAACCAGGCCAGCAGAAGTGTCGACAGGGCGAACGCGACAGCCGCCAGCAAAAGGACAATGACGGGCAAGTAAATATTGTTCGTCATGTACCCTTGTCCTCAAATTTCACTATACCAGACCCTCGTTCCGTCAGTCATGTGATCGGGCTCACTTTATTCGGGTGTGTGCAGGGCGCAGAATGGGAAACTGGTATTGGAGGCAACAACATGACTGAACAGCAAACGGCGATCCTCGATGGCAACGAATCCTGCGCACGAGTGGCGTACCAGCTATCGCAGGTGATCACCATCTATCCAATCACCCCGTCATCGCCGATGGGGGAGTGGGCCGATGAGTGGCGCGAGACAGGGCGCAAGAATGTGTGGGGCACGGTGCCTGTGGTGGCTGAGCTGCAGAGCGAAGGCGGGGCCGCGGGGGCCATGCACGGCGCGCTGCAGGCCGGAGCTTTCAGCACTACGTTTACCGCCTCCCAGGGTCTGCTGCTGATGATCCCCAACATGTTCAAGATTGCCGGCGAACTGAGCTGCAACGTCATTCACGTCACTGCGCGCGCGGTGGCCACGCATGCGCTCTCCATCTTCGGCGACCACTCGGACGTGATGGCTTGCCGCTCCACGGGATACGCCATGCTCTCGTCCGGCTCGGTACAGGAGGCAGCCGACCTGGCGCTGGTTTCCCACATTGCCACGCTGGAATCACGGGTACCGTTCCTCCACTTCTTCGACGGCTTTCGCACCTCGCACGAGGTCAACAAGGTGCTC
>Ga0181521_10006716_pt1 | contig 12345 bp, 8 predicted proteins | sample PEATcosm2014_Bin_32_FD_119764 | JGI IMG/M metagenome (GOLD analysis project Ga0181521, IMG submission 119764) | Peatland microbial communities from MTU Mesocosm Facility, Houghton, MI, USA - PEATcosm2014_Bin02_60_metaG | ecosystem: Environmental > Terrestrial > Soil > Wetlands > Peat | place... | reverse complement strand
GGTTGAGGCGAAAGCGCCTCAACGGCGCTCGAACTCCAGGCCTTCGCGCTCGAGGCGGGCCCGGGAGTCGACGCCGAGGCGCACCAACGCGTCACGGACCGTCCGTGACACCTCGAGGTGGTCGGCCAACCGGGGGTGCGAGAGGCCAGCCAGATGCTCCCGGTCCGCTCCGAAGGGTCGTCGGTCACCCTCGATGCCCCACCGGGTGCGGTAGCGGTCGATCGCCGCGGCGGCGCGGCGCCAGACCGGTTGGCCCTCTGCGGCGGCCGGACGCGCCCCGAGCGCGCGGAGATGGTGGGGCGCGGGGACACAGGACGCTGGCGCCCGCCGGGGCTCGGCGACACCGAGGGATCCATCGCCGCCGGGCGCCCAGTGGTCGACGGCTCGATCGAGGTCGTCCGCCCGAGACCCGCTGGCCAGCGCGTCGGACCACGCCGCCACGACGTCGCGACGGCAGACGCCCGAGGGCGGACACGCGGCGATGGAGGCGGCGAAACGATGCTCTTCGACTCGATCGGATCGCACGCCTCGTTCGCTGGAACGCTCCCACCGCCAGCCCGGCGCGATGGAGGCCCGTCGTGACCATCTCACCGCCAGGTCCTCGGGGCTCAAGGAAGGATCCTTGGCTTCTCGGGTCGACGCCCACGCGACGTGTCGGGCCCGCGCCGACCTCGATCCGCGGCCGGCCAGCTCTTGGCGGATCTCCGCCGCCCGACCCGAGAACGCCGCCAGCACCAACGGGTCGGTGCCGTCGATGTCCCATCCCCGCCCGTCGTGCCATGACCACGAGATCCCGAGCCGATCGGTCAACTCCGCCCGAAGATGGGCGTCGTACAGCGCGCCGAGCGCTCGGGCGTGGGCGAACGGCCCTCGGCTGTCGATGGCGCTCCAACGTCCGTCGGCTCCGTGGGCCAGGTTGGCCATGAGGACATGGGTGTGCAGGTGCGGGTCGCCGGCCCTGCTCAGGCAGTGAGTGATGCTCGCCCCGACCATCCCGCTCGTCGGTATCGGCGCGCGGTGCTCGTCGGAGCTTCGCCGCACGGCCAGGGCCCGCCGTTCGAGGTGGCCCACCGCGGCCTGCACCGCCTCTCGATGGGCGGCCAGCACGCTGTCGGTCGCCCCCGGATCGCCGACGGCCAGGAACAGGCTGACCGACTTGGGCGTCGAGAAGACCAGATCGAAGCCGGCCACCGAACGGTGCTGCGTCGACGCAAGGGGGTGCCCGGTGCGGGGATTGCGCCCGCCGAGCAGCGCCTGCAACGTCGGGCCGTCGACCGGGCCCGACAGGCCCAGGCCGGCGGTGCCCCCACCCATCCAGCGGCCGGCGTCGACACCGTGGACGGGCGCCACTCGCCGCAGCTCGTCACCCAGGTCGTCCAGGTAGTAGCGGGCGCTCTGATCGGCGACCCGGGCCAGGTGCAACACCGTCGTCTCTTCCTCGCGGCGGGATCGGGCCGCCCACGAGAAACGGTCGGTCGATCAGGCCCGGTAGCGGGCCAGTACCCGCTCGGCCGCCCGCCGTGCGACGTCGGTCCATTCGGGTGGCGCGACCACGCGGGCCTCGGGTCCGGCCTGGAGCAAGAGGCGTTCGAACCACGCGGTGCCGCCGACCGCCAGCACCACATCGATCCCGCCATCGGGACGCGTCGACGAGTCGAGGACCGGCACACTGTCGAGCACCCACGCGGCACCCGGGCCGAGCTCGAGCCGGACGACTTGTGATCCGGGTCCGGGAACGAATGCATCGGCGGACGGGGGGCGCGGCGTCGGCAACGAGTCGGCGACGTCTTCGAGCTCGACCAGCTCTCGTATCCGGTCCACCCGGAAGCGACGAAGGCCCTGGGCGCGGTGGCAGAAGGCGTCGAGGTACCAGTGCCCGTCCAACGAGACCACCTGCACCGGGTCAATGCGACGTTGGGTGACCTCGTCGCTCGACCCGGAGTGGTACTCGATGTCCGCTGAGTGGTGCTCGTCGACGAGCCGCTGCACGTCGCCCAAGAGCGGTGGACTGGGCAGGTCGACGTTGAGCCCCTCGCGAGCGCCGAGAACGGCCTCCAGCTTCCCCGCGGCCCGACCCAAGGACCCGTCGACGTCGGCACCCGGGACGGCCAGGATGGTCTTGGCCGCCGCCGACAACGCGAACCCCTCGGCCGGGGTGAGCCGGCGAGGCCGGGCCAGGCCCTCGGGCAAGAACGCCTCGACCGAGTGATCGGTGACCACGATCTCCATGAGCACGTCGGGTGAGTACGGGGGGACGCCGCAACAAGCGGCCAGCTCCAGCTCGCGGACGAGCTCGTCTTGTCCGAGCCCGAACCGAAGGGCGACCTCGTCGATGGGCGCCGAACCGACCGTGGCCAGCCAGCCGACGATCGCCATCAACCGACGCAACCGGTAGCGGACGTCTTTCACGGAGCGCTGGTCCACCCCGTCGGTCTCGGCGGGCTGGCGGTCGACCGCCGCCACGGCCCGGTCAGGCTGGACGACCTTGGTTCCACTGCCCGGCTCGGGCGGGGCGGCCGAGGCGATCGAGTCCAGCCAGTCGACGATCTCCGCGCGAACCTCCGGCGGGCCGACCACCTCGGCGTGATCGAGCAGACCGAGCACCCACGACCGCAGCGCCACGCGGTTGGACACCGAGATGCGCACCCGGACCGATCCGTCGTCGTCACGTGCGACGAGGCTCGAGGGCCCGAGCTCGTCGACCACTCGCTGTGCCTCGACCACGTCGACAACCAGTTCGACGTCCTCGGCCTCTTCTCCCCCGGTCAGCCACGGTTCGTCGGGGACCGCCGCCGACGCGTCGAACTGGTCCGGGAGGACCCCGCTCCCCTCCTTGCCGACCTGAGGAAGGTCCTCGATGCGATCGACGCGGAAGCTCCGGGCCGCCTGACGGTCGGCATCCCAGCCGACCACATACCAGTGACCGCGACGGAACCACAGCCCGGCCGGGCTCATCGACCGGTCGGTGCCGCGGTGGCGGAACCGTACCGACGCCCGGGTCCGAACGGCGTCGAACAACGGCACCAACGCCCTCGGAGGATCGAACGACGCCAGCGGTCGGGCCTCGGCTACCCCGGTCGCACCCAGCTTTGCCAGCGCATCGCGGCCACTAGGATCGCCGAGGTGTACGCCGGCGACGGCGAGCTGCAGGGCCGCCTGTTCATCGGGGGTCAGGTGGAGGTCAGGCAGGTAGAAGGTCTCGGGGTCGATCCGGTATCCGTACTGCTCGGGACCCTCGACGGCCTCGGTCACGAGCGGGATGCCCTCCTCTCGGAGCAGTCGCTTGTCGCGCTCGAACGCCTGGCGACGGGCGTCGCGGCCCTGCGGGTACCCGGGCACGTCGCTGGCCAGCTCGCTCAGCGTCATCGGACGGTTGGCGTTCAGCAGCACCAGCACGAGATCGGTCAGCCGTTCCAGCCGGTCGAGGGGGGACATCGGGGTCAGCGTAGGACCCGTTGGGTGCAGTCGCGGTGAAGCCGCCCTCGCCCTGGGCCTTCCATCTGCACGGCGCGACCTGGCTCGTCGTGATCGTCCTGTCCGTCGCCTACTGGGCGGCGGTCCGGCGAAGCGCTTGGCCCACGCGTCGACAGATCGTGGCCACGGTGAGCGCCCTGGTGCTCCTCTCGGTCGCGTTGACCTGGCCGCTCGCGGACCTCGCTGCGCACACCTCGCTGACCGCCCTGGTGGTCCAGCGGCTCCTTCTCTTGTTGGCGGTGCCCCCGCTCCTCATGATCGGTCTGCCGCCGCCGCTCATGGTCCGCCTCACCCGGCCCGCCCCGATCGACTGGGCGCTGCGCCGGTGCGCCCGTCCGCCGATCGCGGTGGCGGTGGTGACGGTCATCGCATTGGCCACGCTCAGCACGGTGGCCGTCGAGGCGGAGGGGTCCTCGGCCTGGGCTCGCCTCGGGCTCGACCTGGTGCTCATGGCCGCGGGGTTCGTGCTGTGGACGCCGGTCTTGACCGAGCTCCCCGGCACCGACCGGCCGTCGGCGCTCGGGCGGGCCGCGTACCTGATCGTGCAGTCGATCGTCCCCTCGTTCCTCGCCGTCATCTGGATCTTCGCAAGGCACCCGCTCTACCCGCACTTCGCCGAGGGGGACCGACTCTGGAACGTGTCGCCGGTGATGGACCAGCAGATGGCCGGCTTCGTGGCCAAGTTCGCCACCATCGCGGTGCTCTGGACGGTGGCCTTCGTCGGCCTCACCCGTGCTCAGCGCGTCGTGGAGACCGGTGGCGATCCGGATCCCCTGTTGTGGTCCGACGTCGAGCGCCATCTCGAACGGGCCGAGCGAATGGAGCGGCGACGGGCGGCCTGGCTGCCCCCCTCCCTCGTCGATCCACCGCCCACCGAGGGCCGTTTCGACACGGAGGAGGACGCGGACAGCGGCGCGCACGACATGGGACGGCGGCGGCTCGAGGAGCCCTGAGCCGATCGGTTATCCGAGGTGCGAGTGCCTGAAGTGTGCCGGCAGGCGACGGAGCAGGACCGTCGCCACCAGCTTCCCGTCGGGATACCGGAGGATGACCACGGCCAGGTGACCGGAACTGCGGCCGCTCGGGCGCGACACACCCGTCGACGAGAAGGTCCCGGTGAAGGCGACGAGGCACACCCGGCCCGAATCCACCCCCGCGTCGTGCAGGGCCGTCTGAAGGCGCGCATAGGGCAGCGAGCTCACCTTCATCAAGCGGACCCCGGCGAAATGGCCCGTTTGCCTGACCGCCGCGGTGGCGGTGGGCAACGCCACGTAGCAGGGGCTGTCGCTCGTGCCGAGGCTCTCGTGCAGGGTCGAGCAACCGGCCAGCAACGAGGAGGCGGCGAGGACCACCGTGGCGGCCGCGAGCCATCCGCGCCGTCGCCGCTGACCGCCGGGTCGACGTCGGCCGGCCGCCGGTCCCATCCCCCCCATCAGCACCCCCACGCCTCTTCGATCTCACCGTCGATCGCGGCGCCGGCCGCCGCCAGGACGCCGAGCCCCGAGCCTCTGGTCATCACCTGGCGCCGCCAGCGACCCGATCGAACCCCCAGAGCCAACCACCCCCACGCGGCCCAACCCACCACCAGCTCCGCCCAGAAGCTCAGGACCCGGTAGACCAACACCGCCTCCACTGTGCTCAGCCGGTTCCCGCCGAACGCCACCAGCGCAATGGTGATGCTTCCCTCGACGACGCCCAGGCCGCCCGGGGTGATGGGGAGGTTGGCGGCCAGCTGACCGGCACCGTAGGAAAGCAACAGGCCCTTCCACGGGACCCCGGTCCCGATGGCCGAGAAGCTGAACGCGAAGCATGCGCAGTCGAACACCCAGTTGCCGATCCCCCAGCCGAGAACCGAGCCGATGTCCCTCTTCGACGGGGAGTACGCCGCCACGCGGGTGAGGAACCCGGCCACGCGGCCCTCGGCGGCGCCCAGCGGGCGGGCGGTGAAGCGGCGGGACACGCGGAACAACCATGCGGCGACCGCCCGTTGGGGCCGCTGATAGAGGAACAACGCGCCGATGACGACCGTGACCAAGAGGACGCCGACGGTCACCGGGACCAGGTCCAGGCTGGCGCCGTCGTCGGCGGCCAGGGCCAGGCCGGCCGCCGCGACGAGGGCCAAGGAGAGCACACCCACCACGAAGGTGGCGATCAATGACCACACGGCCAGCGAGTCGTTGGCGCCGAGGCGGCGGAACCATCGGAACCCGTAGACGGTGGCCATCGCTGCTCCCCCTGGCACCGAGTTGATGATCGCTTGAGACGCCAGGGTGACGCCCGTGAGGGTCCGGACCGGCGCGTCGACGCCCCCGATGGCGAGGAGGCGCCGCTGGACCAGAGCGAGAGAGAGGTAGGAGGCCCCCTCCACGACCACCGCCGGAAGAAGCCAGGCCCAGTGGAGGTGGTCGAAGATCGTCGAGGCACCGGAGAGCTCGTCGGTGTGACTGCTGAGCACCCAGACAACCAGGGCTGCGAGGCCGAGGCCGAGGATGAAGCGAATGACGGGCCAGGCTCGCCGGAACCACGATCGCGCCACGCGCCCGGGGGCGGGCGAACCCGATCGGGCGTCTCGGCGAGGTTCGGGGTCGGAAGCCTCGGTGTCGACGGTCTCAGGCATCTGGGTGGCCCGGCCGAGTGACCAGCTCTCTCGGCCCGGTTGACATCATGGCCAGTGCAGCACGCCAGCCCGGGGATGTCACGTCGTACGGCCGGGCAGTCGCGACAACGGCGCCCGACCCGAGCGTGGCGGGCACCTGCGACCGACCGGCTGACACCGGGTGTGGGCCCCGAGGGCCCGGCGGTTCAGTGGACCAGTTTGATGTAGTCGAACATCGGGAGGTACAGGCAGATGATGATCGATCCGATGACGACGCCCATGATGACCACAAGGAAGGGCTCCAGAATCGACGTCAGGTTGTCGACCGTTTGGTCCACCTCGCCGATATAGAAGTCAGACACCCGCTGGAGCATGTCGTCGAGGGAACCGGTCTGCTCGCCGACCTCGACCATCTGGACAATCAGCGTCGGGAAGACGTCCAGCTTGCTCATGGGTTCAGCGAACGAGTTCCCCTCACGGACCCTCGCCTTCACCTCCATGACCGCGTCGGCGATGATCGAGTTCCCCGCCGCGTTAGCGGTGATGTCGAGTGCCTCCATGGCCGGGACACCGGCCGACAACAGGGAGGACAGGGTGGACGCAAACCGGGCCAGACCGGCCTTGCGGGTGACGGGACCGAACACGGGTGGTCGCATCTTGAACCGGTCCCAGACCCTTCTCCCCTTCTCGGTCTTGATATAGCGCCGGAAGAGAACGATGGCTACCACGGCCACCAGAACCACCAGCACCACCCGCCAGCTGGCCAGGGTGTTCGAGATCGTGATGAGGAGGCGGGTCGGTGCCGGGAGCTTGCCGCCCAAGCTCGCGAACAGCTTCTTGAAGACGGGAACGATCACCACCATCATCACCGTCACGATCACCCCGATCACGCAGACGACGATGATCGGATAGGTCATCGCGCCCTTGACCTTGCGGTTGAGCTCGACCTGCTTCTCGAGGTTGTCCGCGACGTTCTTCAAGACGACGTCGATGCTCCCGCCAACCTCACCGGCCGCCACCATCGAGACGTACAGATTGTCGAACACCTTGGGATGCTTGGCCAGGGCGGCCGAAAGCCCGAACCCCGAGTCGAGGTCATCGTGGATCTGGCGCAGGATGGCGGCGAAGTGCTTGTTCTCGACCTGTTGCGCGAGCACGTTGATGGACCGACTGATCGAAAGCCCCGAGTCGACCATGGTGGCGAACTGCCGGGTGAAAACCGCGACTTCCTTTGGCTTCACCCGGTCGGAGAAGCCCGGAATGATGATCTCGGTCTTGAGGCCGGCCCCCTTGGCTGGTTGCACCGACACGGGCAGATACCCCATCTCGCGCAACCTGGTCACAACGATGGGGATGCTGTCAGCCTCGAGCTTGCCCACGACCAGGTTCCCCATCTGGTCGCGCACCTTGTAGTCGAACGTGGTCGTCACTTCTCTTCTCCCTCCGAAAGAGAGCGCCCTGGTCGGGACTCTACGGCTCCCGTCATGCGATCCCTTGGATGTGACTGCGGAAATCCTCTTCGTCCTGGCACCGGTCGAGCGCCATGTCCACCGAGATCACGCCGCGCTGGACGAGGCTGGCCAGGCTCTGGTCCATCGTCTGCATACCGAACTGGGAGCCGGTCTGCATGAGCGAGTAGATCTGGTGCGTCTTGGCCGCACGGACCAGGTTCTGGATGGCCGGGGTGACCACCAAGACCTCGGCGGCAACGGCGCGACCGGTACCGTCGATGACCGGTACCAGCTGTTGGGTCATCACCCCGCGCAGCGAGGAGGCCAGCTGGATCCGGATCTGGTCCTGCTGGCTGGGCGGGAACACGTCGATCACCCGGTCGATCGTCGATGGTGCGTCCTGAGTGTGCAGCGTCGCGAACACGAGGTGGCCGGTCTCGGCCGCCGTCAACGCCGTCGAGATCGTCTCAAGGTCCCGAAGCTCCCCGACCAGGATCACGTCGGGGTCTTGGCGCAGCACGCGTCGAAGGGCTTCTGAGAACGACGCCGTGTCGGAGCCCACCTCCCGCTGGCTGATCACCGATCGCTTGTGGGTGTGAAGGAACTCGATCGGGTCCTCCACCGTGACAATGTGGAGCGGCTTGGACCGGTTGATGATGTCGATCAACGAGGCCAAGGAAGTGGACTTCCCCGAACCGGTCGGCCCGGTGACGAGCACCAGACCCCGACGCAGGTCGGTGAAGCTCCTCACGGGCTCGGGCAGGCCGAGATTGGCGAATTCCGGGATGTCATGAGGGATGGGCCGCAGGGCGACCGCCACGCTCCCCCGTTGCAGCGCGACATTGACGCGGAACCTCCCAACACCGGCGACCGAGTGCGACGTGTCCAGCTCGTGCTCGGCTTCGAAGCGCTCCCGCATGGTCTGGGGAAGGACTCCAAAGATCATCTCCTGGAGCGTCTCGGCGTCGAGCGGCTCGACGTCGTCCATGGCTCGCAACGCGCCGTGCAGCCGCACGGTCGGGGCGAGATTGGACGTCAGGTGCAGGTCGGAGGCACCGATGTTCACCACATAGCGCAGGAGGTCGTCGATGTGGAGCCGGAAACCGACGTCGTTGCCTCGGCGACGGCGGAACGACGCCGACCCACCGAGGGTGTCGGCCAGCGAGGGCGGGCCGAGCGCATCGGACAACTCTTCATTGGCCGATCCGGCCATGCTCGGCGGCGGTGGTGGCGGGGGCGGCGGGGGCGGCGGGGGCGGCGGTGCGAGGGTCCCGGACGCCGGTTCCCCGGCGACCACCGATGCCACCATCGGGGGTGGGGGCGGCACCACACTGAGCGCGGCGTCCGGATGGGTGGGCACGGGCGGGTCGTCGATCCGAGCGTGCCGAGGCGCGATGACCTCGTCGGCACCGGTCGGGAAGCTCTCAAACTCCACCGGGTCCGAGATCGCGGCCCCAAGGCCTCCCTGAGGTTTGGGGCCACTCCCGTTCCCGGCGTGGGCCTGGGCCGGCTGGACCATCCGGTCAACCATCACCGGGTTGGCCAGCACGGGAACGATCTCGTGACCGAGGATCCCGGTCAGGGCCGCGACGTCGTCGGGCTCGGGCGGCTCAGCGAACGCGGTCACGACCTGGTTCCCCACCACTCGCAGCGGGATGGCCCGGTACTCAAGGGCCAGCATGGGCGGCAGGAGCTGTCGCGTCTCTCCGACCGGTGGTTCGACCTCGAGGTCGACGACCCGCATGCGGGCCAGCTGGCCCAGGGTGTTGAGGACGACGTCGCCCAATCGGGGCTCGCGCTGCATCAGGACCACGCTCAGAGGAATGTTGTTCTCGGTCGCCTGGACCAGGTAGGTGGCAACGACGGGCTCGGAGACGAACCCTCCCGCGATCAACGCCCTGGCCAATCGGCGCGACCATTCGGCGCGACCGGCACTCGTGGTCGGGCTCACATGACCACCCGGAGCACTTCTTCGAGCGTGGTGTGTCCTTGGACCGCTCGAAGCAATCCGTCGGAGCGAAGTGTTCGCATTCCTTGCTCACATGCCTTTCGTTCGATGCTGGCTATCGAGTCCTGTTCGATAATCATTCGGTCGATCTCCTCGGTAACGTTCATGACTTCGGCGAGCACCATCCGGCCGGAATAACCGGTGTGCCCACAGGTTCGGCACCCGACGGCGCGATACAAGGTCGAGATATCCAGGCCCTCGACATCAGCTTCGCCGTAGCCGGCCGCGTAGAAGTCCTTTTCGGAGGCGTCATATTCCTCCTTGCACACGTTGCACAACACCCGCGCGAGCCGCTGGGTGAGCACACTGCCGACGGCCGATGTGACGAGGAACGGCTCGATCCCCATCTCGGTGAGCCGGAGCGGCGTCGCCGCGGCGGTGTTGGTGTGCAAGGTCGTGAGCACGAGGTGACCGCTCAGGGCGGCCTCCATCGCGATGATCGCCGTGTCAGCGGAACGGATCTCGCCGATGAGCACGATGTCGGGGTCGGATCGCAGGATCGACTTCAAGGCACTGGCGAAGGTCAGCCCGGCCTTTGCGTTGATCTGCACCTGGGTGACCCCCTCGATCTGGTACTCGACGGGGTCCTCGACCGTGACGACGCTCTTTGCCGGGGTCAGGATCTCGGTCAACGTCGCGTACAGCGTCGTGGTCTTCCCAGCACCGGTCGGGCCGGTGACCACGATCACGCCGTAGGGCTTGTTGTACGACTGTGAGAACCGATCGAGGGTGTCGGCCGCGAACCCGAGCTCGGGCAACGATCGCAGGGTTTGGGACTTGTCCAGCACCCTCATGACCACGGTTTCGCCCCACACGGTCGGAAGGGTGACGAGGCGCAGGTCGATCTGACGATCGCTGACGGTGAGAGAGACGCGGCCCTCTTGGGGTATCCGGTGCTCGGTGATGTCCATGTCACCTATGACCTTCAGCCGGCTCACCACCGCGTTGGAAATCGTCGGCGAAGCCGTGGAGGCTTCGTGCATGACGCCGTCGATCCGAAACCGGATCTTGAGGGCGTCGGGCTTCGGTTCGATGTGAATGTCCGACGCCCGCTCGTTCAGCGCCTGGAGGATCAGGAGGTTGACGTACCGGACGATCGGCGCGTCCTCGACCACCGACTGGATGTTCTCGATCTCCGACGCCGTGGTGGACGCCGCAGCGGCGTCCTTTGCGAGTGCCGACACCTCCATGGTGGAGTCGCGCGAGAGCCGGTTAAAGGTGACCAGCTGCGACCGCGTGGCGACGACGGGCTTGAAGTTGCTGCCCATGATCGTCCGAAGGTCGTCCATCGCGAACACGTCGGTCGGGTTGGCCATCGCGACGACGGGAACGCCGTTCTCGAACGCGATGGGCAGGACCATGTGGTGTTCGGCAGTGGACTGTGGGATCAGCGCGACCGCGGCCCGATCGATGTTGATCTGGTTGAGGTCGACGAACTCGAGCCCGACCTCCTGGGCCATCGCCCACACCAGGTCGTCCTCGGTGGCGATCTTGCGGCTGAACAAGTACCGGGCCAGAGATTCGCCGGTCTCGGCGAGGTTCTCGAGCGCGGTGGTCATCGCGGCCTGCGAGACACGCCCGGCGTCGACCAAGAGGCGGGCCAAGGGCGGGCTGCCGGCGGGCAGCGGGAGGCTTGAGAAACCGATCGAAGCCGGCTCGGGCATCGAGGGGGCCTCGCTAAAGCCCGGCGGCGCCGGCAACGGCGATTCCGCGATCGCGGTTGCCCCGGGTTGGGGTGCTTCGGCCTCCATGGAGAACTTCCATGCCTCGGGCGCCGGCATGGAGGGTGCCGGTACGGGCACGTCGAACATGGTGTGGCCCGGGGCCGCATGGCTCGGTTGGCGCGCTGGCGGAGCCACCGGAGGCGGCCCGACGTACTTGGGTGGGGGAATACCGGTGAATGGTTTTGCCTCGACCCTCGAAGTGGCGTCGGCGGCGCCGTTCGGGCTCGGGGTCGCCGGGCCCCCGGGGGGCTCTGGGGAGTACAGCCGGTCGATCGCCCGCTCGATCTGGTCATCGCGAGCGACCACCGCGAAGAACTCACGACCGAGGGCGACGCGCAGGTCGTCCATCAACACGAGGTCGCCGGGATCGGCGACCGCGATCACGGGCGTGCCCAGCCGACGTCCCATCGGGACCGCTCGGTGACTTCGAGCGAGCGGCTCGGGGAGGATGGATTCCGCGCCGGGGGCGAGAGCCGTGTGAGTCAGATCGACAAACCGAAGGTTGTGCTCTTCGGCTATCCGGCGGGAGTTCGCCGTCGCGGTGTCTGTCACGCCTGCCCAATCCTCGTACTAGCGGCCCGGCGGCACCCCCCCGTGCTCAGGCGGGGAACCGGCCGATGGCCTCGTTGCTTCGGCATGGCCTCCCCTCGAGCCGGCCCCACCCGGTCCCTGGACCCGAGCAGAACCGTGCGCAATCCAGCTTAGGTCTGCACCCCCCTCGAACTGGGGGACCGTCAGGTCCAATTCCGGCCTGCTACCAGGACGTTTTCGGCAGCTCGCGGACGCTACAGTCGTCTGCGGAATGGAGTCCGCCACCACCCGCCTCCTGGCCACGGTCACGAGCGGGATGCTCGGGCTGGCGATCGGGTCGTTCCTGAACGTCGTCGTCTACCGGTTACCCCGACACATGTCGGTCTCGCGACCCCCGTCGCACTGCCCATCCTGCGACACCGAGCTCGGCGCACTCGACAACGTCCCGGTGGTCTCGTGGTTGGTGTTGCGGGGGCGGTGTCGCCACTGCGGCGTGCCGATCTCGCCCCGGTACCCGATCATCGAGCTGGCCACCGGACTGCTCTTTGCCGGGCTCGCACT
>Ga0181521_10006712_pt1 | contig 12352 bp, 11 predicted proteins | sample PEATcosm2014_Bin_32_FD_119764 | JGI IMG/M metagenome (GOLD analysis project Ga0181521, IMG submission 119764) | Peatland microbial communities from MTU Mesocosm Facility, Houghton, MI, USA - PEATcosm2014_Bin02_60_metaG | ecosystem: Environmental > Terrestrial > Soil > Wetlands > Peat | place... | reverse complement strand
GCTCGCTGCGCTTGTTGCTTATGCAGGAGTCGAATAACACGTCATTGTTCTCTGGGCCACAGTATCCCAAATGGTTCGGCATGAAGCTGTGCCGCGCCGCCAGAATCGCTCCATCGATCACCTTAGAACTCACTGGCAAACCAACCTATGCCACTTCGGTGTCGAGTTCACGAATCATCTTCCATAAGTTCAAGGTCTCCATTGCCTCGTCATTTGAAAGTAGTTTGACCGCGAACCCACTCTGAACTAGGACGTAGCTTCCCAAGGTTGCTTTTACAAGAGAGATGTTGATGTTATTTCTTATCCCATCCCGGCCATAGTCTACTGATGCGAATCCCCCGTTTATTGCAACAACCTTTCCTGGGAACGTGAGGCACATAGCGGACCGTCTCGCATAGAAGTGTTGTCGGCAACCTATATGTTTGTAATGCGGTTCTCAGAGCTGAATTCAATATTCTTCGCCAGAAGGCGTCTGTCATGGAAATCCGACAAGCACGTTCTTAACCCGAAGCTCTCAGAATGGTAGCAGTTGAGTTAGATTGGCGAAACCAGTCGAAGTAGTGACTTCCGCAGAAGGAGAGGTTTTCGACGTAGAACTGGAGGTCAACATTCTCAGAGAAAATGAACGGTTAGCGAAGGAGAACAAAAGTAGATTGGAGTCAAAAGGAATTCATGCAGTAGATGTCATGGGTTCCGTGGGGTCAGGCAAGACTTCGCTGATTAAATCGATGATTTCACGACTCAAGAAAGACCTCAGAATTGCCGTAATTGAGGGCGATGTCACAACTACGATTGACTCGGACATTATCTCCTCAGAGGGAGTACCTACAGTTCAAGTCAACACGGGAAAAGAATGCCACCTCGATGCGAACCTCATTCGAAAGGCGTTGGATAAAATCCCCCTCGACAAGCTTGATTTGATTTTCATTGAAAACGTTGGGAATCTGATTTGCCCAGCAGAGTTTCCGCTGGGATCGGACAGACGTTTGGTAGTTGTTAGCGTAACCGAGGGGCCTTACATGGTCGTTAAGCACCCGATGATGTTCCGGGACGCTAAGGTGGTTGCGATCAACAAAATCGATGTGGCGGCAGCCATGGGAGTCGACCCAAACAAGCTTAGCGCCGATGTCGCCCGCCTCAACCCTAAAGCAGCTACAGTTCACACCAGTTGTAGAAATGGAATCGGCGTTGACGAAGTAATTGAGAAGCTTGGGTTGAAGAATAGGTAACAGGTCCTCTGTGTGCATGAGTTTGCGATCGCAACTTCACTGGTTGAGGCACTTCTCGAACTAGTCAAAAAGCAGTCTGCAAGTAAGGTCTTAGAGGTCCACCTCAGTGTCGGGAAACTCAGGGTTGTATCAATCGACCAATTGAAGTTCTCTTACGGGATTCTGTCCAAAGGCACGGCGCTGGAAGGATCCATCTTGGATGTTGAAGAGACGCCGGGATTTGCTAGGTGCAATAACTGTAATTACACGCAAAAACTCGATACTGACGACCTCTCATTCCACTTTGGCCTACCGCAAATGACCTGCCCGAAATGTACGACGAATCTTATTCTAGAGGGTGGAGATGAGCTCCTAATAACTAGGGTGCGCATGTTGGCTCCCTCAACTAGTTCTACTGTCTCGACGAATGGGCCTGTGTAGAGAGCAAGGCCCAAATGGACAGACAGTTCTCTATATAGAATTACGGCGAAATATATAACAAAGGTTCATGGCACCTTCCCTCCGTTCTCCGCGCGTCAAGGAGCACAAGATTGAGCGAAGGAATTTGGAAATCAGAAAGGTTCAACGGGTCGGGCACTCAACCCTAACGGTCTCACTCCCGCGGGATTGGGTAAGACAAGTTGGACTAAGACGAGGTGGCGTAGTTACACTTCGACTTTCTGAGTTCGGAGAACTAATCGTTAGTCCAGGCAGCGAGATCGAATCCGACGAAATGACGATTTGCAAGATCAATGCCGACGTTTGCAAGGACGCCGATCTTCTTGCCAGAATGATTACAGGCAACTATATACTCGGACGCGACACAACGATCGTTTCCTCAACTACAGAGCTGACTGTTGAACAACTCAATGCAATCCGCAACTCAACAAGGCGACTAAGCGGGTTAGGCATCGTCGAACAGAATCCGAAGGAGACCGTGATCCAATGCTTTCTCGACCCGTCAAAATTCCCTATCACCGGCCTACTCTCACGCCTCCACAAGGTCGCCGTTTCAATGCTGGAAACAGCCCTCCAGGCACTGATAGACCGCAAGTTCTCTCTCGCGTTAGAAGTTCTTGAGCTTGAGAACGAAGCCGACCGATTGTACTGGTTGATATTACGCCAGATCTTTCGCGCCATCTCTAGGATACCATTGTCAAGGCATGTTGGCATTGAATCGGCCACGCACGCCGTCGGCTACAGAGCCGTATCAAAATACTTGGAGGAAACGGCCGACTGCAGCGAGTCAATTGCAAACCAAATAATAACCATGGCCGAAGAGAAGTACACCGAGTATTCGTCAATCATCGACGAAGTGTCTAAGTTCGGAGTCGAAACACTTGCAATTTGCAATGGTGCAATGAATTCTTTCAGCATGATGGATCTACAGCTCGCAAATCAGACCATCGAACGCTCTAAGAGAATTGAAGAGGGACAGAAGAAACTGACTGAACTGGTCATCTCATCCGTACAGGACCGGAAGCTTTGCTTGGTACTTAGAGGAATTATTTGGGATCTCACTCAAATCTCCCGCCTATCACAGATGGTTTCTGAGGTAGCCTTGAACCGGTATCTTGAAAACAACACCGAAGCCTCTCAATTCTGGAAAGAGCGCAAGGGCGGGGGAGACGGTCAATACCTGAAGAAGATAGCAACCTAAATTCGTTTTTTGAACCAAAATCGTTAGCCATCATCGGCGCCTCTGCAACTCCCAGTAGAATAGGTTATGTAATTGCGGAGAATATGGTCGCAAACCGCAGCAGAGGCATTTTCAAAGGCCATGTTTACCTAGTTAACCCAAAGCATCAGGAGATCCTGGGCGAGAGATGTTACGCCTCTATTTCCGCCATCCCAGAGCAGGTTGAAACCGTAGTAGTCGCCATTCCCGCCCCCCGCATACCTGCAGTAATTGAGGAAGCGGGACAAAGCGGCAGTAAAGCAGCGATCGTAATATCGTCTGGATTCGCAGAAGTTGGGTACAGAGACCTAGAAGAGGGATTGGTGGAGGTGGCACGGAAATACGACTTACGCGTGCTAGGCCCGAACTGTCTCGGAATATATGACGCGTACACTGGAATGGATACCCTCTTCCTCCCTGAGAACAAGTCCCTCTCTGATGGACGCGAAGTAGTTGCCACCCCGCGCCCGAGGCGAGGTTCAGTCTCGTTTCTGACCCAAAGCGGAGCCTTCGGAGCAGCCTCCCTGGATTACATGGCGGGACATGGAATGGGGATAAGAGGATTCGTGAGTTACGGAAACAGATGCGACGTAACCGAAGAAGAGCTTCTAGGATACTTCGAGAATGACGCCAAGACGAAAGTAATTCTCATGTATGTGGAAGGGCTGGCCAAAGGAAGAGACTTTCTCTCTCGAGCCATCGAAACGTCAATAAAGAAACCTATCGTGGCCTTGAAGGCCGGCAAGACCGAAGCGGGCACTAGAGCCGCCGCGTCCCACACCGCGGCACTCGCGGGAATGGACCAAATTTACGATGGGATGTTTAAGCAAGCGGGCATCATCCGAGTGCGAAATGTTGAAGAACTCTTTGATTTCGGTAGAGCATTAGCCCTACAACCACCAGCCTATAACAGAAACGTAGCAGTCGTCACGAATGCCGGTGGGCCGGGCATAATCGCCGCCGACGCGCTAGAGGAGACGGGATTGCTCGTTCAGAAGTTCTCCCCTCGGATCCTGGCCAAATTCTCAGAATACAAGGAGAAGAAACTGCTTCTCCCGGTTCAAACAGGCACCAACCCCATAGATCTCACTGCAGAAGCCACAAGCGATATGTTCGCGTTAGTCATCTCAACAATACTTGAAGACCCAGAGATCGGAGGACTCGTTGCCATAACCACACACCACGCTCCCACCATATTCGACGACGTAGTCGACAAGATCGCCGAGACTGTGCCGAAATATAGAAAACCCGTCACCGTGTGCGATATGGGGGCGACGGAGATGGCACAGACTATGAGAATGTCGTTTGAGAAGCACGGCCTACCATCATACTCGATACCCGAAAGGGCCGCGCGCGCCCTTTGGTCTCTCATCTATTATGGAACTTATTTGTTAGAACATGGTGCCGTAGGAGAAAGAGAAGAGATCCAGGTTTAGGATAGTTCAACCTCTTGCCTGTTAGTGGACTACCGAAATACTTCGACGAGCTAAAGACACGATCGACGGACAACCTAGTTACCCCGCTAGTCGCGTTCCCCCCAGATGCCACACTTTCTAAAATCCTAGGTTTGTTCCTGGATCGAGGAGTCCACCAAGTCTTTTTCCCGGAAGGAACACGATGTGGAATGATTTCAGAGAGGGAATTCCTGAAGGCAACAAGTATCGAAGCGACAAAACCATCAGCCTTAGTTTCATATATCCCTGTTCTCCGCAAGGAAGCGCTGGTTGGAGAAGTTGCTAGATTGATGGCAGACTACAGAATTAGGGCCACTCCGATCTCGGACGGTCGGAAGATCATCGGCCAGGTGAACTGCACAACTCTTCTTCATGAACTGAGCGGAAGAATTAGCGCGGACATCAAGATTACGTCATTAGCGACTGAAAACCCAATCACGATCGAAGAGGGCGATCCCGTTTCGAAGGCTAGGGAACTTATGGTTAGAAAACGCATCGATCACCTGCCCGTGATCAAGGACAAACGGGTCGTAGGATTACTCACCTCATCTCATATCGTTTCGCGATTAAAGCCTCCTGAACGCGTTGGCAGTAAGTCCATTAGGCCTGACACTAAGAGCAGCTTAGACTTTCGTGTTGCAGATACCATGGACACGACTCCGCTAACCTGCCCCCCCGATACAACAGCGGAGCAAGCCCTTGAATCCATCTTGAAGAACGACAAAACCTGCATTTTGGTCACACAATGGGAGGAACTCCAAGCAATCTCTACGCAGCGAGATTTCATGACCCTACTAGCCGAAATTGAACCTGCACCCGAGTTCCCCGTATTCATCGTCGGCCTTCCCGAAGACCCATTCGAGGCCGAAGCGACGAAAGCTAAGTTCACACGAGCCGTCAGCCAATTATACAAGGTATTTCCGGACATTCTCGAAGCCAAATCTGTTATCAAATCGAAATTCAAGGCTGGAAGAGATAGAGGCCGTTACGAAGTGACGGTTCAAATCCGAACTCCAGTAGATTCTTTCAGTTACTCCGATGAAGGCTGGGAACTCCCCGCGCTATACGACCTTATAACGGACAGGCTTAAACGGCTGATGACCAACAAGCAGAAGCCGCGACGAGCCCACCAGAGGGAAAAAACAGAAACCTAATCAGACATCCGAAAACCAAGGAGACACAATTTCTTGTTATTACCTACTAGGATGAGACGCGTCGAGATAATTGTACCGAAGAGAAATTTCGAAGACGTGATGCTCTACCTCCGAGAGCAGAATGCTATCGAGCTGCTTGACGTTAAGGAAATGATAAAAGGGTATGGAGGTGGCGTTACTCCTAATTCTGTTTCAGATAGACTCTACCGATTAACGACTCTAGAATCAAAGATTAGTTCCGTAATCACAGCCCTCGGAATAAGCGTAACCCGCGCCAAACCAGTTCCCGTTGAACGCCGCGTCTCCGATGAACAGTTGACCGATGTTGAAAGAAAAGTATCGGATTTAGAACAACAAGTAACCACCCTCACCAATGAAGCACAATCCCTCGAAGCCCTCATCACCTACGCGGAACGCCAACTCAAACAGAGCATTGAAGAAATAACGAAAATTGACAACGTAAACTCTCCCGAAGGCCGCCACAAACTGGAAGAGATCGTGGCCACCATCTTCCAAACGCTAAAACCAACAGAGCTCAAAGTGGCAGGCCCACTAGAAGACGCGACCCAAGCGAAAGCGATGGAAGACGCGATCGTCAAAGATATTTCAGACAACGTCGCCCAAATTATGGCGTCGAAACGAGACCCCGCCGCCATCGCGGACACGATCACCAGCACACTCGGCCTGAAGCTGAAGACACTTTCACGGAAAAAACGACTCGAATACGACGCATCAAGTAGAATCGAAGAAGCGCGAACGCGCCTTAAGGAACTCAACGCAAGACTTGTTGAGATCAGCCAGAGAGATGGAGAATACCTACTCGTACAGAGGGAGGTCATTGGGGCGGAAAGAGCGCTCGAACAAGGGAAAGGCTACTGTGGGAAGACAGAATCGACGTCGATGATCGAAGGATGGATACCAACCTCAAAAGTGAAAAGGATTAGGAATGACCTCAAATCGCTGTGCGCAGACGAGGTAATTGTCAAAGATTGGCCTGCCAAAAACGCACCAACACAACTCGAAAACCCGAAGGGCCCAATCCTATCTATATTTGAGAAACTAACTCTTGGCTTCGGAGTACCGAACAGCGAAGAGATCGACCCCACCGTTCTTTGGCTCATAACATACCCACTCTTTTTCGGCCTTATGTTCGGTGACGTAGGCAACGGGATCGTAGTAATGATCGCCTCAAGCATCATTTACTTCTACAAGAGAAGAGGACTAAAGATCCCCGACAACGCCTACGGAGGACTCGGCGGTGTCTTCAGCATGGTAATCCAAGGATCACCCTTACTAATTCTAAGCGGCGCCGCCTCTCTAGTTGTCGGATTCCTTTACGGAACAATATTCGGAAACGTAGAATGGTTTAGGATGGTTACTGGTCTCCCCGGCCCTCTCTGGTTCGAACCATTTAGCAACATTCGACTAATGCTGAGATTATCCATAACGATCGGCGTAATCCACATAATGTCGGGTATGATCCTGAAAATAATTAACGACCTATACGTTCGCGCATACCGCGAACTTGTGTCCGGTCCCTTGGTTTGGCTCTGGTTCTACGGAGCGTTCGGTATCACTTTGTTACAATACGGGTTGCGTTTCCCCAACTACCTCTTCAACCCGAACAATGGCATGGACATCTTCTTGCGAATGGGAGTCCCACTCATAGCGATGCTGGCGTTAAAGGTCTGGGCTGAAGGACCGATGGGGTTGATGGACGCTTTTGAAGCGTTGCTCGCATCCCTATCCCACACAATCTCCTACGTTCGAATACTCGCAATGAAACTGATCGAGGACGTATTCTTCCACTTATTCCTTGGAGTTCTAGTCTTCTTCATAGCTTGGGGAAGTCTAGCCGGCGACGCCCTGGGATATGCATTATTCGCGGCGCTAACAACAATCCTGATTATGATACTAGAGACTGCATTCGTTTTCATGCAATCTCTTCGACTTCACTGGGTAGAATGGTTCCTCAAATTCTACTCAGGAAGCGGCATCGCATTCAAACCCTACGGGATCCTTAGAACGTACACGCGAGTACGGTCTGACCTCCCCTAGCGTCCAGCTGAACTATCACCAGTCTAGGGTGATGTTTACTACGAAATACGCACCGGTTATGCAGCTTCCTTGAAACCATCCGGTCGGCGCGTCCGAACGTTTGCGGATGACGAAGACATTGCCCAAGGACCGGCATCCGTTTACTTCGGGCGAAACAAGGGTGTTATACACGTGTATAACACTCGTTTTTTTAGGGGCGCAGGGCGCAGAGAAAACCAGGGAGGCAGCCACGCGTCAATCACCCTAGTTTGCTGTTGAACCTCGATCCGATGCAGCTCCTGTTTATATTGCCGTGTCGCCGGCGTACCAGACACAGAAGTAAGGTGAATTCGCAACGAGTACTTCTAGTTCGGTTCAAGTACAGGCGGTAAGCGACATTGTCGCGGAACTACAGGAATATGGATTGACCCGAAACGAGGCCAGGGTCCTGGTTTTCTTGGCGAAGACTGGACCGTCAAAGGCCAGCGAGGTCGCGCGTGCCGTCCTGATCAACCGGACGGAGACCTACCGAACCATAAGGAACCTTCAGAGGCGTGGACTTGTGGAGGCGACGCTTGAGAGGCCTGTACGGTTGCAATCTGTGCCCTTTGACAGGTGCTTGAGCACTCTTATCGAGGAACGAAAGGCTAGGCTGAGACTTCTCGAGCAGCGAGGGGAATCGCTACGTCGTCAATTTGCCGCCGTTCGTGTGGAACCGGTCACGCACGAGGTGGAGCGATTTCAGGTGGTCGAGGGTAGACTTCGGATCGAGCAGAGACTTCACGGTATGTGTTCGCAGGCACAGAAATCCGTCATGACAGTTCTCTCTCCTTCAGAGATGGTTAGAGCCGATACTGCCGGCCTCTTTGACATGTTAAGCCACTCTGTGAAAGGTGGATTACGTGTTAGAGTAATTACTTCAATCGTTAAACCGAATCTGGAAATCGTTGAGAAACTCCAGCAACACGTTGAGATTCGACACCTAGACCTGAAAGCCAAGCCGATTCCGAGAGTGTCGATTATTGACGACAACGAGGCTCTGTTTGAGATAAGCACCGCTGATGAATCGCCCAGGATGGAAGAGGAAGTTGCTCTCTGGATCAACAGCCGTGCTTTCGTGCGGAACCTCCAAGCTTACTTTGACGAGATGTGGACTTCCGCAACGCCATCCGAGGCCCGCGTTGAAGCATTGCGAAATGGCGTACCTCCCGATGAACTCAAAATCTTCAAAGGACGAAACGAAGTTAGCGGAAAGCTCAATCAAATGATCGAATCGGCAGACAAGAGCGTGGAAATCTGGACGACAATGAGGGGCATACAGGCTCTCGCAGACTTCCATTTCGGGCAGTTGAAGGAGGCGAAGGGACGCGGGGCAAAGATCCGAATAATAGCGCCGATCACAAGCGAGAACACAGAGGGAGCCAGGAAACTAGTCCCAGTCTCCGAGTTACGTTATTCAGAAGCACTCGGGCCGACGGGAATGGCTATCGTTAATCAAAGAGAGCTAATGCTCTACGAAAGGCTGCCAGACGACAACAGCCCAGATGTAGGGGCCGATGTTGGATTTTGGACTAACAGCAACCGGTTCACAGAGACTATGAGTAGAGCGTACGATGGGATGTGGAAAGGAGTGTTTACGATCTATACGCCAAAGCGACGTGGCGCCCAGAATCGATAGACCCTAAACAGGCATCCAACCAGGTTGCATAGGCGCTTCGTTTGCCGCAGCTTAAGTTCGGCTGCCAGCTTCCCCAGGATAGCCCCGATCCCGACCATCTCATAGAAGTTGCGAAAGAATGCGAAGACCTCGGGTATGATAGTGTTTGGGCCTATGACCACCTCTCGCCTTACTGGCTTCGCTCGGGCAGAGCCTTGGAATGTTGGACGCTACTTTCCGCGGTCGCGGCAAGAACCTCCAAGATCAGGATTGGAAGCCTCGTGACGAATGTAAACCTACGCAACCCGGCCTTACTTGCAAAGATGACGAGCACACTCGACTGCATTAGCAAAGGGAGGTTGATTGTTGGACTAGGGACAGGGGATAGAATGAGTGTCGATGAAATGCAAACTCACGGATATCATTTTCCGTCTCTAAGGCAGAGGATAGATCGCCTAAGAGATACGATCATCATCTTGAGAGCTATGTGGACTGGGGAGAAGGTCTCAGTAAGAGGCAAAACGTTTCAGATATCGAACGCACTGAGCTTGCCGAAACCAATGCAAAAACCAGGACCACCAATTTGGATAGGCGGCAGGAACTATATGATTTTGGATGTTATCGCCGAGCTAGCTGACGGATGGAACTATTGGGACTTGGATAAGAAGGAAATAGTTGCACGAGAGAATTATCTGTTTGCCAAATGCGTTGAGGCAGGTCGTTCCCAAACAAATCTGGTCGAGTCGTGGGCTGGAAAGGTCGATGCAACAGGGCAACGCTCTAGCAAACTCACTCTCGTCGAAGACATACAAGGACAGTTGTTGTCAAAGACAAGCGAACACGTTGATTATTTTATAGCTTCCTTTGGGTGCGGTTCAGACCGCAAGGCTTACGAAGCGTTTGCGGAGGCAGTAAAGTCAATTGCCTAGTAGGTTGCGAGTGTGGAAGCGTCTAAGCCGCGTACTACGAGGACTCGACAGATCACCTTAGCAGCCGTATTCGCAATTGTTTACTTCATTCTACGCGTCGTACCCACGTTCTCCATGATCGGAATCTCCGCACAGTTCACGGCTGGAGACTTTCTGCTAACCTCGATTGCTCTAATAGCAGGGCTTTGGAGTGGCACAATCTCAGTTTTAATCGGAACGATAATCGCTTATACAATAAGGCCACCCACGTTTCTCGGTTTGGATTTTCTTCCTGGTGTAGCGAACGTATTCATCGCTGGGCTTCTACTAGCAGGGAAGCGCAGAATGGCGCAAGCGAGTTACATAGTTATCCTGTTTGTATTTCTTCTAAGCCCCTACAGCATATTGTATGGGTATGATCACATACCTTACGTTTGGCTTCACGTAATTGCACTTGCAGTTTTGCTGTCCCCTGTAGCCTCGCGAATACCTTCCTGGTCTAAGAGGGGTGGATATCGAGGGATCGCAGCGATCGGAATCTTAGCGTTTGTAGGAACGATGGCGCAACACCTAGTTGGGGGACTTCTTTTCGAGTTGGCGGTTGGGTTTGTAGGAGGACTTGCTCCTACTAAGTTCGCAAACATATGGCGAGTAATATTCTTCCTTTATCCGGAGGAACGACTGATAATAGCGGTTATGTCGACGATTCTAGCCGTCGCTATATTCAATACGTATGAACAGTGGGCTTCCCACTCTCAAGTCGAAGCAGGAAAGCAGTAGCATCCTCGAACGTATATCTGGTCGAGGAGGAGTTTGACTTCTACTATGCAATTTCGCGCGCTGGGCCTCTAACCACATTAGAGTAAGGTCCGAAAGCCTTTCCTCTAGCGTAATGCATGGTTAGGCATCCCTCAGGTGGGACGGCACATAGCAAAACGCCCGATGAAACTCTTCGAACGTTTGCTGGACACTGATGTAAAAGCGGACATTCTCACGCTCTTCCACAACAATGCTAACCTGTCTGAGACACCGGAGGGATTGGCAAAGAAGGTCGGACGGAACCCAGCTGAAGTCCAACGAGAACTTGAAGACCTCGTAGAACTTGGAATTCTGAGAAAGGTTGAAGTTTACTCGTTTGGAATGGATCGAGATAAAGAAATACAAGACGCGATTTCAAAGCAACTCGCAATAGGAGAAATAGTTGGCCCCGAGGGAATAGTTGGTCCCCCTGGCACCAATGCAAAACAGGTTCCTAAGATAAGGTCAGGGGTCGAGGCCATTGACAAGTTACTCCCGGATGGATTGCCCTCCACGTGTACTGTCGTCTTACTCAGCGATCCAGGAGCTGGAGACGAAAATCTTTTGGCACACATGGTCGGCCGTCAAATCGAATCCGGAAAAACAGTCGTATATATTACTCTAGATAACTTCCCGCCCAACATTCGCCAGACCGTTCACACTCACGTTACGCGAGGAAGCGTAGACTGGTCGTCTCTTGTCTTTGTCGATTGCTATTCTAAGACGGTCGGTGTCGAGAGTGAAGAACCAAACACAGTAGATCCAGAAAACCTGTCAGCAATCAGCATTGCAATATCGGATGTGATGTCGCATGGTGAGGTGTCACTGATCGTACTCGATTCCTTCAACACTTTGATACGCAAGAGAGGGGGCCATTCAGCGATTGAATTCTTGCGCGTCCTCGTAGCCAGAACACGACAAGCGAGATGCCTTTGCCTACTTACCATGAATAGGAAAGCGTTTCACCCAGCCATCGTTGCTTCGGCACAAGACATTGTAGACGGGGTTATCGAGCTTAAGGTGGATGAGGACGAACAGGGGATTACGCTGTCGGTTCGGATTCTTAAGATGGTTGGAGCGAAACACTCCGCTGCCTGGGAACGGTATACGATCTCCGACGACGGTGAATTGGTTTCAGCAGATACCAATCCGTCTTAGCTGAGTCTTCAACTCATCTCCTTCAATTTCGCCGGTAGATACTTATCGACTATGTAGGCTAGACCGTAACGACTGAATGCTTCCTGCTCAGCCTTGCGTTTGTTCTTCAGGAATGTTTCGATCTCCTTCTTCCATAGTTTCCCATTGTAACGCGGGTCCTTCTCAAGCTCATAGAGGCGTTTTATGTCAAGATCGGTCAATGGATCGCTCGGAAGTTTGTAATCGACAATATCCGAAGCCCAAACTCCGCACCATTTCGCGTCCGGTGTGTTTAGATCTCGAAGGTGCGCTGCGTTCGCG
>Ga0181521_10006711_pt1 | contig 12353 bp, 8 predicted proteins | sample PEATcosm2014_Bin_32_FD_119764 | JGI IMG/M metagenome (GOLD analysis project Ga0181521, IMG submission 119764) | Peatland microbial communities from MTU Mesocosm Facility, Houghton, MI, USA - PEATcosm2014_Bin02_60_metaG | ecosystem: Environmental > Terrestrial > Soil > Wetlands > Peat | place... | reverse complement strand
TCCCGCGCCCGGCCCCAGGTCGATCACGTAGTCCGCCCGCGCAATAGTCTCCGCGTCGTGCTCCACCACCAGCACCGTATTCCCCATATCGCGGAGTTGCGCCAGCGTCTCCAGCAGCCGCCCGTTGTCGCGCGGGTGCAGCCCGATGGAAGGCTCGTCCAGCACGTACAGCACGCCGCGCAGCTTCGAGCCGATCTGCGTCGCCAGGCGTATGCGCTGCGACTCGCCGCCCGACAGCGTCGCCGCCGATCGTTCCAGGCTCAGGTAATCCAGCCCCACCGCCGAAAGAAACTCCAGCCGCCGGCGGATCTCATCCAGCACCCGCCCGGCAATCTGCATCTCGCGATCGTGGAACTCCCAGTTCCGCACCGTCACCAGCGCGCGTGCCACCGGCAGGGCCGTGAACTCCGCGATCGAAAAATTCTTTACCCGCACCGCCAGGCTCGCCGGCCCGAGGCGCCTCCCCTGGCACGCCGGACACTCCACCGGCGACATGTAATCCGTCAGCCAGTCGCGGTAACCCTCCGGCGCTTCCCGGTATATCTGCTCCAGGATTTTGAGGATCCCTTCGAACCCGTTGCCGCCTTCCAGCAGCAGGTCGCGCGTCTTCCGCGGCAAATCCTCGAACGGCTTTTTCAGATTCACGCGCGCGCGCTTCGCGAATTCCTCAAGCTGGCTCTGCATCGTCCACGAGCTGGCCGCCGGCCCCAGCCCGCCGTCCAGCAACGGCTTGGACGCATCCACGATCACTTTCGCCGGGTCGAACGTCCACTTGCTTCCCAAGCCGTGGCATTCCTGGCACGCGCCGTAGGGGCTGTTGAATGAGAACGAGCGCGGCTCCAGTTGCGGGATGCTGGCGCCGCACTCCATGCACGCCAGTTTCTGCGAGTACAGCCGCTCCTCGCCGTTCACCACCACAATCAACACCAGCCCATTGGCCAGTCGCGTGGCCGTTTCGATGGAAGCTTCCAGGCGCTTCTCGATCCCCGGCTTGACCAGCAGCCGGTCCACCACCACTTCGATGGTGTGATTCCGCCGCCGGTCCATCGGAATATCTTCGTCCAGCGACCGCAACACTCCATCGATCCGCGCCCGCACGAAACCCTGCCGCGCCAGCTTCTCCAGGTCTTTCTTGTATTCGCCCTTGCGCCCGCGCACCACCGGCGCCATCACCATGATCCGGTCCTCGGGCTTCAAGGCCAACACGTGCTGTAGAATTTGCTCGGTGGTCTGCCGGGAAATCTCGTTGCCGCACACCGGGCAGTGCGGCGTCCCGATGGAAGAGTACAACAGCCGCAGGTAATCGTAAATCTCCGTGATGGTCCCCACCGTCGATCGCGGGCTGCGGCTGGTGGTCTTCTGTTCGATGGAAATCGCCGGGCTCAGCCCGTCGATCGAATCCACATCCGGCCGCTCCATCTGGTCCAGGAATTGCCGCGCATAGGTGGAAAGCGTCTCCACGTACCGCCGCTGCCCTTCCGCATAAATCGTATCGAACGCCAGCGACGATTTCCCCGACCCGCTCAGCCCCGTAATCACCGTCAGGCTGTTGCGGGGTATTTCCACGTCGATGTTCTTCAAATTGTGCTGGCGCGCGCCATGCACGGTGATCCGGTCCAGCATAGTGGTTTACAAGTGGAAAGGGCGAATCTCTTATTGTGACGCGGCTTGTGCCGGTTGCGCAAATTGCGCTATAAGTGGGTCAGATATGCAAAAATGCACGCGGTGTGGAGCACACCTGCGACGCGTCCACCGAACGTTCTTCGAACGCTTTAGTTACCTGGCGATTTACGAGTGCAAGAATTGCGCCGTGGAGGAGTTCGTTCCCCGACACTTCCGCCTCCACTTCGGCGGCAAGGCGCGTTGTCCGAAGTGCGGCACCTTCCGCATTGTGCGGCTCAAGGGCCCCGACCGCATCGACCCCATGTTCACTGGCTTCTTCAACCTGTTGGAAAAACTGTCCGGCGGCCGCCTGCACCACTGCCGCTTTTGCCGCATCCAGTTCTACGACCGGCGCAGGCTTGCCAGCGACGCAACCGATGAACCCGCCGCACCCGAAGCCGCGGCTCCCAATGGCGCCCGGTCGGATGCATGATTCCGCCGCTGCGCTTCACCGCGTCCCCCGAGGACGCTTCCCGGCGGCTCGACCAACTGCTCCACGAGCGCTTTCCCCAGTTCAGCCGCGCCCGCCTGCAGGAGTGGATCCGTTCCGGCGGCGTCCGCGTGGCCGGCCTTCCCAGCCGCGCCTCCCACAATGTGCGCGCCGGCGAAACCATCGAAGTGCAACCCGCCGATCCGCCCCCCTTGCGCGCCACGCCCGAGACCATCCCGCTCTCCGTCCTCTACGAAGATGACGACCTGGTTGCCATCGATAAGCCCGCCGGCATGGTGGTGCACGCCGGCGCCGGCGTGCGTACCGGCACCCTGGTCAACGCCCTGCTCGGCCGCTTCGACGCCCTGTCGGGGGTCGCCGGCGAACTCCGCCCCGGCATTGTCCACCGCCTCGACCGCTTCACCAGCGGCGTCCTGCTGGTCGCCAAGAACGACCAGGCGCACCGCAACCTGGCCGCCCAGTTTGCGAACCGCCAGGTCGAAAAGGTGTACTTCGCGCTGGTCCACGGCTCCGTCAAAGCCGGCAGCGGCCGCATCGACCGCCCCATCGCCCGCGACCCCGTGCGCCGCGCCCGCATGACCGTCCGCCTCGCCGAGGGCCGCGCCGCCTGGTCTGAATACCGCGTCCTGCGCCGCTTCCGCGGCTTCACCCTGCTCGAAGTCAAAATCGGCACCGGCCGCACCCACCAGATCCGCGTCCACCTCTCCAGCATCGGGCACCCGGTAGCCGGCGATACGCTCTACGGCGCACCCTCCGCCGTCCAGGGCATGCCGCCGCTGGGCCGCTATTTCCTGCACTCTCACCGCATCCGTTTCCGCCTGCCCTCTACCCGCGAAGAGATTTCCATCGAATCCCCGCTTCCGCCCGAGTTGCAATCCTGGATCGCCCAACTGCCCCCCACGCTATAATCGGACCATATGAGCTCCCGCGTGCTCTTGGCCGTTGCCGGAGTGCTGGCCGCCGCCGTCTGGGCCCCGGCGCAGCAGACTCCGCCACCGCCGCCGAAACCGGATCCCGCCCAGCAGGACGACACCACGCGCATTTCCGTCGAGGTCACGCGCGTCAGCATGCTCTTCTCCGTCATCGACAGGAAAGGCCGCTTTGTCACCGATCTCACCAAGGACGATTTCGACGTTCTCGAAAACAAGCATCCGCAAGTCATTCAGGAATTCGCCGCCGAATCCAACCTGCCCCTGCGCCTCGGCATCCTGATCGATACCAGCAACAGCATCCGCGAGCGTTTCCGCTTTGAGCAGGACGCCGCCGCCGAATTTCTCAAAGACGCCATGCGCACCAACAACGACAAGGCCATGGTGGTCAGCTTCGACAGCAACACGGAGGTGGTGGCCGATCTCACCGCCGATACCGATAAGCTCGACTCCGCCATCCGCGGGCTCCACGCCGGCGGCGGCACCACGCTCTACGACGCCATTTATATGGCGTGCCACGACAAACTGTCCCGGGAACAGCCCAGCTACAAGTTCCGCCGCGTGGTCGTGCTGGTCTCCGATGGAGAAGACAACAGCAGTAACTACACCAGAGATCAGGCCCTCGAAATGGCGCTCAAATCCGACGTCGTGATTTTCGCCATCTCCACCAACATGACCCGCGTCGAGTCCGACGGCGACAAGGTCCTCAAGTACTTCACCCAGCAGACCGGCGGCCGCGCCTTTTTCCCCTTTAAGGTGGAAGACCTCGCCCAGTCCTTCGAGATCATCGCCGAAGAGGTGCGCCACCAGTACGCCATCCTCTACCGCCCCGAGCCGCTGGTAGCCGACGGCCTGTTCCACCAGGTGGAGGTGCGCGTCAAAGGCCACAAGGAACTGATCGTTCGCGCCCGCAACGGGTATTACGCGCCTAAGAAGTAGGCCCGGCCCAAAGCGCCAGCACCGGCGCGGCGGCGAGAACTACTCCCTCTGCAAGCCGGTGGTATAGTGTTGCTGTGCGCGACACCGGGTTGCAGGCAAAACTCCTGTCTTCGACATATGAGCGAAGAGAGGGAAAGCTGGTCTTCCGATGGCTCCTGGATCAAACCGGCAATCTGAACCCACCTCTTGTTTCGGACCAGTGCTGCATACGATTCACTCCGCCGCCGGCCGCGATTACGGAATCGGAGATCGCTGATATGTTCGTGGGCATCCTTGGCCCGCACCTCGCTTCCAAGACTGAAGCGCTGGATCTCTCGATTCCGTTCGCGCTGTTGCCTGACCAGGCTGCGTTTTGGGAGCGGTATATCGGCGCATTGGTCCCATCCTGCCGCATTTCCGTTTCTGCTTCCCCGATTTCGACCCGATCACAAGTGAGCGCTACGCCACCGCGCACCGGAAGTCTGGGCTTGTACTTCGGCGGGGGAGTCGAAAGCCTGAGCCTCCTGAGTTTGCTGAGGTATCAAAGCCCATACCTGCTGACCGTTGATGGTCCCCGCTGGATGAACAGTGATTATGACAAATCCTCCATCAAGCTTGAACTGCAACACAAGCTGGCACGGGAGCACAACGTCTCCTTCCTGCGGGTGTGGACAGACGCGCGGCTGTTGTTTAGCGATGGCGATCTGCATGTGAATCGGTATGTCACCGGAACGCTCATGTACTACACTCTTCTGCCTCTGCTCCGGCTGCACTCCGTAAGCCTATGCATATTCGGGGCGGAGATGGAAGGCGCTCAGGATGAGGATGTCTATGACCAGTCGATTCACCCACGGCATATCCACCGTGTTGTGCGGCCTCCCAATCCGCCCATCCTGTCGGCCCTGACGGCCTTCCCAAAGGTTCGCCTGTTATTCGACTTATACGAACGCGCTCCGGAGTTACTGGACTTTCTATATTCCTGCTTCAACAATACGTCCCGAAGATGGTGCGGCGATTGTGGGAAATGCAGGCGGATTTCGAAATTTTGCGAAGTGATCGGAATACCTAAGCATCGGATCGGCATGCAGGAAGACATTCCGGCAGGGCCGGAAGACGGGGCATACCGCCCGTACTGGGAAAACCTCGAGAAGTTTCGTCGAGAGCATGCCTCGAAACGCCCGTGAGGTTCCGCCACGCAACTGAAGAGGAACGGTGAACCGGCAAGACGAACAGTTGCACAAACAGCTCGAAGCCCTCGAACAGCTTCTGAAAGAAGGCGGCCCGGCCGTTTCCCGGCAGGAACTGCTGGCCATGGCTTCGCTGATCTCCGAGGCCCTGAGACGCAGCGAAGCGGATCGTTACACATTACTCCGCCACGACAGGGACCTCGAAATCCGGCTTCAGGCGATTGAGAACAGCCGGTTCTTCCATCTCCTGCGCCTTCCCGGGCGCTTCCTGCTGGATTGGAAAGGACGCTTCGGACAACTTCTTCTGCGCTCGCCGCTGCATCCTCTTTATCTGAAACTGGTGAGACCCGGGGCTGCCGCCGCCCGCTACCGGCTTTGGATGGAACGGGAACCAGCGGTCGCGGAGCGTTCGCTCGACCGTCGCCCCGTCATCAGCATCATCCTGCCCGTGCGCAATCCCAGGCAGGATTGGCTGCAGGCGGCGGTACAGTCGGTCCGGGACCAGACCTACGGCGACTGGCAGTTGTGCGTTTGCGACGATGCCTCGAGCGGGACCTGGGTACAAGAGTATTTCTGCGCCCTGGCCGGCGCCGATCGCCGCATTGTCTTTACCCGCTCCCCGCAACAAATCGGCATCTCGGGAGCCAGCAACCGCGCCGGTGAATCGGCCCAGGGCGAATATGTCGGTTTCCTGGATCAGGACGACCTGCTGGCGCCCGAGGCGCTCTATTGTTTCGCGGAAGCGCTCCAGGACAATCCCGCCGATCTGTTATACAGCGACGAGGATTACCTGACCGGCGACGGGCGCCGTGTACAGCCCGTTTTCAAACCCGCCTTTTCTCCCGATCTGCTTCGTTGCTGCATGTACATGGGTCATTTCTTGGTCGTCCGCAGAGAGAAGCTGCGGGAAATTGGCTGGCTGCGCAGTTCTTATGATGGCAGCCAGGATTACGATCTAGCCCTGCGCGTGACCGAGCGGTCCCGATCCGTCCGGCACATCCCCCGGGTGTTGTACCACTGGCGCCGGCATCCCGGCTCTACGGCTTCCCGGGCCTCGGCGAAACCATTCACCCAGCAGGCTGGGCTGAGGGCTCTTTCCGAGTTGGTGCAAAGGACGGATCGGCGCGCGGTGGTCGAGCCGGGTTCCACTCCCAACACTTACCGCGTCCGGTGGCCTGTGCCGGCGTCCCTGACGGCCAGCATCGTGATCTGCTCGTATAACCCCAGGCTGCTCGCCCGGTGTCTTAAATCCATAAGAAAAAACACCTCCTACGCGAACTTCGAAGTTGTCGTGGTGCAGCATCGAATCGGCAACACGGCGGCCATGGACCGGTTGCTCGACGGCCTGGACTGTCTGCGAATTCCCTATACGGGCGCCTTCCATTTCGCTGCCATGAACAATTTGGCGGCGAAACGCGCCGGCGGTGAAGCCCTGGTTTTTCTCAATGACGATGTGGAACCCCTGGCGCCGGAATGGCTTCGTGAACTGCTGGCACATGCCAACCGGCCGGAGGTTGGGCCCGTCGGCGCCAAACTGCTGTATCCATCCGGAGCCATCCAGCACGCCGGGATGGCGGCCGGAATCATGCAGGGCGCTGGACACCTCCACCGCGATACGTTTGGCGCGGAGCATTGGAACTGGCTGCCATTCACGCGAAATGTCTCCGCGGTCACCGGCGCCTGCCTCGCCGTCCGAAAGGCGGTTTTTGAGGAATTGGGCGGCTTTGACGAGTCGTTTCCGGTCAACTACAACGACGTGGATTTCTGCCTGCGTGCCCGCCAGGCCGGCTACCAGGTGGTTATCGAGCCCGCGGCCGTCCTGCGGCACTATGAGTGCCAATCCAGAAAACCGGGCGTGAGCCTCGAAGAGTGCGACCTCTTCCAACAGCGCTGGGGAAAATGGCTCGAACGCGGTGACCCGTTTTACAGCCCGTGGCTCAACCGCGCCGGCGAAGATGCCAGTTTAGTACTCGAACCCAATTGTGAGGCGAGGCCCCGGTAAGAAGCCTTAGGAAGGAAGCGATCGCTTATGGACAAGTCTCCGGCGTAGTCCAAGTCCGATCAGTCCAAGTCCGGATAGCACCATGAGCCCATCCGATGGTTCAGGCGTCGTGTTGTTATCGCTACCCGTGATCTGAACATCGTCGATGAAGTCGGACCGATCGCCGCCCAAAGGATCATCTGCCTGAAACTCCAATACGCCATCGGTCGCCCCTGCCGTGAACGAGAAGGAGTACGGCGCGAAGGCTAAGTCCGTCGATGGTTGGTTGTCGTACTGAACGAAGCCAATCAGGGTCGGGGTGCCGCAGCCCGCTGGGCACCAGTAAACATTAACATCCAGCCCCCCTCCAAAAAGAAAAGCCCCGGTAGGGCCGTCAGCTTCAGGGCGTTGCGCCGCATCGAAGGAAAGTACGTAAGACTGGCTGGCGACCAGCCCGCCAATGTCCTGACTGATGTCGCCAGGAAACGAATTTTCGTTGTTAGTGTCGTATTGGACAAAAGCGGCCTGAGTGCCGTCCGGGGGTGAACTCAAGCCGAAAGGGTTGGAAATACCAGCATCGGAGGCAATCCCCGAACTTCCGGTAAACGTCCAACCGACGCCAGCGGCGCCATTGAGCACGGACGAATATTCGCAACCATCTTGACCGGTCACACCACACAGCACGCTCGACACGTCCGGGCTCTCGAATGAATAATTCAAGGGTAGAATAGTGCCCGCCCAGCCGCAGCAGACCAGCAGCAACAGAATGCCGGTAATTTTGGGAAAGCGCATACGTTGCTCCACTTACACCGTTTCTTAAATGAGCGTACACCAGAATTCCCGGACAATCCAGTGTTTTAGTACTACGAGTTCAGGGAACGGCCTGCAATTCTCTCAAAGTATTGAATGGTTTGGAGTGCGCACCGGTCCCAACGGTACTGTTCGACACGCTTGCGGCCGGAGACGGAAAGCTTGGCACGCAACCCTGGAGAGGTAAGCAACTTGGCTAGGGCAGCAGCCAGTTCGGCAGTGTTCAATGGATCGATGAGTTCGGCTGCGTCACCTGCAACTTCTGGCAATGCCGAGACGTGCGATGTGATGGTCGCCACGCCGGCGGCCATCGCTTGCACCAGCGGGAGCCCAAAACCTTCGTATAGCGAAGGAAAAGCGAAAACCGTCGCACCGGCGAACAGGCCTGGTACCCATGGTTCCGGCACATACCCTAAGTATCGGACGCCGGGCGGCTTTGACGCGATCCGCTTCAGCAATTCCTCGTTTGCCCATCCCGGAAAGCCTGCGATCACCAGGCTGAATTCTTCTCGGAGCGGCTGGGGCAGGCTGGCATAGGCGTCCAGCAGCCGGCTCAGGTTCTTTCTGGGCTCGATGGTTCCCTCAAAAAAAATGTACTCCCGGGTCAACCCGAACTTTTGCCGGGCTGCCCGTGCACTTTCGGAATCAGCCTGAAAATACGCATCCGCGACGCCGGGATAGATCACTTCGATACGGTCCGGATTCAACCTCATGAACTGTATGGCATCGGCGCGTGTATGGCGGGAGACCGCAATCAGTCCATCCGCCCGGCTGAGGACGTCGGCCGCGAATTGCTTGTCGGCTTTCACATTTGCGGCGGTGTGCATCTCGGGGACTACCCAGCACGTAGCGTCGTGCAGCGTAGCGGTGATGCGGCATTTTTTCGGAGGATAGAGCAGTTTGGTGGCATGGAAGACATCCACCTTGGGGCCGACCCAATCCAAAACCGCGTTGTCCCGGAGGTTCAAAAGGTTCAGGTATGCCAGGCGCGCCAGTGTGGGCAAGGCGCCGCACACGGAATGCTCATGGTCCAGCGGACCCAGCCTCTGCAGAAAAGGGAAAAGCTTCAGTTGGCTGCCGCAGAGATTCCGCAAGCTGAGAATCCAGTGATAAAGATAGCTCTTTATGCCGGCGCTCGGCACAAGCAGGGGCACCGCGTCGATACATACCCTCATGGGGCCGGGACGCATGGTTCGATTCGAAAACACTGCGGTTGTTTATTGTACCGCCCCGCTTGGCGCGGGTGCATGGAACGTGCGGATCGGAAAACGGCTATGCTGGACTATGTTTGTCCGGCTCGTTGCCGCGGAAAATCAAAGACTGCGCAAGATGTTGGCCGAAGAGAAATCATATTTATGCGACTCGTGATGGCGGTGCTGGGGCTGGCGTCGATGGCGTGGGCGCAGGAATTTGACGTGGTCATCTCGAACGGCCGGGTGATGGATCCGGCCAGCGGCCTCGACGCAGTGCGCCACATCGGGATTCGCGGCGATAAAATCGCGGCAGTATCCGCGGAGCCGCTCCATGGGCGAGCCGTGCTGGATGCCAAAGGGCTGGTGGTGGCGCCGGGATTCATTGACTTGCATTCGCACGGCCAGACGCCCGAGAACTACCGCTTCAAGGCCATGGACGGCGTCACCACCGCCCTCGAAATGGAGGTGGGGGTCTCGCCCGTGTCTCCATGGTATGCCGCACGGCAGGGCAAGGCCCTCGTCAACTTCGGCGCCTCATCCGGCCATCTGCCGGCGCGCATGGCGGTGATGCACGACAGCGGCACGCTGCTGCCGCGCGATCAGGCCGCGGAACGCCCGGCCACACCCGAAGAGCAGCGCGAAATCCTCGCCCTGGTGCGTCGCGGGCTGGAAGAGGGCGCGCTCGGTATCGGCCTGGGAATCGCTTATGTGCCGCTGGCGTCGCGCGCCGAGATTCTCGACCTGTTCCGGCTGGCGGCGGAGAAAAACACGGCGCTCTACGTCCACGTGCGGAACGGCGGTCCCGTGGAGCCGGGCGCGCTCGACGCGCTGCAGGAAGTGATTGCCGATGCGGCTGCCACGGGCGCATCCCTGCACGTGGTGCACATTACCAGCATCGGCCTCCGGGAAACGCCGCTGTGCCTGGAGATGATCGAAGGCGCGCGCCGGCGCGGGCTCGACGTTACCACCGAGGCGTATCCATACACGGCTGGCATGACCGATATCGGATCGGCGATTTTCAGCCCGGGCTGGCAGGCGCGGCAGGGTGGCATCACCTTCGGCGACCTGCAATGGGCGGCCACCGGCGAGCGCTTGACCGCCGGCAGCTTCGCGCGCTACCGGCAACAGGGCGGCATGGTGGCGATCCATTCCATCCCGGAGGATATCGTGAAGTTGGCGATGGGTCACCCGCTGGTCGCGATCGCCTCCGACGGCATTCTCCAGGACGGCAAGGGCCACCCCCGCGCGGCCGGCACCTTCACGCGCGTGCTGGGCCGCTATGTGCGCGAGCTGCGCGTGCTCACTCTGATGGAGGCGCTGCGCAAGATGACATCGGCGCCGGCCGATCGCCTTGGCGTCCCAGGCAAAGGGCGCATCCGCGTGGGCGCGGACGCCGACGTCGCGGTGTTCGATGCCGCGCGCGTGATCGACCGCGCCACCTTTGAAAATCCGGCTCAGTATGCCGAAGGGATGGTCTACGTGCTGGTAAATGGCGTGCCGGTGGTGCGCGACGGTTCGCTGGTGCAAGGTGTCGCGCCGGGCCGCGGAGTGCGGCGCTAACTGACGTTCCGTGATGACGAAGACATCAGCGGGCCAGTGTTCCGTGGGGCAGCCAATCCCGGCTGCCGCCGGCTTTTCAGCCGGCGCCTGGCCGCGCGCGAGGATTCTCGCCGGGCCCGCGCTATAATGCGTCGATGCACGGCGCCCATCATGGCAGCCCGCGAATGGACCGGTGCGCTCGGGCTGCTACTCTCTTACCATAAAGGCATGATGCGACCACGATATTGGTTGTTGCTGGCGATGGCAGCCTGCGCCGCGGCTGGCCCGCTGCCGCCATCCGCGCTGCGCTGCGAGTACATGGTCAACCCGCTGGGGATTGACGTGGCGAGTCCGCGCTTCTACTGGGTTCCCGCGCATACCGAACGCGGGGCCAGGCAGACAGCGTACCAGGTGTTGGTCGGGACCACGCCGGACGCGGCTAAGGGCGGCCAGTGGGACAGCGGCAAGGTGGCCTCGGCCGGCACGGTTCACGTTGTGTACGGCGGCAAGGCGCTCGAAAGCGGACGGACCTATTACTGGAAGGTGCGCTACTGGGACCAGGCGGATCAACCCTCGGCATATAGCCCGGTGGCCACCTTCGAGACGGCCCTGCTTTCGAGCGCGGCGTGGCAGGCACAGTGGATAAAAGGCGGCAACCTTCTGCGCAGGGAGTTCACGCTCGAGACCGCGCCCGTACGGGCGCGCGCCTACCTGGCGGGAATCGGATATTACGAGCTGCGCCTGAATGGCGGCAAGGTCGGCGACCATGTGCTCGACCCCGGCTATACGCCCTTCGATAAGCGCGTGTTGTACGTGACCTACGACATCACCGGCCAACTGCGCGCGGGGCCGAACGCGGTGGGCCTGATGCTGGGCGAAGGCTGGTATCACGCGCGCGCGGCTCTCCTGCAACTGGAAATCGACCTTCCGGGTGGACGTCACGTGCGCATTTCGACGGATGCTTCCTGGAAGACCGCGCAAGGTCCCATCCTGGCCGACAGCATCTACAACGGCGAAACCTACGACGCCACTCGCGAGCTGGCGGGATGGGATTCGCCGGGCTGCGACGACCGGCAATGGAAACCGGCGAGCCCGGACGAGGCGCCGCACGGTGCGCTTTCGGCGCAGATGATGCCTCCGATCCGCGTAGTGGCGGACCTTCCCGCGCGTAAGATGACCAGCCCGCGGCAGGGCGTCTACGTGTTCGATATGGGGCAGAACTTCAGCGGCTGGACGCGCCTGCGGGTGCTGGGGCCGGCCGGAACGCGCGTGGTGATGCGGCACTCCGAACTGCTGTATGAGGACGGCACGCTGAACGTGGAGAATCTGCGCGCGGCCAAGGCCACGGATACCTACGTGCTGCGCGGCGATGCCGGTGGCGAGACCTGGGAACCGCGCTTCACCTATCACGGCTTCCGCTACGTGGAGTTGACGGGTTATCCCGGCACGCCGCGGCTCGACAGCGTAATCGGCCGCGAGGTGCATACCGACGTGCGGCCGGCGGGCTCCTTCGCCGCGTCCAAACCTTTGTTGAACCAGTTGCAGCAGAACATCGTGTGGGGCGTGAAGAGCAACCTGCATTCCATCCCCACCGACTGCGACCAGCGCGATGAGCGCATGGGCTGGATGGCCGACGCCCACCTGGCGGCCGAGACGGCCATGCTGAACTTCGACATGGCGGCG
>Ga0181521_10006709_pt1 | contig 12356 bp, 13 predicted proteins | sample PEATcosm2014_Bin_32_FD_119764 | JGI IMG/M metagenome (GOLD analysis project Ga0181521, IMG submission 119764) | Peatland microbial communities from MTU Mesocosm Facility, Houghton, MI, USA - PEATcosm2014_Bin02_60_metaG | ecosystem: Environmental > Terrestrial > Soil > Wetlands > Peat | place... | reverse complement strand
TCTGGTTTTGAAAAACAGTCGACAGTTCACAGTCAACAGTTAAGACCAGACGGACCATCAGGTGGAACGTCACCCCCGCGCAGGCGGGGGTCCATTGCAGCCTGCCCGAACATGGATTCCCGCTTTCGCGGGAATGACAGAATCTACGCTCGACCGGTAACTCTCGACTGTTAACTGTCGACTGTCAACTGTTCTTCTGGACGGAACTCCCTGACCCGCTGTAAAATGCCTCGATAGTTTATTTCATGAGATTGAACAAGGAGCAAATGCATGAAGATGAGGAAGATGGTTCCTTTCGTTCTGAGCCTGGGTATATTATGCGTGGCGGGTTTCGCGCTAGCGCAAGAGCAGTCGCAAGCGAAGAAACCCAAGCCCGGCCCTTTGACGGGAACGTGGGAGTGCACGGCGCACGGGGGATCGCAAGGCGACATGCCGTTCACTCTGTATCTCGAGCAGACCAAGGATTCGTTGACGGGGTCGGTTTCTTCGCCCATGGGCGGGACTCAGATCAGTGCCGGAACGGTTAAGAAAGACGACGTTGAAATCCACATCGACACGCCGCAAGGCAACTACCAGCTAACCGCCAAACTCAAGAAGGGTGAGCTTTCCGGTAAGTGGACAAGCGACACCGAAAACGGCAGCTGGGAAGGCAAAAAACAGGCTGCGGCCGAGAGCAAGTAGCTTTATCCTTCTGTGCAGGTCGCGTTGGTGAGACGGGGATCAGGTAGCGCGGACCCCCGATGCTGGGGTCCGCGGTTTTTCCCAAGCGGGCGTGGTGTATCGCCTCCCAATAAGTCTACGCCATTCTCATTCCACGGGGCGAGCCGAACCCATGCGTGTAGTCATCAAAATCGGGACCAGCTTGATCGCCCCTGATGGTCAGATCAACTTCACTTGGATGCGGTCGTTGATCGATCAACTGGAACTGGCCCGTCATGAGTACGTCATCGTCAGTTCGGGCGCGATCGCCAGCGGAATGTTCTCGCTAGGCATCAAGCGGCGGCCCAAGAAGTTGGGGCTGATGCAGGCCACTGCGGCAGTCGGCCAGAGCCGGTTGATGCACACCTACGAGCGGCTGCTATTTGGGAAGAAGGTGGTGGCCCAACTGCTCCTATCGAGTGATGACTTTTCCTCTCCTCTCCGCTATCAAAACCTCTGCAAGACGCTCCACCAGTTGCTGCGCATGAAAGTGCTGCCCATCGTGAACGAAAACGATAGCGTCTCAGTGCGCGAGCTGGAAGGAGCGTTCGGGGATAACGACGAGTTGAGCGCCCTCGTAGCTTCCGCTTTGGGAGCGGACTGGTTGATCTTGCTTACCGACGTGGACGGTTTCTTCCGGTCCGAAGGCGTCTCGGGAAAACTCCGTCTGGTGCGGGCCGTCCGTCGTGTCACACCCGCGATGGAAGCCGCCTGCAGCGGCAAAAGCCGGTTGGGACGAGGCGGGATGCGCTCCAAGTTGCGAGCGGCACTGAGGGCCACGGCGTCGGGAATTCAGGTGGTGATTGCCAACGGTAACCATCCTGAGGTCATTCCACTTGCCCTGCAGCGCCGCGTCGGGACCTATTTTGCGCCCTTGCGCACCAAGAACGAGAAGCCTGCATGATCGTTAGAACTTCCCTCCTTTGCTGAGGCGGGGCTAGGGCGGTGAGTTCCGGTTCAACCACCCCCTGGCCCCCTCCTTAGAAAGGAGGGAACTAGGGCGAACCTTCATGTCTAGTACGCTCGATAAACTGCGCAGAGCCCGGACGGCTGCTCCCAGCCTCGCCTTGCTGAGCTCGCAGCAAAAGAACGCGATCCTCCAGTCAATGGCTGAACTCCTGGCGGCGGGCCAGGAAACTACTCTGGCGGCGAACCGCGCCGATCTTGAATTCAACGAGCTTCGTCCCTCTAGCCGCGACCGTCTTCTGCTGAATCCCGCTCGCTTGGCGGACATGCTGGCGGGAATTCGGGCGGTCCTCTCTTTGCCTGACCCGGTGGGTGAAGTCTTGGCTGAATGGATTCGTCCCAACGGCCTGCGCATCCGGAAAGTGCGAGTGCCGCTGGGCGTTGTGGGCGTCATTTATGAGTCGCGCCCCAATGTGACGGTGGATGCGGCAGTGCTGGCGCTGAAAGCCGGGAATGCGGCGGTCCTGCGCGGAGGGCGCGAGGCGGTTCACACCAACGAGCGGTTAGTGGAACTCCTCAACCAGGCGCCGGGACTGCCGGCAGGAGCCATCGAGTTGCTGGATTCCCGTTCCCGTGACTCGGCGGCGGAACTCATGCGGGCGCGCGGCTATGTGGACGTCCTGGTGCCGCGCGGCGGGGCGGAGTTAATCAACCGTGTGGTGGAGCAGGCCACGGTGCCGGTGATCGAAACCGGGGCAGGGAATTGTCACGTTTATGTGGACAAGGAGGCGGACTTCGAGCTTGCAGACCGCATCGTGATCAATGCCAAGACGCAGCGGCCTTCGGTGTGCAACGCCGCGGAAAAGCTGCTGGTGCACCGCGACATCGCGGCGGAATACGTCCCCAGAATTGTCGAGCGGTTGCGCGCCGCCGGGGTTGAGGTGCGGGGTGATGAGCAGACGCGCCGCCTGGCGGGCGAAGACAAGGTTGGCGCCGCTTCTGCGGAGGATTGGCTCACCGAATACTCCGACTTGAAAATGGCCGTAGCGGTGGTGGCGAGCCTGGACGACGGCATCGCGCACATCAATCGTTACTCCACTCGCCATTCTGATGCTATCATCACCCGCGATGCCACGCGCGCACAGAGGTTTTTGGACCAGGTGGACTCGGCGGCGGTTTATTGGAACGCCTCCACGCGCTTCACGGATGGGGGAGAGTTCGGCCTAGGCGCCGAAATGGGTATCAGCACCCAAAAGCTCCATTGCCGCGGTCCGTTTGCCTTGCCGGAACTGACGTCGGTTAAATACCAGGTTTTTGGGTCAGGACAGATAAGGCAGTGACGAGTGACAAGTGACGAGTGTGAAAACGCGTAGGGGTAGGGCTTGCCCTACCCCCGTTCGTTAGGGGACGGCAAGCCGTCCCCCTACAAGCCTTATTTCTAGTTTCCAATTTCTGCTTTTACGAGGGTTCTCATATGGCAAATGTGCCTCTAGCCGTGTTCTTGGCGTTGCTTGCCGGGATTCTCAATGGTAGTTTCGCGACTCCCACCAAATATGTGAAAGCCTGGAAGTGGGAAAACATCTGGGCCGTGTGGGGAGTCATGGGCATGGTCATATTCCCTTGGCTGGCGGTGTGGCTGACCATTCCGAATGCCTGGAGCGTCTTCCAGGCGGCCGGGTTAAGAGTGCTGCTGCTGATGGTCGTCTTCGGCTTCGGTTTTGGGTTGGCGCAGATCTTCTTCGGACTGGGAATTGCCGCCATTGGTATTGCTCTCAATTTTGCCATTGCTATTGGCCTCTCCACGGCCCTCGGCTCGCTGGTGCCATTGCTCGCGTTTCAGAGGCAGAAAATCTTCACTCCGCAGGGGCACATGATCTTCCTGGGCGTGGCACTGGCCCTCGCCGGAATCGTAGGATGCGCTGTGGCGGGAGGGATGAAGGAGAAACATCTTGCCGGCACCGCCGCGGGCCCCAAGGAATCCACTGCGGTTAAGATGAGTTTCAAGCTGGGAGTGTTCATCTGTATCCTGGCCGGCATCGGTTCTCCGTTCATTAACTTCGGACTGGCTTTTGGGAAGCCGCTCATTGACGCGGCGGTCGCTCAAGGTGCGGGCCCGGGCAGCCAGGCGAATGTCATCTGGGCGCCCCTGAACACGGCCGCTTTGATCCCGTATCTTATCTATTGCGCCTACCTGTGGAAGAAGAACGGAACCGCGCACCTGTTCCGCGCTCCAGGGACAGGGCTGAATTGGATCTTCGGCGCCGTCATGGGCTTATTCTGGTTTGGAAGCACGGTCATTTACGGCGGCGTCTCCGCGCGCCTGTCGGAGATGGGACCGATTCTGGGTTGGCCTCTTTTTATGTCGTCGATTATCATCACCTCGAACGTCTGGGGATTTGTTACTGGAGAATGGAAGGCCGCCGGCCAGCGGGCGCTGACGACAATGCTGGGGGGAATCCTGTTCCTTATCCTGGGGTTTGTTGCTTTGGCGGTCAGCGGCCGGCTGCCGGGCTAGGAGGACTCATGTTCGGAAGCATACTCTTTGCCGTCTGTGTCATCCTGCAATTTCATTATCATGACTCGATTCCGTGGTACATCTGGGTGGCTTCAGCGATTGCGCTCTGCGTTTCATTCGGCGAACCGGCGATGAAAATGAAGAAAGCATGACTGCTTAAGCTTGCGCCCGGCTCACAATTTGGCCAGACACCCTTTGCTGCAGGCGAGCGGTCCATTTCCGAGAAGCGTGCACCCCTTTACATCCACCACTCGCAAGGAGCCGAATTCTGCCTCGCGCTGGTCCGCCAGGACTCTGGCCCCAACCCTGCGCTCCGGGCACCGAACCGACCTCCTGCGCAGACCCGGTCCCCACTTCCAAATCGCCCGAGCAAGAACTGCCCAGCAAAGCAGTACTCCGCATGCTTCCATCGCAATAAGACTGTTCATGTCCGCCTCCGTTTCGCTTGTAGCGCCGACCTTTAGGTCGGCATCCGTAGGGCTGACCTGAAGGTCAGCGCTACTATCGCATGGCGCCGCGAGGCTTGGTGAAAGGCCGGTTAAGGGGCCGATTTGGCAAAACTCGCCAATGCGTCCGCCTCGCTGGCATAGATCTCGAAGGCTTGCAGCAACCGGTGAGTGGAGAGGATATTATGAATGAGCCGGGGAAGGCGCGTAAGTTTCAGTTGTCCCCCCTCCTTCACCGTTAAGATCACCGACTCGACGAGCATGCCGATCCCCGTGCTATCAATGCGCGTCACCTCAGCGAGGTCGAGTACAATATGATTCCAATGATTGCCCAGAAGCTCCTTGATGAAACCGCGCACCATGTCGACTTCAGGGCCGGCCACGATTCTGCCGTTAAGGCTCAAAACGCGAACCCCTTCGACTTCCTTGGCGTCGATGGTCAGTTGCATGATGACTACCTCCTTTGAGCGGTATATTAGGGGTTGCAGGGGGGTATGTCAACGCCACTTTGTGCGTTGAAAACGTGTAGGGGTAGGGCTTGCCCTACCCGGCCCATAAGGGGACGGCAAGCCGTCCCCCTACGAGCGGCTAAAGGTGGGCCTCTTCGAGGCGCGCGAAGAGTCTTCATTTGGATGCGGCTGTGATGCGCTGTAACACTCCCGTAACAATTCATATAACATGCCTTGAGTGGGGTGTTACTTATTGACAAAGCCCCCCAGGAACCCTATATTGCTTAGATATGTGGGAAGAGAAACTAACCATCGTCAATGCAGCGGGCGCCAATGAAGAGCAGCGAATTCTGCAGCTCAATGGTCCGATAACCATTGCCACGTTGTTTGATTTCCGGGATACGGTGCGGGCTGAAAAGACCTCGAAAACTCTCATTCTCGATTTCACCCAGGTCCCGTACGTGGATTCGGCAGGAGTGGGAGCCATCGTTAACGCGCACGTCTCCTGCGTCAATTCGGGTCGCCGGCTCGTGTTAGTGGCCGTGCAAGACCGGATCAGGACGCTGATGAAAGTAACCAGAGTCGAGCAGATCTTGACGTTTTTCCCAACCCTGCAAGAAGCTCAAGCCAGCACACACTGAAGGGCTTATAATCTCCTGTTCAAGTGATTCGCAATGTCAGGCGCGTCCGCCCTGGCAGGAGCGGAAGATCGCACCGCAGAGGCGCGGAGGCACAGAGGTTCAAGAACATTGCCTCTGCGTCTCAGCGCCTCTGTGGTGAGTTGTCCTGACTTCGTCATCGCTTCCCGGAGGAACCAATGAGAAGACTCAAAAGTTCTACTGAAACCGGCGTAACGCGGCGCGATTTCCTGAGGAACGCGGGGGCGGGACTGGTGGCCGGAGAGCTTGCGGGCGCCTCGCCAGGAATCGCCAAGCCGGCGGCGGAGGGTGCGACAGTGCGCTTCACTCCTCAAGGCGGGCTCACCCAAGTCTCTCCTAACCTTTATCTGCTCCGCGACACCTGCAATGTCTACGTGTGCAAAGACGGCAATCACGCCTTGCTGATCGACTTCGGTTCAGGCCACGTCCTGAGCCTGCTGGGACAGATCGGCGTCACACGAATCGACGCCATCTTGCACACCCACCACCACCGCGACCAGTGCCAGGGGGACGCGCGGGCAGCGGCGGAGCGCATTCCGATCATTGTTCCTCAGCATGAACGGCACCTCTTTGCGGACGCTGAGAATTTCTGGCGAAATCGCCGCATCTTCGAGCTGTACAACGTCAAGAACGACTTCTTCACCGTGACGCAGAACCTCCCCGTGGCGGACGTCCTGCGCGACTACAATACCTACACCTGGGGCGCCCACGAGCTGCTTATCTATCCCACACCCGGGCATACGCTGGGATCGGTCAGTCTGCTCAGCACGGTTGACGGCAAGAAAGTGGCGTTCACCGGAGATTTGATCCAGGCGCCGGGCAAGGTCGTGAATCTCTACGAGCTTCAATATAGTTACGGAAGCACCGACGGGGTTGACTACGCCATTTACTCACTCACTCGCCTCCGCGAACAGGGGCCGGAACTGGTTTGCCCTTCGCACGGCGAGCCGTTTAATTCACCAGCGGTCGGGATCGATGATCTCATTCGCAAGTTGAAGGGCTGGTACAGCGCGTACGACCCGGGGAACACGCTCACAGTTGAGAACCGCCCCTACGCGGTGACGCCTCACTTGGTTGCGTCTTACCAAACCACCTCGAGTTCCTACGCGCTGATTAGCGACAGCGGGAAAGCGCTGTTTGTGGACTACGGATCGGCCAGCGGCAATTTCTTCAACTCCTACATGAATGCTACGCCCGTTCATGACCGAATGGGCTTTGTCGAACACACCGTCGCCGAACTCAAGGCCGGTTACGGGCTCAAGTCGGTGGACGTGGCGATGCCCAGCCACATGCACGACGACCACCTGAATGGCTTTCCGCATCTGGTGCGGCATCACGGCGCCAAAGTGTGGTGCTATGCGAACATGGTTGACGTTCTCCAGAATCCGCACGGATACAACCTGGGCTGCATCCTGGGCGAGCCGATCAAGATTGACCGGGCTTTTCGTAACGGTGAAACCTTCAAATGGGAAGAATTTGAGTTCCAGGTTTTTCATTCGCCCGGACACACGGAGTACCAGATGGTCTTGTTCTCGACCATCGATGGCGCGCGCGTGGCTTTCACCGGTGACGCTTTCTTCCCACGGGGCGATGGCACGCTTCGCCACAACCTGATCTTTCGCAACTGGGTGGAAAATGACAGCCATGTCAAGTCCATCCGCACGATTCTCGAGCATGAGCCCAATATCGTAGCGCCCGGCCACGGCAAGCCATTCCTGAGCAACCGGGCGGACCTCGAAAGCCTGAAGGCGCGACTGGAAGACCAGCAGAAGTATTTCTTTGATGTGATCGCAGATCCCGATTGCGACTTCGGGCTGAATCCCAGTTGGGTCCGGCTCTACCCCTACCAGCTTCAGGCGAAAACGGGGTCGACGGCCGCCGTGGAGTTGCGGGTTCGCAATTACCGTTCGAGCCCCATGCATGTGGAGGCGGCTCTCGTCGTGCCGGCGGGATGGAAAGCCTCGCCGGAGATGCAGGAGTTAACCGTCGCTCCAAAGGGAGACGGCTCGGCAGGGTTTACGGTCTCCGTTCCCCAGAATTGGGACCGGGAAAAGCCACGCGTGGCCGTTGCCGCCGATATCCGGGCTGACGGCCAATATCTGGGCCAGATTGCAGAAGGCGTCGCGGACGTCCAGTTCGGCTATTGAAGATCGTCGGGTGGGCACAAGGGCCGGCCCGGCAATTTACCAGCGCAACGTCGCGCGAAGCCGGGTGGGCTCGAGCAGCAGGTCGAGGGCGTTGACGGCGCCGGCCACAAAAATGTTGGCATGCCGGAGAGCCTCGTGCGCGCAACCTTCGCCGTTATCCACGGCAATCGTCATCCCTCCCGCCTCTTTCACCAGTTTCATGTGCAGGCGGTCGTTGACGCCATTCCCGAACGAGGCCAAGCAGCGGGGATTCAACTCCATCGCGTAACGCTGTTTCTGCGCGTCTTCGCCGGGCCCCGCGAGCTTGCGGCAAATCAGCGGCAGGCCCTGCAGTTCCTTTTCGGCAGTCCCGAAAGAATCCGCGGTGACAACATGAATGTCCACCAGTTGGGCCAGCCGCAGCAGCCGGTCCTGGACGCCCGGCGACAGCTTGCCGCTGAATGACAACGTTCCCGTGTAATCGCTGAGGATCGCGTTGATCTGCAGTGTGCCGAATCCGGGAATGTCGATCGTGATGCCGGGCTTGTTCATGGTTCCCCTCAAACAGCCGAGAGCGGACGGCAGAAATCGCAAATCACAAATCAGAAATCACAAATTCAACCTGCCCCAAAGGGAATCGACCTTCTTCTTCACCTCCGGATCCATCTTGATCTCATCCGGCCAGGGGCGAGTGAAGCCTTCGGAGGGCCATTTGGTGGTCGCGTCCACACCCATCTTGGAGCCGAAGCTCGGCAGGCGGGAAGCGTGTTCGAGTTGGTCCACCGGTCCGAGAGTGAACTGAATATCGCGTTCGGGGTCGATGTGGTTGAACGCTTTCCAGGCCACCTCGCGAAGGTTGTGAACATCGACATCGTGGTCCACGACCACAATGCACTTACTGAACATGGCTCCCGGCAACCCCCAGATCGCGTTCATCACTTTGCGAGCGTGTCCCGGATAGCTTTTGCGGATCGCCACGATCAGGAGGTTATGAAAGAGTCCTTCCGGGGGCAGGTGCATGTCAACAACTTCGGGCATTTGCTTGCGAAAAAGGGGGAGAAAGATGCGTTCCACGGCATAGCCCATCCAATAGTCCTCCATGGGCGGAGGGCCGACAATGGTGGAAACGTAAATGGGATCGCGGCGCCGCGTCAGGCAGGTGAGATGAAAGGCCGGGAACCTATCTTCCAGGGAATAATAACCGGTGTGGTCGCCGAACGGCCCTTCCACCCGGATGTCATCGAGATCCACGTAGCCTTCCAGCACGATTTCCGAATCGGCAGGCACATCCAAATCGACGCTGTGGCACTTGACCAATTCGACGGGCTCTTGGCGCAGGAAACCGGCAAACAGGAATTCGTCCAGGTCCTCGGGCAGTGGCAGGACGCCGGAAAGCATCGTCACCGGGTCGGCCCCAAGCGCCACGGCAACTTCCAGGCGGCGGCCTTTGCCCTGCCGCTCCAGCCAGCGAAAATGCTCAGCCCCGCCCTTATGGATTTGCCAGTGCATGCCGGTGGTCTGCGAATCATAAATTTGCATGCGGTAGCAACCCACATTGCGGCGGCCGTTTTTAGGACTCCTCGTAATCACCAAAGGGAAAGTGATAAAGTTCCCGCCATCCTGCGGCCAGCACTTCATGATCGGCAGGCTCTCGAGCGACGCAGCATTTGTTTCGACCACTTCCTGTGCCGCACCCGAGCGCACGCTCTTCGGGAAAAACGACCCGAGTTCGGAAAGCTTGGGAAGCAGCCGCACCTTGTCCAGAAATCCTTCCGGCGGCTTCATGTCCAGCAGGTCCTCGATGCGCCGCGCCACGTCTTCGAGCGAATCGACTTCGAGCGCCAGTTCCATTCTCTTCTTGGATCCCAGCATGTTGATAAGGAGCGGCATCGAGTATTCCACGCCGTTCTTTGCCGAGCGCGGCTTCTCGAAGAAAAGGGCGGGTCCACCGGCCTTCGAGACCCGGTCTGTGATCTCGGTAATCTCCAGATCCACATCCGCCGGAAGGGAGATGCGCTTCAACTCTCTTTCGCGTTCCAGGCGTTTCACGAACTCGTGCAGGTCTTTGTAGGCCACTGCAACCTCTCCGATGACGATGAAGAATCCTTCGTTGTGGAAGCATTACAGATTGCACGAACCAAATCAAGCTGGAACAGGGTGGCCACGGGTCTTGCCGCACCTTGACTTTGCGCCCGCACCGCCGGATACTTGGCGTCGTTGATCTACGCAGACGCTCCCACTTGCAGCGCTGACCAGCGCTACCGCGCGCCAAGAGGTGCCGCCAATGAACTGCCGAATTACACGTCACAACCGCCCAAATAGCCCACGGTCATTCGGGCCAACCTGTTTTCCTTCTCCCCGCACCATGAGAATCCAGGAAGCCAGCCCCCTTTTCCTGCTGTGCGCCTTGGCCGCGGCAGGGATATTCAGCGGCCATGCAGTGGCCGGGCAGGCCTCTAGCGAAAAGGAAATTGCCGTCCAGGATGTCCAGTCCGAGTTCAAGCTGCAAGTGCAACGGAACATGGTGCTGGTGCGAGTGGTGGTGCGCGACTCGAAGGGCATTCCTGTGCCCAACCTGCGAAAAGAAGACTTCCGATTATTCGACAACGGCAAGCCACAGGAAATTGACCAGTTTAGTCTCGAGGCGACCCGTGGCGCTGCGCCGGTGGCGCCCGCAGCAACTGCCAAAGAAGCTGGTGAGGAAGCTCTCCCCACAGGCGAAGCGGCGAGGGCGATACCGCAGAGCTACTACGCGCTTTATTTCGACGACACTCAGATGCAAGGTCAAGACGTTGCCCATGCCCGCGACGCCGCGGAGCGGTATCTCACCAAGGCGCTCACGCCCCAAGACAGGGTCGGCATCTTCACTTCTTCCGGCCAGGGCGGCCAGGATTTCACGGACGATCGTGAAAAGCTTCATGAAGCGCTTTTCCGGCTGCACTCCAGGCCGCGCATCACCACCGGCAAGGCCACCTGCCCTGATATCGGTGAATACCAGGCTTACCTGATCGCTGAAAGGAACGATCCCGATGCCTCTCTCATCGCGGATCTGGAGTATATCAAGTGTACCTTCGGTGATGATGTCGTGGCCGCGGACGACCGGGGGTCGGCCATCAACGTCGTCAATGCGGAGGCGACGCGCCTACGGAATGATTGGCTGACGCAGGAGGAAGCGGTGCTGCGCGGCCTCGAAGAAGTTGTTCGCCGCACCGCCGTGCTTCCAGGGCAACACAACGTGATCTTTATTTCGCCGGGATTTCTATCTGTCGATCTTGAGTCCCGGCTCGCTGCGGTGATCGACCGAGCGTTGCGCTCCAACGTGATCATCAGCGCGCTGGACCCTAGAGGTCTTTACACGGTAATTCCGGGCGGCGATGCCACGCAGGACATCATCTTGCTCAATCGGCGTCCGGATTTGATGTCGAGGAAGCAACTCATCATCCGTCAGGGGCTGACTCTAGACGAGCAGGTGCTTGAGGGGATTGCCGAAGATACGGGCGGCCGATTTTTTCACAACAGCAACGACTTGGATCAAGGCTTCCGGGAGCTGGCAGGTCCGGAGATTTATTACGTTCTAACTTTTTCTCCTCACAACCTCAAGTTTGACGGGCGATTCCACACTTTGAAGGTGAGCCTGGTGAATTCGGGCAGCTTTACGCTTCAGGCACGGCGCGGTTATTTTGCGCCCAAAGCCTCCGAAGACTCGGCTGCCCGGGCCAAGGAAGAAATCATGCAGGCCGCCTATACTCAAGACGAACTGAAGGAACTGCCCATGGACGTTCACACCCAGTTCTACAAACTCAATGCAACTGAGGCACGCCTCGCGGTGCGCACACACCTGGATATTGGCGCCTTGCGCTTCCGCCAGGAAAAAGACCTCCATCTCAACAAACTTAGCTTCTTAACCGTCGTGTTTGATAGGGACGGGAAATGCGTTGTCGCTACAGAGAAAGAGGTCGAACTGAAACTTCTCGATGCCACCCTTGCAAAACTTGCACAAACCGGAATAACCGTTAAGACGGAGGTGGACCTGAAGCCCGGAACGTACCTGCTGCGTCAGATCGTTCGGGACTCCGTGGCCGGCCAATTATCCGGGTTGAGCCGTACCGTCGAGATCCCCTATTAGAAAATCTTCTCCTTGATTAAAGAGGCTCGTTGTCATTCCGAGGAGTTTCCATGGGCCTGTGGCCCACCCGAGGCAATGATATTCAGCGGCGTCCCCGCGAAAGCGGGGACCCATTGTCGGCCCAATGGATTCCCGCCTTCGCGGGAATGACGCGGCTTTCAGGAGACCCGCAGGCGACGACGAATCTCGCACTGCCTTGAGAACATTCAGGGCGAGATTCCTCGCGGAGTTTAGCCTGAGCACCTGGAGCGAGATCCTTCGCTTCGCTCAGAGCGTGTGACTTTTTCAGTATTACGTGGCACTGAAGGGCAGGCCAACCGCCCAACCTGTCATCCTGAGCGCAGCGAAGGATCCCTGCAGTTGTTCTTGGATCTTTGCATTCAACACGCACTGCGGAGTAGTGTTCTAATTTGGCCCGTAGCGCCGGCTT
>Ga0181521_10006706_pt1 | contig 12361 bp, 7 predicted proteins | sample PEATcosm2014_Bin_32_FD_119764 | JGI IMG/M metagenome (GOLD analysis project Ga0181521, IMG submission 119764) | Peatland microbial communities from MTU Mesocosm Facility, Houghton, MI, USA - PEATcosm2014_Bin02_60_metaG | ecosystem: Environmental > Terrestrial > Soil > Wetlands > Peat | place... | reverse complement strand
GCCCATCCCGAGCGGCGGCAGCTACGACGTGACGGTGGTGGGGCAGCCGGTGAGGCTCAGCCAGACCTGCACGGTCGGCGCGGGCACCGGCAGTGGGCCCGTCACCAACGCCAATATCATCAGCGTCACCATCGGCTGCACGACCAATTCCTACACCGTCTCGGTCACTGTGTCGGGGTCCGGCTTGGCGACGTCACTGCCGAGTGACGAGTCCTTGGGGTTGGAGAACAACGGGGTCGAATATTTGCCACTAATCAGCGTCAATGGCACGTACGCGTTCCCGACGAGCATCTTGAGCGGCGGCACCTATGCGGTGACGGTCACCACGCAGCCAGGATTCGCAACAGGATATCCGGGCCAAACATCCGTCGTCTGCAACGTCGTGAGCGGTACCGGGCCGGTGACGAACGCGAACGTCAATGTCGCGGTCACGTGCGTCGAGCCGGCTGGGTTCACTTATGTGACCAACAAGGGTGATAACACGATATCGGGGTACGTGATCGACTCCACGACGGGTGCGCTCGTGCCTTTCGGAAATCCAGTCGCCGCGGGAACCGGGCCGGCGGCAGCGATTTTTGATCCCATCGGGTATTACGAGCTATTCGTCGCGAACAAGAGTTCCAATACCATCTCGAGCTTCGCCTACGACATCAACATCGGCGTCTTGACGCAAGCAGCGCCTCCCATTGCGACGGGAACGGCCCCAACGTCCCTGGTCGGTTGGAATTTAACGGATACTACCGGCGCCGTGTACGTCACGAATTCCGGCAGCAGCCCCGGGACGGTTTCAACTTATTCGGATAACGCGGGGGTGCTCAGCGCGTTCGGGACGTCCTTGAGTTCCGGCCCCGACCCGACGGCGAGTTTACTCAGCGCCGACGCGGATCTCTTTGTCACCAACGCGGGCGCTAACACGGTATCAAATTTCGCGATCAACCAGATTACCGGAGGGCTGAGTTCCACCGGTGTTATCCCGGACGTGACCGGTGCCGGGCCAAATTCAGTGGCGGCTGGCAGCCTATTATCTGCGGGTGAATTTAGCGGTACTGCGACCGTGACTGTGGGCACAGCGGTTCTGTCGGTGGATTCCGTTGCACAAGGCGCGCTGGCAGTCGGCGACGTGGTTTCTGGTACTGGTATCGCGAGTGGCACCACGATTGTCAGTTTCGGTACCGGCACGGGCGGCACCGGAACCTACAACCTGAGTGCTGCAGCCACGGCTACCGTGTCGACTGCTGAATCCATTACTGGGTATGCATATTCTGCCTATGTTGCGGCGACTGCAACCGAGGTCTCGGGCTCCAATGTGTTGACGGTGACCTCGGTCACAACCGGCACGTTGCTGGTGGGCGATGTTTTATATGCTGTTGGTCTCCCCAGCGGCACCTCGATTGTCAGTTTCGGCACCGGTGCGGGCGGCGCCGGAACCTATAACCTGAGTGCCGAAGCGACGGATTCGGGTGAAGCGTCCGTTAACGTCGATAACTATCAAGAATACGTTTTTGTCGGCAATTCAGACGGCTCGATCTCGGTGCTCCTCAATGCCATGCCCGGAAATGGCCTGACTTCTCTACAGCAATATCCGGCGGCGATAGCCGGTCTGTCCGCAGTTGCGTTTTACCCTCTTTACCTCGGTGCCACCCCTGGGTATCTGTACGCCGCAGGGACAAACGGCGTTTACGTTTTCGCCACCCAGGGCCAAGCTCTGCTGACCGGGCAAATTACCGGCTCACCCTATGCGGCGGGATCCAGCCCGAGCTCGATAACCATTTTCGGTCACTATTTGTATGTCACCAATTCGGGGGACGGCACGGTGTCCGGGTTTGTCATTGACTCCACCACGGGAGCGTTGACCGGCATCCCGGGCAGCCCATTCCCATGCGGCAGCGCGCCGTCGTCGATCATCGCAACCTCCCGGCCAGAAAGTGATTAATCGCATGCTAGCCCGAATCGTGATCTCGGGGACCCGCCCCGAACGAGAACCGTTAGCGTCCGACGGTCCCGGCAACCCGGTGAGGCGCTGGTGGAAGCATCTACGCGTGCTCGCACTGGTCGTGTTCGGAACTGCAATGATCTCAGAGGCGGTCGTCGCGCAGATTGTCGCCGGAGCCACCCCGCCCACGGTGTCGCAGATCAGCTTCACCCCGGCGGCCATCCAGAGCGGTAGCACCAGCCGGCTCAGGATTACCCTCGGCAACGTGAACGCGGCCACCGCTACGCTCACGCAGACCTTGACCGACACCTTGCCCGCCGGACTGACGATCGCCACTCCCAGCGGGCTCGGCGGAAGCTGCACGGGCGGCGCCCTGGTCGCCACGGCCGGCGGCCGCGCTGTCGGTTATTTGGCCGGGGCTACGATCCCGACCGGTGGCTGCACCATCCAGGTCAACGTGACGGGCACGAGCGCCGCGCGCACGACCTATTACGCGGACTCAATCCCGAAGGGCGCCTTGGCAACCAACCTCGGCGACAGCCCCGCAGCGGCCAGTGGCACCCTGACGGTGCATTCGACGGCCGTCGTGCCCAATGTCGTCGGACTGTCGCAGACCGCCGCCGCCATCGCCTTGCAGGCGGCCGGTTTTACGCTTGGGGCGGTGACCAAGAATCCCGGGCCTGCGGCGACACCCTACAACACGGTACTGCGCCAAGTCCCGGCGGCCAGTGCGGCGGCGCCGGCCGGCAGCGCCGTGGCGCTCACGATATCGACCGGCGCCGGCCTCGCCACCAACCCGACTCAGCCGTTGACCTCGGTACCCAACTTCGTGGCACCCTACCAGCTCAGCGAGGCGGCGGCGCTCGAGCGGGTTTGCGCCGCGCTGCAAAGCGCGGACCCCTCGGTGTTGAGCGTGGCTCAACGCAACTTGTATGCGAACTGCACGGCCATACTCGGTACGTACGGGGGCGGCGTCAACGCCGCGGGCCTGAAAGCAACCCTCGACGCCATCTCCGGTAAGCAGACGACCGCGCAGCTGCGCACCGGGCTCCAATTCTCCGGCGCGCAGTTCACCAACATCGGCACGCGGCTTGCGCAACTTCGTCAGGGCGTCAGCGGCGCGAGTTTCGCGGGGCTCGATACCGGCTTGCCGGCCGGCAATGGGCTCGAGCAGCTATTCGCGGCCCTCGAGGACGCGTCGGGTTACAACGGCAGTGCGGGTCCCGGAGCCGCAACACCCATCGGCAGCGTCGGCGGCGGCAGCGGCGATCCCGCCTCGATCAGTGCGGCGACGCGCCTGGGTTTCTTCATCAACGGCAGCCTGCGTCGCGGCAGCCAAGACACGACGACCTATGAGACGCCGTTCGACTACAAGGCCAACAGCGTCACCGCCGGCGTCGACTATCGGCTCACCGACCGCCTGGTGCTCGGCGTGGCGGCCGGCCACTCGAACGGCTCGACGGACTATACCGACGGCAGCGGCCGGCTCGACTCGCGCAGCAACTCCGCCTCGTTGTATGGAACTTACTACAACGAGTCATTCTACGTGGATCTGATCGGCACTTTCGCCCACATCAGCTACGACGCTACCCGCACGACCGCGTTCTCCATCAATCCCAATACCCCGGTCGTGCCGACGAACTGCATTGGGAGCGACTGCTCGGTCGATACCACGGGATCGACCGGCGCGCGCCAGCTGGCCTTCAGCGGCAACGTCGGCTACAGCTTCAATCACGGCGGCTTCACCTGGGGTCCCGACATCGCGATCGATTACACCCGACTCAACGTGAACGGCTTCTCCGAGAATGATCCAAACCAGTCGGGTCTCGGTCTGGTGTTCGGCGAAGACACCGGCGAGTCCTTGCTCGCGAAGGCGGGCGGACACCTATCCTACGCGATCAAGACCTCCTTCGCCGTGATCCTGCCGGAGGCGCGGGCGCACTACGTTCATGAATTCAAGAACGACCAGCGTTCGTTGTCCGTTCACTTCAGCGCCGACCCGGATGCCGAGGCCCCGGGCGGGCCGGTGAGCAACTTCCTCGTATTCACGGACCCGCCGGACCGCAGTTACTACGACTGGGCGGCGGGAGTCAGCGCACAGTTCGCCTTCGGCATTTCCGCGTTCGTCGATTACAACGCGATCACGAGTCCCGATCAGCGCGTCCATGAGTTTGCGTTCGGCGTGAGGATCGAGCACCAGGTCCCTTGAATCGACGCTGGGCCAGTTAGCGCGAGCCTACTCGCCTCATATTCGCAAATGTGAAACTGTACTCTTCGAGCGATTTGTTGGCGCCCGTCGTCCCTTTGCCGACGTAAACGCGGTAGTGCACGATCTGCCCATTGGTCAGCGTGATCCTCTCCGCGACAGTCTCGCCCTTGCCGGTATCCGGTCGCCCGACTATCTCGATCACGATCTCATCGAACAATTCGTTTGCCCAGTGCGCATTCAAGAGCTGCGGAGAGGCGACGCCGATCTCCTTGGTGATCGTGAGGGGAAAGTGCGTGCGCGCGCCTTTTGGCCGGCCGCTCTTTGGATCCACCGGAACCTCGGAACCCAGGTCGATAGATACGACCTCGGTCCACTTGTCACTTCTTCCGGCTTTTTGGCTCTCTGCCTTTAACTGCCCTTGTTTTTGACCTTTGAAGCTGACGTAACTGTGAAAAGCCATGATGGTCCGTCCTTTATGCAGCGCGGCCTGTGAGGCGTTGTGCGTTCAATGCAATGACACGATGAAACAATCTCAAATCAACCGGGGGATTGCCGCCGCGCGCTCACCACCAGACCCTGCACGCCCTCGCGCCCTTCGCGGCGCAACACCCGCTCGCTCACCGCCAACAATACGAGTCCCGCCTGATCCAGCGCCGCTTGTACGTATTCGATGCGGTGGCTGTAGCGGCCGGACGATTCGATGCGGTACGTCGGTGCCGAAGCATCAGTGGGCATTTTTTCGAGCGTGATCGCCAGCAATCCTCCCCCTTTGAGGCAATTGGCCGCAGCGGCCAACGGCACTTCCAGCGCGCCGAAATAAACCAAGGTGTCCGCGGCCACGACGGCGTCAAACGCCGCAGACCGGCTGCGCATGAATGCGCATAGCTCGCTCACGTGCAGCTCATCGTAGCAGTTCTTGGCTCGTGCCTTGGCGATCATCGCCGTGGACAAATCGACGCCCGTCAGCTGCCGGGTGATCGGCCGCAATCGCGTACCGCAAAATCCTGTGCCGCAACCCGCGTCCAGCACGCTATCCAAGGACACCTCGGGCTGCATGGCTTCCTGCAGCGCACCGATGATGAGTTCAGGCGCCCGATAGGCAAGACTCATGAGATCAGCATCGAAGGTCGCCGCGAACTGATCAAATGTCTCGACAATGTACCCGTCCGAGGCGCGTACCGGAGTCTCTTTTCCGGACATCGCCGCAGCAAGGTGTCTTGCCCTGCTGCTGTGCGGATCCTGGCCGAGCCACGCGCGGTATACCTGCGCGGCATCGGCGACCCGGCCTAGCCTGTACAGCAGCACGCCCAAGCTGTCGTAGGCGTCGGTAAATCCGGGCTCGAGTTCGAGCGCAGCTCGATAGTCCGATTCAGCCTCCGTAATATCGCCGGCCTCGAGCCGCGCAATGCCCCGCTGGTACACGGACAGCACATGGGTGGGCCGCAGCTGGACGGCGCGGTCCATTGCCTCGACGGCCGCGAACGACTCCCGCCTCTTGCGCAAGAAGAAACCGAGGTTGAGCCACGCATCCGCAGACTCCGGCGCCAACTCGACGGCACGCTCGTAGGCCGCCCTGGCTCCCTCGGTCTGATCGAGTGCCACCAACAGGGTGCCGAGATTCATCCACGCGTGCGGATTTTGCGGCGCTATCTCGAGCGAGCGCTGGATCAGTTCAACTCCGGCGGCGCTCTGTCCCTGGTTATGGCGCAGCACGCCGAGGAAGTGAAGCGTATTCGGATCGCCCGGACATAGCGCCAGCGCCTTCTCGTACAGCCTCTGCGCTTCGCTCAATTGCCCCCCTTGGTGAGCCTTCACGGCGTCCTGGCGCAGCTGCGCGCCGCGCATGGCCAATCTCTTCACGACAGCGCATCAAAACTCATACACAAAGTCGCTCTCCGCCACCTTGATGTGGACGCGCGGCAATGCCATTCCCTCCGCGGTGCGCTCGAGAAATTGGCGGCTGATGGCGGGCAGCACGCTATTGGTCAAGATCGCATCGATCATGCGGCCGCCGCTCTCCAGCTCCGTGCAGCGGCTGGCGATCAGCTGTACGACCTCATCGGTGTAGGTGAATGGAATGCCGTAGTTGTGCCGGATTCGCTTCTCGATGCGCCCGAGCTGCAGGCGAATGATGGCTCGCAGCATCTCATCGCTCAACGGATAGTAGGGAATCGTGACCAAGCGCCCGAGCAGCGCCGCGGGAAAGGTCTTCAACAGCGCCGGGCGCAGCGCCTTGGCAATGCCTTCGGCCTCCGGCATCAATTCGGGGTCCTTGCACATATTCATGATCAGATCGCTGCCCACATTGGTGGTGAGCAGGATCAAGGTGTTTTTGAAATCGATCAGCCGGCCTTCGCCGTCTTCCATCATCCCTTTGTCGAAGACTTGAAAGAAAATCTCGTGCACATCCGGGTGCGCTTTCTCGACCTCGTCCAACAGCACGACGCTATAGGGCTTGCGGCGCACCGCCTCGGTCAATACGCCGCCCTCGCCGTAGCCGACATATCCCGGCGGCGCTCCCTTCAAGGTCGAGACCGTGTGCGCCTCTTGAAATTCGCTCATGTTGATGGTGATGAGATTCTGTTCTCCGCCGTACAACGCCTCCGCCAAGGTGAGCGCGGTTTCCGTTTTACCGACGCCGGACGGCCCCGCGAGCATGAACACGCCGATGGGACGAGTCGGATTGGCGAGATTGGCGCGCGAGGTCTGAATGCGGCGGGCGATCATCTCGTGCGCATGTTTCTGGCCGATCACGCGCTCCGCCAGGATGTCCGCGAGGCGCATCACGGTGTTGATTTCATCATGCACCATGCGACCGACGGGAATCCCGGTCCAATCGGCGACCACGGAGCCCACCGCCTGCGCGTCGACGCTCGGCAAGATGAGCGGATCCTCGCCTTGCAGCGCCGCCAGTTCGGATTGCAGCACGCGAAGATTATTGAGTAGTCGGGCGCGCTCCGCCTCATCCAGAATCGGCGGCGCGGCTTCCGGCGGCACCACTTTCGGCACCGCCGCCGGGTCTTCCGCCTTGACCGTTGCCGCGGACTTCTCCAAAGAGCTGCCGGTGCCTTCCACCGGCGCCGCGCCGGCGCGCAACTTTTGCCGATGATCGAGGATCTTCTCGACGAGCCCTTTCTCGAGCTGCCAATTGGACTCCAGGCCGACCAGCCGTTCACGCTCTTGCTCGAGCTTCGCTGTCGCATGTGCGTGTCGGGTCGCAACGTCGATGCCGATGGCCTGCTCGCGGCCGATGATCCTCAGTTCGGTCTCGAGCGCCTCGATCCGCTTGCGGCAGTCGTCGACTTCGGCCGGCACCGCGTGCTGACTGATGGCCACGCGGGCGCACGCCGTGTCGAGCAGGCTCACCGCCTTGTCGGGCAATTGCCGCGCGGGGATATAGCGGTGACTGAGCTTGACCGCGGCTTCGATGGCCTCGTCCAGTACTTGCACCTTGTGGTGCGCCTCCATGGTCGACGCCACGCCGCGCAGCATCAGGATCGCGCGCTCCTCCGTCGGCTCATCGATCTGCACGGTTTGAAAGCGCCGCGTGAGCGCCGGATCCTTTTCAATGTACTTTTTGTACTCCGCCCATGTCGTGGCGGCGATGGTGCGCAGCGTGCCGCGCGCCAGAGCCGGCTTCAACAGGTTGGCCGCATCGCCGGTGCCGGCAGCGCCGCCGGCCCCGATCAGCGTATGCGCTTCGTCGATGAACAGGATGATGGGCTTCGGCGAAGCCTGCACCTCGTCAATCACCTGGCGCAGGCGATTTTCGAATTCGCCCTTCATGCTGGCGCCCGCCTGCAACAGCCCGACATCGAGAGTGCGCAACTGCACTTCCTTCAGTTGCGGAGGCACGTCTCCACGCACGATGCGCTGCGCGAAGCCCTCGACGACCGCGGTCTTGCCGACGCCCGCCTCGCCCACCAGGATGGGATTATTCTGGCGGCGGCGCATGAGAATATCGACGACCTGGCGAATTTCCTCGTCGCGACCGATGATGGGGTCCATCTTGCCGCCGCGGGCTTGCTCGGTCAGATCGGTCGTGAATTGCTTGAGTGCCTCTTGCTTGCCCATCTGCGCCGGCGCCATGGCCGCGCTCGCCTCTCCCGGCACGGCTCCGCCGCCCATCTGAAAGCCGTCGGTCGACCGTTGCCCTTCCTCGGGCGATCCGGCCACGAATTCCGCAAAGCGATCCTTCAGCATCTCCGGCTTGATCTTGTCGAATTCCTTGGAAATCGACAGCAGGACATTGCGCAGTCCGCGCGTGTCGACGATACCGAGCAGCAAATAGCCGGTGCGCACCTGCGACTCGCCGTACATCAGCGTTGCGAATACCCAGCCGCGCTCCACCGCTTCCTCGACGTGTGCGGACAAATCGGAGATCGTCGTCGAGCCACGGGGCAGGCGATCCAGCGCGTCCGTGATGTCGGCGGCGAGGCGCGAGGGCTCCAAATTGAACTGGCGGATGATCCGGTGGAGATCGGAGTCCTGCAGTTGCAGGATTTGATGGATCCAATGCACCAGCTCGACGTAGGGGTTGCCGCGCATCTTGCAAAAGACCGTGGCGCTCTCGATGGCGCGATAGCCAATCCGATTGAGTTTGCCGAATAGAGCGGCACGACTGATTGAAGCCATCGTATGTTCTCCGTGATCCGTTATTTCAAGCCTTGACCGTCAGAACGACATCATCCGCGTCGCGAACCCTCGCCTTCGAGCCCATCCAAGAACTCCAGCCCAGGCGCGCGCCGTTACCTAAGCAAACGCCCGGCACCTCCTCGCGATCGACAATCAACTGCAGGTCCCACTCCAATTCAAAACCCACATACATGCGCACCATGGCGCTGAGCTGCGCGAGCGCCGGCGACCCCGGCAGGAAGCGCTCGAAGGCTTTGAACGGCATCGATCCCAGCACCACGCGAAAGCGCGATTGCGCCCCCCAGACGCACTCACCCAGCGTACTGCTCAATCCGAGAGTTCCCGAGCGCGGCGACTCGCCGAGGTTCAGCCGATCCTCGTCGCTCAATCGCATCCACTCGCCCTGGAATTCTCGAATTCGTATCCGTTCGTGAAAGAAATCCTGCAGTATGGCCCGCAGTCCTTCCGGATTCCTGACCTGCGCCGACAGCCGTCCGGCATGGTGCAGCTTGGTAAAATCGGGCATCGCGTCCCGATCTCGCAGCGTGCCTTGGCCGATGCCGGCCAGGGCGCCCACGTACATGCGGAATCCGTCCGAGGCCGGCCGATCGTTGTGGACCGTCGGCTGCGCATCCGCCCAGCCGCGATAGAACAGACACAGCAGACGGTGATGAAAGATATCCGCAAACCGTGACAGCGTGTGATCGCGGAAATTGTGCCGTCGATCGTGCGCGTACTCCGTGAGGTGCAGCGGCAACGGCCCATTGGGTCCGAAGAGTCCGAAAAACAAGCCGCCCAGCCACAATCGGCCGTCCGCGCGCCGCGCCGCCTCGGCGAACATGGTCGGCGCGAAAGTCAGCGAGGGCACCTGGCCCAATCGCACCGGCTCGTTCGCGGCGCGAGCGCTCTTGCCGAGCCGCGGCATGCCGGGATATGCACACTCGATGCGCCGCATCGCCGCGAAGAACTCGAATGACGCAAACTGCGTCTCGAGTTCCTGCATCAGCTTTACAGCGTCGATCGATTGCCCAACCGCATCGGCCATCGGGCGACCTCCCCGCGCTCCGCGGAACGAAGCACGGTCTTTGTGAACGAGTTGATCGATGCGAAGCGCGCAAAAAATTCCTCGAGCACCGCGGCGATCATGAAGCTATTCGACCCTTGAAAGGCCGCATCCTCCAGGGTAAGAGTAATCTGGGTGCCGCGGCCGTAGGCGATGGGACCCGCGATGGGCACGCGGCCGATGATCGACTTCGATGCCACGGCGCGTACGCCCTCGATCTGCCGTTGCGCCACCGCATCGTTGGGATCGGCATATAACCCCAGCATCTCGCGCAGCGCGGCTGCACCCTCGCCGGGCGTGTCGACGATGGACAAGTAGTTGAGCGAGAGATGGCTGATCAATCTCCAACTCGCATCCCCGTGCGCGAGCGACGGCCGGGGCCGCGACAAGCCGGCCACACAGCGCACGCTTTCCACCGGCGCGGCCGATTCCAGCGTGAAATCGCTGGCCGTCTTGGATATCGGGATGCTCAAGGGCAAATCGCGATTGGTACACAGGGTCGTCGCCGACAGTTGCCGCAAGTTGGCGTTGAACGGCGCGTCGTCGGGGTCCACCAAGGAGAGGAAAATCTCGCTGCCGATGTAGCTCGCGCGGGGTCCGGTCAGACGCTGCCGCGACGACAGCCGGCGCGCTTCACGCCGCAGGCTAAAAAAGGCGAGATCGCGACTGTGCCAGTTCTGTTCGTTGCACGCGTAGAATGGCCGAAACTGGCGGTCCGGTTCGGTCCGGTCGCCGAACCCCTGCACTTCCAGAACGTCGTACACTTCGTAGTCCATGGGCCGGGTGCGGTCCACCACCACGTGATACTCCGGCACGCCGGGTTCGACGTGAATGCGATCGGCGGTGCGCGGGAACAGATTGATGGCGGCGCTGCAGAACAGGCGAAAATTATCGACGCCCACCGTCGCTTCGAGATTGGGCGCACCCTGATCGAACAGCACGATCAGCTCGAAGCGATCGCCGGCAATCTGTTGCAACGCCGCGCGCAGGCCGCCTAAACGCACGAACAGAAAACGCTGCGGAAAGGCGAAGTATTCCTGCAGCAATCGATAGCCGCTGAACTGACGTCGTACCGGCGGCAGCAGCGCCTCGTCGTCGCCGTAGCCCATGCGACGGATCGCCTCGCGCCCAAGGGACACCGTCGCAACTCCCGAGCCGGCAGCGCCGCGCACCTGGACGCCCGTGCCGCTGCCCAGCAACTGCGCATAGAGCTCGGCCGGCAAATTGTCGGCGCCGACCAGGTAGATCGGCAGCTCATCCAGCGCCAATTGGCGCACCTGGACGCCGGCCGTGCAGCGAAAGTTAAGGCGCAGCGCCGAGCGCGTGCCCTGGCCGGGGCGCACGCCGATGGCGCCCAACGCGGCGGCGCCATCCAATATCTTGGCGTCGACACATTCGATGGGCCACAGCTTCACCTCATTGGCCAATCGGAATTCGCAGGAAGCGGTCGTGTCACGCCCCACCATGCTGTGCAACACGCTGTCACGGGGTACGGCAACACCGGCCGCCAATGCCGGTTCGCGCAAGTCCGGCTGCAGCTGCACGACCGCCATCGACGGTATCGGCGCGAGATACCGTGGGTAGACCATTTCGAGCAGATGCTGCGTAAAGCGCGGGAACTCGGCGTCGATCTTCAGCTGTACGCGCGCCGCGAGAAATGCAAAACCCTCGAGCAAGCGCTCGACATACGGATCGGCGCACTCCAGTCCCTCGACCCCGAGTCGACCCGCTATCTTGGGAAACTCGCGTGCGAACTCCGCCCCCATGTCGCGCACATGTTGCAGTTCTTGGTTGTAATAGCGCAGCAGTCGCGGATCCATGCGAATGAACCCTTACCGGGACCCTTCGCCGACTTTGACGACGCCCGTCTCCAGGTCGAATTCGGTGCGTACAAAAATACTTTGCGGTACCGGCCGCGCCCACATTTCGCCTTCGATCAGGAACACCAGCGAATTGCGATTCATGACGGTGCTCTGCTTGTCGACCGTGACGACGAGCTTGTTGCGTACCAGCCGCGGTTCGAAGTCGAGGACCGCCTGGCGCACGCGCTTTTGCATCGTCTCGACGTTGATGTTGGCAAGCGGAACACCGGTCGTCTCCGGCATGCCGTAGTTGAGCGTGGAGCGTGCCACCAGCGGAAACGCCGATAAGTCGTCGGTCGCCTCCAAATGCACGCAGTTGAGCAGCCAGGCCAGATCGCGGCGTACCACATCGCGCAGGCGCTGCCACGATATCATGCGCTGATCGCGCGATTCGACCCCGCTCTGCGGGTTCTCGTCGGTCAGGCGGTCGAGCAGCGAAGGCTGCAGGCGTTCTTGGGGACTCAGATCGGCCATGCTGGCCCCGTCACGCTGGCTCGATGCCGGCACCGCCCGCAGGATTGATGTCGATTCTGCGTACATCGAGCAATGCGGTTTCGGCAACGTCCGTGATGAAGGCGCGTTGGCCGAGTCCGAAATAGGTTTGCTCGGATTGCTCCAGCCATTCCGTGCGCCGCGCCAGCCGCAGCGCCGGATCCTCG
>Ga0181521_10006705_pt1 | contig 12362 bp, 10 predicted proteins | sample PEATcosm2014_Bin_32_FD_119764 | JGI IMG/M metagenome (GOLD analysis project Ga0181521, IMG submission 119764) | Peatland microbial communities from MTU Mesocosm Facility, Houghton, MI, USA - PEATcosm2014_Bin02_60_metaG | ecosystem: Environmental > Terrestrial > Soil > Wetlands > Peat | place... | reverse complement strand
CGACCGCATTGAACTGCGTGGTTTCGGCGTGTTCAACGTGCGTCCGCGCAAGACCGGCATCGGACGGAATCCGCGCACCGGCGCCGAAGTTTCCATTCCGCCGGGCAAAGCCGTCCGCTTCAAACCCGGCAAGGAACTGCAATCGATTGACTAGCTGCTCTCGAATTGCAGAGGGCAAAGGTCAGGTTGCAGAAGTAAACCACACCTCTGCAACCTGACCTTGAACCTCTGACCTCAGATTTCTATGTCCGAACCCCCATCCCCTTTTCCGACCGCCCTCGAATGGGAACAGCAGCCCCAGCCCAGCGTCTGGGTCGTCCGTCCACCACGTCAGCGCTGGTGGCTCTACGTGCTGTTCCTGCTTCTGACTCTGTTCAGCACGACGGTCGTCGGCGCCCGCATGGAGTACCATTACCTCCACAACCAAGCGGTGTTTTTTTTGGATGACGACTTCTTGCCGCCATTTGTAACCTGGATTGCGCATCCCTCCGAGTTGCTTCCCGGCCTTCCCTTCTCGCTTACGCTGATGTTCATCCTCTTCTCGCACGAGATGGGGCATTATCTCTACGCTCGCTATTACCGTGTTTACGTGACGCCGCCGTTCTTCGTGCCATTTCCCAGCCTGATTGGCACGCTCGGAGCCTTCATCCGCATCAAGAGTCCCATCCCCTCACGCGCCGCGCTCTTCGACATCGGAATCGCCGGGCCAATCGCAGGATTCATTCCGGCCTGTGTTGCTTTGGTATACGGGCTCTCGCTCTCGCATCCGATTGCCGGTTCGGCCGCGACAGACATTCAACTGGGATTTCCGCTGGCCTTCCCTCTGGCGGCACGCCTGCTGCACATCGCCGTCCCGCTCTCCACCCTTTCGCTCCATCCGATCGCGGCTGCCGCGTGGGTCGGAATGTTCGCCACCGCGCTCAACCTCTTACCGGGCGGCCAGCTCGATGGCGGCCACATCATATTCTCCATCTCGCCTCGTCTGCATCGCTGGATCTCGCTGCTCACTGTCTTTGCACTCATACCGTTCGGAAAATACCTTTGGACCGGCTGGTTCATTTGGGCCGTGCTGTTGGCCTTGACAGCCAGACATCCGCGCGTCCCGCGCTATCCCGATGTTTCCGGCCGCCGCCGTGCCCTCGCACTCTGCGCCGCGTTGATGCTGCTCTTAAGCTTCACCCCCGCGCCCTTCACTCACAGCTCCGGCCGAGAAGTCTGGCCACAAATTCGCGACGGAAGCCGCGACACGCTGCACGATCTACGCGACTACGTTCGCCACAAGCTCCATCGCTAGTAATCGCCGCCAGCGCTTTTCGAGGAGCGCGAAACCTCTGCTGCTGCAGCGGCCCACAAGCGACCGACGACTAGCGACCAACGACCCTTCCTACATCAGCCACACCGCATCCACATCCACAATCACCTGCGTGCGCGGAATCTTTCGCACCGCAGCTTCCGCCAGCATCGCGCGCAAAAGCGCATTCATCTTCTCGCGGCTGGGGGACTTCAGGATGAAGTGATAGCGGTAATCGCGCTTCAGCCGGGTGATCGGCGCCGCTGCCGGTCCGAGCACGCGAATGCCCTCATGCCGCGTTTTCTCAAACCAGCGCCCGAGTTCGCCCGACCACGTCAGCGCGTCGTCTAACTTCTCGGAGCGGATGAGCACATTCGCAATCGCGCTGTACGGCGGATAGTGCATCCAGGCGCGGAATTGCAGCTCTTTTTCGTAGAACCCGGCAAAGTCATGACGCGCCGCAAACTGCACCGCGTAGTGTTCCTGAAAATAAGTCTGCAGCACGACCTTCCCCGGAGACTGTCCGCGTCCGGCGCGACCCGCGACTTGCGTCAGCAGCTGAAAGGTTCTTTCGGCCGCGCGGAAATCGGGCAACCCGAGCGCCATGTCCGCCCCGACCACGCCGACCAGCGTCACGCCGTGGATGTCGTGGCCTTTCGCAATCATCTGCGTGCCCACCAGCATGTCGAGTGCGCCTTCATTCAGCGCGTTCAGCGCGTGTTCGAAATCTTCCCGCCCGCGTACGGTATCGCGATCCAGCCGCCCGATCCGCGCCTGCGGAAACATGCCGTGCAGCAACTCTTCCAGCTTCTCCGATCCCGTCCCGACAAAGTACACGTACTCGCTGCCGCAATGCACGCACTTGTCGGGGATGCGCTCGACATGCCCGCAGTAATGGCATTCCATTTTGCGCTCGCGCTTGTGATAGGTCATGGAGACGGCGCAGTTCTTGCACTGCAGCGTCTTGCCGCACGCGCGGCACAACACCACCGGAGAATACCCGCGCCGGTTGAGCAGCACCATGACCTGCTCTTTTTTCTCCAGACGCTCGCGGATTTCTTCCGCCAGTTTGCGCGAGATCACCTGCTCCTGCCCCGTCTCCTGAAACTCCTGCCGCATGTCAATAATCTCGACTTCCGGCAGCGGACGCATCTCCACCCGGTCGGGCAGTTCCACGAGCGCGTATTTATTTTTCTTTGCGTTGTAGTACGACTCGAGCGAGGGCGTGGCTGAACCGAGAACGACGACCGCTCCCGCCATCTTTGCCCGCATGACTGCCACATCGCGCGCGTGATAGCGCGGCGTTTCTTCCTGCTTGTAAGACGAATCCTGCTCCTCGTCGACAATGATGAGCGCGAGATCGCTCACCGGCGCGAACACCGCCGACCGCGTTCCCGCCACCACGCGCGCCGCGCCGCGCCGTATGCGATGCCACTGCTCCGCCCGCTCCGCATCCGACAGCCCCGAATGCAAGATGGCAACTTCATCGCCGAACACCTGGTGCAGGTCCGCCGCCACCGCCGGAGTCAGGCCAATTTCGGGTACAAGTAAGATCGACGACCGCCCCTGCTCCAGCACCTGGCGCATGCAGGCCAGATACACCGCCGTCTTTCCGGACCCGGTGATGCCGTGCAGCAGCAGACCGGCGAACTTGCGCGACCCCACGGCTTCGCCAATCTTCGGGAGCGCTTCTTTCTGCGCCGCGCTGAACTCGAACTCAAACGGAGATTGCCGGGGCTTGAGCTTTGAAGTGGTGAAGCACTGCGGTTCATCCACCAACTTAATTAACCCGCGGCGGACTAGCGTGCCCAGGGTAGTGCGCGGCACATCCAACCCGCGTAAACTCTCGACGGGTACCCGCCCGCCAGAAGCAGCAAGCGCCTCAATCAAAGCTAGCTGGTTCGCATTAAGCGTCTTTGCAGAGCCCGTGTGGGGACGGGCCTCTGGCCCGTCCAGTGGAGGCGAAGCCTCCGCTCCCAGCAGCACCGCGACCTTCACCAGGCGCGCCGCATCCCGCGCCGCCGATACATCCTCGCGCGCAATCCACTTCTTCTGCACCATGCCCGCGAGCAGCGTCTTCGCCCCGCGCGTCGCCCCGCGCAATCTCTCTTCGCGCACGCCCTCCCGCTCCGCCAGATAATCGAGCACCCGAAACTCGACCAGCTGCTGTTCCGGCGTGCGCTTCGACCGCGCCGGAGACCCCGACATCCCCGCCAGATGCAGCGCCAGCCGCCCCTGATCGGTGATGCGATACGCGACCGAGCGTTTAAACTCGGCGGAGAGCGGCAGCATTGTGCGAAACACCTCACCCATGGGCGCGAGATAGTAATCGGCAATCCACTTCCCAAGTTTCAACAGTTGTTCATCGAGAACCGGCGAGAGGTCGAGCGCTTCGATCACCTTTTTGGTTTTGACCTGCGGCGGACGGTCATGCAGCTCAACTACGATGCCCGACATGCGTTGCTGCCGGAACGGCACCAGCACCCGCCCGCCAACGACCGGCTCCATGCCCGGAGGGACGGCGTAGGTGAACACCATGTCAAGTGGCACGGCGAGGGCGACGTCGCAGAAGAGGGGCATGTAGGAGGTAGTGCCAACAATTCAATTGAGTTTCTGAATGAGCCTTTAAGCGTCTTGTTTCCCCGGCGCCTTCATTCCCAACTCCTTCATCACCATCTGCAAGTCCTTCCACGCCTCGCCCTTCTGCCGCGGATCGCGCAGCAGAAACGCCGGATGGTAGGTGACCGCCAGCTTGCATCCATCCCAGCGGGGATCGTTGCTCCGGTCGTTGACACGAACGCCCGCCGGCCGGAAGTCGTAAAAGCGCCCGCGCAGTTGCATCATCGACGCATTCATCGCCAGCAGCGTCTTCGCCGCCACCGCTCCGAGCGCGACCACCACCTTCGGCTTGATCGCCGCGATCTGCCGCATCAGGAACGGCGAGCAAGTCGCGCACTCGTCGCGCTCCGGCGTGCGATTGCCCGGTGGGCGGCACTTCACGATGTTCGCGATGTACACTTGCTCGCGCTCGATCCCCATCGCTTTGATCATGTTGTTGAGCAGTTGCCCGGCGCGGCCCACGAAGGGCTCGCCCTGAGCGTCTTCATCGGCGCCCGGCCCCTCGCCCACGAACATTAACTCCGCCGCCGGATTGCCGACGCCAAACACAATCTGCTTCCGTCCCTGCTTATGGAGCACGCAGCGCGTACAGTCGCCCAGGTCCTCGCGGATTATCTTGAGCGCCTTCACCGGATCGCTCACACTCTGTTCGGGCTTCAGCGCGATCAGGTCAAAAATATTCTCGTCGCCCTGAATCGCGACCGCTGCTGCCTTCCGTGGACCCATTTCTTCTCCAGATTCTGGCTGATTTGTCGAAACGGCGATTTCTTCTTCATCCACCGAAATCGGCACTGCCCCCTCGCGGTCCGATGGAGGCCGCCGGTAAAAGTCGTAGATCCCCATCTCGTTGTAGTAGCGGATGCGCGCCGCAAGCGCACGGCGAAGTTCGGGATCAAGGGCGAGGGGCATTGCGGATAAGGATAACAAACCGTGCGGCGCACTCGGAAAACTACTTCAACTCAATCTCCACAATCTGCCCCACGGTCGTGCCTTCGTTCGCCAGCGAGTGCGTGACCTTGGCATCGACCCAATGAAAGTCGCCAGCCTTCACTTCGTGCGTGAACGACTTCCCTTCGGGATTCGTCATCTTCAGCACCAGTGGTGTAGCCGAAATGATCAGGTAGGGGCGCTCGTGTGTATGCATTGCCGACGTAGCTCCGGGTGCCAGCGTCCACTTGTAAACCCGCGCGCTTGGATTCTCCGCTTCCACCTTCCCCGCAGCTGGAGCCGAAGACTCGGAAGGCCGTTGAAGCAGTTCCACGTCCAACACTTCAAACTCGACGTTGCCGGCGTTATGCAGCCGGTGGGTGTATAGCCCATTCGACTCCAACGCCGCGACGTCTCCAGGCTTCGTCACCTCTGGCGCGCTTTCCGGTTCGCCCAGTTCTTGCCGGGTAATGGTGGTGCCGGACAAATCAACTGCCACACGGTCGTGCGTGTGCGTGTGAAACAGCGTGCTTTCACCCGGCAGAAGCTTCACCCGCAGGACCATGACAGAATCATTCTTCAGCACAAGATGATGGTGCGGCTCCTCTTCTGCCGGAACGGGTGATTGCTGCGAGGCAACGAGAGTGGACAACACGAGCGCCAAGGCTCCGCACAAATAGATGTTCACGGAATTCTCCTACCGAACAACCGTGTCACGGTGTTTCCGCAGCTTTACGACCTGGTCCAGCACGCGGTGCGCAACTTCCCACTTCGAGGTCTCGGGAACCTCGACCACTTCGCTCTGGGAGATGATCGTGACCGCGTTACGGTCGGAATCAAAACCAACGCCTTCGCGCGAAACGTCGTTCACCACGATCGCGTCGAGCGACTTCGACGCCAGCTTCTTGCGCGCGTTCTCCAGCACGTTCTCCGTCTCGGCGGCAAATCCCACGACCACCTGGGAAGTCTTGCGGCGCGCCACCTCCGCCAGAACATCCGCGGTCGGCTCCAGTTCCAGCGTCATCTCGCCCTTGCGCTTGATTTTTTGCGCCGCCGCCGCTTTTGGCCGGAAGTCCGACACTGCCGCCGCCTTGATTACCACCGTACTTTCGGGCAGCAATCTCAAAACCGCCGCCAACATCTCTTCCGCCGTTTCCACCCGGGTCACTTCCGCCGCTTCCGGCGCGGCAATCGCAGTCGGCCCGCTCACCAGCAGCACGCGTGCTCCGCGCCGAAGAGCCGCTTCGGCAATGGCATATCCCATGCGCCCGCTCGACCGGTTCGTCAAATACCGTACCGGATCGATTTTCTCCCGCGTCGGGCCCGCCGTCACCAGCACCGTTTCGCCCGCCAGATCCTGCGCGGCGCCAAGCGCCTCCATCACCGCCGCCACAATCGTTTCGTTTTCCGCCAGCCGCCCCGCGCCGGTCATGCCGCAGGCGAGATAGCCCTGGCCGGGCTCGACAATGCGAACGCCTCGTTTGCGCAAGATTTCCAGATTTGCCTGTGTGGCCGCGTGGTTCCACATGTTGACGTTCATCGCCGGAGCGACAACCACCGGAGCGGTGGTCGCGAGATAAAGAGTGCTCAGAAAGTCGTTCGCAACCCCTTGCGCGAAGCGCGCCAGCACATCGGCCGTTGCCGGAGCCACCAGCAGTGCATCAATCGCCTGCGCAATCGCAATGTGTTCGATCGCCGACTCGACGTTCGCCTGGTCGTCTCCCGACCCAAACATGCCGGTGATTACTTTTTCTCCGGAGAGCGCCGCGAAGGTCAGTGGACGAACGAACTCCTGTGCCGCTGCCGTCATCACGACTTGCACATGAATACCGTGGTCTTGCAAAAGGCGCACAATTTCCGCTGCCTTATAAGCTGCAATCCCACCGGACACGCCCAGCGCAATTTTCATAGCAGGAGGACGGCGGCCACGGCTTCAAAACCCAGCCCCGCCTACAGAATTGATGCCGCAACCTGGCGCGAGATGCAAAGCGCGCGTTGGCGACTGGTCTTCGCTGCGGCTGAAACCCAGTAGAGACGCGAGCGACGTCTACGCGTCTTCCGCGAACACCTTGTCCAGAGTCTCGGTCGCAGCCACTACCGGCAATTTGGGAACCTCCGGAATCAGCCATTTCACCTTGCCGGCCTTGATTTCATCCTGCGCGATGCGGCAGGGTTTGCGCGACCCGGTATCGATCACCGGCGGTGCGCCGCCTTGCAGTTGCCGTGCCCGCCGCGCCGCTACCAGAATGTAGCGGTAGTTGCTGTCGAACCCTTCAACCAGCTTCATATTCTCTCCCCCGAAACTTTACGTGCCCTTTACACCTGCAGGTTAAACGAGGCCAGAATCGGCTGCACCCGCTCGCGCGCCTGTCCCAGCCGGCAAGCTTGTGCGGTCGCCACTCGCCGCTTTTCCTCAGCGGAAAGTTCCGCCCCGCTGCGCTGCGCCCGCTCCGACAGTACGATGTCCTTTAGTTGGTCCGCAGACTTCTCAAGCACGTTGTTTACTAATATATAGTCGTATTTCGAGTAATTCTCAATCTCTCGTCGGGCCGTGTCCAACCGGCGACGGATTACCGCTTCCGAATCGAGCCCCCGGTTCCGCAGCCGCCATTCCAGATTCTCCCGGTCGGGCGGAAGAATAAAGATGCTTACTGCCTCCGGGATCTTCTCTTTGATCTTACTCGCACCCTGCACATCGATGTCGAGCAGCAGGTCGTTGCCGCGCGCCTCGGCCTCGCGCAGAAACCTCTTTGCCGTACCGTAATAGTTGCCGAAGACTTCCGCGTGCTCCAGAAAGTCATCGGCCGCAATCATGGCTTCAAATTTATCCCTGGAGACGAAGAAATATTCCTTGCCGTTCTGTTCGCTTCCGCGCGGCGGGCGCGTGGTGTAAGAAATCGAGAAGTCGAGGTGACGAACCATCTTGAACAGCTCGTTCACCAGCGTGGATTTGCCCGAACCCGATGGCGCGGAAACAATGTAGACGATGCTCATTCCAGGTTCTGCACCTGCTCCCGCGATTTCTCGATCTCCGACTTCATCAGCAGGCCCATCTCTGTAATCTTCAACGCCTCGCCCGCCAGGCCCGAGGTCTTCGAGAGCAGCGTGTTGGCCTCGCGGTTCATTTCCTGCAGCAGGAAGTCCATCTTCTTGCCCACTTCTCCGCCCTGGTCGAGCAAGCCGAGAAAATGCTTCACATGCGCATTCAGACGGACCAGTTCTTCCTGGATGTCGCTGCGATCCACCAGCACCGCCACTTCCTGCAGGATCCGTTCTTTGTCCACCTGTGCGCCGAGCAGTTCCATCATGCGCGATTGCAAGCGATCCGAGTAGCTGCGCAGAATAGTGCTGCGATGGGCTTCCACTCCTACCGCCGCTTTTTCCAGATTTGCCATGCGAGCGCGCAACTCCGTGCCGATGCTCCGGCCTTCTTCTTCGCGCATCTCATTCAGCCGGGAAAGCGCTTCTTCCACTCGCGCCATCACCGCGGTCTCCAGTTCGTCTCCTGATTTCTCGGCGCCCGAATCCATCGCGCCCGGCATCCTCAGAACCACGTTCAGATCGGGCTCACCTTCAACCCCAAATTCATCGGCCGCCGCGCGGAACGCCTCCACGTAGCCGGCAATCAGTTGCCGGTTGAGCGCGACGCCGTTCGGGCCCGAGCGATCCAGGTTCAGTATCACTTCCACGTGGCCGCGAGCCAGCTTCTCTTTCAGAATCCGGCGCAGCTTCATCTCCAGCGAGTCGGTATCGGACGGCAGCCGGAAGTGAAGATCCAGAAAACGATGGTTCACTGATTTCAGCGACAGCGCAAACGCCAACTGAGCAGCGACCTGCCCTTTGACCTGCGCGAATCCCGTCATGGAGTGAAGTGGCATAAGTTCATCTCAAATCACGTAGGGACAGCCGCCCTCGGCTGTCCCGCCGCGCAGAGCGCGGCAGCATTCCGATAGATCAAAACCTTGGCGGAGCTGCGCTCCGTTGGACAGCCGAGGGCGGCTGTCCCTACGTGGGTACTGCCTTGGGCGCGTCGGCTTCGGCAAACTGCAATTCGTAAAGCCGCCGGTACGTGCCCAACTTTTGCATCAGTTCTTCATGCGCACCGATGTCGGCGATCGTGCCGTTTTCGAGCACCACGATACGATTGGCGCGCCGCACAGTCGAGAGCCGGTGCGCGATCACAAACACAGTACGCCCGCTCATCAGATTTTGCAGCGCCGATTGCACCAGCGATTCCTGCTCGCTGTCCAGCGCCGACGTGGCCTCGTCCAGAATCAGAATCGGCGCATTTTTCAGGATCGCCCGTGCAATCGCGATGCGCTGCCGCTCCCCGCCCGAAAGCCGCACCCCGCGCTCCCCGATCATGGTGCTGTACCCTACCGGAAGCCCGCGGATGAATTCATACGCCCGCGCCGCCCGCGCCGCTTCTTCCACCTTCTTCTGCGATACATGCGGCTGGCCGTAGGCGATATTGTTTCTCACCGTATCGTTGAACAACACCGTCTCCTGCGTGACGATCCCGATCTGCGATCGCAGCGACTCCAGCGTCACATCCCGCACATCGTTGTCGTCAATCAGAATGCGCCCGCCGCTGACGTCAAAGAAGCGGGGGATCAGATGCACCAGGGTGCTCTTGCCCGCGCCGCTCGATCCCACTACCGCCAGCACTTCGCCTGCTTTCACCTCCAGATTGATACCACGCAGCACAACCGGCGAATCCTCGGCGTTTTCATAGGAGAAAGACACGTCGGCGAACCGGATCGCCCGCGCAAATTTTCCCAGCCGCTTCGCTCCCGGTTTCTCCCGCACTTCGTCTTCCATATCCATGAAACGGAAAATTTCCGACGAGGCTCCCACGGCCTGCTGGAAATTGTTGTTGAACATTGCGAACTTGCGCACCGGGTCGTAGAGCTTGAAAACGGCAAAAATAAACGCGCAGTAAGCGCCTTCTGTTAACAAGTGCTTGTTGATCTGGTCGCGGCCCAGCAGTAGCAGAAGCGCAACAGCGATCGAGCCGAGAATGTCCATCAGCGGAGAGCTGATCGCAAACGCCGCCACCAGCCGGAGGTTCGCCCGGAACAACCGTCGTGCGGCGGCGCGGAATCGCTCGATTTCCCAATTCTCCATGCTGAACGCCTTGACGATCCGGTTTCCGGTGATGGTTTCATGAAGAATGTTCTGGATCTCGGCCAGCTTGTCCTGGCCGCCCCGCGTCGTGGTGCGCACTCGCCGGCCGATCTTTTTCGACGAATATAAAATCGCGGGGACGAACAGCAGTAACACCCACGCCAGTTTGCCACCTTGCGAAACCACTACCATCGCTACAAAAATTAAAGTGAAAAACTGTTGCAGGAATTCCGCCAGCACGGACGACATCGCGTATTGCACCTTCTCGATATCGTTGACCATCGTCGAGAGCAGCGTGCCCGTCGTGTGTTTTGTGAAAAACGCCGCCGAACTCCGCAGGATTGCGTTATACAGATCATCCCGCAGGTCCGTGATCATTCCAAAACCCGCATAGTTCACCAGGTAGGTTCCGGCGTAGTCGAAGATCCCCTTTAATACCGTGGCTGCCACCAGCGCAAAGGCCACGACCGTCCATGGATTGTGAAAATGGGACGGAACCAGTTGATGGAGGTCAAGAAAGCGCTCGGTGCCCGGCAGCTTGAACAACGGGATGGTCTTGTCCTGGGAGCCGGGGTTCCATACGCGATCGACAATCGGGCGGATGAGCAGCAAGCGGCCTGCATCCAAGAGTCCCACCGCCGCCATCAGTACGACTGACGCGGAAAACTGCCACCAGTACGGCAAAACGTAGCGCAACAGGCGTCGCAGTGGACGGGACTCTGCCGGTGTGCTTTCACTCCTCGCGCCCGTCACTGTGGAGGTTGCCATGCGTGTGAGGCTCAATTCTACATGTGATTTCCCGTAGAGACGCGGCTCGCTGCGTCTCCTGACGCGGAGGGAGACGGGGCAAGCCCCGTTTCTACGGGCGGAAGGATATCCAGTTGCTCGCCTACTTCGGGCTGTCCCGATGTACGACCTTTACTTTGTATCCCGCTTTCCGCAGCCGCTTGCCTACATCTTCGGCGATCATCACCGAGCGGTGCTGTCCGCCGGTGCATCCGAAGCTGATGGTCAGGTAGCTCTTGCCCTCGCGAATGTAGTGCGGCAGTAGGTAGACCAGCAGGTCTGAGATGCGGTTAATGAACTCCTGCGTCTGCGGAAACGACCGGATGTATTTGGCGACCCGAGGGTCGCGTCCCGTCAGCCCACGAAACTCCGGCACAAAATGAGGATTGGGCAGAAAGCGCACATCAAACACCAGGTCGGCATCGTCCGGTACGCCGTGTTTGTATCCGAAGCTCACGCACGAGACCAGAATCGTCTGCTGGCTCCCCGACTGCTGTTTGAAGCGATCGGTCAAGTGCGCCCGCAGTTCATGAACATTGAATTTGGAAGTGTCGATGACCAGGTCGGCCAGCGCGCGAATCGCCCGCAGATGCCGCCGTTCGGCCCGGAGCGATGCCCGCACCGTGGTGCCCGTCCCCAGCGGATGCGGCCGCCGCGTCTCGCTGAAGCGCCGCAGCAACGCGGCATCGCTCGCTTCCAGATAAATCACCCGCGTCGCGATTGCCCGCTTCACCGATTTCAGAATCGCCGGCAGCTTCTCCAGTTGCGAGCCCTCGCGCACATCCACCACCAGCGCCGTGCGCGGAGTCTCTCCCGACCGCAATGCCAGTTCGGCAAAGCGCGGAATCAGCTCCACCGGCAGATTGTCCACGCAGTAGTAACCGAGATCCTCGAAGGCCTTCAGCGCCGAAGCCTTCCCCGAGCCGCTCATGCCGGTAATGATGACCAGTTCCGCCGAGGCGTGCGGCTCGCCCTTACGCCCGCGAATCATCTTCCCCGCCGCGTGCGTTACTTTCTTGACTTTGCTGCGCAGAGGCATGCCCGAAATCTTAGCATTTCAGAGCAGGGAAGAAGTGATTCGATGTGGCTGGCCCCTTAACTTGATGTCTCACTTTCGGGTTGCACGACCGCGGCAGATGGCGTCTTACGCGGCTAGTTCGGAGCAATTCCTTGCGAACGGCACGGAAAAGGAAACGCAATTTCTCAGTTAGTGTAAACGCTTTGATTTCGGCAACTATTGCAGCTTCGCATACTCCGCTTTGGCTTCTTTTAGGATGGGGATGTCGGGGTCGTTGTCTTTCAATGTGGAATCTGGTCTCTCTGCGCCAAGAATCTGTTCTGGCACTCTTTCGCTGCCGATAGCAATTCTCTGAACTCAGGCGTTCCCCGGAACTTCACAAGCAACGGGTCGGTTTGCAAGGCGGTGTAGGCACAATAGTTCTGTTCAATGGCGCTTCTCAACAAGCGAACAGCGGCATCCTTTTGACCACAATACGACAGCAGAGCGCCAACGAAATACCGAGGCTCCGCGTCAACTCCCGCAAGCGCGGCCGCTTCGCTCTTTTTCGCGGCTCCGTCCAATTGGGATGTCTGCTGGGGGTCTTGGCAGGCT
>Ga0181521_10006702_pt1 | contig 12365 bp, 8 predicted proteins | sample PEATcosm2014_Bin_32_FD_119764 | JGI IMG/M metagenome (GOLD analysis project Ga0181521, IMG submission 119764) | Peatland microbial communities from MTU Mesocosm Facility, Houghton, MI, USA - PEATcosm2014_Bin02_60_metaG | ecosystem: Environmental > Terrestrial > Soil > Wetlands > Peat | place... | reverse complement strand
GATTGTTCTGCAAGCCCGTTCGCGCGCGCCTGGCTCCCTGGAGTATGCGAGGTATGCAGTCGGCGAAACGCCACTCGTACTCACACTGCTGACTCGGACGGATGGAAAGCAAGTGGAGGTAAGCATTCTCGATCAAAGAGAGAACCCTTCACCCGATCTCGATGGCGCACAGGTTATTCCCCGCGAAGGCGAGGCCGTAAGAATCGCAAACGGGCGGGCTCTCTGTCAGCGCGATGCAGTGCTCAGCGGGTTCGGATTTCTTGGCGCGAATGGGAAACCGATCAATTTACGGCGCCTAGAATGACATTTGATCTAAACAGCCTCCACGGTCTTGCTCTTCGAGCCACCAACTGTCCCGAAAGCGTCGCGCTCTTTACCGACGCACAGCTAATCGACCTCGCCCGAAAATCGGATGACAAGGGGATTCTCAGCCACCTGCTCGGCGAAATGTTAGTCCGGACATGGCTGTATCGTTGCAAAACTGCCGAAATGCAAGAATCCCTCGATACGCTCACGCGGCACCTTTGTGCGGAAGCACTTGTCGGACGTTTCACGACTGCGGTCAATCCATTGCGGGCACGGCCATGGCCCGTAGAGCCCCAGAGCATCGAAGCGGCCTTTGCAATCGGCAAGCTTAGCGAGGAACTTGAAAGGATCTGGAGCTTCGCTTTGCGCCGCGTGCGCGCGTTTCTCGCCTGTGATGGAATTATCCCTGCTACAATCGCCAACGGCGGGGTGGCAATCCCGTTCGCCATCGGCCGAAATCACAAACGCGGCCAGATATTTGACACCGACGGTCGCTCTATTGAGGGCTGGGTGGGCGAGGCCCAGGAACTCTGGAACACCCTTGGCCGACGCTTCGCTGTGCGCTTGGGCTGCGCGTTTGGCGATCACGCCGTTTTCCGTAACGGCAAGCCACTCGTGTCAGGCGGCAGCTTTGCTCTGCCCCTCCTTTTTGCGGCGACGCGGTCTAAAGACGAAGACACTCATCCCCTTAACGTGATCTGCACCGGGAGCGTCTTAAACGACCAGCTTCGCGAGATTGACGGACGTGACCAGAAACAGGATCTCGCAAAGCGTATCGGTGCGGAGCTTTTCGTGGCGCCAGGGATGGGCGAACCGTGGTTTCTCTCGCCGGACATGGAGATCAAGGCAGCAATAGCTGCGATTTGGAAGAAGCTTGGCAAAGCCGATCAGGAGATACAGGCCAATATCGCCAACGCCTTCGCAAAGCCGGAAGGCGAACCATTCGCTCACGACATCGAGGAACTTACCGCAAATTTCGTCGGACGCGAAGAGGAGATTCGGAGCGCAATCGAATGGATTCAATCGACTCAAGCGCAAGGGGGATCGATCACCCCTTTATGGATTGGCGGGGAAGCTGGTTGTGGGAAGTCTGCGTTCCTGGCAGAGATGACGCGCAAGTGTGCGGCCATCGAGGGTTGGTTCCCAGTGCCCTACTTTTTCGGGAAGACGGAGGATCGGACGCAGGAGGACTTCTTTCGCTCCGCCACGATGCAGTTGGCCAGAGGATTTGAGATTGATCTTGACCACGTGCGACATGAAGACCCGGAAGAGCAATTCCGCGTCGCGCTCGCCAATATCACCCCCGCCTCAGCCACTCGCGTAATCTTCCTCATTGACGGCTTGAACGAGGCAAATGGCCCGCTGAACAAATTGATCGAAGTCGCGCGCGAAGTTTCCGGCTGCGTGTGGGTTTTGTCCGGCCAGGATACACACGAGACGTCGGCGATCCGCGACGCAGCCCGAAACTTCCCGAAGAACGGGCTTGGCCGATTGCGTGATGGCGCGATGCGCGCGCTCATCCGCGCAGAGGCGCCGGAAATGCCCGACGAACTGGTCAAAGCCATAGTGGACAAGGCGCGAGGATTGCCGCTTTACACCCGTGTCGTGCTCGGTCAATGGAAAACCCCAGGCGCAACACTCGATCCGGCAGACCTGCCGGACAAAGTCCAAGACTATTACGAAGAACTAATCGAGGGCATTACAAGACAGAGGCACCGCCGGGAATCTCGCTGGCGCGGCATGCTGCTCGACGTCTTTGCGGTGCTCGCGACGGCCCGCGAGCATAGCCTGAGTGCGGCTACGGTGACATATATGTTATCACGCATCCTGCGCCGGTGCTCCGAGGCGGACGTCCTCGAAGCCCTTGGTGCATGTGATGCGGTTTTGGAAAAAATTCGGTCCTCAAACGACCCGGAACATGAACCTCTGCGCTGGCGCTTTCGCCATGACAGCCTTCGGCAGTTTCTTCTGCGCGATGACAGCATGAAGGACGCCCTCGACTCTGCCCGAGCAGCATGGGCAGAAGTTTGTCGCGGATGGGATTCCGCCGAACTTGAAGCGGGGGCGAGAGCTTACGCGTTACGGTTCCTCGTGCTGGAGTTGACACAAGCTGGCGAGCATGATGCCATCATCGAGCTCGCCAAAAATCCACGCTTTCTCGACGCACAAACTTTCACACTGGGTACGCGCTTCGCGCTCCACACACTCGCTTGTGGCGTCGAGGTCGCCTTGCGTGAACAAAGCCTTGCAGATGCTTCGGCACTCACTCTCGCCCGCGCCCGGCGGGCGGAGCGCGCTTATGCCGAGTCGCCCTTGACAGCGGTCCGCAACGGACATCATTGGTGGGCCTTGGAGTTGATTAAGCGGATCGAGAATCAGAATGATCGAACGCTTTGGCACCTGGCGCTCGCTGCGTGGCACGTAAATGGCAAAAGAATGAATCTCGCAGCCAAGATTCTGGACAACGCGATCCCGCCGGCCGCACTGCGGGAGAAACTTTCCGGTGGCGCTAGCCTATGTGCGGCAGTGTTGCTTTCTTTGCTCACCGATGTGTGGACGCAGAGATTTCAATGGGGAAGGTTTCTTTCGCGACTGGATGACGAAAGTAAGCGGGACATTGTGCCTCTTCTCGTGAACGCGCAGCGACTCCGTCTGACTGCTGCGTGGCAAATGCTCGGATCAATCGAAAATGCCAAGCTGCGGGACAATGCGCGCCAGGACGTTGTTCGTGAGTTGGCATCGTTTAACACAGTTCTGGCCGAGCGCCAGCTTGCCCGCTTTGATTCGGAGCTTTCACGTGCGTGGGCTGCGGTGGAGGTGGTCGCCGCATACGTTGCTCGGCAGCAGTGGGCCGATGCGGATCGTGTAATCGACTGCTTCATCCCGGACAGGTCCGCACAGCTGGCCAAGGCCCTAGCCTATAAGGCTTCTGGCCTCAGGCGTTCTGGTTTCACATCTGAGGCCGCACGTGATTGCTTAGCTTCTCTCCGCATTATTCGTAAGGGCTTTCCAAATGGGCCGGCCCAGCAGGCGAAGTCTTACGCGGAATTTGCTCAGGTACAAACAGACGCGGGGTTTGTGCAGCACGCAACGTTCGACTATGCGCTGAAAACCGCGTCGAGTTTGACCGACACACACATTGTTCGCGGGATGTGCTTCACGGCGCTTGTGAATAGCATCGCCCCAGCCGTCCGACAAGGCGCCCTTCTGTCGCAGCTTCACGAAGCTGTAGCTTATGCGCAACGCGAGCTCGCCTCAACCGACGACGACAAGGCCGATGGCACCCGCCTCCGCCTCATGCGCGCTCTTGCGAGGTCCGGTCATTTCGATCTCGCGCGAGAGGTTTTGAACTCAATCACAGACGAGACCATGCACTCCGCGGCCGCGGGGCGGCTCTGTGCTTACTTGCTTCGTTTTGACCGTAACTCTCCCAGGGAGCTATACAGAAAAGCGCGCCGCTCTGACGACGGAATGCTCTTTCATGGTCTCATTGCTCTTGAGAAGGCTAACAAGAATCCTTCGTCAGCATTATCGGAAATCTGCCAAAGCCTTCCAGTCACCAAGTCGCGTATGTCCACTCCGCACTGGGGCACGGCCCGGATACTCTGTGAAGCCGGAGTTGTCCTGTCTCTCAATAAGGATGAACGAGCAGTTCGCATTTTCGAAGCAGGAAGGGCAAGCTTGGATCACATTTCCCAGGAGTATCGAGGACGCCACCTTGTTAATCTCGCATCGCTCCGTGCAGAATCTGGAGACTCTGCCGCTGCCCGAGACCTGCTCGCACAAGCCAGAACCTGTTCGCCCGGGAACGAAGATGACGAGATCGCGTTACTGGCGGAAATCGAGAGTGCCGAAGTTCGATACCACCTTGCGACATCATCTGGGCTTCCGGTGGACGGCGTCTTCCAACGCGTGGAAGGAATGGCTAACGACGACTTGGTTCATAAATTAGACCTCTTTTGCCAGCTTGTGTCCCCGTTTGCAGCAGCCAATCGCTGCCGGGATCTGGACGATGTCTGCAGGTTCGCATTCAGCAGACTCGAAGACAGCCGATTCCTGTTGAAGCGCGATAAGCGAAGCCAATTGGCGGCGCGATTCGCAGGTAAACTGAGCAAGTCCGCGCTCAACCTGAACGGTTTTCGTCAGTGGACCGCGCGATTTGTGGGGGTTTGCCGCCAGTTGGAAGCAGAGTACCAAACCAAAATCCCTGCCGAGGCGCTTCGAGCAGAGGCACTAATGCGGGTTGCCGAAGGCGAGTTCGACGAAGCAGTCGCAGCGGCTCAAACAATCGAGGATGGTGAAACACGGAGTGTGGTGTTTCGGGACCTAGCCATTCGGGCGGTTCGCGAGGGACATTGCGAAAGGGCTTTGCACCTTTGCACTCGCATTACCCATGGTCGCAGCCAGCATTTGCCAGACATTGGGCGGGAACTTGTGGAACGAAACGTCACCACCGACGCGCCGCACTTACATCAGCTCATGGCACTTTGTTCGGAGTATTCGGATGCAGCGTACCGAATCGTTTCATCACTGATCCGCTTCCACAAGCCAGAGCCAGACGCACTTCTCGCGCTGCTGAGGGCGTGCGGCCTCTGGCGCGAAGCGCTTCCTTCCCACGCCGAGACATCCGACTCTCCATCCCAGCTAACTAGCGGACTGAGCAATTCAACCAACTGAGCTCCAGATGATTTTGCAAACAAATTCTAACCGAAGAGTGGGAATCGTGGAAATCGGAAGCAGAGCGATTCGCCTCCTCGTTGCGGAAATCGCTGCGAACGGCCGACTAACCACTGTAACCTCTGATTGGCGGGAGACAGGGCTGGCATCGGCCCAATCAGCAGGCGGAGAGGTGCTCGATCAAAAAGTCGATGTGGTCGCCGATGTCGTAAACGCCTTTCAGAGGGAAAGTCAAGTTCGCCAGGTCCAACGAATGTGCATATTCGCTACTGAGGCCGTGCGCAGAATGTCCAAAGAGCACACGGATATACTTCGCCAGCGCATCCCAGGGTTGGAGGTAATTGACAGAAAAACGGAAGCCTGCTGCTCGTTGCTCGGAGCCCTGACTCCTTTTGAAGCTCCACTACCAATGGGTGAGTCATTCATCATTGACCAGGGCGCTGGGAGCATGGAGCTTGCCGTCGGCCACATTTCAGCGCGCGGAGTCGAACTTTCAGCGTATAATAGTTACAGGCTCGGCACCCAGGAGTTGGTCGAAGACCTGAACGCCTGCCGCAAGGACTTTCAAAGGTTTATTACGGGATTGCAGAACAAAGTAAGAAACCTGAAGTTGCTCGCCGTCGATCCGAAGCTTAGCCCTATCATCCTTGGCAGCGCAGCCACGAAGATGGCTTGGATAAGAATCAGAAGAAATCCTTCCGACCGCTACGATCCCGCGAGAGTGCATGGCCAAGTCATCGAAACCCAATCCATCGACAAGTTAGCCGACTTGGCACTTCGAGCGCCCGAGAAGGTGAGGCCGATCATTGATCCTTCGAAACCTGACAGTCCCGAATTTGAGACGGTTATGACAGGCCTCATCGCCCTGAGCTTGTTCCTGAAGCGACTTGGCAAGGCGGAATTCAAAGTCAGCGCGTATGGCCCCCGGTATGGGGTTGTGTGGATGACGGTATTATACAGGAAGCTTGGCTTTGATGTCCCGGCCGGCGCCCAGCTCGGACTGCATGAAGAGTGCGGCGAGTCCGTTACGCTTGCGACCGGCACCGGCGCGAGCTCTCGCTCGAAGCCCGCCGCCGCCACTCGCCCTGCTCACCCGGCAAATCCCCCCGATGGCTAACAAAATGGCTAACGATTTAGGGTGAAACAATCGTGGCAAATAATGGCACAATGTGGTTGAATAGTCCGTAAAATTCGCTGTTTTGCCTGAAATATCGGGCCTAAAAGGTTCGATTCCGACGCTTATGTGAGGATCAAGGGTCGTTACGTGGACTTTGCAGTTATGTGCACATAACTACGAAGTCCACATAACGACCTCCGCCTCCAGTCTTAACTGCTGTGGCAGCAAGGACTTTGGAGTCGCAGGGTCCGCAACGGACACCAGAACGGACACCATTTTTCGTGCTCCGTGAGAAACCGGCGTAACGGGAGCATATCGAAGAGCCCCAACGGAATGTCGCGTGTAGAGAAGGAAGCCATTGGTAAGGCGTTCTTCATCGCACTAGCCCTCGGCATCTTATTCTCCCTGTTCTCCTGCTCCCGAACCCCTGGGCCAGGAACGACCATCCGCATCGGCATCGCCACATGGCCGGGTTTCGCCTCTGGAATGGTGGGCAAAGAAAAAGCCTCTTTGATGGCATAGATCTTCAGTACCGCATCATAGACATCCGCTTCCCGGTTTTTCTCACCCGCGCGGTTTATGACGCTTACGTCACAGTGCCGCCAGGCTTTACGGCCCAGGATGAAGCCGGCCGGCTCTGGGATATTGTCTGGATGCTCCGCTTTGCCATCCGCAAAGCGCAGCCCGGACAAACTCGCTTGCCGTTTGCTCTCTATGTCCGCAACGACAACCACCGCCCCCGCCTGGTCAAGCTGGTCGCCATGTGCGGCCCCCTCGACACGGACGACCCGGCCCCCGCCATCACCGTGATGTTGCCGGACGAAGATTGACCGCCCTGGAAAACACCCACGCGGCTGGACTCGCAACGGTTCAGCCGCTATTTCGCCGTTGGGGACTCGCGCCGTCCCCAAACCCTGGCGCTGGGCTTCACGCCAGCCCAGTCCCGCGCCAGAGGCGGTGCCTCTGGACTCCCTCTCTCCGCTCGCGCTGGCCTTGACGCTGACGCGCACCTTGCCGCGCATGCCGATTATGGGATCTGGGACAGCTTTCCCGGTGCCGGGGCGGCCTTAGCTCCGCGGCCGGCCGCGGCGTGGGGCACGCAACGGGATCGGTTTGAAAGCAGCGATGCGATGGCGGCCTATAGTGGCATTGCCCCCGTCAAGCGGGCCAGTGGTCGCAGCGTCTGGATTCACATGCGCTGGGCTTGTCCCAAGTTCCTGCGCTAAACCTTCCACAAACTGGCGCGCACCTCGCTCTCGTTTTGCGTCTGGGCCCAGTGCTATTATCAGATGCAACTCCAACGCGGCAAAGGCCGCCAGGCCGCCTTCCGCGCCCTCGCCTTCAAATGGCAACGCATCATGTGGCGCTGCTGGCAGGACCGCGTGTCTTATGACGACACGACGGTTGATCTGTCGCACTGCTTGCTGAGAAAAGCCGCCCCGCCACAAACCGGCGCAGTCGATCCAGCCACCCGCTCTGCAGAACCCGCCTTGGTACATCATGCAGCAGACCTGCTCCGACTTCGTCTTCCGCGAAGGAACCTCACCCCGCAATCCGCTAAGGGCGTCCTCAACTTCGTTGTCACCCTCAAGGCCCACAAGGACGTCCGCTCGTACCCCTGCCGCTCCATGGGAAGCGCGATCAAGCTGGTCGAGCGTTTCATCGCAGCCAACCCGCACCAGTACGACGGCCCGCCGCGCACCGCCGAACAAGTGGCGGCCTAAGTCACCTCCCCGGCTTCGGTCGGGGATTATTTCTGCTCGCGACCCCAGCCCCGCGGACCCCGCGACGCAGGCACGCCCCCACGCGTTACCCTCACCCCCGAACGCTTCCGTCGGCTGCCAGCCCGAAGTACTCGTAAATCGCCCGCGTCCGTTGTTCGATCCGGTCCTCAAACAATTCAGCCTGCGCACAAAGCCTCTTCATCGGGACAAGGTCGTCCCTCACGAAGTCCCTCATCTCGACCGGGTCGTACGTAATCGCAACGGCATCTTGCCCGTCCATTTTCATCTCGGTCAGCGAAGACAGGCAGCAGAACGCCATCGCCTTCAGCGTGCCGCCGCCTTCTTTCAGGCTGCAGAAGTACAGCCAGTACGGCCAGGCCCCATGAAATGCATTATAAAACCGCCGGATCTCGGGAATGGCGTGGATCTCACGAGGGTCATCGTCATACCCTTCGATGCAGAAAACCATTCGGTCCACCATCTCCCGCAGCCGTCGGCCGCTCGGCAACTTTTCCGGCCCGTAAATGCTCAGGAAGTGCCTGAAATCGCAGCGCTCAACCTTGCCGCGGCTGAATTGGTAAAAAGCCAGGTCATCCATCTCTTCAAATGCTACAGGTTCCCCGCACTCACTCCACGCCGAAAAAGCCCTCCCTCAAACCTGCGCTCCATTCCTCATTACGACAGAACAACCCCCACCGTCACAATAAATTCTGCGTGCAATTCCTCGTCGCCACTCCCATCCTCTCGGGAAGGTGTGCTATGGCAACAAACCTCCAGCAGCCGCAATCGGTCAGGACGTACCCTCCCCGGGACCCCGCCACGGGTCCACCGGACCTGACCCCGTGCCCCTTTTCCAGCCCGTGAATCTCACCCCGCAAGATGCCTAAGCTCACCCTCGCCAAACTCGAAGGCCACCTCTACATCGCCGCCGACATCTTGCGCGGCAAGATGGAGGCCTCCGAGTTCAAGGGCTTCATCTTTGGGATGCTGTTTCTCAAACGCTGCTCCGACGTGTTCGAAGCCGAGCGCGAGAAATTCGTGAAGTCGGAGGTCGAGGCTTCCTTGAAATTCGGTGAACTGCGCGACCAGGCCGAAAAGGACGCCGCCGAGGAAGCCGAGAGTCCCAAGAACTACACCGGATTCTTCGTCCCCAAACCCGCGCGCTGGAGCGAGCTCCGCGATAATCTCCACGTCAACGTCGGCGACGGCCTGAACAAAGCCTTGGCGGCGCTGGAAACAAAAAACCCGACCATGCTCGACGGTGTGCTCCAGCACATTAACTTCTGCGAGAAGGTCGGCAAATCGCCCCTGCCCGACATCAAGCTCCGCAAGCTCATCACCCACTTCAACAAATACCGCCTTCGCACGGAGAACTTTGAGAACGATGCCCTTCTCGGCTCGGCTTACGAATTTCTCATCAAGATGTTCGCCGACTCAGCCGGCAAGAAGGGCGGCGAGTTCTACACTCCGCGCGAAGTCGTGCGCCTCATGGTTCGCCTGGTGAATCCGCGTCCCGGACAGCGCGTGTATGACCCAGCGTGCGGCTCTGGCGGCATGTTGATCTACGCCCGCAAGCACGTCGAGGAACACGGCGGCGATGTGCAAAACCTCTCCCTCTACGGCAACGATGCCGGCGGCAGCGCCTGGGTCACCTCCATAGAGGAGGAAAAGGCAGCGTTCGAGCGTGGCCCGGAGGATGGTGGCACGGACGGTTCGTCCGGCGGCGACGGTGAGGGCGAGGAAGCGGAGGAACGCAACTACGCCAAGGATCTCAAAGACGAGTTGAAGGAGTTGAAGAACTCCATCGCCGAACAACTCGACCGCATCAAAGCCCTCAAGGCCGGTAGGAAGGAAAAGGAATCCATCATCGCCACCGAACTTTCAGGCAAGGGCGCCGCCGCATTGCGCGCCGAACTTGCGAAACTGGAGGCGGAGATTGCCCCCATCCTGGTGGAGATGAATGGCACCAAGGCTAAGCTCGCGCCTTACGAGGAGAGCTGTGACAGGCTGTCTGACGCCCGCAAGAAGCTCCGTGATCTGGAGGAAGTCCTACTCGAACAGTTGGAATCCGACCGCGCCATGCTCACCGCCGACCAGACACGGGACCTAGTGCTTGACCTTGCTCGTGAAGCCCTCGTGCGCGTGTTGAGCGCGGGCGTGACGAAGCAAATCGTTCAGAATGTCCCCATCCCACTCCCGCACCCCAACGAGCAGGGGCGAATTGCCGAGATCATCGACACACTGGACGCAACGATTCGCGAGACGGAGGCGGTGGTAGGAAAACTGCGGCTGGGCAGGTCAGGGCTGCTCCACGATCTCCTGAACTGCGGCCTGGACCAACACGGCCAGCTCCGAAACCATGCTCGCCACGCCGAACAATTCCAAGACTCGCCAATCGGCCGCATTCCGAAAGCGTGGGACACAATCACAGTGCAACAAGTAGGCAGTGTCACCCTTGGACGCCAACGCTCGCCACAGCTCGAGCGGGGACTGCATTTGAAGCCGTATCTCCGTGTCGCCAACGTGTTTGATGGCTGGATTGATTACTCCGACGTGCTGTGCATGAATTTCAACCCCGCTGAGCAAGCGGTGTTCGGGCTGGTGCCCGGCGATATTCTGCTGAATGATGGCCAGAGCTTGGAGCTAGTCGGACGAAGCGCCATCTGCGACGGCCCACCCGACACGCATTGCTTCCAGAACACACTCGTCCGCTTCCGCTGCTTCCCGGATTCCATCCCTGAGTTTTGCCAAGCCGTTTTCAAATATTGGCTCGACACCCGCCGCTTTACCGCACTCGGCTCATCGCAGACGAAACTGGCGATGCCGTGCGCGTTCTGATTTGGAAGATCGGAAGTATGGGCAAACGGACAACATTCAATCACGCCGTAACTTGGTGACGACATGAAGCAGAATCTATTTCCAAGCCTGGAGGATTTGCGTGCCGAACACGTGCTCGTGCAGGCGTGGAAGAAGACCGCCACCTATCTTCGCCAGCACAGTTGGTATGCGGACACGCTGGAGTTGGACTACCAGTCGCTCCGTCTCCCTGACTTCATCAGCGAGCTCCAAGAGCGGCTGAAGTCACCCGCGTCCTGGGAATCCACCCCGCTCGCCATCGTTCCCGCCCCCAAAAGCCAGCACTGGAAACTCGAAAAGGACGGAAACGGCGAGGACGTTTGGAACCCTGTGGGTAGCGCGCACAAGAAGATTCGTCCACTCGCGCACGTCGCGATGCAAGATCAGGTGTTGGCCACGGCCATGCTGCTCTGTCTGGCCGACCAGGTGGAACGGAGCATGGGCGATCCATTGCTCTCCATCGAGCATCGCGAAAATCGCAAAAGGGTGCTCGCATACGGCCACCGGCTTTTCTGCGACCCAACGGGCGGCGACCTCCGGCATCGCTGGGGCAGCAGCAAGCTCTACCGCCTCTACTACCGTGACTACCAGACGTTCCTGCGACGTCCCGAGGTCGTCGCGGGCCAGCTCAAGTCCGAGGCCAATGGTCGCGAGGTCGCCATCGTTCAGAGTGACCTGTCCAAGTTTTATGACCGGGTTCGTCCAGCGATGCTCCACGAAAAAGTGAAGCCGCTGGCAGACGACGCAGAATTCTTCGCCCTCTTTCAAAAGCTCTTTGCCTGGGGCTGGAAGGATCAGAAGCGGGCTCTGGATTACAGCCACTGCCATGACGTTCCGGGCTTCGAGCTCGTGTCGCTTCCGCAAGGATTGGTCGCCTCCGGCTTTTTTGCCAACGTCGCCATCCGTCACTTCGGTGCGGCGCTGCGGTACAGCTTTGACCAACCCATTGACGCCGAGGGAGATTTCATCCTGAAGGACGCGTGCTACTACGTGGATGACTTGCGTCTGGTCCTCCTGGTGAAACAGGGATCAGAGGAAACCAAGATCCAGCAAGCAGTGCATGACTGGTTGCAGCGGCTGCTGAAGGAACACGCGCCCGGCCTGACCGTTGAACAAAAGAAAACCAAAGCCACAGTTGTAAATCGTAAAGAGCGCTTTCTTGTCCAGCAGTCCAAGACGGCCAAACGGATTCAGCGCGACGTGTCGGGCGTCTTCGATATGCTGCATGGCACGGAATTGATCGGCGCAATCGAGGGGTTTTTCCACACGCAGAAGCGCTATTCGTCGCAGACGGGCGGCGACACCACTGCTTCCACCGGCTTGATTGTCGGCATTTCCGACATGCGAGACGATACCGCCGCCCGCTTCGCCGCCGGAAGGTATCGGCGCACATTCCGTTCCCTCCGTCCGCTGCTGCAGGATGAAGAACCGCCACTGGATGTCGCCACGGCTGACCTCACCAAGATTAAATTGACCGACGCCCGCCCCGCGCATCTGGTGCTCTCCAAGCAGCAGTTGGATGAGCGCGGACAACTCTTTTCCGCGACCTTGATCGAGGAATGGGTGTGCGATCCCGGCAACGTGCGTCTGTTGCGCATTGCCCTGGACCTTTATCCCGACGTCCGATTCCTCGACAAGATCCTCAAGCTGCTTGAGCCGGGCTGGAAAGATGGCGGCTCGCGGGG
>Ga0181521_10006701_pt1 | contig 12366 bp, 10 predicted proteins | sample PEATcosm2014_Bin_32_FD_119764 | JGI IMG/M metagenome (GOLD analysis project Ga0181521, IMG submission 119764) | Peatland microbial communities from MTU Mesocosm Facility, Houghton, MI, USA - PEATcosm2014_Bin02_60_metaG | ecosystem: Environmental > Terrestrial > Soil > Wetlands > Peat | place... | reverse complement strand
TTGTACAACTGCGAGCCATCTATCTCTCAGGAGATTTTGATCGCTACTGGCAATTCCACATCGATCAGGACCAGCGCCGGTTATACCCCTCCTGGACCGTGGTTCTAAAATAGCCACACCCAAATCAAATGAAAATGTTGCCCCACGGCAAGTGCCTGAATCTGGGCGATTTCGGGTCTTCAAGAGACCTCTTGGGCGGCTGATCGATTGATTTGCCAGAATTCGCCGCAAGTTGTTATTATCAAAGAACAGGGCCACCCTAGCTCAGTTGGTAGAGCGGCTGATTCGTAATCAGCAGGTCGCCGGTTCGATCCCGGCGGGTGGCTCCATAATTTTCAGGAACTTGCAGTTGATCGTCAAATTCTGACCTGTTCAGAACCTGTTCAAATTGATTCCCCGACGTGCCAATCAGTTCCTCCTCTAAAGCAAGGGCTGCGGCTCTCACGTTCGCTGGAATCGACTTTTGATAGTGCCGTAAGGTGACCGTAGGATCTGCGTGCCGGAGTTGCGCCTGCGTGTCTCGGGGATCTTTCGCTTTACCGCCGAATAGCGTCGCACAAGTCCTCCGCAGGACTTGAAAGTTCACATCCGTGGATTCGACTTCCTTGCCTTTTGCGGTTTGCCTTCTGAAGACGCCGACCCGCGCACCAATCGCAGCAGGCTTCAACACGCGATTAAGATAGTTTTGCGAGAGCCAAGGCCCGCCTTTGGGAGCAGGCAGGAGCCACCCACGAGGGTCTCGGGCCAGGCATTCAAGCCAACCCCGCATTTCGATTTGGAGGTCCGGCGGAATGTAGACACTCGCGTCAGACGCGTCCGTTTTCACGGGCGCCGGGGAACCATCAACGATGGCCTCGTCTATTCGCAGCACGTCGCCAATCACGTCATCCCGGCGCAGCGCAAACAGTTCTTCGGACCGCAGGCCCAGTTGGATTAAGATGCGAATCGCGAGATGATCCTCGCCAACAACCACAGAGAGCAAGCGTTGGCACTCTTCCATGCTCAAGTACCGCTCGGAAACGGCCTTTCGTGATTTCGCCTTCAGCCGATAGCCCGGATTCCGCGCTGGATTCGCCAAGATGATCTTTTTCATCACGGCGTGGTCGAGAATGTTCCGCAAATAAAGCAGCACCTTCGCTAACTTCGATCGGCTGGCGCCCGCGGAGACATGTTCGTTCAGGAATTGTTGCAGCTCGATCTCGGTAAGCTCGACTACAGGACGGGAACCGAGTTTTCCGCCGATCAACGCGGATTCTATTAGACCTTTCGAGGTACGAACCGTATGGGGGCCCCAACCCGGTTCGACGACGACCAGGTATTCGCGCGCGACTTGTCCGAAGATTGCAGCGGCGTCCGGCAGGGTGTAGGTTCCCGCGTCCCTCGCAATCAGCAAGTCAAGAACACGCTGCGCATCAGCTTTATTCAAAGGTCCTTCATATTCGGTGGCAATCCGGAAGCTGCGCGCCAGTTCCATCGTGATGATTTTTTCCCGAGGGCTTCGCTTTTCCCGGCCGTCCGCCTGTCTGACATATCGGTACCACCGCGCCCAGTACGATCCACGCGGCAACTGCCGCTTCGGTTTTCCCTTCGCCGCAGGCACGAACGTCTTCAGCCTTCCGCGCTGGTAACGCTGACGTGACATGTGTCTCCCTATCTTTTTAACATCGAAATCTATCGGGCGCTCGCTCATGCCGACCTTCCAAAACGACGGAGCGCATCGAGCCATTCTGCGACTCGCGTTTCATCGAATCGTAGCGACTTCCCCAATTTGATGTGCGGCATAGCAGGGCGTCGCCGCCCAGTTGCATGATCCCGAACCCATGACGGTGAGACCGCCAGCCAGTTCGAAACCTCCGCCACTGTCAGAAGCCTCGTCATCGTCCTCGATTCCATTGGATGCCGCTGCTTATATGAGCAATCTCGTGGATTGGGGAGAGCTCTCACTCGGGAACTGAAGGTCTGTCGCCGTACCCACGGCCCGCTCCGCGTACTCCGCGATCATCAACCACACATCACCGACCGGGGTTGAGATCTTTTTCATTGCGGTATTCAACGTGACCCCTTGTTGTTGAGCCACGAATGCGGCACACATCTTCCGCCCGAGTTCTTGGTGATACGATGACTGACGCAACTCTTCTAACGTTTTTTGCATATCAATCCCCAGAATTGTGGTTTGAACTTACTCCGCCTCCGTTTTTCGATTAGATCGACTTAGATTTTCCTTACGCCCGTGAATGCCCGCTTGGGAAGCTGGCATTCTTCCAACTGAATTACTCCCGCTCAACTCCTCCTGTAAGTATAACTGAGACAGCAACTTGCGCGCAACCACGAAATTGGTCAGCATGAGAATCCGAGATTCTACCGCCGCAAGTAACCGTTATTCATTCAAAAAGACGAAACGCAAAGAATCCGTGCAGCCTTGTTGGAGAAAAAGACACCACCGACCTCACCGATTTGCCTGCGTCATAGGCAGCCAGGTTCCCTTTATCTGCTTCTCGTGTCGTCTGCGAGATGAACGGCGCACAAGGTGCACACATTCCTGTTCTCGAGCTCAAGGTCCATGCGCGCCCGTCGCACACTCTGCAAATTGACCACCAGTCAGTCTGCCTTTTCCACGACAAGCCATTGTTGACTGTCCAGCTTGGGAAAATGGATGTCGATTGTAAATAAATGAGTTAGGCGTCAAAGGCGCTGTTTCTGGTCATATAAGTCTATGTTTTTCAATGATCCATTTTCACGTTCCTGGTTAATGAGGTAAACGAGGTATGAGTTCTAATCCAGCCTCAACAAACATGAATGGCGGCTTTCCCCGCAGACAGAGGGACAAAAGTTCTCGGAATTTCTTGAAGCTGGACAGTCGCCTATTTCGCGCTTGGGCGGGCTAAAGAACTGCCGGGCAGTTTGCTCCGGGGGGCAAGAATACTTGGAATTTCTATTACCAAACCATCCTTTGCACGGTCGTACACTGCGACGCAGAGTGCCGAATCGTCGTGACGAGATCGATACAGGATTCCGTCCGGTTGGTCGTCGTGCTCCCACAGTGCACGCGACAAAAGTTGCGACGTTGTATAGTCGTTGCCGCTCGCCAATTCGGCCGTCACTCCCAATCGGGCGAGGCTCGGAGCGTGAATCGGCACGAGTCGCAGTTCGCGGCGTACCTCCACCGTAGCGATGGATCTCCCCGCGAGGTCGTCGAGTGCCAGGATTCGTACGGGTGGATTACGGAGGAACGTCTCAGCAAAGCACACCTCCAGGGTGGTTCCGAAATAGCAAACCCGGAATCGCCCAGATGGATCGTCGAAGCGATGAATCGCCGGACGGCCACGGGCAGGGCCGAACCAAAGCGGACTCCTGGCTTGCGCATGAATTCTCAGCCAGTGGGTCCCCGCCCTTACGCGGCTTAACGGGAGGCGCTTCGGCAGGGAGGATTTCGGCGTCATGGGCGGCTTACGCTGCCTGCTCTCCAAATGAGGCAGCGACCGCTACCGCCCTCTCGTTCGCGCCGGATTTTAGCGCTTCGATGATAGATTTGCCCTCAAGAGCCGGCGTAGGCGCTAGTAACGCCGAGAGTTGGGTCCACGGGCTTTTAATCTGGAACGCCCGAAGCACGTCTTCAAAACCAGGGATTACTTCTGGATCGCCTGCTGCACCCACTCCGCGACGATCAATATCCGTGGAGAAAGCTACCGGCTCAAAGACCGGCGGAAAGCCGGGTTATTCCCACGAGCGGAGGAAGAAGCGGACCGTCCCGCCCCCTTTCCCTCGCCGCAGATTGTGCAGAACGGTCCTCGCCGTCAAGGGTCCGCTACGCCGCGCAAAACCGGCGCCCTTGACCGTTCCGGGCCGTTCGAGAACCCGGTTCCACTATGAGGGAAAGGGGGCTGCTGAATTTAGGCTACTGAGTGCCTCCCGCTGGTCGGCAGCGTGGAGCTTTCCGGGTGGGGGAATTTTCAACCGGTACTATGGGGAGTTTTCAGCCCGAGTTGACAAAAGAAAGTGGGAATTGCGGGTTTCAAGTGGGCCCGTTGGCCAGCGAAGTGGCAGTCCCGCGCCCCGGCATTGCGCCCGGCGAAAGGCTTGCCGGGCTAAAGGGTGTTGCAACCCACTGGAAACACAGGCATTCCTCGGTTTGACGGAGCAAGCGAACGCAGAAAAACGACGACGACGTTATCAATCGTAGAGGTTGCGCTGCGGAGGTCGGGCTCCCACTATAATCCCGGAAGAGCCAAGAAAGTGGCGCAGGCACCACTTTCACGTCGCACACCCAAGATAAACATATATGTTGACAGAGGCGGTTTTTTGAGCGATTATCATCCGATCATGTATGGTAGGCCGATTCCTGCCGACATTCGTTTTGCTGCGGATAGTCGCTATGGCAAGGTTCTTGTCCCCTTCTGCTTCGCTTTAACGCTTTATGTAATATGATGCCACGTGATTATTTAGCAGGGCGCCCTCTGATTGTCGGTATCAGAGAGTCTATTCGAGCCGCCGCTCCCGAACGACGCCACCGTCCAAGCCTGCGGTTGCAACTACCGATCAGCTTCTTTGACTTTTTCGCCATATGGAGAAAATTCGAGTGCCTAAGAAACCACACCCTCAGCTGACTGAAAAACATCAGACCTCTCTCAGCGAGATCGTCAACCAAACCAGCACGGTAGTCGCCTTCGGAAAGGTTATTAAAGACCTGCAGCCGACTTCACAGGGCCACCACTTCGGCCAAGTTTTCGGCTACAAGCAAAATGGAGTTTGTTCAAGGCTGCCCAATCCGATCATTATCTCATTACCCGAGCCTGACAGCCGAGCCGATGACTGCGGTTGGGACCCTGAGCAATTTGTCAAGTGGGAGTTGCCCGCGTCTTTCGTAACGACCCAGTTGCACGTACACCCTGCGGCGCTCTCGCATGCTCTGTTGGCGGCCGCTGCAGGCGCTGCGGGTGCCCATCCAAGTACAGGTCAAGCCAATCAAATTGTACTTGATGCATGTAAGCCGAAACACCCTGACGCCACGTTGGCCGATACGGTGGGAGGGTTGTTTTTCCTGTCAAGCGAACGGAGTATTTTCGCGACCCGGGTGGTGGCCAATGCGAAATCCGACGGCTTTAACATGCCGCTTAACAAGGTCCCGATCGGCGACACCGATACACTTGGAGCTGTAGCCAGTGCCGTGGTGACTAATGCTTCATCCTAGCTATTGTATGAGGCGTGGCTACATTTTGGGAGCCGTGCTCGCGTTGAGCCTGTCCAGGCCGATGCTCTGTCAGACCTACACGATTAATGCTTTGAGCGCCGCTGGCCTGCCTGCCGGCCAAATCGGACTTGATATTTTGCTAACCCCGAAAGGCTCCGCACAGTCCGTAATCCCTCCTCTGACCAGCGTGCAAGAGGGCACCCTGTGGGAGGTAAAGGTTTACCAAAAGAATCTATCAGTCCCGCCTTCCATCATGGTCACAGCCGTAAACCCAGTATCACAGGCAGACTATGCGGTGACGGGACGTCTGATACTGGCAACGTCCGCAACATCTTCGATTGATCCACACACAAATAAGCTGCTTTCGAGCGTAAAGGTCACGTTCAGCGCAGGCGGCGCCGAAGCTACTGCCCTGCTTCCTGCCGCTCCCAGTGCCTCAGCGGCGAAGGCGGCCGGCGCGACCACGGGTTGTACGGCCGGCGCCACCACCCCACAGGGACCGCCCGGCGCGTCCTATTTTAATTATTGTATTAGCGGCATATGGGTTCCGCAGGAGGGCAGCCACCCATTGTATACGACGAATTCCAATTTCGCCGTCGCTCACAAATTGGGCCCGGGCTCATTCGGCGTCCGCGCACAAGAGGCGGCGGATAGTTCCGTGGTCCTGGACCCTAATACTTTTAGCTCTGCGGTTTTCTTTGACGATGTAATCGCTGACCACACTCCCGTTCCGGACCTTATGGGAGTTATTTTCAACTGGAACCTGGCGACGGTGGAGTTCGACCGGAAAAAGAAAAACACCAACCTCGGAACAAATGTCAATCTGATTACAGCTCCCGGGTTTGTTTTCCCCTTCGACTTGGGTCACGGCATGGGTATAGAGCTTGATACTGGCGTTGAGGCGGGACACAACTACAAGAATAACATCAACCCGAATGGATTCGGCACCGTCTTCCGCGGTTTACTCGGGGCTCAGGCAGGCAAGATCTTTAGCCCTAAGAAACCTTTAAAGGCACTGAAGCAGATCAAGTGGACGTCGCAGTACCAGGTGCGGCTGTTGGCCGACGATGAAGTGATCACCAAAGGTGTTCATGGGAAGTTGGTCCCTTACGAAGGACACCAGGCGCGGAACTACGCATCGACGGAATTCGATTTCATGCTCACGTCAAACTTTGGAATAACGCTGAAACACGATTATGGCGCTCTTCCTCCTGGCTATGTATTTATCGAGAATCGCGCCAGCTTTGGTTTTACATTGCAGTCCGCACAGAAGTGAATGGATGCGCGTTGCGGCAGTTAAGCGCATCCTTGAACATTTGTGAGAGCAAATAGATGTCCTTAACTTTTCCCGATATTATTACAGCGGTTGCGCTGTGGGGCCCACTAGTGGCTGCACTTGCTGTTGCCGCTAAAGTCGCCTCTCAGAGGAGCACCGAGTTGAAAGAACGGATGGGCATGCCAGCATGGGATTTCTCGCGAAGCTGGGCTAGCAACATATCTGTTGTGGGTGGTTTGATTTCCCTTTCGACGTTTACGGGCCTTCTCGGACAAGGCCAGCCGAAGTTTATCCGAGCCACAGGATACGCCGTACTCGACTTTGCCTTTCCATTCATCGCGGCGCTGGCTCCATTGGTATACAATTTCTCCCGGACTGTCCAAGTCAAGTCCAACAGCGCCGGGGATACGACAATTCTGAGCGAGGGGAGCGTGAGAATGTTTATCGTTGCGGGCATTTTCACAATCTGGGCATGTACAGGACAGCTGCTTGTCCAAGGCTTATGGCTGATAGAGTTGGACGCGGCCCATAGCGTTCCTGCAGGGTTCGGCATTTGTACTGCCATCGTTTTTCTTTTTGTGTCGATCGGGATGCTAGTTTACGCCAGCAGGACAATGATCGGCACGATCGATGTGCAGACTGCGGACCCTGTGTCGACCCAAAGAGCTAACGGCGTCAGCTTGAGAGCTCGTGCGGTTAGATTGAACCACTCAGAGTCCTGGCCCTTATTATAGCGGTGACACAAACGGCCGCCTTCTGTCGTCTTTTTGGCGGTGTTTTACAAGATTACAAGAGGAATGTGTGGCAAAATCCCGAAACGCTGTAGCTGGTTGACTAGCTCACCTGTGTGATTGAGCCGCGCACGCGAAATGCGCGGGAACGCGGCGATCGGTTGTGCAGACCGCCCCGAGCGCCAATACCGAAGAGGACGTATTGATTGATGCACCTGCCATGGAGTATGAATCGGAGATGGTCGGTCCTGCTCGTTCCCTCAGAAAGGATGATGACATGACCAAATCGTTGAACGCCCACGGCCAGCATATCTCGCGGCTGGGTGTCGCCCTCAGCGTATTCATGCTGGCGCTTTGCTGGACAAGGATTGCACCGCGCAAAGAGCCGCTGCATGGTAAGGTGGGCGTCACGGTACCGCCGCTTAGCGTGAGCAGATCAGGCGGCCGCCCGCTAGGCAGTCGGACGATTGCTCCGCGTCCCTATCGGGCGCAGCACTCACGGGAGGAGCTGGACTTAGACGATCACGACGGCGATTCGCCCAACGGCAGTTGGCTGTTCAAGCTGCGGTCATTTCCCGATGGCCACATTCCCAAAATGGCCCGGGTGCGCGCCTTCGAGCAATGGAAGCGCATGAGCGCAGTGGCCCGTCAGGCATCCAGCGCGTCGCCGCATTGGACTTTTACCGGCCCGCAAACGGAAACCGGCGTCCAGGCAGGCACGGGTACACCCGGCCCGTGCGCCGGACGGGTTACCGCCATCGCTTTATCGCCGCAGGACGCAAGTACGCTCTACATCGGAGGGGCCGAAGGCGGGGTCTGGCGAACCACCAACGGCGGTATGAGCTGGACTCCTTTGACAGACTTCGAGGCAAGCCTTTCCATTGGCGCGTTGGCGATTGCTCCTTCGGACGCCATGACGATCTACGCCGGAACAGGAGAGCAAAATCATAGCCATGACGAATACAGCGGAGCGGGCATCCTCAAATCGGCGGACGGAGGCTCGACCTGGCGCCTTCTTGCTTCCGATATCCTCTCCGGCCAAACGATCGGCGCGCTGGCGGTCAGCCCGACGAACGCGCAAATCGTCCTGGCTGCCACCAGCGTGGGCGTTTTCCGGTCGGCGGATGGCGGAATGACATGGCAACGCACATTACCGACGGACACCTCAGCCGACGCAGTGGTTTTCGACCCAACCAACAGCGGCGCGGTTTACGCTTCGGTAGGAGATGGTCCCAACGCTTACACGGGCGTCTACAAGTCCATGGATGCAGGGGCGACCTGGCAATCGGCAAACGGCAGCGGAACAAATTCCATTCCTGTGAGTGGTGCCGGTCGAATTACGCTGGCGATCTCGCAGTCTGTTCCGCCAGTCTTGTACGCGGGAGTTGCGGTCGACAGCGTGGGTAGATCCGACTCGAACATGATCGGCTTCTATCAATCGGTGAACGGCGGTGGGAGTTGGACAAAAGTTTCCACCGACGGGTACTGTCCGGTCCCATCGAATCGCACGACCGGCCAGTGTTATTACAACAATGCCATGGCGGTGAATCCGACCAATCCACAGATCCTGATTGGAGGCGGCATTGAGCTATGGGCCACCGGCAATGGCGGTGCCACCTGGACGGAACAGACCAACTTACATTCCGATCAACACGCGGTGGTCTTCTCTGCGGACGGTACGCGCGTTTACGTCGGCAACGACGGCGGCATCTGGACCGCGGATGCGACACAAAAGACTTATACCTGGGTCAACCTGAATGCAAATCTCGGTTTGGCGCAGTTCTACCCGGGCATCTCCATCAGCCCCCTTAATCCAGCGGTCAGTTTCGGCGGAACACAAGACAACAACGTGCTGTCCCTCAACGTTGCACCAAGTTGGACCAGCGTTAGCGTGGGAGACGGAGCAGCTACCGCGATCGATCCTAAGAACCCAAACAATGTCTACTATTCCGTCACCGGCTCCGATGCGCAGATACACGCGATTTATAAATCTATTCAGGCCGGGGCGCCAGGCAGTTTCGTCCCAGCCGATTCGCCGAGCATCGTTTCCCAGAGTCTACCCGATCCATCGTATCTGACGATCGACCCGGGAAACCCGTCAAATCTCTATTTCACAGGCCAACAGGAGTTGTTCCAGTCGACGGATGGCGCCGGAACGTGGAACGCAATTTCGGGGGATCTCACGCGCGATACCGCGGACTTGTGCACCATCGCGGTTGCACCGGGCGACTCCAATACCGTATATACAGGATCGTGCGATGGCGCCGTATACGTAACACGAAATGCCGTGCAGGGAACCAAACCCATGTGGGCGAATATTACCTCCGGTTTACCGCTGAAGAGTGTGACTCACATCGCCGTCGACCCAACGTCTGCGACGACCGCCTACGTGACGCTGTCAGGTTTTTATTCCGGACATGTTTTCGCGACGGAGAACGCGGGCCAACTCTGGACCGACATTACCAACAACCTGCCCGACATTTCCGCCAACGACCTGGTGATCGATCCCTTGCTGCCCGGGACCTTATACATAGCCACCGATCTCGGGGTGTACTGGACCAACAACGGCGGGCAGGTCTGGTCGGTCCTGGGGACAGGGCTGCCGAACTCACCGGTGATTTCCCTGGCTTTCTATGCAGCGGGCCGGATCTTGCGCGCCGCCACGCATGGACGCGGCATGTGGGACCTGCCTATACCCGCGAATTCCAACCTGATTCCGGTGGTTTCCACCGTCTCACCGGCGCAGATTGCGATCGGCGGAAGTACCTCGCTCATGGTAGTGGGCCAGAACTTCGTTGACGGATCGGAGGTTTTCTGGAACGGACAACAGCGGACGACGAGTTTCGTCTCGTCGAACCAGCTCAATCTCACACTCCTGTCAAGCGACGTGAGCGCGGACGGGTTAGCTGTTCTGACGGTGTCCTCGCCCAGTCCTGGCGGGGGGCAATCGGCCGACCAATTTGTGAAGGTCGGACCGGCGCCGGCGCTAGCTCCGGACGGGTTGGTGAATGCCGGCGGATTCTTTCCGGGGTACGGCGTTGCGCCCGGCTCGATCGTGTCGGCATTTGGAGTAGATTTGAATAGTGCTTCGTATTCCGCGACCGGGGTGCCGTTAGGAGTGAATTTAGGCGGGACATCGCTCACGGCGTGGGACGCCAACCTCGGGTCGGCGCTTTCCGCGTTCTTGTTTTTCGCCGGCGCCGGCCAAATCAACTTCCAGGTTCCGTGGAGCATGCGGCCAGGGGACACGGCTGTTTTTCAGCCGGTTTTCAATGGAAGCGAAGGGGCGTCGGTTACCGAGCATATTCTGTCATTCGCTCCCGGCATTTTCGTCGAGAACGCTCAGAACCAAGGCGCCATCACCAATGCGACTTCCAACCAGTTGGCGGCGGCGCCGTCGACCGCTTTCCCAAATGCCGCACCAGTCGCACCGGGCGATCAAGTATCAGTTTATTGCACGGGACTAGGTGGAGTGTCGAACCAGCCCGCTAATGGGGCAGCGGCGCCATTCGACCCTCTCTCCAGGACTGTGATTACACCCGTCGTTTGGATCGATGGACAGCAGGCCACGGTGACGTTTTCCGGGCTTACACCAGGCGCAGTGGGACTGTATCAAATCAATGTCGTGGTGCCGGCCGATACGGCTGCGGGGAATGCCGTACCTCTGGTCATCACCGACGGCCACGGAACTTACTCGAATACGGTGTTCTTCGCCGTGGGCGCGTCCACGACGCTGAACGCGAGTGCTCCGGCTCGATAAGGGCGCTATGCGGACAGCGGGGTGCGACTGGGCTATGGAACTGTCCGGCGAGCGCTTAAAAGGCATTCCTACTACCTCGGTTCGCCTGAGTTCTGTGCAAGAACCGAATCATCTACCGCATTTTTCCGCGCCGGGCCAGCTGAGTCGAGGTATCCGAAGCTCCCGCGGGCCTTGTCCCCCTTGTCCCGCGGCCAGAGGTCGTTTTCAAGAATTGTGTTACAATGTCTCAACCCAACCGGATGATCAGCATCGCGCATCAGCGAGAAATGGAGGCTTGAATTGGAAAACCGCTCTAACGAAGATAATCCTTTGCCGTCCGAAATGGTCACTCCTAAAGTAGCCGCTTCTGAGGCGTTCATCTCGTACCTCGACGAACTGAGGTCCGCGAGCGAACACGAGTTGCATATGGGGGGCGGCCCTAAGCCGAACCCAAGTCCGAGCCCGAGCCCAGACCCTAAGGCAACCAAGGATAATAAGGACACCTCCGACGCACAGAAGGATAACAAAGACAATAAGGATCTGTCTGACAAAAGCGTACAGGACAAGAGCCTGCAAGATATGGGTCCGCAGAGTGCGACGGCCGATGAAAGTGGCAAGAATGTAGCCGCACTGGAACTGCTCTCAGCGCGGTTATCCAGAGAGAGCGAGATACTGCGAGCTGCCCGTCAGCAACCGCTTAAACACTTTATAGCAGCAGAGCAGCGCCCTGACCTTCGGCTAAACTGCCTGCTCAACGAGCCGGATATGAATTTGGAAGAACTGGCGCTATTGCGTCAAGCACTTTCTCGAGCACAACCGCTCTAGAATCTCATAAAAGCTTGAGCACCAGATCCCCGCTTCACTGCCGGCAACAGGCAATGAGTTTATGTCAGAACTTTAGTTGTGGACTGTCAGAAGCCTTCGTGTTTGGGAATTGTTATCCGCAATGCACCGACGGATCCTCGTGCTGCACGATTGCAGCGACGCATCGGTATTCCAACTCAAAGATGAACTCGCGCGACTTGGGGTGCAAGACGCCATCTTCCTAACAGGTGACGAGTTGACGATTGGAAGTTTGGTTACCTACATGATGGGCCGGGAAGGCACGAGCTTCACCATCAGGACGGCGGACGGCAGATCGATTCGGCAAAACGGTTTCGATGTTGTGATCAATCGACTTAACTATATTGGCGGGGTCCTGTCGCAGTTCGTGCACCAGAGCGATTTGGATTTTGCACAAGCAGAGATATACGCTCTCACCGTGAGCCTGATCAGGTCGTTTTCGGCGCGCGTCATCAATGCACCTTCTTTATTTGGTCTCGGGTGTAACGGGTCGCAGTTTTCCCCCGCCTAGGAAGCAGTTTTTGTCAGATTAGTTTCCGCAATCCCGGAGGCGATCGAGAAGCGGTGGCGGAGCCGAGCGCGGCAATCT
>Ga0181521_10006694_pt1 | contig 12370 bp, 9 predicted proteins | sample PEATcosm2014_Bin_32_FD_119764 | JGI IMG/M metagenome (GOLD analysis project Ga0181521, IMG submission 119764) | Peatland microbial communities from MTU Mesocosm Facility, Houghton, MI, USA - PEATcosm2014_Bin02_60_metaG | ecosystem: Environmental > Terrestrial > Soil > Wetlands > Peat | place... | reverse complement strand
GGCCGGGATCGTGGCAATTGGGCCAACTACGTGCGCAGCAATCGAGTCGATGCCGCGGTCTCCAGCGGCGACCTGCACCTTGCACTCTCGTTGATCGATGAAGCGATCGGAACCCGGGCACAAGATGTGCCGGACCGCCCGCCGCCGGCCCTATCGCTGTATGCGCGCAGCGGGGTAGCGGCCGACCTGGGGCGATATTCCGAGGCCCTTGCCGGTTTCGAGAAGGCCGCTGCATTGGCAGCGTCGCAGGATCGCACTATCGAGCAGCGGGCGCTGCTGGACGCCGCGGTCGTGCTGTCGAAATTGGGCCGACCCGAAGAGGCGGAACAGCACTATCGCAGGGGCGTCGATATCGCCGGCCCCGAGTTGGCCGGCCAGGGACCCTCCGGCGATATTGCCCGACTTCTGACGCGCGCCAAGCTGGACCTGGATCGCCATTATTTCCACTCGGCCCGCGAGAATCTGTCCCAAGCGCTCCAGCTGGCGGGGGGCGGGGCCGCCATGGTTGCTGCTTCGATTCAACGGTATCGGGCACTAGCCGATCTGGGCGATGGAGACGTCGATGAGGCGCTGCGCGACGCACGTGTCGCGCTGGAATCGAGCAAAGCGCTCCGGGGGGACAAAACCTTTTCCGTCTGGGTCGGGCAAACCGAGCTCGCGCTGGGACAAGCACTGCAGGCGCGCGGTGATGTGTCAGGCGCCCGGCAGGCCTATGCCGCAGCGATGGAGCAACTGAGCCACAGCGTGGAGGCGGCCCACCCGGCCTTGCAGCAGGCGCGCACCCTGCTGAGCGACGCCTCAAGAGCCACCCCATAGGAATCGCTCGCGCGTCACTGCCGATTGGAAGTGGAAGTGCGGCGCCGAAAATTTTCATGTGTTACTTTCGTGTTCCCGAAAAACGGCAAATGGCTGGATGAACTCCCAATTTCGTTCCGAGGTCGTCATCGTCCATCGGCACCTGGCGCCCTACCGGGTGCCGCTTTTCGAGACCTTGCGCACGCTCCTGCGTGCCGACGGCATTAACCTTCGCCTCATCCATGGGGTACCGAGGGCCGCGGACGTGACCAGGTACGACGATGGCCGCCTGGATTGGGCCGAGCGGCTTCCAACCCGGTACCTGTTGGGGGGGCGGGTTTGTTGGCAACCCTTCGGCGCGCTGACCCACAATGCCGACCTCGTCATCGTTACCCAAGAAAATTGGCTGCTCTACAACCTCTGGGCGCTTACGCTTGGCCGGCCGCGGCGGATCGCGTTCTGGGGCCACGGCGCCAACTTGCAGGCCGACAATCCGGATGGCTGGGGTGCGCGCTTTAAGCGTGCCTTGGTCTGCCGTGTGGACTGGTGGTATGCATACACGCAGCTGAGCGTGGACATCGTGTGTCGCGAGGGTTTTCCGCCGGAGCGGATCACGAATCTCGAAAACGCGATCGACACGCGCGAGCTAGCGGAGCAATGTCGCGCCGTGACAAGCGCGGATCTTGAGGCGGCACGGTTGCGGCTCGGACTCCACGGCGCGCGCGTCGGCCTGTACCTGGGTTCGCTGTACGAGGACAAGCGGATACCATTCCTGCTCGAGGCCGGCGCCCAGCTGGCGCAGCGCATGCCGTCCTTCCGACTCCTCATTTTGGGTGGTGGCCCGCAGCGGCAGCTAGTAGAGCAGGCAGCGCAGTCACGGCCCTGGCTGCGGTATCTCGGTTTTCAACAGGGGCGCGACAAGGCCATCGCTCTGCGCTTGGCCGATGTGATGCTCAATCCCGGCATGGTCGGGCTGGGCATCCTGGACGCCTTTACGGCTGGCCTTCCCATGGTCACGACCGACTGCGGAATCCATTCGCCCGAGATCGCCTACCTGCGCTCCGGCGAGAACGGCCTGATGACCGCCAATTCGCCTGAGGCTTTTGTCCAGGGGGTCGCGGCGATGTTGGAGAACGAAGCGGAACGCCGGCGTTTGGGGGTCAACGCCCAGTCTGCTTCCTCCCGGTACACCATTGAAAACATGGCACAGCGATACCGCGCGGGGATCAACAAGGCCCTGCAACTCGGGGTCTGAATAGCTTGTCTGCGCTTAATTGCGCTTGTTTTTCTTCGATCGCGCTGCGCTCGTGAGCGCTACCCGGATCGCAAGCGCTGCCAGGCGCGACCCAACAGCTGGCGAGCGCCGAGCAGCAGGAACATGGTGTTCGTCACGAGGTAGCGCCGCCACAGCCGGCGCGGTTCCGTGTACAGGCGATGCATCCACTCCAGGCCGGATTCGCGCATCCATCGGGGCGCCTGGCGCACCGTGCCAGCGTGAAAATCAAACGCCGCACCCACACCTAGCATCACCGCGCGCACGGCGCCATGGTGGGCCGCCATCCAAATTTCCTGCTTTGGGCACCCCAGACTGACCCAGACCGTGCCCGCGCCCGAATCATTGATCGCCTCGACGATGGCGCGATCCTCCTCCTGGGTGAGCGCGCGAAACGGCGGTGAGATTGCCCCGGCGATCCGCAGTCCGGGAAATGCTTGCCGCAGTCGCTCCTGCAGGCGGGCGAGCGTATTCACGCTGCCGCCCAGGAGGAAGATGGACTCGCCGTCGGCTGCCGCGATAGCACAGTATGCCCAGAAGAAGTCGGGTCCATAGACACGCCGCTGAGCCCCGTGGCCCAGGCGCCGCAGCACCCACGCTACCGGTGCGCCGTCGGGCGCGACCAGGTCGGACTGTCCCAGCGCCGAGGAAAACACCGGATCCCAATGGGCGGTGATCAGGGAGTGCACGTTGCAAAAGCACACATACCGGCTCTTCGCGCGCTGCGCCCAACCGTGTACCCGTTGGAGCGCGGCTTCCCAGCCGACAACGTCGACGGCCGTGCCGATGATGGGCTCGCGCACGCGTTCGGCGGTTGTCTCGACGGGCGCTACGGTCGGCCTTGGCACCAGGTCAGTGGGGAGCGGCGGCAATGGCATCCTGGTACACACCGATCAATTGTCGATAGTTCTCGCTGGCGCTGAACCGCTTTTCATGCACCGCCCGGGCGGCATCCCCCATGCGTTGCATCTGCGTCGGATGCTCGCGTGCCCAGCGCATCTTCCGAACCAGGTCGCGCGCATTGCCCGGCTCGAACAACAGTCCCGTCTGCCCATCGGTGATGATCTCGGGCAGCGACCCGATGCGACTGGCGATGACCGGCAGACCGTGGGCAAAGGCCTCGATTGTCACCAGGGCAAATGGCTCGAACCAGACACTCGGTACCACCAGAGCGAGCGCCTGGTACATGCGCTCAGACACGGCCGGCGATTCGAGCCAGCCGGTTGTGCGGATGCCGCCCACGCTTGCAAGTTCCGCCTTTGCCGGCCCGTCTCCGATAGCAATGCACGACAGGGTGTCATCACTTTGCAAGGCCTGCGCGAGCACCGAGAGTCCCTTTTCCGGCGACATGCGCCCGACGAAAAGAAACTTCGCCGCGGTGTTGCGCTCATAGTCGCCAGCGACCGCCTTCGGCGGTGTCGGCGACGCGGCGAAATTGGGCTTGATACAGATTTTCTCCGCGGGCAAGCCCGCGGCGATGAACTTTTCGCGGCAGAACACACTCAGCGCGATGTATCGGCTCACCTTGCTGGACCATGTCCCGAGGGCGCGGTGCGTAGTGAGCATTACGGCAATTGCGAGTGTCTGGGCACGCGAGTTGTGATAGCAGCTGTGTACCACCCCGGGAAGCGGCACGCGGCCCAGACAGTCCTGGCAGATGCGCCCCTCACGCAGGAAATAGTTCTGTGGGCACGCCAGACGGTAGTTGTGCAGCGTCTGCACGACGGGCACGCCACACGCCGATGCCGCCCAGTAGATCGAAGGCGAGAGTACGGCAAAGGTGTTATGCACGTGCAGCACATCGGGTCGAAAGCGCTGGATTGCCGCGCGTATGGCCTCGGCACTGCTGGCCGACCAGACGCAGTCACGGGCGGCCCGCGCGCGATCCGCCATGCCGCGCATTGCGAGTTCGTCATTGTGCCGCAGCAGTGCTTCGACCTCGTGCCCGCGCGATCGCAGCAGCGCAATCTCCGCGGTGACAACGCTGTCCTCCCCACCGGGCATCTGGTAGGAGTTGTGCGCAAACAGGATGCGCAGCACGTTCAGTGCTCGTTCAGCACCACTCCGAGCACGTTGGAGTTGTCGGCGGCCAGCGACTGGATGAAGCGCGCGCCACTGGGCATCCGCGTGTGCCCGGCCCGCGCGATGAGCACGTTGGCGCCAGAACGGCCACTGACCCGTCGCGCGTCGGCGGCAAGCACTCCGGCGGGCGTGTCGATGATCACGGCACGGAAGTTAGTATCCGCGCTGGCCAACAGCTGGCCGAAGACCGGCCTTTCCAGCAGCTCGAGCGGATTGGGGGGCGTCGGTCCCGCGGTTAGCACGAAGATGCCCGGAAATGCGCTGACCCGGTGCAGGCACTCCACCCCGCAGCGGCCTGCCAGCAGGCTGGAGAGGCCGACCCGGTTGTCGCAGCGGAAATACAGGTGTTGCGAGGGATTGCGCATGTCGGCGTCGATCACCAGGGTGCGCACGCCCAGCTGGGCAAATACCACCGCCAGGTTGGCCGCGATGAAGCTGCGGCCGTCGCTGCGGTCCGGGCTGACGATTGCGACCATGGGATGCAGGCGCGGCGCGGTGACCGAGCGAGCGGCGATCTGCGCGCGCAGTTCGCGCAGACGCTCCACCATCGGGTGGTCCGGCTGGTAGGCGGCGATCAGGTCTTGCGACAGCGATGGATCGTTCCGCTCTAGGCGCGGAAAGGAGAACTGGCGCCCCAGCGCGAAGGCGACGTCGCTGCGTTTGACGAGATCCATCTCCACGGCGGCGTCGCCAAAGCGCATCTTGAACTCGGCGGCGACCTGCGCGACCCGCTGCGCATCCGTGGCACTCAAGCGCCCTGCCTCGACCAGGATGCGGCCGATCGGTTGATCGCTGATCTTCTTGCTTGCCGCCTTTACATTCTCCGGGTAGGGAGCCGTCGGTTGCTCCGAATTTGAATACTGCAAGGATTCCGCCAGGGCTTCATCGGGAAGTTCCGGCAATGCCGCACCCTCGCCGCCGACATAGTCCGGCTTGGAATCACTCGCGTCCTGCACGCGTTGCGGCTTGCCCATCGGAGTTCCCTTCCTGCCAACTTAGGTGCTTGGGCCAAGCGCCCGGCGCCGGAATCGCAGGCGCAGACGCGATCGCAGGGGCGAGCGCTCCGGTGCAACCGGTACCCGCATGCGGCCCGACGGCAATGACACCAGAATCGGCAGGCCAAATACCTGCTGGGCGTCTTCCACCCCGCGCACGCGGCGATCGCGCAACTCCATGCCCAGCGCCGTGGCGATACCAAGCAGCGTACCGGCAAAAATGCCCGCCAATACGTTCAATTGCACGCGCGGCCGCGATGGCTCGGTCGGGGGCAGCGCTTCGCTCAGGACAGCCACGTTTGCCTGCTGGTTGAGGCTCTCCAGGTTGGTCTGCGAGCGCCGCTGCGCCACAAGGTCGTAGGCCTTTTGTGCCGCCTCCAGGTCCTTCTCCAGAACGGCAGCTTGGTCGCGCTGCGATCGCATTTCGAGCACGCGCCGCTTCTGCTCTTCCAGCGCAGCCTTGATCTCGGCCTCGCGCTGAACGTTGACGGTATTGGCCGTGCCGACGCTGCCGGCAACCTCGTGCATCTGGCTTAGCAGCCGGGACCTGAGCGATTCGAGTTCGGCCTGCGCCGACTGTAGTTGCGGGTGGTTGCTCCCAAGCTGGTTCTTCAGTTCATTGACCTTGGCCTCGGAGCGGGAGATCTCAGTTTGCAGCTGTTGGATCGTCGGGTTTAGCATGACATCGGGCGAGGTGGCGGCCTCGCCGAGCGCTTGGCTCTGGCGCGACTGCGATTCGGCGCGCAGCGCCTGGATCACCGTGAGTTGTGAACTGAGCTCGCTGAGTCGGGCATTTTCCACATCGAGCCGCTCGTCGCTCACCGTGATGCCGTGACCGCGTTGGAAGTCCGACAGGCGCGTCTGCGCTTTTTCCAGGTCGGCGCGTAACTGGCGTGTACGAGCATCGAAGAACTCGGACGAGGCCCGCGCTGGATCGGTGCGCAGTTCAAGACAGACATCGACATATGCCTTGGCGTAGGCGTTAACCACGTCAGCGGCAAACTTCGGATCCAGTGCGGTGTACTGGATGCTGATCACGTCGCTTTCGCGCGCGGGCTTGACGTCCAGACCATGCGTGAGCAGGCCGGCAAAATACTGTTCGATCGTCCCCAGGCCCTGCCCGTTTATCTGCCACTGCGTGCGTGCGTCCGGGTCCTTGTCCAGGCCCAGCAGGTGCACGACCCGCAGACCGACGCGATCGCTGGTGATGATGTCGACCTGGGTCGCGGTGGTCGTCTCCCCGCCATAGTTGGGCAGCGTGTAGCCATACACCGGGTCCGGCAACCTGGGGTCGGAAAGGACGGTGGCAACCGCGCTGTACTTCTTTGGCAGCGACAAGGTGACGGCCATGTCGGCGCAAAAAACAAGCAGCAACACCAGCAGTACCGGCCGCTTGCGCGCGTTCAGGATGCGGAGAAACTGGGAAATGGTCATGAAGGGCAATGGCGGATGCGTGTGCACGCGCTCTTGAGGATGGTAATCACGGCACAGTCTACTGCCTGGTATCGGCGGTAGCCTGGCGCGGGGCCTCGCCGCTCTGGCCAAAATTGCCTATGACTTCGATCTGCGCTACTTTTTTCAACCGCGCGAGTGCGTCCTGCGCGGTCTGCCGGCGTCTCTGTTCCAGCAGGTAGGCTTCGATCATCGGGCCGGCATCGGCTTCGCTCATGGGCTCACGAACGATCTTGACTACCTGTTGCACTAGGACGGTGTCCGCCTGCCGCGAGAATCGAACCGCCCCCACGGCGAGCCGCTGGAAGTCTTTCACCTGGTCCAGCGGCAATTGCTCGGCGGCGAGCGTCTTTGTGGCCGTGGTAGACCGAGGTCCGGCGGACCGCGCCGCGGCGAACAGGGCGTCCCAGCTACGGGAGTGCGCCCAGAGGGACCGCAGCTGTGTCTCCCGCCCGCGATCGGCATCAACGCGGAACTCGCGCAGGGTATAGACGCGGCGCTGTGCAAACAGGGCCGGGTTGTCCACGAAGTACGCATGAATTTCCGTCCCCGTTGGCTTGGCGGTGGCCGTGCGAACCTGATCGATATACGCTTGGGCAAGCACGCGGCGGCGCGCCGATTCCATTGCCGCCAGCACTTCCGGGTTCCGATCAAGCTTTTGCGCGACGGCAGCCTGCACCAGGATTTCCTGCTCGATGAGTTGGTCGAGTGCCGCCTGTGTCTCCTTGCCTGGGTTAGCTGGCCCCTGAGCTGCTGCGAGGTCCGGGGAGTTTTCCAGGAGATAGTTCACCTGGTGGACCGTGATCTCGCCACCGTTGACGCGCGCCACGACCTGCGTGATTTGGCCCGTCCCTTCATGCGCTGTACATGCGGAGACGCAGAGAAGAATCGCGATCGCCGGGAACGGCGCCGGAAACGCACGCAACCTGCCCCGCAGGCCCGGCCTTCGGTGCACGGTCGACAGTTCGGCGCAGTGGAGCATTTTCATACGGTCTTCGCGGGAAATGCGAGGCGAACACACTACGAGAAAACGCCGCGCGGCGCGCGGCGTCATTATGCGCAGGGATGTGCCCTCACGAGCTGGGCGCTGCCATCGGTTACCCGCGGCAGCCGCCCGCACCGGACACTTATTTGCTGAGGAGCTTTGCCTTGCGTCGATACGCAACTGCACCTATCAGTACCAGACCGATGCCCATGAATAACCACTCGGATGGCTCGGGAACGCCCGCCACATGCTTCCAGCTACGTCCAGCGTAGCTGCCGGCATCGTCCCGGTCTCCTTTCCAACCCTCTACACGCGCGTGGTAATACGAATCGAACGACGCCTGTTCTGTCGCCCGGCCGCCGTCCGCTGACGCCACCATGGCGCCCAGCAACCCTGCCAAAAGAACGGCACACCTCGCTGCCTTGAAGCCCATTTTGCACCCCCGTTACGCATTCGAAACCACGTGGGCCCCCCGGCCCCTACCAACCTACCACTTCTTCATGGTAGTCCCTGCCTTGCGCAGATGCAAGGGGAACTGTTCGCTCCGATACAAATTAGATGCGTCTTCTGGCTCTTACGCAACACCGGATTGTGCCTAGTCCGAACGGCCTAGCCCGCTCGGACCCTACCGGAGTTCGGCGGTAAGGAGGCGCGCCGGAGCCGCAGACCCAAACATCGGCGAACCAGGATGTTGCAGCGCGTCGGTTGGTGGTTCGTCGCGGAACCGACATGATGCATCGCGGGACCACGGGACTCGGGTAACGATTAGTAAGAGCTGCCCGCTAAAAGCTGCTCTGCAGGCTCAGGATCGCCACGTTATTTGTATACGTCCAAGTGGGGCTATCCGAATCCCGGACGTCCCGGTGGATGTCGAGCCCTACCTTGATCCAGCGCCTAGGTTTCCAGATCACGCCCAGGCCCGCGCTATGCGCGTAATTGTTAAGGGTAGTGCCCGGCGGTTGGCTGTACACCGCGTCGTAGACGTCGGTGAAGTAATTGGTCGCCGTCCACTGATAGTATGCGTCCACTTCGATCTTCGCGCTCGCCTGATACGAAGGCGTGAACTTAAAGGTGTGGGTTGTGGCCGTCAGAAAGTTGTTGTCACCGGAGGGCCCAACCATGCGTAAGCCGAATAGCGTGAGCCTGCTCGCGGCGCTAACTTGCCATGTGTAGGTCAGGTCATACGCGGGCCCCGAAAAATTACGATCCAGCAGCTCCGTCTCACCAGTGATCGTATTAAAGTAAAACATCTGGTCATTGCTGCGCCGCACGAAACCCGCGCGGCCCTGCAGGTGACTGGCCCCGCTGAAAGTCCAGTTGGCACGCAGATCTGCCCCTACATCGTGGTAGCCTGGCGGTATCAGGCTCGCTGGGCTGTTGTTGGGATACGTGCCTTCCACGCTGCGCAGCAGGAGGTCGACGTGGTTGCCCGTTACCGGTTGGAACCGGATTCCCCCATCGATTTCGGCCGTATTGACATCTGAGGACTGTTCGCTTACCGCCGAGTTCGTCAGCTGGCTGACGCTGCCGTCCAGCACGCCGCGCCAGTTCGCTTCGAGCGGGAAATCGACCTTGGCGTTTAGCGCGTTGAAATCGATGACGTCGCGGATGGTGCTCTCGAAGTCGGCAAAATGCGCCAGCGCCGACGTGCGCACGAAATCGATCGACGCTTCGACGCTGTACGGCATGCTGGACGTCAGGGCGGCGCGGATGTCCTGCTGGGTAAAATCGTACAGGGACAGATGTTCATAGAGCACGCGTCCGATCGTTGCCGAGGCCGAAACCTGCTCGCGACCGTAGGTCTGATTGAACGAGGCCATGAGGTCCGTGGTGTAGGAGGTATCTCCGACCACGGGGAGGCCCGGCTGCGTGCCCGAAAGTCGCAGGACATTGCTGTCGTGTTCGATCGTTTCGCCGGGGCCGAAGGTAAATCCCGTCGGCGGCGCCTCCTGCGCGTGTACTGTTCCATATGCGCCGATCGCGATCATGCAGGCTACGGCAGCGCGCCGCGCCGCAGAGCCTGTGTCATATGTCATTGGTCCGCCAGTTGGACGCGCGGGCCCACATGACTGCGCCGTTACACCGGCCGCCCGGCGCGCCCCGCTTTGATGCATTCCCCGCTGCTTTTGATTCATTTTTTTTGGTACATCGTTTGGATGGCTCGACTCGCCAATGTATCGGGCGCACGATCTTCATATGTCGATGCGGCATGTGGATGCTTACGCGCTTGTAATTTCATCCGGTGCAATTTTTCTGTCCAAGGCAAGACCGATGGATTCCCGACGGACTATTGACTGATAATGAACTACGCGCCATTGTCTGCGCAAGGGGTGTTCTGCCGTTTTTTTCGTGCAAGGATCGAAGTCAGGTGACTGAGCATGAATACCGGACCCATCGTCGGGAGCAGTGTGGATGATAGAGCGCTCGGTCGCCGTGCGGTTGATTCCGCGTCGCGCGGCGCCTTGCTCGTTGTATCCGACGAAGGCGTACGCACGGCAAACATTCTAGGTGCAAATAGCCGTGCGGCGGCTCCTCGCCTGCGGCGCGCACTGACCCTGCCCGGCGCCATCGAGGCCGGGCTCGATCCGCTGTTGGTCTTGTTTTGGCTCCTGGCCTTGGCGCATTACCTCGGACAGACATTGGATGCACGCGTTCTGGTCGCGGGCGTGTTGGTCTTCACCCTGACCTTCCCCGGCAATGTCGCCTTGACGGACACCCTCTCCGTAGTTGTGCGCAAGTCGGCGATGACGGCGCTCACGGTGCTGGCCGCGCTGGCGCTCTTCGACTATGCCAGCGCCTGGCTCAAGTTCGTGCCGCGCCACCTGTTCTTGCCATGGTTCATAGCCCTGCCCGTCCTGCTGATCGTCGCAAACCTGCTGGCCCGGTCGGTGCTGCGCCGCGTGTTGGTGCAATCGGCGGTGCAGGAGACCGTCGTCGTGTGTGGAATCAACGACATCGGCATTGGTTTGGTGTCGCGCCTGCGTTCCAATCCCTTTTTCGGTGTGCGCGTGCTGGGCTTTTTCGATGATCGCAAGCACGAGTGGCCCGCGCCGATAGCCGAGGGCGAATACCTCGGTGCCTTCGATCAGCTCAGCGATTTCGTGCGTGCCCATGGTGTCGACCGGATCTACCTGGCGCTGCCCATGGCAACGCAGCCGCGCATCCTCAAGTTGCTCGAAGAACTCAAGGATACGACGGCATCGATCTACTTTGCGCCGGATATTTTCGTGACCGACCTCATGAACGGGCGCATCGAGTCCGTGGAGGGCATGCCGGTGGTGGCGGTGCGCGATACGCCGTTTCTGGGGGTCACGGGCCTGGTCAAGCGCGCCGAGGACATCGTTTTGTCGACCCTGGCGCTGCTGCTATGCGCACCACTGCTGATCGGAATTTTCGTGGCGGTGCGTCTGAGCTCTCCCGGCCCGGCGTTCTTCCGTCAGCGCCGCTATGGGCTGGACGGGCACGAGATCAGGATCTACAAGTTCCGCACCATGACCGTGGTGGAAGACGGCGCAAGTCAGTATACGGCGGCGCGACCCCACGACCAGCGCATCACGCGCGTGGGCCATTTCCTGCGCCGGTATTCGCTCGACGAGCTGCCGCAATTGTTCAACGTGCTGCGGGGGCACATGAGCATCGTTGGCCCGCGTCCGCATCCGGTGGCGATGAACGAACAGTTCCGCAAGCTGATTCCCGGCTACATGCTGCGCCACAAGGTCAAGCCGGGCATCACCGGCCTGGCGCAGGTGCGCGGCCAGCGTGGGGGCGACGACTTCGACGCCATGCGCGAGCGCATTACCAGCGACCTGGAGTACCTGCGCAACTGGACGTTGATGATGGACCTGCTGATCCTGCTGCGCACGGTGCCGCTGGTGACAATGGGCGATAAGCGCGCCTACTGAAAAATTCGGCTTGCGCCGTCGCCGGGTCGCACCGGCCCGGAATCTTTCCAAGCGCTATGCTCTGGCCATGAGTACGCAGACCCATGGATTGAGCCCGAATTCGCCGCTGCCGACCGAGATCACGGTGCACTCGGCTTCGCGCGTGCTCGAGATCGCGTTCAACGACGGCAAGCGGTTTCGTTTTCCCTTTGAATTCCTGCGGGTGTTCTCCCCTTCGGCCGAGGTCCGTGGCCATGGCCCGGGCCAGGAGCGACTGCAGGTGGGCAAGCGCGATGTCACGATCCAATCGGTCGACACCGTGGGCCACTATGCCGTGCAACCGATTTTCTCGGACGGGCATGACACGGGCTTGTACTCCTGGGACTATCTCTACGAGCTGGGCATCCACCAGGACGCGATGTGGCAGGATTACCTGCAGCGCCTGGCGGCAGCCGGTGCCTCGCGCGACAGCGCCGAGCCCGGTGCCGGCGCTACCGCCGCCAAGCCGGCTGCTCCGGCGGCGGTCCCGGGCGCCGTCGAATTGCAGCGCCCGCGCAAAAAGTGAATGCGCCCAAATAGGTGAGAAGTCATGGATGAACCCGGCACGACCGACTTCGGTTTTACCAAGGTTGCGGAAGCAGAAAAGGCGCAACGCGTCGCCGGCGTGTTCAGTTCGGTGGCCTCGCGTTATGACCTCATGAACGACGTGCTCTCGGGCGGGCTGCACCGTATATGGAAAGCGCTTGCGGTGCGCCATGCCCAGGTTCGCCCGGGCATGCGCGTGCTCGATGTGGCCGGCGGCACCGGCGACCTGGCCCGCGCCTTTGCACGCCAGGTGGCGCCAGGCGGCCAGGTGGTGCTGACCGACATCAATGCCGCGATGCTGACCGAGGGGCGCGACCGCCTG
>Ga0181521_10006692_pt1 | contig 12377 bp, 14 predicted proteins | sample PEATcosm2014_Bin_32_FD_119764 | JGI IMG/M metagenome (GOLD analysis project Ga0181521, IMG submission 119764) | Peatland microbial communities from MTU Mesocosm Facility, Houghton, MI, USA - PEATcosm2014_Bin02_60_metaG | ecosystem: Environmental > Terrestrial > Soil > Wetlands > Peat | place... | reverse complement strand
GGTCTCGCCGGCAAGGCCGAGCATAGGGACGATTAGTGCAACCCCATCCTCTTCGCCATCTCGCACTGGTACGCGGTCCGTTTGGAGCGCCGCCTTTTGATAGCTATCGAAATCCATCCCTGCCCTCCTCGCGTTAGCAGGCCGCCACGCCCTGTGGCATCTCGTTCCATATCCGGTCGTTGAGGCCCCATTTCGGGGGATAGAAGAGCTCGATCGGAGCCGGGGTCGGCTCGAATTTCTGTTTGATCCGCGTGCGCCCCGTTTTGCCGGCAATCTGCGGGTGCGCCACACGCGCATACTTGTCGACCTCGCAGAACAGATTCTGGCAGTCGATCAGCTGGAGACGCCGACCCCAAAGCGACTGAAAGTCGAGCCCCAAACGCGCGAATTCCTGCTCCTGCAGGTCGGCCATCAGGCGGATGAGTTCAGGCTCGTTGAGCCCGCCCGGATTCGCAAAGCATTTGCGCAGACCATCGCGCGCCCCTGGGCCCGGCACGACGAAATCCATTTCGCTGAAATCGGTCAGCTCGCTGTAATTGATATCGGTGATGAACTGGTAGGCCAGAAAGTCGCCGATGGTCGGATAGGCGCGGAGCTTCTCGAACCCATCCTGCGTCGTGCGGCTCTGCGCCAGCCGGTCCGGCAGCCGGTCCGCCATCATCCTCTCGAGGAGCAGGAGATTGTTCTGGTGTTTGACAGTCCGGCCGAAGGCGCGCGTGCCGGGCGGCATGATGTAGGCGGCGGAATAGATCCGATCGCCGGCCTGCATCGCCTGACCGAGAACACGGTCGTAGTTCGCGAAGTTGTAGTCCTCGTATGTGACGGCTCCGAATGCCCGTTCGAGGAGCTCCCAGGTCTCGATCTTGTTGAATAGCTTGAAAATGAGGATGCGGAAAAATACCTCGGCCGGCTCGCGCGACAGGTCATCGCGGTAGATCACACGTCGGATCAGATACTGACTGGTGCGGTCGGAGGCGCGGTATGCGTTGGTGAACTTGTAGTTAGCCAAGACGGGATCGTGTGTCCACGGCCGCGGTGTACCGGCGGTGCGGCGGAAAAATACGGCTTGGCGCTCGGCCGCGAACCGCCAATAGCTATCATAGACCTCCGTGATGCGCGCTGGCGCCAGATGCTGGAGCACAAGGGGCGACCGCGTAACGCCGTGGGGCTCCCCGGCTTGAGTCGGCACGGGCAGGTTCATCTGCAGCGGCTCGACCGATGCGCCAGGACGCTGTTTCGAAGGCCTGCCGCGCGGTCGCTTCGGCGAGGTCTTCGGCGAATGATCGGTCAAGGAGTTGCAGCTCCATTTGTCAGGGCGGCGGCCAGCGGACGTACCGCCGGTGCAACCGGTGTCGGCGACACGAGCTTCCGCGCCGCCGCAAGCAACGGCGCCCAATCGGCGTCGCTCTTGGTGATGCGCTCAAGCTTAGCGACTCCGACCATGACATTGAGCCGCGCCAGCGGCATGTGCATTTCATGGGCCATGAACGCGCCCAGCTGGGCCAGGCCGAGATAGTTTCCGTAGGCTTTATCGAAGATCTGCTGGGTGGCGTAAAAGGCGTTAGCGATGAGACCGGCCGGCGTCGGCACGAAGCTCAGCTGTTGCAGGCACGGGAAACCAAGCTGCGCGCTGGCGACATGATCCCGGCCCGGGTCGAAAGTAGCCGCCTGCAGCATCGAGCGGCGCACCCCGGCCCGCGCGCCGTACTGCGATAGGGCCCATTCGAGCTGATTGCCGTCGCACGGGCCTCGGCCGTACATCACCATCCGCTCGAAATATAGCCCACGGCCGTTGTTACGGCGGTTCATCGCTTGCCAGCGCTTGAACGTACCCTTGTAGAGATCGAAGAGGCGCGTGCGGTCGCCGCGCGACATTTGCCAGATGCGCTGCGGGAAGATCGTAAAGGCGACATCCTCGACCGCGAGTTTGCCCTTGCGCTGAAGCAGCTGGTCGAGCGCTTGGCGGAGCGCGGGGTCTTCGTCGATCGCATTATCCTCATCAAAGCCGGTCAGGCTCAGCGTCAACGGAGCCACCTCGGTGCCGGACCCGTCGAGGACCCGCAGTAGCAATCGCGCCCAGGCCCGGGACAAGTTCGTGTCGTCAATAGCCAGCGGTGCAGGAGTCGCCGAGGCGCTCGACTTACTCATCCGGGTCCTCCTCGAGATGGCGATATCTGGCGAGACCGGCATATTCCTTGGGCGCAACGCGGATGAACGCCGACCAGGCGCCGGGCGCGTTCGCTTGGACGATGCCGGGCCGCACGGCGCGGTATAGACGGCCGCGCGCGAATTGCCGTTCATAGGCGAGGCCCTCACCCGTCACCTCGGTCCCGGGTGGCAGAAGCAACAGCGTCTCGACCTCGGCATCGAGCGTTGGTCCCGGCCGGTGCTGGTCAGCGACAATCAGAGGCTCCGAGGTCAGCGCGCCCAATATCTCGGCGCGCAGCGATTGCGGAGTCGCGCGTTGCAAGACGATCCTGCGGCCGCGCGACAGCATGTTGACGCTGAAGGCGAGATGCGTGAGCAGCGTGCGGTAACCGACCCCAAAATCGCAGGCGATCGTGAGCAGCTGTGCCGGCGTCGCCGTCTCGGGACTCAGGCCGCGAACGGTGAAGGCTCGCCGCAACCCGATAATCGGCATAACGATGAAGCCGGCGAAGGTGTCGACTAGGAACTCGTTCGGGTCGTCCCAAGGATTCGCCTTGGCGTCCTCGCGCAGCTCGTCGATCGACGAACCGTGACCAAAGACATGATGCCCGAGCTCGTGTCCGCAGTTATAGGCGCGGCGCGCCAACGGCCGTCGCGCCGACAGGTGGATGCGCGGTGGGATGCCCCGCTGGTACATCCCCTCCATGTTGATCTTGTTGAACCGCACAACGACGCCAAGCGTCTCGCACAGCTCGTATACGCAAATTGGGCCGACCTGGTCCAGCTTGGCTTTCGCGCGCGTTGCGACCGCGGCCTGCATCGCCCGGGTGGCCAAGGTGCGCCGATTGAACGGGGGCATGCGTACCTGGATCGCGCTCATCGGCGATCGTCTCCATCGGGGGCGGTATCGCTGCGCATCGCCGCGAGCAGCTTGAGCAGACGCTCAAGATCGTCGGGCTTGAGCTTGGCGAGCTCGCGCGCGGCGAGCTGGAGCCGGGGATCCTCGGTATCGAGCATCTCTGGTCCCTCGCCGAGCAGCCAAGCGACGCTGACGTCGTAGAGCGCCGCGAGCTGAGCGAGCTCGTCCGCCGAGACCCGCCGGTTCCCGGCCTCTATCTCGGTGACCGAGGGTCGGTGCAGACCTAGGATCTTGGCCACGTGGCCCTGCGACAGGCCGGCGAGTTTGCGCGCCTCCTTCAGCCGCTCGGCGATCTGGGGGCGTCTGGTCGAACCCGGTTCGGTCATGCTACCGCCGCTTCCTTCTCGCCTTGCTTGGCGAGAAGCCGGCTGACGAAGATCGCGGTCTCGTCGATCGAACGGGGCATCTTAGTTGCGGTATCGATGAAGATGTTCACGTCATCGGGAATGTTGGCACCGATCGCCGTGGCCAAAATTGTGGTCGCCACCGGCCAGATCTTGCTGTCGAATTTCGGGACGCCACCGACTGGCTTGGTCGATCCGGTCAAGGCGGGGCAATCGAGCTCGCTATCGGCCCGGATCTGGGTGATCACAGCAATTAGCTGTTCCTTCAGCGCGCTTGAGTCCATGACCGCTCTCCTTTTCTCCGACATGACGTAAGATAATCTTACCATTGTCGCGTTCAAGACCCATGCTCCAAGAATATTTTGTTCCCGTATTTTCCGGCAAAGCGCGCCCAACGGACGGGGCACCACCTCGGTCTGAGGTGCGCCGCGCCGCCGGAACCAGCCGGCGAGCGCTTCAGCCAACTGAGTCGTATTCGATCACCTGATCGTCGGCGGCTTGCACGGGCTCTTCACCCTCCGCGCCGATGACGTAGGCGTGGAGATGCCGTGTCAGAATCCGTTGGACTATTCCCGACTTGCCGGAGTGCGGCCCCGCGACGATGCGCAGCATGGTTCCTTCGCGGAACCGCAACTTATCGAGCGTCGCCTGATCGAGCGCGCGATTCCAGCTAACCTCTATGGACCGATGCCGCTCGTCGCCCCAGCCGAACAAGCCACGAGCGTACGTCATAGCCTTGCGAAGGGGTTCGACCGCTGCACCGGCTTGATTGCCGACCAGGAGCAGCATCCCAGCGTCGAGGTTTTGCTGCATGGTCGACAAGATTTTCGCATCGTCGAAGTCGTACGCGAATTCGACCCAGGCCGACGTCCTCCCTTCGGGGTTCCGGACCGCGAATTCCATCGCGCGCCAAGACAGAGGCCCCTCGTCCGGGTCCGGATGCGTCGAGGTCTCGAGATAATCCCCCCAATAGATGTTCGGTTGGCGCCACAAATTGCTCATATCCGGTGCTCCCTTGGGCGCACCTTTGAAGCGGCAAGCCCAGGTGATGCCAGGCGCGAAGTTGGTACCAGTGAAGATGAGTCCCGCTTCGAAACCGCGATGGAGGCCGCCCTCGGTGTACGGTAATTGCGACCACGTGACACGCGAAAGGACGGGCGTGTCGCGCATGGAGCAATGGTAACCGCGCAGGGCGATCTCGGCGGCATTGTGGAACGGCACCCGCGACGGTTGTTTCGGCATCAGGGTCATACGGATATGGTGCAGCCACCGGACATCGCGCACCGCCGCCATGTTCAGCAGCATCTGCGCGTTCCGGCTTCTCCGATCCAGCTCGGCGACCCGGTCTTCGGCCTTGATCCTCTCGGCCTGCAGACGGTCACGCTCTTGCGTGAGCCGCTCGACTTCCAGCTGGGTCGGGATCGGCACCGGCTTGCTCAGGAAGTCGATATCGCCGAGTTCGAACGCTCGCGCCAAGGCCCGGCGGGTGTCGAGGGTGCTGGGCTGGCCGTCTTCGACACGCTGGATCGTTCGTACATTCAACCCGGACAGCTCCGCCAAGGTATCCTGGGTCCAGCCGTTGGCATCGCGCTGAATACGGACGAAATCGGCGACCTCTTTATCATCGAGGGGCCGCGAGCAATTGGTCTTGGTTGCGTCGGTGCTGTCGCCCTCTCTGCTCGTCTTGTCGTGCACGATGCCCTCCGGCCTCCGATCTCGGTGTGTCATCCTTATCGACCTTCTGCACACGGCCTGCCACGACAGCAGCCCGACAGCCGCTGAGAGGGGGGTTGCCTTCATGCGGCGAGGGCACGTCAAGAGCGCCTGGCGGCCGCGCCGGACTCTCAGCACCAGGAGTGTGCTCTGTGCCGGCGCGCACGGTCGATCTCTGGCTCGTCTCCTGCGCCGCCGTCCGGTGACTGGTGGCCTGCCTCTGGGGAGGCCGCTTCAACCCGATCATTCCGATGGCCGATCACGAATTGGCAGACAAATTGATTCGCGTTTTCGGCGGCGTCAGTTTTTTGGCCTGTTCGGCGTGACCGTCGAGCGTTCTGAGCCGGGGCTACTGCGCAGCTCTGGTTTCCGCCGCCAGCGGGACCAGCTTGATCGCCTGGTAAGGAGGGTCATCGGGCGTACGGCGGCACCGCAAAGGTCACGCATTGTCTTATAGCTACGAGGTCTCAATCGCGGGATGCAGCACCGGCCGATAGCCGGCGCGGATCGCAAGTAACGTGGAAGGTGGAGTCAGTAGGCCGTCGGCTCGAGGGATTTCTTGCGCAGGCTGGTAGCCTTGCTCGGTCCAGCGAAACGCCCGGGCCCGCGCGAGCGTATAAGCCGCGCCGTCGGCGGTGATCACGGCGCCGTCCGGCAGCTCGCTCACATTACCCGGCACCGCGTGAAGCCGCTTGCGCCCGTGGTCAAGCCGCTCTTCGTGCAGCACCGCGTCCATCTCCGGGGCAAAGGGCGCCACCCCTCCCCTCGCCCTGGGCCACGCGGCACGAAACGCTTCGGCGGATTGTCGCCGGCAAAAGAAACACGGACGGTGACCCGCCGCGAGCGCGACCGCTTCATCCAGGAAGAAGAGCTCGGTCCAACTGCGGCCGCCCATCACCGCGCGCCGCCGCCCCTTATATTCGCAGACACAGATCAGCCACGCCTTGGTCGCCCAGCGCTTCTTGAGCAGCGTTTTGGTCGCGGGGTCGTGAATGATGCCGCGGTTGCCTGTGAAAAGGCCCCTTTGTGCGATCGCAACTATGTCGCCAAACGGGGTTACTCGGTTCTGCAGGGCCATCTAGCTAGGGTCCGAGCGCTTCGGCCGTTAACGTCCAGGTCCGGCCGCTGTACGCGATATGCACCTCCTCCTGTTCAAGCGTTCGGCCCATCTCCTCCGCCAGCTCGCCGAGAAGCTTTCGCACGGTGCCGTCGTCTAGGTTGCCGGCATATTGCGGAAGAACCTCACCGGTGAAGATCGCGACCGGCTCGCGATGACTGGCGTCTCCGCCTCCGGGATCGGCGTAGACGACTTCGCCACGCGTAAACATCCCCGATAGAAAGGGGGCGCCGCGCGCCGCGCGTTCTGTCATCCAGCGATGGGCTGTCCGAACGGCCTCTTCGAGATCATAGATACGCCCGGCCGGCCCATAGCCGGCCCGAAGTCCTAGGGTGATCCTGAACTCGCGGCGCGGCCCTTCCGAGGCCGGCACGAGGCGAAAGGATTTCATCGCGGCCCCTTACCCTACCGGCGAAATGGTGACGGCCGGTCGACGGCAACGTCAAGAACTACGACCCGGCGCTGATCGAGCCGATCGCGCCGGCATGATTTTGACCAAGCGCGGGCATCTCCCCTCGCTCCGACAAGTAGCTAACCCGACCGGAGTCGCCCGGGTGCCGGCTCCCAGCCGAAGACGCTGCGGCCGCCATAAGCATGCGAGTCTTCCCGCTCTCGTCCAATCAGCTCCGCCACCCCGGGCCCGGTTGCCTGCCGCTCGAGGCGCCGCGCCTGATCGTCGAGGCGCTTCAGCGCAGCAAGCTCCTCGTCGCGTCCGAGGCGGGCCTTCTCGACCGCCGATTTCAGTACCCGGATTGTCTCGTCGTAGACCTTGATGGGCACCGGGTAGGGGTGCCCATCCTTGCCGCCATGCGCCAGCGAGAACCGGGCGGGGTCGGCGAAGCGATAGGGCGCCCCGTGTACCACCTCGGCAACCATCGCCAGCGATTGCACGGTCCGCGCGCCGACGCCGGGCGTCAGTAGAAGGTCGGCGAAATCTGCCGGGCCGCGTTCCGCCGCAGAAGCGAGCGTCCCGTGCAGCCGCCGGGCGATCACATCGCTCGGTCGTACGTCGTGATGCGCCGGCATCACCAGATGCGGCAGCGAGGGCTGCTCCGGCGAGGGTATCGCCGCTGTCTCGTGCGCCGTTGTCAGCTTCCGCACTTTGTCCGCTATCCGGTCGGGACCGAGCGAGGCCAGAATATCGATCTGGCCGCGGCGCGACGCCTCGGCGCGATGGTCGGCGAGGTTGACGATCTCGCCCTGCCGCTCGCCCTCGATCGCGGCGTGTGGCGCATCGACAAAGCTGGTCAGGCCCTCGGACAGCCAGTGATAGCGGCGCGCTTGCCGACGCTCGCCGTTCATTCCTTGCTGCACGACGACCCAATGCCCGTCGTCGGTGACGATGAAGCCATGCAGGTACAGGTCGAACCCGTCCTGCACGGCGGCGCTGTCGACCTTCGCAACGAGCCGGCTGGCTGTTCCCAGTGCGGCGCCGTCGAAGCCGGCTCGCTCACCGATCGCCAGTAGCTCGTGCGGGGTCCGGCGCGAGTGAGCGCCGCGCCCGCCGCACACATGGATGCCAAGCTCGCCGGCCCGCGGCGCGAGACCGCGCTTCAACGCGCCGACGACGCTGGTGGTGATGCCCGAGGAATGCCAGTCCATCCCCATGACCGTGCCGAACGACTGGAACCAGAACGGATGCGCGAGCCGGCGCAGCAGCTCCTCGCGCCCGTAATGATGGACGATCGCCTCGCTGATCACCGCGCCCAGCCGGGTCATCCGATCGGCTAGCCACGGCGGCACGCGGCCGCCATGGAGCGGCAGATCGGCGCTCCCGGATTTGCGGACCATGCGTCGACCGGATGACTAATTCGCCACGGCGGCCGGCGAGGCGACGGTCTGGATGACCTCGAACCCCTCGAACTCCGGGTGGGAGATGGTCAGCGAGCGACCCTGGCCGGCGTCACGGTGCGCCGCGCGGAAGGCTTCCGAGCGGGTCCACGCCTCGAATGCGGCGCGCGACTGCCAAATGGTGTGCGACGCGTACAGCACGTGGTCGTCGCGCTCGGGGCCCTTAAGCAGGTGAAATTCGACGAAGCCCGGCACGGTGTGGAGATGGGTGTCGCGCTCGCGCCAACGCGTCTCGAACGCCGGCTCCTCGCCCTTGCGCACCTTGAACCGGTTCATCGCGATGAACATCGCCGCCGCCTTCTTTGAAAGCTGGTCTTCAGGCCCGGAGCATATCACTTCCCCCACGGCATGACCGGGACGGTCGACAGTGAATTCTGCGGCGAGCCTTCGATGATCTTGTCGCTGAGCGCGACGTAGACGAGCGTGTTGCGCTTCTTGTCGACGATCCGGAACACGTGGGTGTGCTTGAAAAAGATCGAGGTCTGCTCGGAATACACCGACTCCTCATCGGGCAGCTTCGAGATATCGGTGGTGATCGGCCCGATCTGGCGGCAGGCGATCGAGAAGCGCGAGGGGTCTTCCGCCAGGCCGAGACCGCCCTTGATGCCGCCGGTGCGCGCCTGGCTGACATGGCAGGCGACGCCCGGCACCTTAGGGTCGTCGAACGCGCTGATGCAGACCTTGTCGTTTGGGCCGAGGAAACGGAACGTCGTGCTGAGGCAGGCAAGATCCTCGGCCCGTGCAGCATTGGCTGAGCCCAGCAGGCCGACGACAAGAAGCATCACAAAAGGCAGTCCCGACACGGTATCCTCCGATCATAGTCCGGCGAAGGTCAGCGTCCGCGGGCAGCTCGATTGCGCCGGCCCGTGCGCCGATGGGCGCTCTCAAACCCGGATAGATCGCCAGAATTCCATAGCCGTGTGGGCGCAGCGTTCGGGCTGCAGCAGGTTGACGCCGTGGCCATAACCGGCGAATAGCTCGACCCTGCCGTTCGGCAGGATCTCGGCGAAGGTCTTTTGTTGAGCCGAAGCGATCGGGCTCTTGTCGCCGCTAAGCAATAGGACCGGAGCGGTTATGTGCGGCAGCAGCGGCACGGTATCGACGCCCTCGAAGCAGTCGTGCATCGCGGCGGCGACATCAGGCGGGGTCTGGTCCATCTCGCTCACGACCCAATCACACAGATCCTTGCTCGCATGCTCCATATCGAGCCGGTAACCGAGCGTCTGCCGGCACCATTCGCCGACACCAACGGCCCGTATCGCGTCCGAAGCGGTGGCGCGATCGAGCGCGTAGATGCGCTTGATGTGATCGGGTATGCGCGTGGGCGTGTTGCACAGCACGAGGCTGGCGATGCGGTCGGGATATGCGGCGGCGAGCAGCAGACCGATGATCCCGCCGGAGGACTCACCGACCCAATGAACCCGCGGCAACGACAAGGCGTCGAGCACCGCCAGGATCTGCGCGCCGATTGTCTCGGGCGTATAGCGATACCCGTCCGGCGGCCGGTCCGAGAGGCCGCAGCCGAGCACGTCCGGGCGGTAGACACGATGGGTTTCGGCGACCGCCGGCACCCAGCGGTTCCAAAACATCGCGTTGCGGGCAAACCCGTGCATCATCAGCACGGGTGTCGAACCGTCCCAGGGCCACAGAAAATCGTCGACGATGCAATTGACCGAGACACCTTCCGGCAGGGCAACGCGAGGCATCGGCAACTCCCTCGAAATCCAACTCTCAGCTAATCCTAATGGTGATGTAGCACCACCCGCCCCCGCACCTTCCCCCCACTCTTCAAGTCGCTCAGCGCCGCGCTTGCCTGGTCAGCCGGCCGGGTCTCGATTGGGATCGGCGGAACCTTGCCGGCCTGGACAAGCGCGAGCAGCTCCCGCAGATCCTCGACCGTGCCGACATAGGAGCCTTCGATCGTCATCATCTTGAACGGGAACAGCACGGTCGAGATCGGGTGGGCGCCGCCGTAGAGCCCGACCATGACGAGCTTGCCACCCTTGCGCAGGATGTTGATGCCGAACTCCATCGTTTTGGGCGAGCCGACAAAGTCGATCGCCGCGGCGGCGCCACCGCCTGTTGCCTCCATCACCTGTTTCACGGCGTCGGGCGCGGCGTTGTCGATGGTCGCGACGGCACCCATCTGGCGAGCGTGGGCACGCTTCTGTGCGTCGATGTCGGCGACGATCACCTTGCCCGCGACTGCGGCCGGCGCAATGTGCACAGCGCTGCCGCCAACGCCACCCGCGCCGATGATGACAAGATGGTCGTCAGCGCCCAAGTGGCTGCACGTCTTCTTGAGCGCCGAAAAGGCAGTGATGCCCGAGCAGGTATAGGTCGCCGCGAGACCCTGCGGCACACCCTCGTGCGGCAGCAGGTAGCGGCCGTGTGGCACGATGACGTGCGTGCCATAGCCGCCGGCGCGCCTCGTTCCGAGGGTGCGCGGGTTGAGGCAGAGCAATTCCTCGCCCTGTCGGCACACCGCGCATTCGCCGCAGCCGATCCACGGGTAGGCCACCACCTTGTCGCCGACCTTGACGCCCGCAGCCTGCGGCCCGAGCGCCGCCACCTCGCCGGCGATCTCGTGGCCCATGGTGAAGGGCAGGTGCACGCCCCGCGACTCCAGGGAGATCTTCTTCCCGTCGCCGAGATCGAAATGCCCATCCCAGATATGCACGTCGCTGTGGCAGACGCCCGCCGCTTCGACCCGCAGCAGCACCTCCTCGCCTTGAGGCTCAGGATCCGGGTACTCCCGCGCTTCGAGCGGCTTGCCCCATTCGATGATTTGCATCGCACGCATGCTCAGCCCTCCCCGTTCCAGCGATCGACCGCACCCGTGAAGCGCGCGGCGAAGATCTCCACCACACTTGTCGTCATGGGTAAGCAGGTTCTTCAGTCATCCCCGCCGATCGTCACCCCGGCCATCCGCTCGAACACCTTTATGATCGATGAGCCGTCTTCCTTGTTGAGCCCGGCGGCGCGGGCCATCTGGTAGACTTGTTGGCTCAAATTCGCCATCAGCAACGGCATGCCGAGGGCTTTGGCGTAGCTCGTCTCCAGTTCTTGGTCCTTGTACGAGATGTCGATCGTGCCGCCGGGAACGAAATTACGCGCCAGCATACGCGGCACCCGGTTCTGGAACTGCACGCTGTTCCCGGTACTGACGCTGACGACCTCGAAAATCTTCCGCGGGTCGAGCCCGGCTTTCTTGCCGAACACCAGCGCTTCGGCGATCGCGACCGTGGCGATCTGGCCGAGCATGTTGTTGATCAACTTCATCGCCAGCCCATGACCGAGATCGCCGACATGGAACACGTTCTTGCCCATTGCGCGGAACAAATCCTCGCTGGCGGCAAAAGTCTCGGCCGGGCCGCCGACGATCACCGATAGGGTTCCGGCCGCGGCACCATGCGTGCCGCCACTGACCGGTGCGTCGAGCATCGCCACGCCTTTGACAGCGAGGCGCTCGGCAAAGCGGCGCGCCGCGAGCGGGTCGATCGTGCTCATGCATAGGACGATGTCACCCTGCTTGGCGGATTGGATGATGCCGTTGTCGCCGAGGATCACCGACTCAGCCTGGTCGGTGGTCTCGACCATGCAGATCGTGCGGTGGCATTTGGCGGCTACCGCCTCCGCAGAGGCTTCGATCGCGGCGCCGGCGGCGATCAGCGGCTCTAACCGCGCCGGGTTAACGTCGCACACGACCAGTTCGAACCCGGCCTTGATCAGATTGAGCGCCATCGGCCCGCCCATATTGCCGAGCCCGATAAACCCCACGGTGCCAGCCATCGCTTTCCTCCCTTGTCGTGGCCGGTATGGCCGGCCACCGCGATCGTAGCACGCAGCGCCGGGCGGAAAATGGCGCCTGCCCCACTCTGAGGTGCCGTCGAGATTACCATTCCACCCCGCCCCTTCTCGCCCTGGCACCGCTCGTCGCGTCCGACGATTCGCGCCGATGATCGGCCGGACCCACCGCCGGCAATGGCGGGCACCGACGCTTTTACCGGTCGAGACCCGGCGGGATTGCGCGGTCGAACCGGCGGTGTTATCGGATTTTCTGTGGAACAGAAACGGAACGCTGCCGGCACTGCGCCCGCAAGCGACGCGCTTCTAAAGGGGCTAAACCCGGCGCAGCGCAGCGCCGTTACCTTTGGCATCGGCGCAGAAGGAGGCCCGGTGCCACCGCTGCTGATCGCGGCGGGAGCGGGCACCGGCAAAACGAAGACGCTGGCGCACCGAGTGGTACGGCTGATTCTCGGCGGCGCCGACCCGCGGCGTTTGT
>Ga0181521_10006687_pt1 | contig 12380 bp, 7 predicted proteins | sample PEATcosm2014_Bin_32_FD_119764 | JGI IMG/M metagenome (GOLD analysis project Ga0181521, IMG submission 119764) | Peatland microbial communities from MTU Mesocosm Facility, Houghton, MI, USA - PEATcosm2014_Bin02_60_metaG | ecosystem: Environmental > Terrestrial > Soil > Wetlands > Peat | place... | reverse complement strand
GTGTCCACCAAGACCACATTCTCGCCGACCAACAGGTACTGAAAAAGGTTCCGATCGCCGAACAGCGACTGAATGCGGTAAGCTCCAGGGTAAAGTTGCATGGGTCACTCCGAGCCAGTGAGCGGTTGCCAGTTGTCCTTTGTCATTCGTCATCAGTTTTCCAGTTTCTTGTTTCCAGTGTCCACTTCTCGTTTCTGATTTCTAATTTCTGATTTCCTCAAAAGCCTTTGTGGCCGCCTCCACGGTTCTGGCGACGTCACTCTCATGATGAGCGGTGGAAACAAATGCTGCTTCAAACTGCGAGGGCGGGAAGTAAACACCCCGACCGAGGAGTGAGCGGAAGAAGCGAGCGAATCTGGCTGTGTCCGCCTTCTTGGCCGAGGCATAATCCGTCACCGAATCGTTCGTGAAGAAGCAGGTGAACATCGACCCCACTCGGTTAACAGTGAGCGGCACGCCGGCCTTCGCCGCCGCGGTTGCTAACCCGCCGACAAGGCGGTTCGAAACCCCTTCGAGGCGCTCGTAAGTGCCGGGGCGGCGAAGAATCTCAAGGGTCTTGAGTCCCGCCGTAACCGCGAGCGGATTTCCGGAAAGCGTTCCGGCCTGATAAACAGGACCCGCTGGCGCAACCCAATCCATCAGCGAAGCTCTCCCGCCATAGGCTCCCACCGGCAACCCGCCTCCGATAACCTTGCCAAGGGTAGTAAGGTCCGGCTGAATTTTGAAGAGTTCCTGCGCGCCTCCGTAAGCCACGCGAAATCCCGTCATCACTTCATCGAAAATGAGCACAGTTCCCTGCCCCGCCGTCAGCGTGCGAAGTTTCTCGAGGAATCCGGCCTGGGGCGATATGCAGCCCGCGTTACCTACCACGGGCTCGAGGATTACAGCCGCGAGTTGATTGGCATGGATCCGGAACGCCTCCTCGAGCGCCGCCGGATCATTGAAGGGCACAGTGACCGTCAGTTCCGCGAGCGCCCGAGGCACTCCGGGGCTGTCGGGCAAGCCCAGTGTGGCCACGCCCGAACCGGCCTTCACCAGCAAGCTGTCGCTATGGCCGTGGTAACAACCCTCGAACTTGAGAATTCGCTCCCGGCCCGTGGCGGCGCGCGCCACCCGCAGGGCGGAAAGCGTAGCCTCCGTCCCTGAATTCACCAGGCGCACGCGCTCGATGGAGGGATAAGCGTCGCAAATACGCTCTGCGAGCTCGACCTCGCCCTCGGTACAAGCGCCGAAGCTCGTTCCCCGCTCGAGGGCCTTGGCCAATGCTCCAACGACTTCCGGGTGGGAGTGACCAAGAATCAAAGGCCCCCAGGACATGACATAATCGAGGTAACTCCGGCCGTCCACGTCAACGATGGCAGAACCCTTGCCGCCGGCAATAAACACCGGGTCGCCACCCACCGCACGGAAGGCGCGAACCGGTGAGTTCACTCCTCCAGGCATCAACTTCAGGGCCTTTTGAAAAAGTTCTTGGGATTTCGTTGGCATATGATTTCTCTCGTAGTGCTGGCCGTGAGCCAGCATCTGCAGGCCCTTCGCCCGGCTCAGGGCAGGCTCTAAAGGTCGGCCCTAGGGCCGCTGGCAAACATCTGCCGGAGTGGGCCTATGTCCCAAAGCGCCGCGGCCAAGCCGATATGAAGTTTCGCCGCCAGCTTCAAATAGGACTGCGATCCCTCGATCCTATCCTGAATGACCTCCAGGAATCTGGGGCTGCGCGCGCCGAACTCCACCATGCGAGTAGAGACCGCACCACCCAGGAATTCTCCGTAATAGAAGGTGCGGGCAAGCCGCGCCCCGAGCGCCAGCGCCTTGCCGAATTCTTCCTGCACACGCGCCGGGTAGAGCTCCGGTTGCCCCTCGAGAAGCGACTGCGCCACGAGTTCGCCGGAGCGCATCGCGTAATAGATACCCTCACCTGTGACGGGGTCAACCAGGCCGCCGGCATCTCCCGCCAGCGCCCACCCCGGACCGGCCAATCGCAGGCCTGCCCATGTATCCACGCTCAGCGCGGGAAGCAGGTGGCTGTAGATTCTGGCGCCCTCGCAAGAGTATCCGAACCGGCGCATAAAGCCATGAAGCCGTTCCCGCAAGCCCGCCATCCGATCCTCGCCCACTTTCCCGCAAACGCCCACCGAGTGGTGGGCCGCACGCGGAAACGCCCACGCGTAGCCCTCGAAGTCCTCGAAGAATTGCACCCGCAGCAAGTCGTCCCGGCCGGGAACGTAATAGCCAAAGGTGAGCATGAAATCGCGCGGCCCAAAGTCCTCTGTCAACTGGGACCGCAGGCGGGTTCGCGCACCCGCCGCGAGGATAAGAAAATCGCCCCTGTAATGGCCGCGCTTGCCCTCCAACTCCCAGCCTGAGCCGGCCGGCCGCAGTTCAACCACCCGCTCCTCCACTACTTCCGCACCTGCTGATTGGGCGCGGGCAAGCAGGAGTCCATTCAGATTACGACGGGAATAAATAGCCAACGGATGGCGGAGATGAAAGCGGAGCGAGGCACAATCGCCAGCAAAAAACTCAATCTCCTCTACGAGCTTTGCATCTCCCATCGCAGGTAACAAGAAAGGGTAACGTCTGAGCGCATTGTAAGATACTCCGCCTCCGCAAGGTTTTTCCCAACCAGGCGCTTCCTCGAAAAGCGTGGCTCGCCCTCCACCGTGTGCAATACACTGCGCGGCCATCGCGCCGGCTGGCCCGCCACCGATGATAACCGTGTGCGTGGGTTTCATGACGCATCACGTAAAGCATGAGGACTACTTGAATCGAAGACGCTCCAGAGTGAGCCCTTCGACGAGCGAACCCAGGATGGGGAGTAAGATCGACCCCATCGCACTAAGAGCAGTGGCCATATCGATAGGTACGGAAGGCGATTCCTCGATTTGGCGGTACAACGTTAAGAGGGTGTTCATACGCTCGACCTCGTTGGGCCTGCTGTAAGTCGCTGTCGCGTCGTAGTCGAGCTCCTGCAAAGCAGCCTCGATGACCGCGAGTTCCTTAATCTTCCGTGCTCCAATCAAGCGACGGATACCCACTTGCGGGTAAAGAAAAAAGAACGCGGCTATGATGGATATCGGCAAGATTATTGTGTAAAGCGTAGCATGGAGGGCCCAGATATTCTTCCAGTGAATGAGCACGCAAAGCGTTGACTCGCAGAACAACTGAATGGAGAAATAGAGTGCGAGCACGCCCGTAACACGAGACAGCGCCCGGATGGCAGGAGTCCTGGCGGGGAGCACGAACATCCTCATTTGGCCGTACGACTGAAGAGAGTAGATCAAGCGAATCGTCATGACCGCAAATCCTAAACCGTAGCCGGAAATAAGGAAAAAGGGCCCCCCGAAGACTACTGCTACGGCAACCCACAAGCCTGAAAGCTGAGGACCGAGGAGCGCCACCAGGAGAAGCCCGCCCATGCAGAAAACAGCGGCCCAAATGTCTTGAATGCCTCCGGTGACCCTGGCCACATCAAGAGCGAACTGCCTCCGCGATTCCTCACGCTCGAGCACCTTCTCCAACTTCTCAAAAGCAGCCTTGACTCGACCGTACCCAGAAATGAGCAGTAAAGTTCCGAGCATGGTAATCGCACTTCCGAGGTAAGCAATGAGCGCTTCATTCAGATTCTGCTGATGTCTGCTGACAATTCGAATTGCCTCATAGACCAACAACGGAATGACTTCGATAAGAAACACGCAAAACATGGGATGATGGCTACGCAGAATCGGCAAGCAGCCAAACAACCCGATATAGGAGGGGGGACGGTACTCGAGGTCGGCGAACCGGAGATTATCGTATGCGGCGTGTCGCTTTGCCATTGTCTGATTCAGTGAACGAGCGATTTTAGCAGGCCAATCACCGAGAACAGTGTCAGAGGATCCGATGACTCGGTCAACAGCCCCTCAAGGTGTCGCCGAACATATTGTCCTGACCTCCCCCGCCACGCAAGGAAATTCGCGAAGGCGGGGGACGATAGCCATTTCTGAGCGATCTCATAGGCTCTAAAGCGGTCTTGGTAGGTCGACACGAGCTGGTTCGCGTAGACTTCGGCAAGCCTGCCGACATCTTGGGCCGGTTCGGACAGTGCACTCGCGATCAAATCGGCCGCCATGAGCCCACTTTCCATGGCTTTGCCGATACCCTCTCCACTGAACGAGAAAGTGAGGCCGGCAGCTTCACCGACAACCAGGAGGCCAGGGCGGCCAAACTCCGCTCCCTGCAATGCCGTGCGAAGCGGTGCACCCTGTAACCGGGTCACTGACTTGGAGTTGGCGATTACCTGCTGCGCCGGCGGAAAAGTCTCGAGAAAGGTCTCCAGAACTGCTCGAAGGTTTGGAGGGGGGAGCTTTGCCGTGGTGTCGCGAAAAACTCCCACTCCTACGTTGAACGTATCGGCTGGCCCAGGAAAGATCCATCCGTAACCTGGGCAAATCGCCTTGTCGTACGAGATGCAGAGGTGATCAAACGCCTCTCGGAACTTCGGGCCAGTCTTGACGTAGACACGTGCAGCAATGGCGCTCGGTAGCGGACGGAGGCAAACGCCGAATGACAAGAGTGCTTCCGCAGCCGCACCAGTCGCTAACACCGTGACCCGTGCCTTGATGCGCACGCGTTCGTCGGTGAGCGTATTCCTCAAGGTGGCGCCCGCAACCATATCGTCCATGAGCAAAGGTGCAACGGCTTCGTAGGGTGCCATAAAACACGTCCCGGACTCAACTGCTGCTCTTCTCAGCAGTTCATCGAAATCGAACCGCGGTATGCATGCAAATTCACCCCGAAGGGCGACGTAGGAGCCGTTAGGAGCGTAAATCCTGATAGTTTTGAGGCGCGATGCCTTGTGGAGCACGTCGTCTTTCAATGAGAGTTTCTGGAGCGCGTTTAGAGCATCGGGGATCAATGCGTCGCCACAGACTTTGTCGCGCGGGAACTCGTGCTTATCGGCCAGTACTACCTTAAGTCCGTGGCGCGCGAGTGCACAACTCGCAGCAGAACCCGCCGGACCACACCCTATTACGAGGACATCAGCATTAGTCTCTGAGGTCATTCGTACTCACAAGTCTCATCTACTCAGATCCAGAAACGCCGTTTGCGTCACACGCTGGTGTCATTATACACTTCCCCACCTTACGGCAGCGAGATCAGTGATTTTGGTGCAATTGGACCTCATCAAACTCGCAGGGCGGACATAGAGTGGGTCCACGTGGCGCGGCGAAGCAGCAATCCATTCAGGCCGCAGCGGGGATAGATGGCTAAAGGCTTACGGAGCCGGAATCGAAACGAGGCATTATGGGAAGCCAGGAATTCAACTTCCCGCACCAGTTTAGCTTCCCTCCGCGCCGCGCGACAGGAAAGGGTAGCGGGCGAGCGCCTTAGGCGTCACCCCGCCACCACAGGGTTTCTCCCAGCCAAGCTTCTCCTCGAAGACACTGACGCGCCAACCGGCGCGAGCGAGCTTTTCGGCGGCCATAGCGCCCGCCGGCCCGCCGCCGATAACGATGAAGTGGTGTCGCCGACTGTTTGTCACTATCCCGGCCTCACCGGGCGACCACGATGGTAGGCTACCAAAGACTCGTGGGCTTGTCAAGCGAAAAATGCGCGAAAAAGCGGGTGCCGGCGCCATGCTGCCCGATCCGAAGGTGCCAAAAAGCCCGCACTTGCGCAGGCGGAACCGGCTCGCCCTCAAGATCAGACGCGCAGGGCGGTCATAGGGTGCGTCCGCATCGCGCGGCGGGCCGGGAGGTAGCTGGCAGCAACGGCGGCGAGCAGGAAGAGCGCTGCGACGCCGGCGAAGGTGGCAGGGTCGGTGGCGCTGATGTGGAAGAGCAGGCTCGTCATCAGCCGCGTCAGGGCGAAGGCTCCTGCGAGCCCGAAGCCGATTCCCACCAGTGCCAAGGCCAGGCCATGCCCAACGATCATTCGCAGGATGTCAGCTTGCTGCGCGCCCAAGGCGCGCCGGAGGGCAACTTCCTGGGTGCGCTGCGCCGCCGAGTAGGCAATTACTCCGTAGATGCCGACCAGAGCAAGCAGCAGCGCCACCGCCGCGAACGACCCCAGCAGCATTACCAACAAACGCCGCTGGCCTATATCCGACTCCACCAGATCGTCCATGGTTTGTACGGAGGCGACCGTCTGATCGGGGTCCAAGGCCTCAACCTGTGCGCGAACGGCTCGGGTGAGCGACAGCGGTGCGCCAGTGGCGCGGATGGCGAGCAGCGTCCAGGGCACAGGATTTTGAGAAAGGGTTGCGTACACGGAGTCCGGCCAGGCGGTATCATCAAGGCTCTGCCGCACGTTGGCGACGATTCCGACGATAGTTGCCGGCTTGGGGTTGACGCCTCCCACCAGAAGGCGCTGGCCGACAGGATCGAGACCCGCAGGATACTCCGGCCAAAAATGGTGAGCCAGGTTCTCATCAATGATGGCCACTCGTTCCGTATCATCCTTGTCACGTTCCGTAAAGTCGCGACCGCGTTTTAGGGGAATACCCATGGTGTGGAAGTACCCGGGCGTGACGGGCAGGATTTTCGCAATCGGGCGTTCGTTGAGTCTTAACGGCGGCTTGGACGCGTCCTGCACGGGCGTTCCCGGGTAGCCCGTCATGGGAAGCGACAGGGCAGCCGTGGCGGCTTGCACGCCCGGCAAGGCGCTGACCTTTTGAACCAATTCCAGAAAGAACGACGTCTTCTTTAGATCTGTGTCATAGCGCACAGGCGGCAAAGAAACCCTCATGGTGAGCAGATGCGCCGGGTTGAAGCCGAGATCGACACCGCGCAGACGAGCAACAGTCTCCATCAGCAATGCTGCGGCGATCAGGAGCACGATCGAGAGGGCGATTTGTCCGACGGACAGCAGGCTGCGAAGCTTGACTCCGGCCAAAATCCCCCGCGAGGATCCCAGCTTTCCGCTCTCGCCGCCGCCTCGCAATACGGCCATGAGATCGGGCCGCGAGGCGCTCAGCGAAGGCGCCAAGCCAAAGAGTACGCCGGTGGCAACGGAAAGCAGGGCAGCGAACCCGAGCACGGCCCAATCCAGGCCAATTTCACCGGAACGCGGCAGTTGAAAAACCGTGAGGTAGGGGATGGCGCGCAGGCTCCAAGCGGCCAACAGCGCTCCCAGCGCACCTCCTGTGACAGCTAAGACAAGACTCTCGACAAGCAGTTGGCCGATGAGGCGAGTGCGCGCTGCACCGAGCGCCGACCGCACCGCGAACTCCCGCGAGCGTACGGTGGCCCGCGCCAGCAACAGGCTGGCCAGGTTGCCGCAAGCGATCAGCAGGACAAATCCAACGGCCCCGAAGAGCAGCCAGAGCATGGAGCGTACGTTTCGCACCAGGTCATCCCTCATCGGGGTGACCGCTGCAGCCATTTTCGGCTTGGCGTCGAGCATGGCGGGATGCGCCTGTGCGTATTGACGCCGGATCACCGTCATCTCGGCGTTAGCCTGCTCGAAGCTCACGCCGGGCTTAAGACGGCCGAAGACGCTCAGGTAGGGGCTCAGGGCTCGTGACCGGGGAGAGAAAAACGGCGCTTCCTGCGGCGCGGTCAACCAGATGTCGACATTCGAGAAAAGAAAATGAAAGTGCGGAGGAAGAATCCCGATGATGGTGTATGGCGTGGCCGCCAGCGTTGCCGCCTTACCGACGATCTGCGGATCTCCCGCGAAGCGGCGCTGCCACAGCTCGAAACTGATCATCGCGACGGGCGCGCCGCCCGCCGAATCTTCCTGAGGGAGGAAGCCGCGGCCAAGCAGCGGTTCGACGCCGAGAATGTGGAGAAAGCTCGCAGAGATCCGGACAGCAGCTAGGACCTCGGGCTTTCCCCCGCCGGCCAGAGTGATGTCTTCTGTGCCGGCGAAAGCGGCAAGATCGGTGACCGAGTGCGCCGCGGCCCTCATCTCGGCGAATCGCGTCGGAGTGGCGCCCCCCGAAATGTGGACGAGGCGATCGGGATCCGGGTACGCGAGCGGCTTCCACAGAACCGCGTGGATCACCGTGAACATGGCGGTGTTGGCCCCGATCCCGAGCGCCACCATGATTACGGAGATCACAGCGAAGGTGGGATTCTTGCGCAAAGTGCGGAACGCGAACCGTGCATCCTGCCAGATCGTCTCTGGAAGCCCAAAACTCTTCATGGAATCGGCCCTGCCCCGACCCGATGAGTATATCCCCGAGGCGGATCCGGTACAACGACCCCTTCACTTGGTCCGCAGTTAGGTAGCGCGGACCCCAACACCGGGGGTCCGCGCTACCAGACGCCGCCCCTACACCTTGTCATGGCAGCGACGGCATCACGGGGTGGTAGTTGGGGTACGCGGGCTTGGCGTAGTCGGGAATGGGATGCTGCTTAAGCAACTCCATCACCGTCTCGACTGCCTTTTCGAGTTGGGGATCATGTCCTTCGCGCACCAACTTGGGGTCCATCGACACCTCGATGTCGGGCTTGATGCCATGGTTCTCCACTTCCCATTCGCCCTTCAAGCCGTAAATGGCCCAGCGTGGCGCCATGACGCGGCCGCCGTCGAGCAAAGGCGGATAGCCGCCGATGCCGATGAGACCGCCCCAGGTTCTCTCCCCAACGATGGGGCCGATGTCCAGCTTGCGGAAATACCAGGGCAAGGCGTCGCCGCCCGAGCCCGCGAATTGATTAACGATCATGACCTTGGGACCGTAGATCGCCCCTGCGGGCTCCCATTGATCCTTACCCTCGCGAGTCATCACCTTGTTCAGAAGCGGTCGGCGCAGGTAATCGACGATGAAGTCGGCGAGGAACCCGCCATGATTAAAGCGTTCGTCAATTATGGCTGCCTGCTTGCCGACCTGAGCGAAGAAATAGCGGTTGAAATTCGAGTACCCGCCGGGGCCGGTGTCCGGCACGTAGACGTAGGCCACCTTGCCGCCGGTCATCTGGTCAACCTTGCGGCGATTGCTTTCAACCCAGTATAGGTTGCGCAAGTTCTCTTCGTTGTCGACGGGCACGACGGTCACTTGGCGCGAGCCGGTATCATTCGGGTTCGGACCAACTTTTAGAACCACCTGCTGTCCGGCGGTCTCCAGGAAAAAGCTGAAGATGTTGTCCGTGGCGTTCAACTCGCGGCCATTTACGGCCAGCAGGTACTCCCCTTCCCTCACATCCACGCCCGGCTGGGTGAGAGGGGCCTGAAGCCGGGGGTTCCAGTTCTCGCCGTCGTAAACGTGTGTGAAGCGGTAACGGCCGTTCTCAATTTTGTAATCCGCACCCAGCAGGCCGACTTTGACCCTGGGAATCTCAGGCTCCGTCCCGCCGCCGACGAACATGTGGCCGACGGACATGTAGCTCAGCATCTCGCGGAAAAGGTAGTTAAGGTCGCCGCGGCTGGCGACGTTGTCGAGGTAAGGCGCGAAGGTCTTCTCGGCCTGAGCGAGGTCAAGGCCGTGATGGTGCGGATCATAAAAGAAATCCCGCTCGATCCGCCAAACCTCGTGATAGATTTGATTCCACTCGGCGTGCGGATCCACACGCACTTCCATGTCCGCTGTCTTCAAACCGCCCTTGCCTGGTTCGGGCGGCTTGTCGGCGGGGTTGATGAACCATGCCTGCCCTTGTTTGTAGAGCATCTTCTCGCCATCGAAGGAAGTGGTAAAAGCTGATATTCCTCCCACGAGCATGTCCGTCTTGCGAGTCTTGAGTGTGAACTTCGAGGCGGTCAGGCTGGGCGGCCCTTCAAAACTGATGGTCGGTGGGCCTTCCAACAGGAAAATCTCGCCTTCCTTTCCGGCGCTCAGGCCGTAGTAGTTCTTGGCGGGGATGGGCATGGCCAGGACGCGCTGGTTGATCCTGTCAAAGTCAATCTCGACTTTAACGGGCTCCTTCGGCTTATCCTTGTCCTTATCTTTGGCCTCCGCGGATTCCTTGGACTTATCCGCAGCGGCCTTGTCACCTGAGCTTTCCTTGGCGGCGTCAGCGTCGGTTTTCTTGTTTTCCTCGTCGCTCTCGGGGGCCAGCGGCGAGGCCACTCCCTTCTTCAGCACGACGACGTAAACGGACCGCGATATAGGTCGGTCGATGGCCGACATGTCTCCACCCGCCACCAGGCCGAGATCCGTGCTGGCGGTGAAGTAGAGGTACTTACCGCCCTTGTCGAAATCCGGGGATTGCGCGTCGCTCATGCCGTCGGTGATCTGAGTGGCTTTGGCGGTCTCGAGAGAATAAACGAATATCGCATGCATGCGATTATCGAGTTGCTTGGTGTAGGCCAGCCATTTGCTGTCCGGCGACCAGACGGTGCCGAAGCTCGAGCCGTCGAACAGATCGGTGTCCACGTGGACCGGGGTCTTTTTCTCGAGGTCGACGTACCAGAGATTCAGCCGCTTGTCGAAGTAGGTGATCTTCTTGCTGTCCAGCGACCAGGTGGGCGAGTAGAAGAACGTCGGAGGCTTGCCCAGATCGATCTTGGTGACCGGGCCGAGGCCGTTCTGGGGGCTGATGTGGAGGGCGTACTCGCCGGATTCATCGGAGAAGTAGGCGATGGATTTACCGTCGGGAGACCAACTGGGATCGCGGTCGGCAACGGCGGGAGAATTAGTAATGTTGCGAACGTCGCCTTTTTCCGCGGGAATGGTGAAGATTTCGCCATGCGCTTCGAAAACCGCACGCGCGCCGGTGGGGGAAATCTGGGCGTTCTCAATCTGCTTGTCAACCTTGTCAAAGCGCGGCCGGACCTGCGGCATATCGCCATTCACCGTGATATTCACGCGCTTGGATTTGCCGGAGTGCAGGTCGTACAGATAAATGGCGCCAAACTGCTCGTAGACGATGGCGCCCGGTCCAGCCGACGCCGACTTGATATCGATCCCGTCGTTCTTGATGAGTTGCTTCACCTGTTGCGATCTCGAGTCATACTCGAAAAGGGTCACGGGGCCGTTCCGGTCCGAGAGGAAGTAGACTTTGTCGCCAATCCAAAGCGGGTTGCGGTCGTTGGAGCCGTCACGGGGGACTTTGACGATACTGGAATCGGCGAGGTCGGCGATCCAGACGGGCGTGGTCTGCCCGCCCCGGTAGTGCTTCCAATTGGGCTCCCACTGGAAATACGGAACGTAGGCGATATGCGAACCGTCAGGCGAAAAGGCTCCCCCCTCGGCCTGCGAAAGCGGCAGCGCAGTCGGGAATACACCGTCGATGGGGACGGTGAAAAGCCGATTCGAATCAGCATAGGCGAGACGATGCGAAACGAAGAGCACAGATTTGCTGTCAGGCGTCCAGCCGACGGCGACATCCGGCCCGGGGTGATACGTCAATCGCTTCGGCTGACCCCCGCCGGCAGGGACCACGTACACATCGAGATTGCCCTCGTAATCTCCGGTGTAGGCCAGCATGGCGCCATCCGGCGAGAAGTGCGGGTCCATCAGCATGCCCGTGCCGGTGACCAGGCGCTGGGCAACGCCGCCTGCGCGGCTGACAATCCAGATGTCCCCACCATAGGCAAAAGCGATTTGAGTTTTGCTGAGCGTAGGTTTCTGGAGAAGCAGCGGGCCGGAATTCGCTGACCCCGCCGCACTGAAAACCAAAACTGCGAAGACACATGCCCATTGGATGCGACGCATAAGCTCTCCACACGATAGGTTGGTTAGGTTGATCACGAGTCCGTGGGACCAGTCATTGAACCGTCGGCTGACGGGCCAAGCCGCCTCTCTATCGAACTGGCCCCCGACACGCGGCGAAGCCAGTCGAGGCGCTCCCAGGATTTGAACATTTTGTACTCGCAATGGTGCAATTATCCCAGATTTGGGGATTCGAGTCCACCCGCGTAAAAGAGAAAGACTCATCACCACAGAGGACACAGAGAGCACAGAGAAGAACAGCAGTGCTTTTCGCTGTGCTCTCTGTGTCCTCTGTGGTGAATTCCTTTGCCGCAGTGCGGAGGTCGCACGGCCATCAGCATGCACCGGCTTGCCACTTCACTCGTTTGATTTCCCCGAGAACACGATATCCCAGTCCACAGCTTCCCGCTGTCCCGGGAAAGTGACCTGCAATGAATTCCCATTCAATTCATGGCGTGTTGCGATTTCGCCCCTGGCGCCGGACGCCGCGTGTACGTGGGAAACCGTGATTCCCTCCGGGACGTAGAACCAAAGTGTATACTCATCGCCCGGAACAGTGTCCGATGTGCCGCGCAGGCGGTTATTCGTGCCTTCCCACGCCAGGTCCTTGATGGAATACGTGCCGGAGATGTGGCGCGAGGTCCCCACGAGTCGGGGCCGGGCGAGGAGGGGATGGATGAGCAGCACTCGCGTATCGTGCGGCTCAATGCTGACGTCCGTTTTTCCTTTGAACACACCCAGGAGTTTCTGCGACCAGAAATCAAACACCACGTAGGAAGATTGCGAACTCAATCCCAGCTTATCCGCG
>Ga0181521_10006682_pt1 | contig 12388 bp, 10 predicted proteins | sample PEATcosm2014_Bin_32_FD_119764 | JGI IMG/M metagenome (GOLD analysis project Ga0181521, IMG submission 119764) | Peatland microbial communities from MTU Mesocosm Facility, Houghton, MI, USA - PEATcosm2014_Bin02_60_metaG | ecosystem: Environmental > Terrestrial > Soil > Wetlands > Peat | place... | reverse complement strand
CATTGATCACCGTAGCCAGCATGCCCATGTGGTCGGCGGTGACTCGATCCATGCCGGCACGCGCCAGGCCGGCGCCGCGGAAGATGTTGCCCCCGCCGAGCACCACAGCGACTTGCACGCCCATTTGGGTCAAGTCTCTAATCTCACCGGCGATGCGCTTGAGGATTTTCGGGTCAATGCCGTAGTCCTCGCTCCCCAGCAAGGCCTCGCCGGACAATTTGACCAAGATTCTGCGGTAGCGTGGATTCGGCGTTGTGTCGGTCATGATTTCGTACCCTACTATACAAAGACCCCGCCGGCGCGGGGTCTTGAGTCTGAGGGGTCCTAGTGTTTTTTGGGGCCGTCGTTTTTGGGAGCGTCTCGGCCCGTGGTTTCCGCAGGCTTGTCTTTGTCCGATGCCTTCACCTGAGCCATCACCTCGCCGACGAAGTCGCCCTGCTTCTTTTCGATCCCGGCGCCGACTTCATAGCGCACGAATTGCACGACCTTGGCGCCGGCCTTGTTGACCAGCTTCTCGACCGTGGTCTCCGGATCCTTGGCGAACGGCTGACCCAGCAGGGTGATTTCGGCCAAGAACTTGCGCAGCCGCCCTTCGACCATCTTCGCAATGATATCCGGCGGTTTCTTCTCGGCCTTGGTCTGATCGGTCAGGATCTCGCGCTCCTTGTCGAGCACCGCAGCCGGCACCGCCCCCGCATCCACATAGGAGGGATTGGCGGCAACGACGTGCATGGCGAGATCGCGCGCCAAGGCCTCATCCCCGCCCTGCAACGCGACCAGGCTGCCGATCCGCGAGCCGTGGATGTAAGCACCCAGAGCGCCCGGTGCCGTCACTCGCACGAAGCGGCGCACGGCGATGTTCTCGCCGATTTTCGCAATCAATGCACGGCGCTGATCCTCCAAACTGCCGGAGCCACCCTGCGCGAGGCGCAGCAGCGCCTCCACGTCCGCGGGCGAATGCGCCAGCGCCGCCTTCGCCAGATCGCGGGCAAAGGCCTGGAACTCGTCGCTGCGCGCCACGAAATCGGTCTCGCAGTTGACTTCGACCAGCACCGCACTATGGCCGGCGCGCTCCAGGGCGAGGGTACCTTCGGCCGCAACCCGGGCGGCCTTTTTGTCGGCCTTGGCGAGCCCGCTCTTGCGCATGAGCTCGGCGGCGGCGTCCAAATCGCCCCTGGTCTCAACCAGGGCCTTCTTGCACTCCATCATGCCGGCGCCGGTCCGCTCACGCAGTTGTTTGACTGTATCTGCCGTAATGTTCATGGTGTTTTAAAACGGCCGCTGGCGGCAGTTTTCCTCACAATTGGTCCTGAGATGAAACCCTGGAGGGCACGACGACCTCGGCCCTCCAGGATGTCGCGTTTTAAGCGCCACGCGCCGGGGTACGCCGTCCCACCGGGCGGCGTCGCGGGGCACTCGCGGGCCGGGTTTCGGCGGGCGGGGTATCCGGAGCGTCCACATCGTCGACTTCGACTTCGACCTCGTCGAGCTGCGCCGCGACCGCCGCCGCGCCCGGCAATATCGTCACCGGCACCTTGCGACGCGGAGGCGCCTTCTTGCCGCCGCGCCCGGCCGGCGGCGGACGACGCCCGCCCGCAGCACGCTTCTTCGGATTACCCTCTTCGTCCAGTTCGACGAATTCGTCTTCACCCACCGGCACCTCCGGTAGCGAGGCCTTACCTTCGAGCACGGACTCAGCGACGCCGCCGGCATACAGCAGTATGGCGCGCATGGCATCGTCATTTCCGGGTATGACGTAGTCGATTCCGTCGGGTGAGCAATTGGTATCCACCACCGCGACCACGGGAATTCCGAGCTTGCGTGCCTCGTGGATGGCGATTTCCTCATGGCCGACGTCGATGACGAACAATGCATCGGGCAGCGCGGTCATCTCGCGGATACCGCCGAGACTGCGCAGCAACTTATCCATTTCCCGGCGCAGCATCTGCGCCTCCTTCTTGCCGCGGCGATCGAGGGAGCCGTTTTGCGCCATTTCATCGAGCTCATTGAGCCGCTTGATGGACTGGCGGATGGTCTTGAAATTGGTCAACATGCCGCCCAGCCAACGCTGGTTGACGTAGGGCATGTTGCAGCGCGTGGCTTCTTTCTGGACCGCATCGCGCGCCGAGCGCTTGGTACCGACGAACAACACCTTGCCGCCCTCGGCCGCAACGCCCTTGATGAACGCCGCCGCCTTCGCATACAGCGGCTGAGTCTTCTCGAGGTTGATGATGTGAATCTTGTTTCGTTCGCCGAAAATGAAGGGCGCCATTTTCGGGTTCCAGAAGCGAGTTTGATGCCCAAAATGGACGCCCGCTTCCAGCATTTGTCGCATTGACACGCTGGTCATGAAAAACTCCTGGTCGGGTTGAGCCTCCGCGCATCCCAATCGGCAACCCGGGAACCCTTGAATTCGCAGGCTTGGCCTGCAAGTTGAGGATTGCGCCGGGCACCCGGCCGATTGTGACGACACGCGTGCGGGGTTGTTAAAAATAGCCGCGCTTTATACCATGAACCCTTGCTAGAAACAAAGCGTAAGGCTTTTATGAATGTAACCATCAAGACGCCCGCCGAACAGGACAAAATGCGCGCTGCCGGGCGCCTGGCGGCGAGCGTCCTCGATATGATCGAGCCGTTCATCAAGCCGGGGGTCACCACCGAGGAGCTGGACAAGCGCTGCCATGACTTCATCGTGGATGAACTGAAGTCGATCCCCGCCAACCTCAACTACCGTGGCTTCCCGAAGACCATTTGCACGTCCGTCAACCACGTCGTTTGCCACGGGATTCCGGGGGATAAGCGCCTGAAGAGCGGTGACATCATCAATATCGATGTCACCGTGATTCGCGACGGCTTCCATGGCGACACCAGCCGCATGTACTACGTCGGCACGGCTCCGGTGCTCGCGCGCCGCCTCACCGAGACCTGTCACGAGGCGATGTGGCAGGGCATCCAGGTGGTCAAGCCGGGCGCGCGCCTCGGCGATATTGGCAACGCCATTCAGACCTACGCCGAAAGCAACGGTTTTTCGGTGGTGCGCGAGTACTGTGGGCACGGCATCGGTCGCGTGTACCATGAGGATCCGCAGGTGCTGCACTACGGCAAGCCGGGGACCGGGCTGGAACTGCTGGCGGGCATGACCTTTACCATCGAGCCCATGATCAATGCCGGGCGGCGCGATGTGCGGCTGTTGCCCGATGGCTGGACGGTGGTGACCAAGGACCAGTCGCTCTCGGCGCAGTGGGAACATACGATCCTGGTCACCGACGAGGGCCACGAAGTGCTCACCCTCGGCGCGACTGTGGCGCTGTCTGCCGCCGCGGCGGCCTCTTGAACGCCGGGGCCAAGTTTCTCGAGCCAACCGCTGATTGGGCCTACTTGGCAGCCGTGCCCGAGGCGCTGCAAGGCGCTCAGTTCTCTCCCATCGTGTTTCGTCAGGTGCTGGATCACGGCAGCGAATTGTTGGGGGAGCGCTTCGTCGCCGACGAGGCCATCGAGGATCTGGTTCGCGACCGCGCGCGTCTGGTCGATATCGCGTTGCGCGCCGCGTGGGTGCGGCACACCGGCAAGTTCGCGGAGGATTTGGCCCTGGTGGCGGTGGGCGGTTATGGGCGTGGCGAACTGCATCCGAGCTCGGATATCGACATCATGGTGCTGTTGCCGAAGAGCGATTCGGCCGACTGGCAATCCGATATCGAGAAATTCCTGACGTTTCTGTGGGACATCGGCCTCGAGGTCGGCCACAGCGTGCGCTCCATCGATGACTGTCAGCGCGAAAGTCTCGCCGACATCAGCGTGGCGACCACCCTGTTCGAGGCGCGTCTGCTGGCCGGGCCGGAATCGCTGTTTGCCGGCATGCGTCGCGCGCTCGCGCCCGATCGGCTGTGGTCCTCGCAGGATTTCTTCGAAGCCAAGGTCAAGGAACAGACCGAACGGCACCACCGCTATTTCGACACGGCGTACAACCTCGAACCCAATGTCAAATCGAGCCCGGGCGGCCTGCGCGATATGCAGACCATCGGCTGGGTGGCGAAGCGGCACTTCGGGACGGACACGCTCGATGAGCTGGTGGCGCACGGCTTCTTGACGCGCGAGGAATTGCGCAAACTCAAAGCCGGTCAATCGTTCCTGTGGAAAGTGCGATTCGGCCTGCACACGCTCACGGGCCGGCGCGAAGATCGCCTGTTGTTCGATTATCAAATCAAACTCGCGAAACTGTTCGGCTACGAGGATGCCAGCTTCACCCTCGCGGTCGAACAGCTCATGCAGAAGTACTACCGCACCGTGATGGATGTCAGCTTGCTCAACGAGATGCTGCTGCAGCTATTTCGCGAGGCGATCCTCACGCAAAGCGGGCCGCCGGTGCCCATCAATCCGCGCTTCCAAATTCGCAACGACACCCTGGAAGTGGCGCACCCGGAGGTTTTCGCGCGCTATCCGTCGGCCCTCCTGGAGCTGTTCGTGCTGTTGCAACAGCATCCCGAACTGCGCGGCGTGCGCGCCGAAACGATCCGCTTGATCGGCACCCACGTGTGGCTCATCGACGAGGAATTCCGTCAGAACCCGCGCCATCACCGCCTCTTCATGGAAATCCTCTGCGCACCCGTCGGGGTCACGCACGAGCTGCGCCGGATGAATTTGTACGGGGTGCTCGGCCGCTATATTCCCTCTTTCGGGCGCGTCGTCGGGCGCATGCAGTACGACCTGTTCCACGCGTACACGGTGGACGCGCACACGCTGTTCGTGGTGAGCAATCTGCGGCGATTTGCGATGCCGAAGTTCAACGACGAATTCCCCGCGTTGAGCCAGATCATGCAATCGCTGCCGCGCCAGGAGCTGGCCTACCTGGCGGCGCTATTCCACGATATCGCCAAGGGGCGCGGCGGCGATCACTCCGAACTCGGAGCGGTCGATGCAGAGGCATTTTGCTTGGAACAGGGCCTCGGCCGTTACGAGGCCCGATTGGTGGCTTGGCTGGTCCGCAATCATTTGATTCTGTCCATCACATCGCAGAAAAAGGATATCAGCGATCCGGACATCATTCACGATTTCGCTCGCCGCGTCGGCGATCAAGCCCATCTGGACTACTTATACGTATTGACGGTCGCGGATGTCCGCGGCACCAACCCCAAGCTGTGGAATGCCTGGAAAGCGCGCCTGTTCGAGGAGTTCTACGAACGCACCAAGCGCGCCCTGCGCCGCGGTCTGGAGACCCCGGTCGATCAAGAGGAATTGATCCGCGAGACTCAAGAGAATGCACGGGCGAAAATGCCGGCGATACCGGAGGAGCAAATCGCCCAGGTATGGTCGCAATGGACCGAGGCGTACTTTCTGCGCTATACGCCCGAAGAGATCGCCTGGCAAACCAGCGTGCTGGCCGGCCGCCATCCCTACGATGACACCCCCTTGGTTGCGATTCGACAACTGGCGGAGCGCGGGGGCACCGCGGTGCTCACGTATGCACCACATCGCCTGCACAGCTTCGCGCGCACCACCGCCGTGCTGGATCAGATGGGGCTCAACGTCGTGGATGCGCGATTGATTACCAGCGCCAATGGATTCAGCTTGGAAACCTACGTGGTACTCGAAGACAACGGCGCGGTGATCGCCGACCCGGCGCGCATCCGCGAGATCGAGCGCGGGCTGTGGCGAAATCTGCAACAGCCCGAGGATTCGCCGCTCACCGTGACGCGCCGCGCGCCGCGCCAAGTGCGCATGTTCTCGACGCCGACCCAGGTCAATTTCAGCTTGGACAGCCGCAACGACCGTACGATCCTGGAGTTGATCGCCGCGGACCGTCCCGGTTTGCTGTCCGAAGTGGGCAAGGTCTTCAAGACAGAACGCATTGCCATCAAGGGCGCCAAAATCATGACCGTGGGCGAACGCGCCGAGGACGTCTTCTATATCACCGACATGGACGGTCGTGTGCTGCAAGAGGAAGCGTGTCAGCGGGTGCAGGACTCCTTGGTGCGGGCCCTGGATCGGCGCGATGTGCCGCGCGCGTGATGCCGAGCATGAACCCGCAACGAGCCGTCATCGAGGACGCCTACGAATCAAGGGCCGAGATCACGCCGCAGAGCGCGTCCGCTGAGGTCCGTGCCGCCGTCGAGACCACAATCGGCATGCTCGATGCGGGGACGTGGCGCGTGGCCGAGAAGCAAAACGGCGCGTGGCAGGTCAACGAGTGGCTGAAGAAAGCCGTGCTGCTGTCGTTTCGCATCACCCAAAATGCGCCGATGAGTTCGGGCGATGTGCGCTTTTATGACAAGGTGCCCTTGAAATTCGGCGGCTGGAACGACGCGCAATTCGCCGCCGCGGGGGTGCGTGTGGTGCCGCCGGCGACGGTGCGCCGCGGCGCCTTCGTCGCGCCCAATGTCGTGTTGATGCCGAGTTACGTCAACATCGGCGCCTACGTGGATTCCGGCACCATGGTCGATACCTGGGCCACGGTGGGATCCTGCGCACAGATCGGCAAGAACGTGCATTTGTCCGGCGGCGTCGGCATCGGCGGAGTGCTCGAACCGCTCCAGGCGAGCCCCACCATCATCGAGGACGATTGCTTCATCGGCGCCCGCTCGGAGATCGTCGAAGGCGTCATCGTCGAAACCGGCGCGGTAGTTTCGATGGGCGTCTTCATCGGGCAAAGCACGCGAATCTACGATCGCGAACGCGACGAGATCCTCTACGGTCGCGTGCCGGCGGGAGCCGTCGTGGTGCCGGGCACTCTACCCTCGGCCAACGGCAAGTACGGCCTCGCGTGCGCCGTGATCGTCAAACGGGTGGACGCGCAGACTCGAGCCAAGACGTCGCTGAACGAGCTGTTGCGCAATATCGTCGAGTGACACCCGCGCGCCGACTCGCCGCTCAGCCGAAACGGCCTGTAATGTAATCTTCCGTGAGCTTTTGCTGCGGGTTGGTAAAGACCAGGTCCGTCGGACCGACTTCGACCAAATCGCCCAGGTGAAAATACGCGGTGCGCTGCGACACCCGCGCCGCCTGCTGCATGTTGTGCGTCACGATCGCAATGGCGTAATTCGCGCGCAACTCATCGATCAGATCCTCGATCCTCGCACTGGCAATCGGATCGAGCGCCGAGGTGGGTTCGTCCATGAGAATGACTTCGGGATTGACGGCGATGGTGCGCGCGATGCACAGGCGCTGCTGCTGGCCGCCGGACAGGCCCGTACCGGGCTTCGATAAGCGATCTTTGACCTCGTCCCACAGTCCGGCGCGTTGCAAGCTGTGGGCGACGAGGTCATCCATGTCGCTGCGACTCTTGACCAGGCCGTGAATGCGCGGTCCGTAGGCGACATTCGCATAGATCGAGTGTGGAAAAGGCGTGGGTTTTTGGAACACGATGCCGACTCGGGCGCGCAGTTGCGCGACGTCCTGCTTTTGGTCGTAGATATCCTGCTTATCGAGCGTAATCGTCCCATCCACGCGCGCGCTGGCGATGGTGTCGTTCATGCGATTGAGGCAGCGCAGAAAACTCGACTTGCCGCACCCCGACGGACCGATCATGGCAAGCACCTGATTGCGTCCGATATCGAGGCTGACATCCTTCACGGCGTGCTTGTCGCCGTAGTACACGTTGACGTGGCGCGCGGTCATGACGGGGTCGTAGACCGAATCGCGAGCGGCCGCAGTCCGGCCGCCCTGCGGCGTTGCCGACTCGCCGATATCCAAGCGCAAGGAGTCTTCTGCGGTCTTCACGTTGCTCTTGTTGTTCAGCCGAAGCGGCCGGTGATGTAATCGTCGGTCTTGCGATTCTTCGGAGACGTGAAAATCTGATTGGAGGGTCCGATTTCCACAAGCTCCCCCAAATACATGAATCCCGTGACGTTCGACACGCGCGCCGCTTGCTGTAAATTGTGGGTAACCACCACGATACAATATTTTTCACGCAGCGACTGCAAGGTTTCCTCCACTTTCAACGTCGAGATCGGATCCAGGGCCGCCGTGGGTTCGTCGAGCAGGAGCACTTCCGGTTGCACGGCAAGCGTGCGCGCGACACACAGTCGCTGTTGCTGCCCGCCGGACAGACTTCTGCCGTCGGCATGCAATTTATCCTTGACCTCATCCCAAATCGCCGCGTCCCTGAGCGCCGATTCCACGCGCACTTTCAGTTCCGCGCCGCGCATTCCGCCGGCGAGCCGGAGTCCGAATGCGACATTATCGAAGACCGACATCGGAAACGGCGTGGCTTTTTGAAACACCATGCCGACCCGGTAGCGCAGCTCCGCCACATCGACCGCGGGCCCGAGAATATCCCGGCCACCGATCAACACTTCGCCTTCCGCCCGCTGTTTCGGGTAGAGCGCATACATGCGGTTCATGACGCGCAACAGCGTCGACTTACCGCAGCCCGACGGTCCGATGAATGCCGTGATGGAGCGATCCGCCAAAGTGAGGTTGATATCGTATAGCGCTTGCAATGCGCCATAGAAAAAATTGAGCTTGCGAATTTCGATCTTCGGCGGCGCCGTATCGACGGGCGCTTGCGGCGCAGGGACCGGAAAGCGCCCGCGAGTCTTCAAATGTCTGGGCAATTTTGACGAGGGTATCATCATTTTCCCGACCCGCCTTTCGCCTGCAGCAGGGCCAACAAGATCCGCGCGGAAATGCTCAGTATCAAGATGGTGACCGTGATGATCAAGGCCCCCGCCCAGGCGAGTTCCTGCCAGTCCTTGTACGGGCTCAAGGCGAATTGGAAGATCACCACCGGGAGATTCGCCATCGGCGCATTGAGATTGGTGCTCCAAAATTGATTGTTGAGCGCGGTGAACAGCAGCGGCGCGGTCTCGCCGCTGATGCGTGCAATCGCCAACAGCAGGCCCGTGACGATACCGCTGCGGGCCGCCGGGTACAAAATGCTCAAGATGGTTCGCCAGGGATAGGCGCCGAGAGCCGCAGAGGAATCCTTCATCCCGATCGGCACCAAATTGAGCATGTCCTCGGTGGTTCTCAGGGTCACCGGAATGGCGAGAACCGCGAGTGACAGGGCCCCGGCAATTGCCGAGAAATGCCCCATACGGACCACGACGATCTCATAGATGAATAGGCCGATGATTATCGATGGGGCACTCAACAGCACGTCGTTGATGAAACGAACCGAGATGCTCAAACGAGAGTTGCGACCGTATTCTGCGAGGTAGGTCCCCGCCAGCACGCCGATCGGCGAGCCGAGCAGAATACCGAGCAGCGTCATGACGGCGCTGCCATACAGCGCATTGAGCAAACCGCCTTGGCCGCCGGGAGGAGGTGTCATCTGGGTGAACAGTTGCCGCGACATGCCCGCGATACCGTGCGAGATCAACGTCCACAGGATCGCCGCCAAACAGGTGAGCCCGGCCAACGTCGCAATCAGAGACAGCGTCAGGAAGGCGCCATTTTTCAGCTTGCGGAAGAGGCGGCGTTTCATAGGGATATCAGGGCGCGGCGCTCGAGTCTGCGCAACATCGCTTGCGCTGCCGCGATCACCGTAAAGGTGATGGCAAACAGCAACAGCCCCAAGGCAATCAGCGAGGAGGTGTAAAGATCACCGACCGCTTCCGTGAACTCGTTGGCGATCGCCGAGGAAATCGTGGTGCCCGGAGCCAACAGGGATGAACTGATGCGATGCGCATTGCCGATCACGAAGGTCACGGCCATGGTCTCGCCGAGCGCGCGCCCCAGACCCAACATGACGCCGCCCACGATCCCCACTCGGGAGTGCGGCACGACCACGTGCCAAATGACTTCCCAGGTCGTGGCGCCCAACCCGTAGCCGGATTCTTTGAGCATCGGCGGAACCGTGTCGAAGACGTCGCGCATGGTGGCTGCAATGAAAGGCAACACCATGATGGCGAGCACGAACCCGGCCGTCAGAATGCCGATGCCGTAAGGCGGCCCCTTGAACAGCTGCTCGATGCCGGGAATGGAGGCCGCGTGGTCGATCAACCAGGGTTGAACGTGGCGCTGCAGCACCGGCGCGAGCACGAACAACCCCCAAATACCGTAAATGATGCTGGGCACGGCGGCGAGCAGCTCGACGGCGACGCCGATCGGTCGCTTCAACAGGGGGGGACACAGTTCGGTCAAGAACAACGCAATCCCGAAACCCGCCGGAACCGCAATCGCCATGGCGATCAACGAAGTAACCACCGTACCGTAGATCGCGGCCAACGCACCAAACTGATCCGTGACCGGATTCCATACTTCGCGGGTCACGAAGGAGAAGCCGAAAGTCTTGAGCGCCGGCCAGGAACCGTGCAGCAGCGATATCGCCACCCCGCCGAGAATCATCAGCACCAGAATCGCCGCGGTCAAGGTGGCCGACCGGAAGATTTTCTCGTAGATCAATTGCTTTGCGGCGTGCCTCGGATCGATGATCGCCACGGTGTCAGTTTCGCTCCCGCTAAACTCTCGAATCGGTCGGTCGCCTCAGCGCAGGTCACTCTGCGCCTGCGCTTGCGCGAGTGCCTGGAAATGAGTCGGCCGAACCCAACCCATTACGACGTCAATTGCCGGCCCAAACCGGATGGCCGCCGGAGCTAATTTCCGAGGTCCAGGTCTTTTTGACCTGCGCAATCAACGCCGCGGGCAACGGTACGTAATCAAGTTCCGACGCCATGGTAGCGCCATCCCGGTAGGCCCAGGCGAAGAACTTCAGTGCCTCGTTGACCGGCGCCGCATCCGCCGGCTGCTTGTAGAGCAGAATGAAGCTGGCGCCGGTAATCGGCCAACTCTTGGCACCCGCCTGGTCGGTCAAAATCAAATAATAGGAATCCGATTTGACCCAATCGGCGCTGGCAGCGGCCGCTTGGAACGACTCGGCGTTCGGTGCGACGATGGCGCCGTTTTTGTTGGTGAGCAGGGTGAACGCCATTTTGTTTTGCTTTGCATACGCATATTCGACATAGCCGATGGCGCCGTCCGTTTGAGTCGTCATGTTGGCCACGCCCTCGTTGCCCTTCGCACCGATGCCGATCGGCCATTGCACCGAAGAATTGGCGCCGATGGTCGATTGGAATCTAGGGCTCTCCTTCGACAAGTAGTCGGAAAACAGAAAATTGGTGCCCGAGCCGTCCGATCGGTACACCGGTGCGATCGCGGTGCTCGGCAGCGCCAATTTTGGGTTCAAGCGCTTGATTTGCGCATCGTCCCATTTGGTGATATCGCCCAAATAAATGGCGGCGACGGTTGCACCGTCCAGATGCAGCTGACCCGGTGCAACTCCCTTGATGTTGACCACCGGGACAACGCCGCCGATGATCATGGGAAATTGCAATAAGCCGGCGGCCTTCAGATCATCAGGCTTCAACGGCATGTCGGAGGCGCCGAAGGTCACCGTCTTGGCTTTGATCTGCTTGATGCCGCCGCCGGAACCGATCGATTGATAGTTGAGGCCGATTCCGGTGAGTTTTTTGTAGGCGTCCGCCCATTTGGCATAGATCGGGTACGGGAATGTGGCGCCGGCGCCGGAGATATCCGCCGCCGCGGCGATGAAGCTCAGGCACGCTGCCGCACCCGTGACCGCAACGAGTTTAAGGATTTTCATTGTCATCTTTGCTCCGGGACGAATGCCGATTCTAAACGCACAATTATCGCTAGCGCATGTGTCCCTTTGATGAACTCATCGCGTGGCGCCGGAAGGGAGGATCTCATGGCCCGTTCCGAGCCACGAGATCCCGCGCCCTATCAGAACGAGAAGCGCACGCCGACCGTCGGATTGATGTTGGAGGTCTGCAGATAACCGTTGGCGAGACCGTCCGATACTTTGGAGTACATGAGACCGGCGTAGGTGTCGAACCGCTTCGTGAGGTGCCAGATGGCGGACAACGAAAAGGCATCGAGATTACCGCTGCAGGCCGAGCTGACGTTGCTGGAGCAGCCGGCGTTCGCGCCGCTCGCGTAACTGTTCTGCCGATAGCCGTAATAAGCGCCGATCAAATTGAAATTCTCATTGACCGCATACTTCACGCCGGCCCAGTAAACTTCAAGAACCTTGTCACCCTTCGCGTAGGCCGTATTGTTGACGAACGCGAGGACATAGCCGCCGATGTCGTTGAAGCCGGCCGGCAGCGCAATCGAGGGGTCCGCGTAATTGATGTGCTCGTAGCCCGCATAAATCGTCGGGGCGCCGAAATTGTATAGCCCCATGATGCCGTAGGTCGTGTTGTCGGAAACCGTCGCGGCCACCGAGTTGCTCGCCGAGTACCCCAGGGTGGGTAACAAAGCGAAGTCGGCTGCATTGAGCGCGGATGCCGAAACGGCATCCCTCGTTTTGACGTAGTAGGCATCCACCGAGGCGCCCGCGAATTCGCCGCCGAGTTGTGCCTGAAAGGCGGTATAGGCTTCCCCGCTGCCGCCGCCGGCACCATAGGATTGGGCGCTGGCGTTGGCGAAT
>Ga0181521_10006676_pt1 | contig 12398 bp, 12 predicted proteins | sample PEATcosm2014_Bin_32_FD_119764 | JGI IMG/M metagenome (GOLD analysis project Ga0181521, IMG submission 119764) | Peatland microbial communities from MTU Mesocosm Facility, Houghton, MI, USA - PEATcosm2014_Bin02_60_metaG | ecosystem: Environmental > Terrestrial > Soil > Wetlands > Peat | place... | reverse complement strand
CCCATGTCGGCACCGGCCAGACCAACGCGCACAAACAGAAACGCGACCTTGCTGTGCGCGGTTCCGTAGCGCAGATCCGATGCCATGGCGATGATGGCGCCCGCGCCGGCGCAGATCCCGTCGACGGCGGCCACGATCGGCTGCGGGCAGGCGCGCATCGCCTTGACCAGATCCCCCGTCATGCGGCAAAACGCCAGCAGACCCGGCATGTCGTCCTTGCGCTGCATTTCGACCAGCGGACCGATGATTTCGTGAACATCGCCGCCGGAGCAGAAATTGCCGCCGGCGCCCGCGACCACGACTGCCTTCACGCGCGGCGTGTAGGCAAGATTGCGGAAAGTATCTCGCAGCTCGGCATAGGACTCGAAGGTCAGGGGGTTCTTGCGGTCCGGTCGATTCAGCGTGATGGTGGCGACGGAACCGTCGACCTGCCAAAGAAAGTGCTTGGGCGTAAACGTCATCAGATCGACTCCTGCGGGATGAAAACGGGTCTCGGTCGTGGTCGTGGTCATGGTCATGGTCTCGTCCTCTTTGGGATGTTTGGAACTTTAGTCCACAGGGCTAGCCCGCGAACGTCAGCCCGCCGCTGACACTTAGAACCTGGCCCGTGACGTACGCCGCACGTTCGCTCGCAAAGAACAGGACTGCATCAGCGATCTCCTCGGGCTTGGCGAAGCGGTGGAATGGGATGGCCTTCAGAAACGCGTCTCTCAGCTTCTCGGGGCGCGTCGCCAGCATCGGCGTGTCGGTCGGACCGGGACAGACGCAGTTGACATTGATGGCGTAGCGGGCAACTTCCCGGGCAAGGGATTTTGTGAACGCGATGATGCCGCCCTTGGCGGCGGCATAGACTGTCTCGCCGCTGCTGCCGACCCGCCCCGCATCGCTCGCGATATTGATGATCTTGCCGCGATTGGCGGCAATCATCGGCGGCAACAGTGCCTGCGTCAGGTGCATCGGGCCACCCAGGTTGATCGCGATGAGCCGATCCATCACCTCAGCAGAAGTGTCCATGTAAGGCTGAATACCGCCCCACCCGGCGCCGTTGACCAGAATATCGACCCGCCCGTGCCGTGCCAGCACCGCCGCGGCGCCGCGGCGCGTCGACGGAGGGTCGGCGAGGTCGATGGCGACCGCCTCGATCGTGAGGCCCGCCGTCGCCGCCTCGCGAACGAGTTCCGCGGCGCCCTGCTCGTTCACATCGGCACAGATCACGGATGCGCCGCTGCGCGCCAGCGTCAGCACCGTTGCCTTCCCAATGCCCGAAGCGCCGCCCGTGACGAGCGCCGTTTGTCCGTCAAGCCTCATAGCCCGTCTCCTTATGCTCAGTTGCAGTTTGCTCCAGTGTCCCGGCCAAAAACGCCTCGACGCGCCGGCGGGTCTCCGGATTCGTCAGCAGTTGGCGCGTGTGTTCGAGCTCGTCAAAATAGCCGCCCCGGCCTGGCTCCGCCGCCGCGGCCAAGCAGTGCTTCGCAGCGGCGAGTGCTGCCGACGGCAGCGCCGCGACCTGCTGGGCGATCCCTGCCGCCCGTGCCGGCAGTTCCCGCCTCGGCACCGCCCAGTGTGCAATGCCCAGGACCGCAGCAGTTGCACCCTCGAGTATCTCAGCACTGAGTATGAGCCTCGTGCTGAGCGCGCGACCGCAGAGGCGGCTGAGCCGCTGCGTACCACCGGCTCCCGGCAACAAGCCGAGACGCACCTCCGGCAGCCCGACTTTGGCCTCATTCGCGATCACCCGCAGATCGCAGGCCAGGGCCAGCTCGAGCCCACCGCCCATGGCGGCCCCGTTGATTTCCGCGAGCGTCACTTGCGGCAGGCCTTCGATCCGCGCATACAGACGCTGTATGCCGGCCGCATAGGCGAGCATGCGATCCGGACCGTCCGCCGCGTCGATGCGGTCGCGGATCTCGCCCAGATCGGCGCCGGCACAGAACACTTTCAGCTCGGAGCGGATGTGCAGCACATGCCAGTCCGCACGCTTAGCGAGCGCATCGAGGTGCGCGTGAAACTGATCGAGCCACTCGTTGCTGATGGCATTGACTGGTGGGCGGTTCAGGCTCAGCGTGGCGATACGTCCGGCGATAGCGGCGCTGATCATTGTGTCCCTCCTGAAGAGGCCTGAGCAGCTTGCGATTTAAGCAGGTCGCGTGCGATCACGACTTTCTGCACTTCCGTGGCACCCTCGTAGATGCGCAGTGCACGAATTTCACGGTAAAGCGCCTCGACCTTGACACCGACACGCACGCCGTCGCCGCCGAAGAGCTGTACCGCGCGATCGATCACGCGTTGCGCGGCCTCAGTGGCATACATCTTGGCGATCGCCGATTCACGGCTGATGCGGGCGGCGCCGCTGTCCTTGGTCCAGCCGGCGCGGTAGACCAGCAGCGCAGCAGCGTCCAGTTCCGCCGCGTTGTCGGCCAGTGCGGCCTGCGTCAGCTGTAGATCGCCCAGCGTCCCACCGAAGAGCTGACGTGTCGCCGCGCGGTGCAGGGCCTCGTGTTGAGCGCGCCGACCGAGCCCCAGCGCGGCCGCGGCAACGGTGGAACGGAAGATGTCAAGGGTTGCCATCGCAACCTTGAATCCGCCGCCGGGTGCGCCGAGACGATGGCTGATAGGGACCCGGCAACCCTCAAAGCGCAGGGTCGCGAGCGGATGCGGGGCGATCACATCGATGCGCGCGGCAATCGACAGGCCGGGGTTGTCGGCTTCGACGACGAACGCCGAGATCCCGCGCGCGCCGGGGGCCTCGCCGCTGCGCGCAAATACGACGTAGAAGTCGGCGATGCCCCCGTTGGAGATCCAGGTCTTCATGCCATCGATACGCACGTGGGCAGCGCCGTCGGGCACCGCCGTCGTGCTCATGGCGCCGACGTCCGAGCCGGCCTCCAGCTCGGAGAGCGCAAAGGCGGGGAGCTGCCGTCCCGCGCAAACCGAGGGTAGGTAGCGGGCTTTCAGCGCATCGGATCCAAGCAGCGAGATCGAGCCGCTGCCAAGACCCTGCATGCCGAAGGCGAAGTCGGCAAGACCGTCATGCCAGGCGAGGATCTCGCGGGCGAGACATAGCGTTCGCACATCCAGGGCATCGTGGAGGCCCCCGTAGGCCCGCGGTACTGTCGCCCTGAGCCATCCTGCCTCACCGAGCGCTCGGACCAGGCGCCGGCAGGATTCATCGGCATTGCCCGGGATGAGCTGCGGCTCGACCGCCTCGTGCGCCCATGAAGCAAGGTGCCCTGCAAAGGCGCGCTGCGGGTCGCTGAAGAACGGCCACGACAGGTGAGTAAGATCGAGCATTCAGTGCCCCTTCCGCGGGCGTGCTTTCGCGGCCGATTTCTGCGCCGCCTCCTCGCTCCATTCGCGCAGCTTGTAGCGCTGCAGCTTGCCGGTCGCAGTTCGCGGCAGGCTGGGCACGAACTCAATCCAGCGCGGATACTTCCACGGCCCGATGGAACGCTTGACGTGGACCTTGAGCTCCTCGTACAGCGCTCGCCCCGGTGCTTCGCTGGGCTCCCTGAGCACGACAAAGGCCTTCGGTTTCAGGAGTCCTTGCGTGTTTTCAAAGGGAATGACCGCGGCCTCGAGCACCCGCGCGTGGCTGGTGAGGGCCGCCTCGACCTCTAAAGGCGATACCCAGATGGCGCTCACCTTGAACATGTCGTCCTTGCGGCCGCAGTACAGGTAGACGCCATCCGCTCGGCGCTCGTACTTGTCACCCGTCCGGGTCCATTCACCTTGGAACGTACTGCGCGTCTTGTCGCGCTGATTCCAGTAGCCTTGCGCAGACGTGGGGGCGCGTACCATCAACTCGCCGACACCTGCACCCACCATTTCCCGGTCATTATCGTCGACGAGCTTCATTGCGTAGCCCTCGATCGGGACGCCGGACGTTCCGTACTCGACCTTGCCGGGTATGTTGGTTAGAAACAGGTGGCCCATTTCCGTGGTACCCACGCCGTTGACGATGTCGACCCCAAAACGCCCACGCCATGCCTCCCCGATGTGGGCCGGCAGGGGCTCGCCCGCAGAGAAGCAATACCGCACGCGCCGCCAGCCGCTATCCGGCAGGCAGGTCGGGTCGTCGAGAATAAATGCGTACAATGTCGGCACGGCATAGAAAATCGTCGGCTGATACCTGCGCATCAGACTGAACACGACCTGAGGCGTCGGATGCTCGGGACAGAGCACGGCAGTGGCACCTGCACCCATAGGCACGATCAGCGAGTTGCTGAGCCCGTAGGAGAAAAACAGCTTCGGCGCCGAGAAGCAGACATCATCCTCGCGCATTCCGAGCCGGCCCTGGCCGACGAACTGCGAGATATTCCGGGGGGTGGTATGGACGTGCATGACGCCCTTCGGGTTGCCCGTGGTGCCCGAGGAGTAGAGCCAGTAGGCCACCTCGTCGGCGAACGTGTTGGCGGGCGGGGCCGGTGCCTCCGCCGCGAGCAGATCATCGAAGTTCGGCAGGGTCGATGGGCCCGTGCCGACGACGACGATGCCCTTCAGGGTGGCGACGTCGCGTGCGCCTTCCTCGACCACCGGCAGCAACAGGGCTGAAACCAGCACCACCTTGGCTCGTGAATCCTCCAGCAGGAATCGATATTGATCGGCCGTTAGGCGGGTGTTGAGGAGCACGGGGACCACCCCGGCGCGGATTGAACCCCAGAACAGTATCGGAAACTCAACCGAGTCAAGTAGGACGAATGCAACTCGGTTCTCCGCCTCGACGCCGAAACGGGCGAGCATAGGGCCGACGCGGGCAGCGGCATCGAGAAGTGCGCGATAGCTCAGCGTGCGTTGCGGATCGCACACCGCGAGTTTGTCGCCGCGTCCCTCCTCAACGTTGCGGTCCAGGAAGTCGACCGCGGCATTGTAGGGTTGCTCGGCAGCCATGATTGCTAAGCCGCGCGCTGCTGTGCTGAAAAGTGATGCATGTCGAGCGTCTCGCCTATGCGTGCTGCCGGCGGCGACACGAAGCGCGCGGCCGCGATCTGTACCCAGCCCAGCTTCGATCTGCCCCGTTCCTAGACTTTGTCGGACCTTAAAGAAGTATTTCAGTACTATAATACCTCGGAGGCGAATCGTACACAAATCTGGTTGCACACACACCGCTAACCGCGCCGCGCTTCTCGGGTGGCCGGCCTCGGCCGGGCGCACCCGCGCAGCTTGAACATTTTATTAATAGGTATTAAGGTACCGAAATAGAAATATCGCGAATGCTTCGGCCCGACGGCCACAATCCGGGAGATAGGTGATGTCGCGCAGCCGCATCTGTCAGACTCTGCACGAGGAGCACGAGGCCACCGTGGCCTTCGCGGAATGTCTGGAAGCGATACTCGGCAAGTACCCGCACGGACACCCCGACCGCGCCGATCCGGCGATGGCCGGCATTTTACGCCAGCTGCCGTTCGCGCTCGGTGCGGGACTACAACGCCATTTAGATTTCGAGGAAGCGCGGCTTTTCACTCTCCTCGCCTCAGCCGGGGATTCGGCCATCGTTGCGCATCTGACCGATGAGCACGAGACCATGCGGCTGCTCTGTAAGCGGCTGCTAGCCCTTGGCGGCGGGGCGCTCGCGGAGGGCTTCGGCGATGCTAGCTGGCAGGAATTTCGCGCGGTCGCAGCCGAGTTGTGCGGTGAGCTGCTCATGCACGTCCAGAAAGAAGAGATGGCGCTGCTGCCGCTGCTCGAAGAGGCGCTCGATCCGCGGGCCGATGCTATCTTGTACGACGTATACGCAGGCAATGCCGGAGAGATGACCCTATGACTGGCGCGAAAGTGACCGCAGATACACGCATCCGACCGCTGCGCAACGACGATCTGGAGCGGATGATCACCATCGATCAGGCGCATACCGGGCGATCGCGCCGCGGATTTCTCGCCAAGCGGCTCAAGTTGGCCGTGGAGCGGCCGCAGGTGCTTATGCACGTCGGCCTCGAGCGTGACGGTGAACTGGTGGGTTTCGCGCTCGCCCGCCTGCTGCACGGCGAGTTTGGGCGGACAGAACCCACTGCCGCCCTGGATCTGCTCGGGGTCGCGCCGGGCAGCCAGGAGCTCGGATATGGCCACGCGCTCATCGACGGCTTGCTTGGCGCAGCACGTCAACTCGGCGTGCGGCACCTGCAGTCAGAGGCCGAGTGGACCAGCCACGCACTGCTCAGATTCTTCGATGCCACGGGATTCAAGCTGGCCACTCGAGTGGTGCTCGAGCGGCGCGTGGGCGAGCCATTTGAAGAGCGAGTTGAAGAATTGTGACGGGGAGTGGGACGATGGCAAATAAACATCGCATCGAGGTTCCAGAGCGCGTCGGTGATCCGCGCGAGATCGATTACAGCCAGTCTCCAGCGGCCAGTTTCGGACCGCTGGCACGCGACCGCGTTCCGATCCGGGCTATGCGTGAAAGCGATCTGCGGGCTGTGACGGCCATCGACCGTGAATCGGCCGGACGCGACCGCTCCCAATACCTTGAGGCGAAACTCGCCGAGGCCCTGCACGAATCGGACGTCCGGGTATCACTCGTCGCGGAACTCGATGGGCGTGCGGTGGGATTCATCATGGCTCGCGTCCATCTCGGGGACTTCGGACGCACGGAACCCACAGCCGAGCTCGACACCATCGGCGTGGCGCCCGCCTACCGCATTCAGGGGGTGGGACGAGCGCTCCTGTCGCAGCTGATGCTCAACCTGGCCTCGCTGCGCGTGGAGCGCATCCTGACGGAGGTCGACTGGGACAATCACGACCTGCTCGCGTTCTTTGCCCGCTGCGGATTCCGGCCGTCGAGCTGCCTGGCGTTCGATCGGCAGATCAGCTGACCTCAGCCGCATTCGGCTTGCGATCGCGGCGGCGATGGCGCACCGCATCCTCGAGGCGATTTGCCGATGCAATGCGCTCAGCCGTGCAACTGCTGGTACTTCGCGAGCAACTCGTCCTGGCTTTCGACGAAATCCGGATTCTCGACGATGCACTCCTCTGGGCACACCAGACGGCACTGAGGTTCGTCCTCGGCGCCTACGCATTCTGTGCATTTCAACGGGTCAATGACGTAGATCGGCCGGCCGGCCGTGATCGCCTTGTTTGGGCATACTGGCTCGCAGGCGTCGCACGCCGTGCACTGCGCGTTGATCATCAATGCCATAACTTTGTCTCCTCCTTAGATTACGCCGCTCGGCTAATCTCGCCGCGGGCCAGCAATTTCCCGTATCGGTATGCACCCCACAGGGCTGCGCCGAGCGCTCCGGCGTAGGGCGAGTCCGCGTGGCTGCGGACGACGGTCTTCATATTCTTCATGTTGCCGGTTTCTTCCCCGAGCGCTGCGACCAGTCCTGAGTCAAGTGCAAGCCCGCCGGTCACCATGACCACACCGCTCATCGCATCGATCGACTTGAGCAGTTTCGCAAGCCGCCCGGCCATGGATAGGTGGATGCCCTTCAGGATATTGGGCGCGGTGATCCCCCGCGACACCATGTTGATGACGTCGGTTTCGGCGAGTACCGCACAGATTGAGGATACCACCTCCGGATTGTCGGCCTGGCACGATAACGTGCCCACCTCGTCCTGCGCGATCCCGAGGTAGCGTGCGATGTTCTCCAAGAATTGGCCGGATCCGGACGCACATTGGCTCGTCATCTTGTACTTGAGCACCTTGCCACGCTCGTCCATGGCGATCGCACGCCCGTGCAGCGCGCCACAGTCGAGTACCGACCGCGCGGTAGGATCTAGGTAAATCGCGCCGCGCGCGTGAGTGGTCATCGAGTAAAAATGCCCGGTGTGAAACGGAGCACTCTCCCCCTCGCCGGTGGTCGCGACGTAATTGACCTCCTTCTCGGACACTTTCGCATCCTCGAGGACTTGATCGAAGCAGAGGCGGGCCAGTTCGATGGGATCACGCTGCCGGATGCGCAGCGTCGCGCGCGACAGCCACTCCGTCTTGTCCCCTTCCACCCGCATCAGGGCGGCTTTGACCGCTCCGGTTCCGACGTCGATGCCTGCTGCAATGGTCATGGTCCGGCCTCCGGTATGGCACCGCCCTCATAGGCGCGGCGCGCGAATTCCGCCGCGCCGAGCGCGCCGGTGTAGATCGAGTCAGGATTGATATTGATCGAGACGTCGCCGTAGTTTTCGTGGATCACCTTGCGCAGTTCGCGCACGGCCGCCTCGTTCTTGGCGACGCCGCCGGTAAACGTGAATTCGTCGGTGACCCCGCCGGAGCGTGAAATGATGGAAATGGCACGCAGGATGATCGCTCGGTGCAGGCCGGCAACGATGTCCTCGCGTTTCTCACCGAGCGACAGCCGGTCACGCAGCTCGGCCCCCGCGAACACCGTGCATGTCGAATTGATGCGGGCCGGGCGCTCCGATTTCATTGCCATCGGACCGAGCTCGTGTAGGCCGATGTTCATCTCATCGGCGATGTACCCTAGATATCGACCACAGCCGGCTGCGCAGCGGTCGTTCATCTGGAAGCTCGTGACGATGCCATGCTCATCGATCTGGATGCCCTTGGTGTCCTGGCCGCCGATGTCCAGTACGGTTCGGGTCCGCGGATACATCAGATGCGCACCGAGACCATGGCACAGGATTTCGGAGCGAATGTGCTCCTTGGAAAACGGCAGGGTGACCCGCCCATATCCGGTGCCCACCAAATAGGTCTCCTCGAGTTCCAGCGCCAGCGAATCCTCGATGATCGACTGCACCTCGCTGGCCGCCTGTCCGACGACAGCCTGGTCGACCGCCAGCACGCGTGCCAGTGCGCACCGGAAATGATCGCTCAGGTTGCCGGACGGCGGCCGATTTTCAACCTCGAGGATGGACTTGTCGTAGCAGTTGAGCACGACCTCGTACGGGAAGTTGATTTCACGAGCGGCCGCCTCGGCATGCGTGTAGAAACGGGAGCCGGCGATGTCGCGGAAGAAATCCGACTTGCGCTTGGCGCCCGGCGCATACAGCGAGGGTGCCTCGGCCCGCAGCCGCCGAAACGCCTCGCCGAGCGCTTCGCGCAGCGGCACTTCGAGTTCGGTGAAGCGCCCGCCCTTGAGTTGTCCCAGACACGTGCGCTCCAGGTCGCCGAGCTGCTCAGTGAACTGTTCGAGTCGGAATGAGCGCTCCAGTGCCGCCATGAACTCGCGCAGGTGCCCGCCCAGGCCGCCGGCGTGGGTGAGCGCCCGGCGGAACAGCGTGAAGCGCGCATCCACCCGCGCTTCCTCGCCGGCGACCCGCGCTGCCGTGCCGTAGTTCGACCGGGAGTTGGTAATGCCGCGGCCGATGACCTGGCTCGAGTCATCGAGCACCACCGACTTGGTGGTGGTGGAGCCGAGGTCGATGCCGACGAAAGTCTTCATGGCTGCCGGGCTCATGCGACGCTCCGTGCACCGGCGCGCCGCTGTTCGATCATCTGGAAGTAGCTCTCCAGCCGGTTCTTGATGTTCGCCGCCGAGAAATAGCGCGGGTCCACCAGATCCGACTCGATGAACGCTGCGGGCTTGCCCGAACGTTTCTCCACCTCGCGCATCATCAGCAGCTGGCCGGCCGAGAAGCTGTTGCAGCTCTTGATCGAGTTGATGAGCAGCCCGTCGGCGGAGTAGTCCTCAAGGTAGTTCACCAGCATATCGATGCGCATCGGCAGATTGCGGTTGGTGTACACACCGAGGCAGTACTCGGCCAGCGTCTCGAGCGGTCTGTCCGGGTCGTGCCGAAAGCCGAAGTCGTACACGCCGCCCACCTTGGTGTAGCTCGAGGCAACCACCACGGCGCCCTCGTCATAGAACATCTTCCAGAACTGGCGGAAGTTGGTGTAGTTCGGCGGCCCCTCCACTACCAGGCGGTATTTTTCCTTCGCCAGGTTGCCTTCGGGAGTCACCGGCCCCAAGCCCGCGGCCAGGCGCGCATCGATCTCCTCGCGCAGAAAGCGGTAGTACTCCACCGCATCGTCGGTACCGCGGAAGGCGCCAAATATCGGACCAATGTAGTAAATGCCGCCGAAGTAAGCATCGATGGGCGAAGGCCGGTTGCGGGCGGTCTGCAGCACGTGAACGAGGTCCTCCTCCGCCTGCGCCGATTTTTTCAGCCGTTCACGTAGCTGATCGATATCGAACTTCACACCCGAGACGCGTTCGAGCTTCGGGATCACTTCCTCCTTCAGCTGCTTGACCATGTACTCGAGCATGTTGGGTGTGATCTTGCCGTCGGCCATGTAGGGCGTGTGCAGCATGATGGTCTCGCAGTCGTATTGCTCACGCAGCAATTCGAACCACTTCATGAAGGTGAAGCACCCGGTATAGGACAGGAGCAGCACATCGGGGTTGGGGAACTTCTTGCCGTTGGGCGCGAGGTTCCCTTTGGCCATCATGCCGATATCGGATTTGACGTAGGTGCAGACGTCCTCGGAGTGTCCGATTTTTTCCGCCTCGAGCACGAACTGGCCGGAGACGCGACGCAGCCCGTTCTGAATGGCATTGACCTCGGGCAGGTTATTGAGCAGCCCGAAGCAGCTGATCAGCTCATTGAGGTTCCCGGGCACAAAGGTACTGCAGACCTTCGCGCCACTCTGCGGCGCATCGGTCAGCCGGTCGTAATGCGCGGCCATCATCGCTTTCTGCTTTTGCATGGAAGCATCTTTCTCGGCGTCCTTGGCTGGCGCCCTGGGCGCTGCAGTCGTTGCGTTCATTGTTCGCTCCACAGTTTGATTGAATCCGCAAAAGTCCCGGCTTGCTCACGGATGGGCTGCATCTGCCCGGAATTCTCGGCGTACTTGAAGGCGACGTAGGGAATCCCGGCCGCGACCAGGACGTGTTGCAGCATCGGCCGGTCCAGAAGCGCAGGGTCGCAAAAGCTCGGCGATGCGAAAATCACGCCTTCGGCATTCGTACGCCGCACGGCGCGCACCAGATGCTGCCCTTTCTCCTTCTGGCTAGGCTCATATTTGGCGGCTGTCGACTCGGAATGGTGCAGGAAAGCGAGGGCGAGGTTGCGCAACGGATCGCCCTCGGTAGGGACGTCTTCGGTCAACCAGCGGGTCACCAGCAGCAGGTCGTCGTCAACTACATAACAACCGGACAGCTCCAGCGATTTAATGAGGTTGAGAGGCGGCTGTTCGCAGAACACACCGGTCAGCACGATCCGGCAGTTGTCGCGCCGTGGCCGCTCCTTGAGTCGTGCGGCGGCGAGGTAGTCGCGCAGCATCGCCGAGTGCTGTTCGACCGGCAACACGAGGCCGGCACGCATCAGCAGGTATACCTCGGCGGCCGGAACTTGCCAAGGCTGCGCGACCCGGTAGCCGTAGAGTTCCCTCACCAGCTTACGGTTCTCGTTGTAGGCGGCGATCGATTGGTTGAGTTCCTCATCCGTGACCGGCGCGCCGCGCAGCACCCCGAGTTCGTGACGCAACTCGGCGAGTTCGTTGACGTAGAAGTTGCCGCCGATCTCGTCCCGGTAGTTCTGCGGCACATCGAAATAGCGGGTGTAGACATGCGGAAACATCAGCTTCCACATCCCCGACAGGTTCCGGATGACGTCACAGATTGACGGGAAGAGCATGGCGTCGACGAAGTCCAACCTGCCCGAGACGCCCAGCTCGATCGTGGAGCGCGGGATGCGGCAGATGTAGCTCTGATAGTAGGCATCGCCATGGATGACTTCGAGCTGATCGCCCCCGCCGACGATGCCGAGCGGCAGCATGCCAGCCGCGTGGATGAGCTCGCGCGGCACGTAGATCGGCATGTAGCCGACGACCCTGCGGCCCGGCACAGCGGCTTTCCACTCCCGCGCGGTGCCAAAATTCAGGTCATCGAACAGCGCGGTGGCACGATCAATGATGGCGGTCGTTTCAGACATGGCTAGCGGTGCTCCCAATGGGCCGGTCGCTTGGCGATGAAGGCCTGCAGGCCTTCCACAGCGTCCCGGGTGATCATGAGTTCCTCGAGATAAACACTCTCCACGGCCGCAAGCTTGGCGCTCATGCGGGCCGCAAAGTCGAACCTTGCGGCGCGAACCGCATGGCGCAGCGATGCAGCGCTCTTCGGCTGCAGATGCTCGGTGAAGTAGGCGAGCGCCGAATCCGTCGGCACGGCGCTCGTTGCCTGGGCCAGCCCGAGGCTGATCGCCTCGGCCGCGGCGATGGTGCGTCCGGACACCAGCAGATCCGAGGCGCGCACAATCCCGATGAGCTCCGGCAGCAGACAGGAGGCGGCCGGCGCGAACACGCCGAGCTTGATCTCCGGCTGGCCGAGTTCGGCATCGGGGGCGATAAAGAGAAGGTGTCCAGCCAGAGCGAGCTCCAGTCCCCCACCCAGGCACTTGCCTTGCACGGCAACGAGCACCGGCACCGGTGATTCGATGAGGCGTCTCAGAAGCCGGTGCAGCCCGGCGAGCATGGCGCCACAGCGATCGGGCAGGTGCTCCTCGACACT
>Ga0181521_10006675_pt1 | contig 12401 bp, 8 predicted proteins | sample PEATcosm2014_Bin_32_FD_119764 | JGI IMG/M metagenome (GOLD analysis project Ga0181521, IMG submission 119764) | Peatland microbial communities from MTU Mesocosm Facility, Houghton, MI, USA - PEATcosm2014_Bin02_60_metaG | ecosystem: Environmental > Terrestrial > Soil > Wetlands > Peat | place... | reverse complement strand
GGCTTCTACGACGCGCTGTTCGAGTCGATGGGTGTGCCCTACGAGCCGGTCCGCTGGCAGCCGGACAACAACGCCGGCCTCGGCACCGGCGAGGGCGAGCACCAGCGCCTTCTCAAGCAGGTCCGGGTGCAGGCGCTCATCAACATGTACCGGGTGCGCGGGCACTTGATCGCGCACCTCGACCCGCTCGATGCCGAGCCCCCGCACATCCACCCCGAGCTCGACCCGCTCACCTACGGCCTGACCATCTGGGACCTGCCACGCCACTTCGTCGCCGACGGCCTGGCCGGCCGCGAGACCGCCACGCTCGACGACATCCTCCACGTGCTGCGCGACGCCTACTGCCGGACACTGGGCATCGAGTACATGCACATTCAGGATCCCGAGCAGAAGCGGTGGATTCAGCAGCACGTCGAGGGTCAGCCCGTCACGCTCAACCTCGAGGAACAACGCCATATCCTCGACCGGCTCAACGCGGCCGAGGTCTTCGAGCGCTTCCTCCACACCCGCTACGTGGGCCAGAAGCGGTTCGGTCTCGAGGGGGCCGAGTCGACCATCGTGCTGCTCGATGCGCTTCTCGACGCCGCCGCGGGCTCCGGCGTGGCCGAGGTCGTCATGGGGATGGCCCACCGGGGCCGGCTGAACGTGCTGGCCAACATCGTCGGCAAGTCGTACAAGGAGATCTTCGAGGAGTTCGAGGGCAACCTCGACCCCGAGTCGGTCCAGGGCTCCGGCGACGTGAAGTACCACAAGGGCGCCCGCGGGGTGTTCCACGCCAGCGCCGGCGAGGAGCTCCCCATCACGCTGGCGTCGAACCCCTCGCACCTCGAGGCGGTCGACCCCGTCGTCGAGGGCATGACGCGGGCCAAGCAGGACCGCCTGTCGCCGCCGACCGACGGCACGCCGGCCGCGGCCGCCGACGGCACCTTCGGGTTCCCGTGCATGTCCGTGCTCGTCCACGGCGACGCGGCCTTCGCCGGTCAGGGCGTCGTGGCCGAGACCCTCAACCTCTCGGGCCTGTCGGGATACCGGACCGGCGGCACGGTGCACCTCGTCATCAACAACCAGCTCGGGTTCACCACCGCTCCCGCGTCCGCCCGCACGTCGGTGTACCCGACCGATGTGGCGAAAATGGTCCAGGCGCCGATCTTCCACGTCAACGGCGACGACCCCGAGGCCTGTGTGCGGGCGGCCCGCCTCGCCTTCTCGTTCCGCCAGACCTTCCACAAGGACGTTGTCATCGACCTCGTGTGCTACCGCAAGCATGGGCACAACGAGGGCGACGACCCCAGCTACACCCAGCCACTGATGTACCAGCGGATCGAGGCCAAGCGCTCGGTCCGCAAGCTCTACACCGAGACGCTCGTCCGCCGGGGTGACATCACGCTCGAGGAGGCGGAGTCCGCTCTCGACGACTTCAACGCCAAGCTGCAGTCCGTTCTCGACGAAGTGCGTCAGGAGCCATCGCTCGCACCGACCGAGTTGCCGGCGCCCGACACCGGGCCGGCGGACCGGCCGTCGGCGGAGACGGGTGTTGCGCCAGAGGTGCTGCGGGCCCTGTCCTCGGTCGTGCGTTCGGTCCCCGAAGGGTTCACGGTGCACCCGAAGCTCGAGCGCCAGTTCGCCCAGCGGGACGAGCTCGTGGCGGGCGGACACGTCGACTGGGCGCTCGCCGAGGCGTTGGCCATCGGATCCCTCATGTACCAGGGCGTCAACGTGCGCCTGACGGGTCAGGACACCCGCCGCGGGACGTTCAGCCACCGCCACGCCGTGCTGGTCGACTACTCCAACGGCGAGGAGTACGTCCCGTTGGCCCACATCCGCGACGGCCTGCGGCGCATCGGCGCCGGCCCGCTCGAGCCGGCGGGGGAGATGGGCAACTTCACCGTGCGCGATTCGCTGCTCTCGGAGTATGCGGCTGTCGGCTTCGAGTACGGCTACTCGGTGGAGGCGCCCGAGGCGTTGGTCGCCTGGGAGGCGCAGTTCGGCGACTTCGCCAACGGGGCCCAGATCATCATCGACAACTTCCTCGTGGCGGCCGAGAACAAGTGGGGCCAGTTCGCCGGGCTCGTGATGCTGCTGCCGCACGGGTACGAGGGCCAGGGCCCCGAGCACTCGTCGTCCCGCTTCGAACGCTTCCTCTCCCTCAGTGCCCGCGGCAACATGCGGGTCACCATCCCCTCCACCTCGGCGCAGTACTTCCATCTGCTCCGCTCCCAGGCGTTGTCGAGCCCGCAGCGGCCCCTGATCGTCGTCACGCCGAAATCGATGCTGCGCGCCCACGCCTCGCGCTCGACCTTCTCCGACCTCGAGTCGGGCTCCTTCCGCCACGTCATCGACGACGGCTCCATTGAGGATCCCTCGACGGTGCGTCGCATCGTGCTGTGCAGCGGGAAGATCGGCCACGAGGCCGAGCAGCGCAGAGCGGAGCTCGAGCCCGAGGAGGCGGCCGGGATCGCCCTGGTCTGGGTGGAGCAGATCTACCCGTGGCCCGTCGAATTGCTCACGCACATCTTCGAGCGGTACAGCGAGGCCACCGAGGTCGTCTGGCTCCAGGAGGAGCCCGAGAACATGGGAGCCTGGTCGTTCGTGCACGGCCGCATTCACGCCTGCCTTCCCGACCGCCTGCGGCTGCGCCACGTGAGCCGCCCCGGATCCGCCAGCCCGGCCATCGGGAGCGCCGCCCTGCACCAACTGGAGCAGGCCGATCTCTTGCGACGTGCCATTGGCTGAGCATCACGTCGTGGTGGACGGGTCCAATCTCGCCACCGAAGGACGAACCCTCCCAAGCCTGAAGCAGCTCGACGACGCGGTGCGCGCCTACGCGGCCGAGGACCCCGGCTCCAGCATCATCGTGGTGGTCGACGCCACCTTCGAGCACCGGGTCTCCGAAGCCGAGCGTGAGGAGGTCCGCCAGGCGATGCTCAACGGGGAGATCATCTCCCCTCCGGCGGGCGCCATCGGCCGGGGGGACGCGTTCGTGCTGCGCATTGCCGAGCGGACCGGCGCGGTCGTCCTGTCCAACGACTCGTTCCAGGAATTCCACGGCGAGCACCCGTGGCTGTTCGACGACGGACGCCTGATCGGTGGCAAGCCCGTGCCGGGAGTGGGGTGGATCTTCACGCCCCGGCTTCCGATCCGAGGGCCCAAGAGCAGGGCCGCCACGGCCGAGGCCAAGTCCAAGAAGGATCCGGAGTCCGCGCCGGCCAAGGCGGCCGAGCTGGCCCGGGCGGCCAAGAAGGCCGCCAAGAGGTCGTCCAAGGCCAGGAAGGCGACCCAGCAGGCGCCGCCGGTCGACACCTCGTGGCCGATCACGCCGGCTGCCCCTCCTCCGGCCCGGGCCAAGCTGGACCCGGTCTTCTCGAGCGCCGTGGAGGAGGCGGTCGAGGAGGCGCTGCACCCCCCAGAGCCCCACAAGTCGAGGGACGCGGCCAAGAAGCACGCCTCGGCCAGGAAGACCGCACCGCAGAAGGTCGCCAGGGCCAAGAAGGACGCCCCCGCCTCCAAGCACGGGGAGGGAAAGGGCGCCCAGGCGGCGAAGGCGGTGGCGCCGTCGGGCCGGCATGGGGACCGCCCCAAGAAGCAGACCACCCCGCCGCCAGCGGTCAACGAGCCGCTGGCGTTCATCAATTTCGTCGCCGCCTTCGCGGTGGGGAACACGGTGGACGGCGAGGTGGTCTCGTTCACGTCGCACGGCGCCATGGTCGACGTGTCGCTGCCGGGCGGCGGTGTGCTGCACTGCTATATCCCGCTGACCGCCATGGGGACGCCGCCGCCGACCAAGGCCCGCCAGGTCCTCAAGAAGGGGGAGGTGCGCCCGTTCGTGCTCGCCGGCCTCGACCCGCCCCGCCGCGTGGCTGAGTTGGCGCTGCCGGTGCCGGCGCATGAGAAGAAGGTGCCCGGAGAGAAGGCACCCGCCCGCAAGAAGTCCGCTTCGGGGGCGAAGAAGGCGCCGGCGAAGAAGGTGGCTCCCACGCCGGCCAAGAAAGCCGCGGCCAAGAAGGCGGCGGGGCCGGCCAAGAAGTCACCGGCCAAGAAGGCGGCGGCACCGGCGAAGAAGGCCACGGCCAAGAGGGCGGCCAAGGCGAGCAAGGCACCGGCCAAGAAGGCCACCAGGGCGGGCAAGGCGCCGGCCAAGAAGGCCGCCAAGGCGCCGCCCCGATGACAGTCGGCTGCCTACGTTGACGGCCCTCCCGCGACCAGCCGATGTCCTGCCGCACCGGCCGCCGTTTCTCTTCGTCAGCGCGGTGACCGCCGTGGAGCCGGGCGTCTCGGCCCGCGGACGGTGGGAGCTGACCGGCGACGAGCCGTTCTTCGCCGGACACTTTCCCGGACGCCCGACTCTTCCGGGCGTCCTCATGGTCGAATCGCTGGCGCAGCTCGGCGGTATCGCCGTTCTGCTCGACCCCCGCTACAAGGGCAAGCTGCCCCTCTTCGGCGGCATCGAGCGGGCGCGATTCCGCCGACAGGTGGTCCCCGGCGAAGTCCTCGAGCTCGAGGTGACCATGGACCGCCTGTCGGCGCGGGGCGGGAAGGGTCACGGCACGGCCTCCGTGCGTGGCAGGATCGCTTGTGAGGCCGACCTTCTCTTTGTGATCGTCGACGGGGGAGTGGCCTGATGCGACTTGCCACCTGGAATGTGAACTCGCTCACGGCACGGATGCCGCGGGTGATGCAGTGGGTCGAGATGCACCAGCCCGATGTGCTGTGCATGCAGGAGACCAAGCTGGCCGACGACAAATTCCCCGAGCAACAGTTCGCCGAGCTGGGCTACGAGTCCGCCCACGACGGTGACGGTCGCTGGAACGGCGTTGCGATCATCAGCAAGGTCGGTCTGGAGGGCGTCACCCGGGGCTTCGGCACGTCCGACGACGACCACGGGCGTCGCATCGTCTCGGCCGCGTGTGCCGGCACGCGCGTCTTCTCCGTCTACGTCCCGAACGGCCGCGCCCTCGACAACGAGTTCTACGCGGTGAAACTCGCATGGTTGGCCCGCTTGCGGACCACCCTCGACGAGATGTGCCCCCCGGGTTCGTCGGTCGCCGTGTGCGGCGACTTCAACGTCGCCCCCGACGACGACGACGTGTGGGACCCGGCGGCGTTCGTCGGCGCCACGCACGTGAGCGAGCCCGAGCGTGCCGCCCTGCGTCAGGTCGAGGGCTGGGGGCTCGACGACGTGTTCCGCCGCTTCAACGAGCCAGGCACGTTCACGTGGTGGGACTACCGGTCGGGGGACTTCCACCAAGGGCGCGGCATGCGCATCGACCTCGTGCTGGTGAGCGACGACCTCGTGGAGCGAGCGACGGGGGCGTTCCGTGATCGCGACGCGCGCAAGGGACAGAAGCCCTCCGACCACGCTCCCGTCGTCGTGGATTTCGCCGACTCCTGACGCGGCATCGTCGCTTTGCAGCGGCCGGGAGCCGACCGCCGTTCAACAGGACTGCAGTGCCACCTGGTCCGTGTGTCGCTGTCCGCCGATCCTCTTCGGCCTTGCGATTCGGGGGCGCTTGGCCGTCGCCAAGAACGGCAGAGCCGTTCGGCCAAGCGCCCTCCTGGGCCTCTGTGGGAATGTCGGCACCTGGCCTTCGCCAAGAGCGGCAGGGCCGCTGGGTCAGGTGCCGACATCACCCGCAGTGGTCCGTGAGCTATGTGCTCCGCCTACCGCATGTCCAGGAGGAGATCGCGCAGCGGGACGCCGTCGCAGATCGCCACGATCTTGTCGAAGTCCTCTTTCGTCAGGGACCGTTGCACCTCGGGCCAGCTGTGGGCGCCTTGACGCATGTAGCCCATGAAGATCTCCCAGATGGCCAGCCGCTTGCGCATCCGCTCGACTTCGAATTCGAGCGACGCGTAGTCGATGGGTTCTGGACCGCCCTCGTTGCCGGCGACGGCCGGCGTGTCGAAGAGGTCGCGACGGAGGCGATCGAGCGCCGCCTCAATTGAGCGAGCGTCGTGGAGTGGCTTGCCCATCTCGATCTGCATCGGTGCCCTCCCGATCCGTCCTCGTCGCTGCACCCCGCGGAGCGCATCGCCCTTCCGAATTGGATGGTGACAGGATGTCGGGGAGGCGCTATAGAGCCGTTGGAACCTATTGGGGGCGCAAGTCCCACTTGTTGTCGCCCGATTGCGCAGTCCGTTGTGCGTCCGTTGTGCTTCGTGCCTGGCGTCCGCGCAGGCTGACCTACAGGGGCACCTCGATGAGCGCCGGCCCGGGTCCGCCCAAGCCCGCATCGAGCGCGGCCACCAGGTCCTCGGCGTTCTCCACCCTTCGGGCCGGCACCCCCATGCCCCGGGCCAGGTCGCAGAAGTCGAGCTCTGGGTCCGTGAGGTCGAGGAGTCGCCTCGCCATCGGCCCGCCGGCATCGGCGCCCACCCGGTGCAACTCCAGGTTCAAGATGGCGTAGCTCCGGTTGGACAGCACGATCGTCGTCACGTTCAACCCTTCGCGGGCCTGTGTCCACAATGCCTGCAGCGTGTACATGGCGCTCCCGTCAGCCTCCACGCAGAGCACCGGCCGCTCCGGTGCCGCGACGGCCGCGCCGGTGGCCAGGGGCAGTCCGATCCCGATGGCGCCACCGGTGAGGGTCAGCCAGTCGTGCCGGGGCGCGCCCGCCGTCGCGCCCGCGATGAACAGGCCCGACGTGTTGCCCTCGTCGACGACGATCGTGCCCTCGGGCAGAGTGGCCCCGACGGCGGCGGCCAGGGACTCCGCCGAGAGGCCGCCGGTCGGGCGTCCTGGTCGTCCCGGGGGGGCCGGGACGGCCCCGTCCGCCGCTGCGCCCACGGCCTCGGCCAGAGCCTCCAGAGCGCTCGCCGCGTCCTCGCCGGGACGGGCCAGCGTGTGGACGGTGCAGCCCGCCGGCACAAGGTCGCTCGCCTTGCCGGGGTACGCGAAGAAGGAGACCGGGGACTTGGCGTCCACCAGGACGAGGTGGCGCATGCCGTCGAGCTGGGCCTGGGCCATCTCGGCCAGGTACGCCAACCGCTCCACGGCTGGGATGCCCGCCCCCCGTTCCAGGTTGGCCGGGAACGTCTCACCCAGCAGTGCGGCACCCGTCGTGGCGGCGACGCGGCTGGCGGCGTGCAGCCCGTCGGCGCGGAGCGAGGAACCGCCCATGAGCAATGCCGCTCGTTCGCCTGAGCGCAGGGCCTTGGCCACCTCCTCGACGGTGTCGGCCGGCACCGTCGAGGGCCGCCCCCGCGATCGCGGTGGGCACGGGCCGGTGGCGGACTCGGACCACGACGCGTCCGCCGGCAGCACGAGGGTGGCCACGCAGCCGGGCGGCCCCAGCGCGGCCGCGACGGCGTCCGCCGCGTCAGCGGCCACGTCGTCGGCTCGGGCGGTCGAGCGGTACCAGCCCGAGACCGCGCCGGCAATCGACGCGATGTCGGACTGGAGCGGTGCGTCGTGGCGGCCGTGGTACGTGGCGTGGTCGCCGACGACATTGACGATGGGCGTGCGGGCGCGCCGCGCGTTGTGCAGGTTGGCCAGCCCGTTGCCGAGCCCGGGTCCGAGGTGGAGGAGCGTGGCGGCCGGCCGCCCCGCCACGCGCCCGTAGCCGTCGGCGGCGCCGGTGACCACGCCCTCGAAGAGGCAGAGGACGCCCCGCATCGCCGGCACGTCGTCCAACGCAGCCACGAAATGCATCTCGGAGGTCCCCGGGTTGGCGAAGCACACGTCGACGCCGGCGTCCACCAGTGTCGAGAGGAGGGCGCGAGCGCCGTTCACGTCATCCATCCCGTCCGTCTGGTACCGAGCAGCCGGTCCGGCCCCAGGATCCCGCCGGGGTCGAACACCTGCTTTATGGACCGCATGAGCTCCAGCGACACCGGGTCCTGCATCTCCAAGAAATACGAGAGCTTGGCGGTCCCGATGCCGTGTTCGCCCGAGATGGCGCCTCCGGCGGCCAGCGCCAGCTCGAAGCTGGCCCGCATGAGGGCGTGCCTGCGCTCGTCGTCGGGCTGGAAGACCGTCACGTGGACGTTCCCGTCCCCGATGTGGCCGCAGCCCGTCACGAGGGCCCCGTGCTCCTCGGCCAGCGCGGCGACCTGGGCGAGGTAGTCGGGGATGGCCGCCCGCGGGATCACGGCGTCGATGAGGTCGTCGCAGCCGGCCGCCTTGCCGACGAAGAACGCCCGCTCCCGGGCGGCGATGAGCTGTGCGCCCGACGTGGCCGGGAGGACGTAGACGTCACGTGCCCCGAGCTCCTCCAAGAGGGTGCCGAGCCGCTCCACGTCCTCTTCGACCCGGTCGGCTGCCATACCCTCCAGGACCACGACGAGGTAGGCCAGGGTGCCCGCCTTGACCTCCTCGGGGACACCCAGGTCGAGCCCGGCGGCCTGGGTGATGCCGGCCATCACCACGACGTCGACGTATTCCAGGATGGACGGGTCGATACCGCTGCTCACGATGTGGGGCACGGCGCGTGCGACCTCAGCCAGGGTGCCGAACGGCGCCAGCACGGTGGAGGACTCGGTGAACCGGGGCTGGACCTTCACCGTCACCTCGGTCGTGATGGCCAGCGTGCCCTCCGACCCGATCAGCAGCTGGGTCAGGTCGTAGCCGGTCGAGCACTTCACGAACTTGCCGCCGGTCCGCAGCACCCTGCCGTCGGCCAGCACGACCTCGAGGCCGAGGACGTGGTGGCGGGTCACCCCGTAACGGACGGCGCGCATGCCGCCTGCGTTGGTGGCCACGTTCCCGCCCAGCGACCCGCTCTGCTCGCCCGGGGAGACCGGGTAGATGAGCCCGAGCGGCGCCAGCTCGGCGTTGAGCTGCTCGAGGGTGACGCCGGGCTCCACCACGGCCACCTGGTTCTCGGTGTCGATCTCGCGGATCTGCTTCATGCGGTCGAAGGCCAGCAGGATCCCGTCGGCCACCGGGACGGCCGCGCCGGACAGGCCGGTGCCACTGCCACGGGCCACCACCGGTACCCCGTGCTCGCTCGCCACCTTCAGGATCTCGGACACCTCGTCCGTCGAGCCGGGCAGGACCACTGCGAGGGGGACGACGGGCACGGTGGTGAGCGCCTCGTCGTGGGTGTAGTCGTCGTGCACCGCGGCGCCCGGGACGACGTTGCTCTCACCCACGGTCTTACGTAGCTGTTCCAGGAGTTCCGGCATACGACGGTCCACCCCCACCTCGGATCGATCGGGTGGACCGACCCTACCGGTCCTTACCCCGCGTCGGCACCCTCCGCCAGCCGGCGCCGCAGTTCCGCCACATGGGCCGAGACCTCCTGCGCCGCGGTCGGCGCCGCCTCCCTCTCCAGCACTGCGATCGCCCGTTCAATGGGCGCCAGCCACGGGCTCGGCCCCCGCGCCGCGCCGTGGCCGGGGTCGCCCCGCTCGGACCAGCTGCACCACAGCTCCTCCTCGGAGCGCGTGAGCGCCACGTACAGCAGCCGGCGTTCCTCGTCCACGGCAGCGGGGGTCTGGGCAGACGCGATGGGCATGAGGCCGGCATGCAGCCCGACGACGATGACCGTCGGCCACTGCAGCCCCTTGGCCCGGTGGAAGGTCGTGAGCACCACGCGGTCGCGGTCCAACGGCTCCTCGCGCCCCGCCTCCTCGTCCTGGTCGTGTCCGCGCCGGCCGCTCTCGGCGCGCAGATCGGATGCCGGGCCGAGGTCGGCGCCGGCGATCAGGCTCGGCACCCGGGCCGCGTCCATGGCCACCTGCACCTTCGCCAGCTGGGCGTTCGTGCGCGTCAGCACGGCGATGCTCGACCACGGCCGCCCCGGAGTGCGGGACATCTTGGCCTGCGAAGCGGCCCAGGCGGCCTCGTCGTCCTCGGAAGCGTGCGTCACCACCTTGGGCACCGGCCCGTCGATGCGCGTCGTGCGCGGCGCGACCACCGCGGCACCGGCGCCACCCTCGCGGAGGACGGCCGTCGCCACCGCCACCACCTGCGGCGTGCAGCGGTGGTTCTCGTCGAGGCGGATGACCGTGGTGCCGCGCAGGATGTCCGGCAACCGGTCGAGCAGCGTGGGATCGGCCCCGTTGAAGCCGTAGACCGACTGGTTGGGGTCGCCCACCACGAAGAGATCGGGCTCGTCGGCCAGCATGGTGGTGAGCAGGCGGAACTGGGCGGGGTTCACGTCCTGCATCTCGTCGACGAAGAGGTGGCGGGTGCGCCAGCGTATGGAGTCGGCGAATTCGCGGTCCCCCGCCAGCGCGTCGGCGCACGCGACGATCAGGTCGTCGAAGTCGAGCAGCCGCCGGCGCGTGCGCTCGCTCTCGTAGCGGATGTACGCGTCCGCCACCTGTTCGGGACTGATGCCGGGCCGACGTCGGTGACGCCGCGCCTCGGCCTCGTAGCGGTCCGGGGTGACGAGCCGCGCCTTGGCCCAACCGATCTCCCCGTCGAGAGCCCGCGTGCGGCGCGGGTCGCCGGTCGTGACGTCGGCCAGCAGCCGCCGCCGGTCCGGCAGGAGCTGGGGGAGCGGGCGCCCGCGCAGCTCCCGGTGTTCTCGCAGCAGGCCGAGCGCGGTGCGGTGGAACGTGCCCGCCTTCACCCCCGAGACCCCGAGCGACCACAGGCGGGTGCGCAGCTCGTCGGCGGCCTTGCGGCTGAACGTGGTGACCAGCGTGCGGTCGGCCTCTATGGAGCCGTCACGCACGCGGCGGGCCACCCGCAGCGTGAGGACCCTTGTCTTGCCGGCCCCGGCGCCGGCCACGACGCACAGGAGCGGATCATCGGACTCGATCGCCTCACGCTGGGCCATCGTGAGTCGGTTCGCACCGGGGAGCTCCTCCCAGGTGTCGCTCTCGAAGCCCTCGAACGTCATGACCACACTCCGCAGGGTACTGAACGGGTGCTCGCGGCACCCGGGGGACCCGCGCCTATCGTGGCCCATCGGGAGCGGTGGGGCCCCATGGAGGAGGAGCAGGCGATGGCCGAGCTGGAACGGGAGTGCGAGGTGGTGGTCGTCGGTGCCGGCTATTCGGGCCTGGCCGCCGCCCGCCACCTGGCCCGCTCGGCGGTGGACGTCCTGGTGCTCGATGCCCGCCACCGCGTCGGCGGCCGCTCCTTCACCGACGTCACCCCTGCCGGGTTCACCATCGACCGGGGAGGCCAGTGGATCGGCCCCACCCAGGACCATCTCGCCGCGCTGGCCACCGAGCTGGGGGTACGGACGTTCCCGACCCATACGACGGGGCAGGGGGTCGAGTTGCGCGACGGGGCGCGCGACCTCTACGTCGGCCTCATCCCGACGTCGGACCCCCACGGCGCCGCCGACGGCATCGCCGCCATGCTCGACCTCGACCTCGCCGCCTTCGAGGTCCCGCTCGAGGCACCCTGGGACGCCCCCGACGCCGCCGCGCTCGACTCCCAGACGCTGGCCTCGTGGTTCGACACCCACCTCACCTCGGCGTCCGCCCGGGACATCCTGGAGGTCGCCGTCAAGGCCGTCTTCGGTACCGGGTCGGGCGAGCTCTCGCTCCTCTTCGCGCTCTTCTACCTCCACGCCGGCGGCGGGCTGACCAACCTGGCCCGCACCACCGGCGGCGCGCAGGAGCGCCGCTTCACCGGTGGCTCCCAGCAGCTGGCGCAGGGCATGGCCGACGAGCTCGGGGACCGGGTGATCCTCGGCGCCCCCGCCGAGACGGTGGCCCACGGTCCCGACGACGTCGTGGTCGGGGCCCGTCTCGTCGCCCCCGGAGCCGACCCGGCGGACGAGCACAGGCCGCTGGGGGTGCGCGCCCGGCGCGCCATCTTGGCCATGTCGCCGGTGCTGTGCGCGCGCCTCGCCTACACGCCGGCGCTCCCCGGGCGCCGGGACCAGCTGTGCCAGCGCATGCCCATGGGCGCCGTGACCAAGGTCCACGTGATGTACGAGCGCCCCTTCTGGCGAGAGGACGGCCTCAACGGTCAGATCGTCGCTCCCGGCGGCGCCATGTCGGCCACGTTCGACAACTCGCCCGCGGACGCCGGCCACGGCGAGATCGTCGGCTTCATCGCCGGTGACGAATGCCGGCGCCTCGAGCGCGCCGGACCAGAGGCGCGCCGCGAGATCGTGCTGGCCGACCTCGAGCTCGCCTTCGGTCCCCAGGCGCGCACGCCGATCGAGGTCGTCGAGCAGCACTGGCCCGGCGAGCCGTTCACCCGGGGCGGGCCCGTGGCGGTCGGCTCCCCGGGGGCGCTCACGGCGCTCGGCCCGGCCCTGCGCGAGCCCGTGGGACCCCTGCACTGGGCCGGGACGGAGACCGCGACGCGGTGGTGCGGCTACCTCGACGGCGCGCTCTCCGCAGGCATCCGGGCCGCCGACGAGGTGCTGCGCGCCCTCGAGGGAGAGCCCGTTGGCCTCGACTGAGGAGTTGGTCGAGGCGTACGCCGAGTGGCGCACCCGCAGCAACGCGAACCCCCGCCTGACCAAGATGCTGAAGGGCTGGGACCG
>Ga0181521_10006664_pt1 | contig 12419 bp, 10 predicted proteins | sample PEATcosm2014_Bin_32_FD_119764 | JGI IMG/M metagenome (GOLD analysis project Ga0181521, IMG submission 119764) | Peatland microbial communities from MTU Mesocosm Facility, Houghton, MI, USA - PEATcosm2014_Bin02_60_metaG | ecosystem: Environmental > Terrestrial > Soil > Wetlands > Peat | place... | reverse complement strand
CCGACGCACGTATCGATCGGCCAGGAAGGCGCTTCCGTGGGAGCGTGCAGCGCCTTGAACCTGAAGGATTACATCACCAGCACGCACCGTGGCCACGGCGACAGCCTGGCGCGGGGCTGTCTCGCCATCCGGGCCATGAATGACGAGCAACTTCGGAAGCGCGTCCCTGGCTCGAAAGCGGCCTCGCACGCAGAACTCCTCGAGGATGCTCTCGAGGAGCACGTCTATCGCACCCTTGCCGAGCTCTTCGGGAAGGAAGACGGGTACTGCAAAGGGCGCGGCGGCAGCATGCACATCGCCGACTTCACCGTCGGCCACCTGGGAGCAAACGCTATCGTGGGTGGCAGCGTACCGATCGCGACTGGGGCGGCGGTGGGAAGCCGCTATCTGCGCAACGGCGCCGTGGTCTGCTGTTTTGCGGGCGATGGGGCCTTCGCGAACGGCGTGGTGCTCGAGTCGCTGAATTTCGCCGCGCAAGTTCAGTTCACCAACGAACTGGCCGGCGATTACCGCTTCGGCGTGCCCATCGTCTTTTTCGTGCTCAACAACCACTATGGGATGACGGGCCGCGCCGACAACGAAGTAATGGGCATTGCACACCTGGCGCGGCGCGCGGCGGGCTTTTCCGACTGCAACATGCACGCCGAGGTCGTGAACGGCATGGACGTGCTTGCCGTTCGCGACGCCATGCGGCGTGCCACCGAGATGTGTCGCAATGGGAAAGGCCCGATCCTCCTGGATGTGAATACCTACCGCTATTACGGCCACTCGCTGAGTGACCCACGCAACGAGTATCGGACGCGCGAAGAAGAAGCGGCCTGGAAAGCGGTTGATCCCATCACGACCTTCGCCAAGCAACTCCGGAAATGTGACGTCCTGGACGAAGCGGGCCTGGCCGCCGTGGAGGCGAGGGTTCGCGAGCGCAATGCGCGCGCCGCCCAACGCGCCGTAGCGTCCGCTGACCCCGACCCCAAGGATGTCATCAAGTACATGTACACGGACACCTGCGTGGAGGTGGTCCCGCCCCAATATCGAAAAGTGAAGATCATCGAAGCGCCCGTCCCCATTAAAAGGGCCAAGGGCGAGATTACTTATCGCGATGCCATCAAGGAAGCTTTGATCGAGGAGATGAAACGAGATTCCCGCGTCATCTTCTATGGCGAAGACGTGGCTGAATATGGAGGAGCGTTTAAGCTCAGCAAGGGCCTGCTCGAGGCTTTTGGCCGCGAGCGGGTCTTCAACACTCCCATCTCCGAAGCGGCAATTTGCGGGACGGCGGTGGGCGCAGCCATGATCGGCTTGCGGCCGGTTGCCGAGCTCATGTATATGGACTTCCTGCTCATGGCCGGCGATCAGGTTTGCAACCAGGCTGCCAAGTGGCATTACATGTCGGGTGCGCAGGTTGAAGTCCCATTGGTCATACGCGCTTCAATTGGAGGCGGCAAAGGCTACGGCGGCCAGCACTCACAAACCTTGGAATCGAGTGTGGCGAATATTCCGGGCTTGTATGTGGCGTATCCGGCCACTCCTTACGATGCCAAGGGCATGATGAAATCAGCCATTCGGGACAATAACCCGGTATTGTTCCTTGAATCTCAACTCCTCTATGGCGTTAAAGGCGTGGTGCCGGAAGAAGAGTATCTGGTTCCACTGGGCGTCGCGGACGTGAAGCGCGCGGGCAACGACATCACCCTGGTGGGCTGGGGGCCGGCGGTTCCCGATGCCCTCCAGGCCGCCGAAAGACTGAAGGCGGAATTGGGTGTGAGCGCCGAGGTGGTGGACATGCGCAGCCTTATCCCCCTCGATAAGGAGACGATCCTCGCTTCCGTGCAGAAGACGGGGCGTTGCGTGGTGGCCAGCCAGTCGGTGACCATCGGCAGTTTCATGGGCGAAATCATTGCCACCATTCAGGAAAACGTCTTTGATTATCTCGATGCTCCCATCCTGCGAGTGGGCGCCAAGGACGGGATTGCCCCGCAATCGCACGTCCTCGAGGCCGTTTTCCTTCCCAATGCCAATGACATCTTCGAGGCCGCCAAGGCCATTCTGTAGGGGCGAGCGGCGCTCGCCCCAGGGCCGAACGCCGTTCGGCCCTACAACAGGAAGGGATCACGATCATGGTTCGACCGATCACCATGCCCAAGCTGGGGCAATCTGAGGAAGTGGGCACGCTTGTCCGTTGGCGGAAGCGGGTGGGAGACGCCGTCGCCAAGGGTGACATCCTCTTTGAGATCGAGACGGACAAGGCCGTACTCGAGGTGGAAAGCTTCTTCGAAGGGACGCTGCTAAAGATTGTCGTCCAGGAAGGGACAACCGTCCCCATTAACACCACGGTCGGTTTTGTTGGTGATCCCGGAGAAGCAATTCCCGAGACGGTGGCCCTAGCGGCCGAGCCAAGACGAGCAGAAGCACCCAGCGTTTCAAAAGAAGCCCTACGGCCACCTGCGCCGTTGCCAGCTCGAGGAATGCCCGAAGCGCGTTTGGAACGACCAGTTTCGCGGGTTAGACATGTAGGGGGGGTTCGCGAACCGCCCCTACATCCCTCGCCAGCCGTGATGGCGGCCCCGGAAGTGTTCCGAATCAGCCCGCGCGCCGCCAAACTCGCCAGGGAGTCTGCCATCAACCCCTCGCCCATCGTCGGGACTGGCCCTTACGGCCGGATTGTCGAACGAGACGTAAAGAATTATCTGGAATCCAAGGGCTACTACCAGCTCCGCATCACGCCGGCGGCCAAGCGACTTGCCGCTAAGGAAAACATCGACATTTTGTCCCTGAGCGCCGAGAACGGCCCGGGACGCATCACCGTCGCGTCGATTGAACGAGCTATCGCTGAAAAGCCGCAACCGATGAGCAGAATGCGGCAGGTGATTGCGGCACGGCTGACGGAGAGTTTTACCACCACTCCACACTTCTTTGTCACCGTGGCTGTGGATATGACCGAGCTGGTCAATTTCCGCTCCGAACTGAAAGCCCAGGGGGCGTCTTACACCGTCACCGATTTCATTTTGAAAGCCGTGGCGCTCAGTCTGGTCGAGTTCCCGATCGTGAACAGCACCACAGACGGCAAGAACGTTCGATGGCACAGCAAGGTGCACCTGGGCCTGGCGGTGAACCTGGAGCAAGGGCTGGTGGTCCCGGTGATCCGCAACGCCGATGAGTTGAGCCTGGCGGAACTGCACGGCTGCGCCACCGCGCTGGTTGCCAAAGCGCGCGCCGGCAAACTCACTGAAATGGGCGGAAGCACCTTCACCATCTCCAACATGGGAATGCTGGATATTGAGAACTTCACCGCCATCATCAATCCCGGTGAAAGCGCCATCCTCGCCGTGTCGAGCACGCTAAAGCAACCGGTGGTCAAGGACGACCACATCGTTGTCCGTCACATCATGAAGATGACTCTGTCTTCCGATCACCGTATTATCGACGGGGCCACGGCCGCCAGATTTGCGAATGCAATCAAACAAAAACTCGAGGAGATATCACTGTGGAAACGTTTGGCGTAGTGGTAATCGGGGCGGGGCCGGGAGGGTATCCGGCCGGCATTCGTGCCGAGCTGACCGCCACTGAACTCGCCCAAACCATCCACTCCCATCCCACCCTCGCTGAAGCATGGATGGAGGCTGCCGACGTGTTGCTCGGCGAACCCATCCACACCATCGCCAAACGACCAAGGTAGCAGGCTTTGGAGTGCGGCAGCTTGCTGCCGCTTTCAATCGGGCCAGCTTGCTGGCCGTGTTTCGGCCCCTGTGTAAACCACGTTTGCCTGCGAGCAAGCTCGCATGAAGACAAAGCGGCAGCAAGCTGCCGCACTCCAAAGCGCTTCGCGCTGGCGGCGATACACCGTACACCCGATTAACAGTGAACTAATTGATGTCGAGGCCGCTTTTCCCAAGAACGCAAGCTTAATGAGTGCGTGTCCACAGGTATGAGGCCGAAAGGGATTTCACGGCATCTATGCTTCTTCCCTAAGAAAAACAACGTCCTGGACTGCCGGTAATCGTCGAGTACACATTCTCGCACGACGCTTTCGCGCAGGCCCTTGGGTACTTCCACGGATAGGGCGCTTTACGACCAAGTGCATTGTTTCCGCGAGTGATGCGTTAATCAGGCACAACCTTACAAACGGGACATTTTGCATTCAAGATCGTATGAATCCGCTGCCTCTTGGGCTTTGCCAGGTTCGCTAAATGAAGCGTCATGCAAGTCACCAACCTCTTGCGACCCACGATTGCTCAACATCAATAGGAGTTCACACAATCGATAAAATCTGCTTGCGCTATTTTTCCAATGCCGCACCAGAAAACGGGCCAGTCCGTATTGGTAATGGGGCTTGCGGCATTGTGTCCAGACTCATACTGCCCTCTGTAAAGTGCCTGTTTTGCGCTATTCGTGACAAGTGCTGGATAAAGTAGTGCCAAAGAAGAGTCCAAAGGACCTAGCATGGAATAGGCTATCGAAAAGGTGTAATAGCTATTGAACTGTCCCGGCAAAGTGGCGAGGTTATAATTCACGGACCTATAATCGGTGGGTGTAAACGTATCGTGAGTAAATGTAAAGACCTTAAAGGCAGGGTCATTGCCAAAGCACGGACTTATGGCAGGCGCTTGATCGAGCACATTATAAGGTGACAGGATGCGATATTCGTCGTTATGAGTATGCGCAGCAAGCGTCAGAGTTACAATGCCCGGATAGTTCGAAAGTATTTGCAGAAAATGTGCCTGATAATCCGGCTTCCACATCATCGTGGCGCTTGCAAGGTGACCGTATTTATCAAGATTTGTTGTGGCAGTGGCAACTGTATCTGCGCCGGGAGGTACATGCATTAAGAGCCACACTTTTTGGCCACGAGCTTTGGCTGAAGCGAGTCTTGAATCAAGCCAGGCAAGTTCAGTATCTACTGCAAAATCATTGTCGCCTGGGACAACAGCGGCAAATGGGTTTGTATTGAGTCCGATCACCATCAATCCTCTTCCCAGCGGCTCCGCTGAATAATATCCTCCACTCGTGAAGGTATTAAGAAATGTCCAATGATCTACGGCGCCATTCAACAATTGTGTATAAACAAGTTCTGCCATATTGAAAAGAAAACTGCTATCCGGTCCGAAGCTTGTGTACGAATCTATATTTCCAACCGCGAACATGACGGGAATGTTTCCGACAGACGACCTCACCTGCCGCGCAACAAACGCAAACGTCTTGTCGGTAAAGGCCTTCATGGCTGCTTCGTTCTGGCTGCCATAAAGTTGGTAGAAGGTTTGCGGAATGTAATGCCCAAGAAGGTCGCCGGTACAAATAACGAGCGGACTGGCTCCCAAGTTCTGCCTTATGCTCGAGAGTGCAAGCACAAGCAAAGGGTAGTTGGTATCGGTATTCCATGCCGAAGGTGCTGTTATCCTTGATGTCTTGAAAATACTCGCCCACTCGCTGGCATCCGAAGAAACAAGCCTTCGAAAAAGAGATGGGTCATAAAAAGGATTGAAATGAACATCCGAGAAAACAACCACTGAGAAGCTGTGGTTGGTGGTGGGGCGGGCGCTGGTGGTCCCACTATCGCACCAGCACGTCAGGTAGATAATTACCAGTACAAGAAGATATATACAGCGGGGCCTTTTCAACATAGAATCTTCTCCTTTTGCTCTTTTTGGACGGGTCAGGAGACAATGACTATCCCGTTGTATATCTCCAAACCGTCGTATTCGTGCGTGTAATTAAGCTCCAAGCGCTCGCTTATGCCAACCTCGGTCGAAGCCTCATGAAAATCGCCAATTATCGATCCGCGTTGGAATAGTGGCGAATGTGGCCGCACAGTATTTCTATCGGCAGAAAGCATGTCCGCGTTTAGTTTTCGTTGAATATCTGGAACAAAGAACTATCAAGTGAGAGGTCCAGGCGTTGGTGCTGCGTCGCGTTTGGGAACAGACGGCAATGCCCGAGAACAGTCGCCTTCCTGTTCTTTGACTACACATGAGGTCAACAGCAGAGCGCTTTAGGGTGCCAGAGCGGGGCAGTCAAGCGGAGCGGCGTTTGCGGAGCGTAGCCATCAGGCGGGATCGGACCTCTGCCCAGGTAAGGGGAGAAACAGTCTGGGAATCAAGCTCCGCAACGCGGCGCTGAACCTCGATTTGCCACGCTGCCTCGGCGTCCGCGTCAACTTCCGTGTGGAGACTTCCTAGCAACGAATCGCCAAGCGCAGCCTGCACCTCAGCCGGGAGCGCCAAGGCTTCTTTGAGGAGCTTACCAGTGTCACGGCTCATCTCGGGACTATAGCTCTGTTACTTGTTCCGCAGGCGGTCGAGCGCCCAGGCGGCGTGTTCACGGACGACAGGGTCAGAATGCTGGGCAGCCTGCTCGAGCCAGGGTACAAACCTCTCATCGCCGGAATTGCCCATGGCCACGCAGAGATTGCGCAGCCAGCCGCGGTACTTCACACGCTTGATGGGCGAATGGGCGAAGATTCGGCGGAAGTCATCTTCACTGACTAAGGCCAAGAGATCCAGCGGCGGGTTGAACAGAGAGGAGCTGGCGGTGTCCGTGGTCAGTGGTCCGTTGTCCGTGGTCATTTGCTTACGAGCACTTCCCTCCTCCAGCATGGGGCGGATCGGCGCAAAAGTCATCGGGTGGAATTGCGGGACCTTCGTTGCCGCTGCCTTCTGAACGTAATGCTCATCGGCTAATTGCCTTTGCGTGGAAAGGCTCTGCTGATAGCTGATAGCTGACGGCTGATGGCTAGAGATTTGCGACTGACAACTGACAACTGACAACTGAGGACTTGTCTCCCTGTTCCAGGGACACACATCCTGACAAATGTCGCACCCGAAGACGTTGGCGCCGATCTTCGGCCGGAACTGCACCGGGATTGCTCCCTTGATTTCGATAGTGAAGTAAGAAATACATCTCGACGCGTTCATCACGTAGGGTTCAACCAACGCCTCCGTGGGGCACGCCTCGAGGCACGCTGTGCATGACCCGCAGCGGTCGGGAGCGGGCAAGTCCGGCGCAAGCGCAAGACTGGTCAGGATGACCCCGAGGAAAAACCAGGAGCCCTTCTCCTGATTGATGATGCAGGTGTTCTTTCCCATCCAGCCGATTCCCGAAAAGCGGGCGAAGGCTCGTTCGACAACGGGGCCGGTGTCAACAAAGACCCGGGTCTCGACGCCTGGCGCCAGCTCTTCCAAAGCGGCGCGAAGCTGTTCGAGTTTTGCCCGCATTATCTCGTGGTAATCCTGCCCCCAAGCGTAGCGCGAAACCCAGGCGCGAGGCGCGGTGGCTGCAGAATAAGGAAGCGACGTGTTATAGACCAGTCCAACGCAGATAACTGACTTGGCAGAAGGGAGGATCAAGTGCGGATCGAAGCGCTTGGGGTTTTCAAGGTACCGCATCTCCCCGTTGAAGTCCTTCTCCGCCCACTGGCGGGAAAACTCGAGGTCTTTCCAGACCGCGATGGGTGCGATCCCGGCTAGGTCAAAGCCGAGGTCGAGCGCGCGCTCCTTTACGGTAAGACTCGATAACATTGGTTTAAATGATAACGCCATGTGGCAGGAGATTCCAGAGAGGCGATGTCTCAGACCGACGAGTCATGGCTTGTTAGCTATCGCAGGGCGGGCAACGAGCCCCGCTCTTCTCCTGCTATCGCCTGGAAAATGTTGGTGACGCGGAGCGCTTTGGAGTGCGGCCCGCCCCGGCGGGCCGCTTTCAACCAGGCCAGCTTGCTGGCCGTGTTTCGGCCCCTGTATAAACGACGCTTGCCTGCGAGCAAGCTCGCAGGAAGAGAAAGCGGCAGCAAGCTGCCGCACTCCAAGAAGCGATTCAATTGATTCTTCGCACCATATAGCCCTAAAAAACTGCCGTTCGACAGAATATATTTCGCCATTAGTCAATCTCTCCTTAACATTGTAGCCTGAATCGCGGGGCTGACGACGAGCCGGTCATTATCCTTTTCCGAAGGTTTCCGGAATACCACGTAGAGAGGAAAAACAACCATGCCTAGAATCCGAAGTCAGCGGTTGATGAAGTACGCCGATCAAGCTATTTCCTCAACGGCTGGATTGCTCTTTAATACCATCCAGTTTTTCAACAAGCACAACCCCGGTCCCACTTTTATTCCTCGTTGGTCGGACAAGCCTCTCCTGAAATCATGGCAAAAGAGCAAGCCCGAGCTGGGATGGCCTCGCCAGACCGACTCACTTTGTCCCGAATGCGTGAAGCAAGCACGGGAAAAGATCTTAAGCGGCGCGCAGAACTGGCAAACCCTCTTAACTGAGAAAGTGGGAGAAATCAAGGCCACGATTCTTGAACGGGATGGCCAGGTTTGGATGGTCAAGGATTGCCCCATTCACGGCCACTTTGAAGACATGATGGCTGTTAGCGCGAATTTCCTGCGCTGGATTGAAAAGAACTTTCCCGGCCGCGACATTCGCGCCCACAACGATGAAGGTCTTCACGACCATGGTTCGAGTTCCATCAAGCACGGGCGCGGTTCGGTGCTCACCGTGGACTTGACCAACCGCTGCAACATGATGTGCGACCCCTGCTTCATGGACGCCAACCAGGTGGGCTTTGTGCACGAGCTGTCCTGGGAAGACATCCAGGAAATCCTCGACAATGCCATCAGAATCAAACCGCGCCGGCAGATGTCGGTGCAGTTTTCGGGCGGCGAGCCGACCATGTCGCCTTATTTCATTGACGCTATCCGCTATGCCCGCAAACTGGGTTACAACAGCGTCCAGGCGGCAACCAATGGAATCGAGTTTGCCAAGAGCAAGGAATTCTGCAAGCGCGCTTTCGATGCGGGCCTCCGGTATGCCTATTTGCAATTCGACGGCATCGGCAATGACGCCAACAGCCACCGCCAAGTGGGCAACCTGTTCGATGTGAAATTGCGGGCCGTCGAGAACATGCACGAGGCGGGCATCGAGATCATTCTGGTCACCACCCTCGTGAATAACCTGAACAACGACCAGGTGGGGCCCATTGTAAACTTCGCCCGCGAGAACCCCAAGAAGATCGCCTTCGTGGCCTTCCAGCCGGTGAGCTTTACGGGCCGCGACGAGGACATTACTCCGCAACGCCGCCAGCGCCAACGCTACACGCTCTCACACCTGGCGTTGGACGTGAAAAAGCAGACCGGCATTACCGAACCCACCCGCGACTGGTTCCCCATCTCTTTGATGGGCGCCTTCGCGGACTTTGCCGACTTGGTTCACGGACCCGAAGCTGAGTGGGGACAGGTGAGCTGCGGTTGCCACCCGAACTGCGGCGTGGGAACCGCCTTGATGATTAATAAGGAAACCAAAGAGTGGGCGCCGGTTCCCCAGTTCCTCGATATTCCCCGGCTCGTGAAGGATATGCAGGGGATCACCGACTCAGCTCGAGGGAAAGTGTTTTCGAACTTCATGATGGGATTGGCGCTTCTCAAAAACTACAGGCCATTCCGGGCGCCCCAAAGCCTGGCTTTGATCGACTTGCTCAAGAAGTTCGACAAATCCTTTGCGCTTACGGGCGAGGCAAGGGCCAGGAAGACGTATGGCGCCTCGGACCCCGACCGTACTTATGAAGACGCTCTCAAGCGCCGTTCCGACCCCTGGAATTTTCTCTTTATCGCAGGCATGTGGTTCCAGGACCTGTTCAATTATGATTTCCGCCGCACCGAGATGTGCATCATCCCTTACGCCACGCAGCAGGGCGAGATTTCCTTCTGCGCCTATAACACGGGAATCGGCTGGCGAAAGATTCTGGAGAACATGTACAAGAATGCGACAGTTGCCGAATGGTACAAGACGCACGGCAAGCACCAGATTTACGCCAAGGGCAAATCCGTGGAACTCAATAGCGCTGCGCATTCACTCTACGTGAACAATGAAGATGCTGCCCGCGTGCGTCCGAAAGAGCACGACATCCCCATGACGGCGGCTGAGGAAGAACGTCAACGCAGGAAGACTGCCTGGGAGGCTCAGCAAGCCCGCCAGTACTATGAAGAGATAGTGCTGAAAAAGCCAAAGGCCGAACTAGTCCAGATTGGTGATGCCGCCAAAGAGGTTGACGAAAAAGTTCCAGTCTGATTCAGGGCTTGAGAGAATCAGACACTCGCGCCCTGATACTGGTTGCGCGTGGGTTGATGCTGTCGTAACATTGCTTAGGTACGCTGGGGCCGAGCAAGGGGGATCTGCGGATGGCAACAACCAACATCAAGGAAGAGGCTCGGAAGCTTATTGAAAAGATGCGGGATGACTCTACCTGGGATGACCTGATGCGTGAGATCTACGTGCGTCAGGCCATCGAATCCGGGCTGGCCGATAGCCAAGCGGGGCGCACCACCAGCGTCGAAACGGTCCGCGCGGGATTTGGCCTCGAAAAGTGAAGGTTCACTGGACGGACACTGCGCGCGACCATCTCCGGGCTATTCACGCCTACATTGCAAGGAATTCGCCTCAATACGCCCTGCACGTTGTTGACCGCCTGACCAGGCGCTCGCAGCAAATTGCTGAGTTCCCCTTGTCGGGGCGGGAGGTCGCGGAATTCGGGGTCCCACAAATTCGGCAGGTTCTGGAAGGGCCCTTTCGAATCATCTACTACATCAAGTCTGATCAGATTGACGTGCTTGCCGTCATCCACGGCGCACAGCAAATCCCACCTAGCGAGTAAACAACGGCCGAGGATTTTTGGCCCCCATCGCGGGTGGCGCCTCCGGGCCAGCGGGGAGAGGGAGCTCTCGCTTCCGGCGATGTGTGCGGTTCACCCGGAATCCACCGCATGGTGATGCGCGACGTGTTACAATGCATGATAGCGAAGGGAGCGACGGTCATGTCGAAGAATGGCGCACAAGTTCTTGAAAAGGCGTTGGCGTTGCCGCCGAACGAGCGAGCAGAGTTGGCAGACCGGCTCCTTTCAAGCCTTGGCACCGGGCGCCAGCGCAAAATGGACGAATTGTGGGCTGAGGAAGCGGAAGGCCGGGTTGACGCATTTGAGCGAGGCGAGATAAGAGCCGTCTCGGCGAAAGAGGCTTTTGAAACAAACAAAGGCGCGAAGCCGTGACCGCCGAGTTTCTGGCGCCTGCCCGGGCTGAACTGACTGAGGCCATCGACTATTACGATTCGCAAGAACCCGGTCTCGGTGCGCAATTCGCCGAGGAAGTAAAACGAACTCTCGATAGAATCCTTCGATACCCCGAAGCCTGGGCTCCCCTCTCCAAGAGAACCCGCCGCTGCAGAACGAACAGGTTCCCTTACGGAATCATCTATCAGACGAGAGGTGACGTTTTGCTCGTCGTTGCATTGATGCACCTTCATCGTGAGCCTACAACATGGAGAGGACGGCTAAAGGCAGGCAGCGAATAACAGCTATCACAGCGCGGCATAGCCGCAACCAAAAGCAGATTCTTCGCTACGCTGCGCTCCGCTCCCGCCGCGGCGGGACATGTCATCCTGATCCCGCCTTGCGGGAGAAGAATCTGCTCTTCTTCGTGCCGCGCGATGAAGTTGGCGCTTGGTGCTAGAGGGGACCTGTGCATCCTAATCATGTCCGTTCCATGCGTCGGGCCGGGAACCTTAGGTTGCTTCCGGTCATCTAATATCTTAGGATAAAAGTGTTCTCCGAGCCCGGGGTGCTAAAGGCACAACACAAGCCCATGCCCTGCGGGCCGTCAGGGTGACTTGAGAAATCGAGCTGCCTCCCGTGTTTGGAAAGGAGAGCAGGACCTACTCCAGACGCGGGTAGGTCTTTTTGTTTGGGGCGTGCCCATCCTTGGGGCAATGTCATTCCGAGCGCAGCGAGGAATCTCGCTCTGCGCTGAAGTGGATCGGAGCTCGACGTGGCCTAGGGGGTAGGTGGAATAAACAGCAGAGCAAGATTCCTCCCCTTCCCCCTCCCTTCGCTCGGGGTCAGGGTCGGAATGACAGCGACCAAAAGGTTTTTTCAGGATGTTGGTAAAGGACGGCGCTACACCGCATTAGCAGGCTTGCAGCGATGATATTGAAAGACAAGTTCGGGCGTGACATTCACGACCTTCGCATTTCGGTGACGGACCGGTGCAACTTCAGTTGCGTTTACTGCAAGTCCGCCGATCCGAAGAACTATTTTCCGCACCGGGAGCTGCTGAACTGGGATGAGTTTTTGCGGCTCAGCCGGATTCTGGTGGGGCTCGGGATCCGCAAAGTGCGTGTTACGGGAGGCGAACCCCTGCTGCGCACGGGGGTTGTGGATTTCGTCTCACGTTTGCGGCATATCGACGGCCTTGAGGACGTGGCGATAACCACCAACGGTTACCTTCTACCCGAAATGGCGGGGGATCTCGCCGCGGCGGGCTCTCCCCGCGTCACCGTGAGCCTGGATTCGATGGACCCGGCAAAGTTCACCCGGATGACGCGCACGCCGCGTTCACTCGAGAAAGTGATGGCTGGAATGGATGCCGCGCTGGCGGCGGG
>Ga0181521_10006662_pt1 | contig 12420 bp, 11 predicted proteins | sample PEATcosm2014_Bin_32_FD_119764 | JGI IMG/M metagenome (GOLD analysis project Ga0181521, IMG submission 119764) | Peatland microbial communities from MTU Mesocosm Facility, Houghton, MI, USA - PEATcosm2014_Bin02_60_metaG | ecosystem: Environmental > Terrestrial > Soil > Wetlands > Peat | place... | reverse complement strand
GTACCAGCGGACCTTCAGAGGCCCGAGCGCCAGCGCGACCGGGTCGAAACCGGGATAGTTCAGCATCGGCGGGCAGTGTAGCGAAAACCCCGGTCCGCACCCATCTCAGCGCCCGCGGTCGCGGCGCGCGACGAGCTCGCCGGCGAGCTCGTACAGCGCCTCGTGGCTGCGCTCGAGCGCGCCGACGTTGGGCAGCCATGCGAGCAGCCCGTGGCCGAACCCGCCGGTGCCGGCGACGGGCGCCGGAACGGCGTCGAGCCCCGCAGCGAGGAATTCCCCGAGCGCGCGGCGCATGTGAGTGGCCGAGGTGACGAGCAGCACGTGCCGGAGCCCGAGCGGCGCGAGCAGCGAGGCGGTCTCGCGCGCGTTCTCGCGCGTCGTCCGGGAGCGGGTCTCGAGCCAGCGCGCCTCGAGCCCGAAATCGGCGCGCAGCGTTCGCTGCATGACCCGCGCCTCGGCCTCGCCGGGCTCGACCGACCCGCCGGACAGCAGCAGCGGCAGCCCCGTCACGCGCGCGAGGCGCGCTGCATAGGCGAGCCGCTCCAGCGTCTCCCGCTGCACCTCCGCGCCCTCGCCGCCGGCAGCGTTGCGGCGCACACCGCCCGCCAGCACGACGATCACCTCCGCGGCCGGCGGGTGCCCGAGGTCGAGCGGCGGATAGCGTTCGGCCAGGCGACTCAGCAGGTCGCCGACGAGCGGCACCGACAGCAGCAGCAGCATGCCGAGACCGGTGGCGATCAGCGCCCGTCCGGCACGCGGCGCGCGGCCGAGCAGCGCGAGACCCGCAAACCCGAGCAGCAGCGGGCCGCCCGGCGGCAGCACGAGCGCGCGACAGACGGCGCGGACTACGAGATCAGCGTCCATCGGCGCGGCTTAGTCGTTCGTGACGCGGCACAGGAATGCCTTGAGGTAGCGGGTTTCGGGGATCGCCGGGTGCACCGGATGGTCCGGTGACTGGCCGCCGCATGCCAGCACCTGCACGAAGCGGCCGAGGTGCCGGCCGGCCTTTTGAATCGCCTCGAGCAGCGCTTCCGGCTCGAGGTGATAGGAGCAGGAGCAGGACACCAGCAGCCCGTCCCGCGGCAGCACCTGCATCGCCAGCTGGTTGAGCCGCTTGTAGGCCGCCTCGCCCTTGCCGGCGTCCTTGCGGCGCTTGATGAACGCGGGCGGATCGACGATCACCAGGTCGAACGTCTCGCGCGCCGCGTGCAATTCCTCGAGCGCCTCGAAGGCGTCGGCCTTGTGCACCCTGAGCGTGACGCCGTTGCGCGTCGCGTTGCGGGTCGCGGCCTCGAGCGCCGGCGCGGAGGAGTCGACGCAGGTGACCTCCGCACCGGCGCGCGCGGCGTGCACGCCCCAGGCGCCGACGTAGCTGAACAGGTCGAGCACGCGGCCCGCCCCCTTGGCGAGCTCCAGAAACTGGCGGCGATTCGCCGTCTGGTCGTAGAACCAGCCGGTCTTCTGCCCGGTGGACAGCGGGGCGGTGAAGCTGCAGCCGTCCGCGAGGATCTCGACCTCGGCGGGCAGCGCGCCGCGCGCGGCCTCCACGTACCTGGCGAGCTCCTCCAGGTCGCGCGCCCCGGAGTCATTCTTGAGGACGATGACGGCGGGCTTCACGACCTTCTCGAGCGCCGCGACGATCGCGTCCTTCTGCACCTCCATCCCGGCCGTGCCGATCTGGATCACGAGCGTCGCGCCGTAGCGATCGACGACGAGGCCCGGTAGCCCGTCGGACTCGCCGTGGACCAGCCGGTAGTAGGGGCTCGCGTAGAGCCGCTCGCGCAGCGCGAGCGCGACGCGCAGCCGGTGCACGAGCAGTCCCGGGCCCGGTGGGTAGGCGGCGTGTCGCGACAGGATGCGCGCCGCGATCAGCGAGCGCGGATTGACGTAGGCATAACCAAGGAACCGGTCGCGGTCGGAGCGCACGACCGCAACGCCGCCGGGTGGAAAGCCGACCAAGGGCGTCGCGGCAGTATCGACCTCGTTGCTGAAGATCCACAGATGCCCGGCCGCGACGCGCTTGTCCTCGTGGCGCTTCAGCTTCAGCACCGGGTAGGCGGCCTCGCCCGGGGCGGAGGGTTCGGCATCGGGAACATCGTTCATTAGGGAGTCTCGGCGCGGGTCGGCCGCGGGCACGGGGCGCGCGGCGGTCGCGTATAGTGACCGGGCGACGGCATTCTAGCCGACGCGCACGCCGTTCCCGGATTGACACGATGCAGCCAGCGCCCGGTCCTCCGCGCAACCGTCTCGCGGGCGAGACGAGCCCTTACCTGCTGCAGCATGCCGGCAATCCGGTCGACTGGTACCCGTGGGGGCCCGCGGCGCTCGAACGCGCCCGGCGGGAGGACAAGCCGATTCTGCTGTCGATCGGCTACTCGGCGTGCCACTGGTGCCACGTCATGGCGCACGAGTCGTTCGAGCACCAGCCGACGGCGGCGCTGATGAACGAGCTGTTCGTCAACATCAAGGTCGACCGCGAAGAGCGCCCGGATCTCGACCGCATCTACCAGATCGCCCAGCAGGTGCTGACGCAGCGTACCGGCGGGTGGCCGTTGACGATGTTCCTAACCCCCGAGGACCAGGTGCCGTTCTTCGGTGGCACGTACTTCCCGCGCGAGCCGCGCTACGGCATGCCCGCGTTTGCGGACCTGCTGCGACAGGTCGCGGCCTATTTCCGCGAGCAGCGCGACTCGATACGCGGCCAGAACGGCCGTCTGCTGTCGGTGTTCGCGAGCCTCGCGCCCGCGGCAGCAGCGGACGACACGCGGCTCGACTCCGCTCCCCTCGCGCGCACGCGGGCCACGCTGCAGGCGGACTTCGACGCCGACTTCGGGGGCTTCACCGGCGCCCCGAAGTTCCCGCATGCGGGATTCATCGAGCGTCTGCTGCGCCACTGGTCGGCGACCGCGGTCGAGGACCCGCCGGACCTGCAGGCACTTTACATGGCGACGCTGACGTTGACGCGGATGGCGGAGGGCGGCCTGTACGACCACGTCGGTGGCGGATTCGCGCGCTATTCGGTCGATGCCTACTGGATGATCCCGCACTTCGAGAAGATGCTCTACGACAACGGCCCGCTGCTCGCGCTCTACGCCGACGCCGCGACCGCCACCGGGGACGCGCTCTTCCGGGCGGCCGCCAACGGCACCGCCGACTGGGTGCTGCGCGAGATGCAGGCGCCGGCGGGCGGGTTCTACTCGAGTCTCGACGCCGACTCCGAGGGCGAGGAGGGCAAGTTCTACGTCTGGGACCGGGCCGAGGTCGAGCGGCTCGCGACGGGGGAGGAGTACCGGGCGCTTGCGCGCCGCTTCGGCCTCGACCGGGAGCCCAACTTCGAGCACCGCCACTGGCACCTGCACGCCTTCGTGGCCGTCGAGGCGATCGCCCGCGCGACCGGTGTCGAGACGGGCGTCATCGAGGCGCGCCTCGCGAGCGGGCTGCGCAAGCTGTTCACGGCGCGCGAGGCACGCGTCAGGCCCGGGCGCGACGACAAGATCCTGAGCTCCTGGAACGGGTTGATGATCCGGGGACTGGCGATTGCCGCGCGCGCGCTCGGCCGCGACGATCTGGCGGCGAGCGCGACGCGCGCGGTCGACTTCCTGAAGGATGCGCTGTGGCGGGACGGCCGCCTGTTCGCGACCCACAAGGACGGGCGCTCGCAGCTGCCGGCATACCTCGACGACTACGTGTTCGTGGCCGAGGCGCTGCTCGAGCTGCTCGCGGCGCGCTGGCGGAGCTCGGATCTCGGGTTTGCGATCGCGCTCGTCGAGGCCGCGCTCGAGCATTTCGAGGACCGCGCGCTCGGCGGGTTCTGGTTCACGGCCGACGACGCCGAGCCGCTGATCCACCGCTCGAAGTCCTTTGCCGACGAAGCGTTGCCGGCGGGGAACGGCGTCGCGGCCCGGCTTCTCGGCCGCCTTGGACACCTGCTGGGGGAGCCGCGCTACCTCCACGCCGCCGACCGTACGCTGCGCGCGGCGTGGAGCGCGATCGAGCGCTACCCGCCCGCGCACTGCTCGCTGCTCGATGCGCTCGAGGAATGGCTCACGCCCGTCGAGAGCGTGATCCTGCGCGGACCTGCCGGCGCGATCGGCGAGTGGCGCAGCGAGCTCGCGCGCCTGTACGCGCCGCGGCGCATGGTGTTTGCGATTCCGGACACGGCGGAGGACCTGCCGCCCGCACTCGCCGCGAAGATCGCGGGCGAGGGCCCGCGTGCGTACCTGTGCCGGGGCTCGACGTGCGAGGCGCCGTTCGATTCGCTGCCGGCGTTGCTCGCCCGGCTGGGCGAGGCGATCGCCGACCGCCCAACGCCCGCGAGCGGCCCGGCTGGCCCCTAACCTGGCATGCCGGTCCTCGCCGCACCGGCCACATCGCGGCTGAGGTGACTCGGCGCCGCGCGCTTCAGGCTGGTTCGGTGAACGCGCGCCGCAGGCGCTCGAGCAGCGCTGCGTGGGAGGCATGCGTGAAGCGGGGCGCGCCATGCCAGTCGTAGGCCCACGGCTGGGCCGTCACCAGGGCCGCGGGCTCATCCTGACGGCGCGGGAAGACATGCGCGTGCAGCGCGGGGTCGAGGTTGCCGAAGATCGCGTAGTTGATGCGGGTGGCGGCCATCGCCGCGAGCAGCACGTCCCCCACCCGGGCCATGTCGGCGAGAAATGCCGCGCGGCCGGGCCCATCGAGCGAGTTGAGCTGCGGAACGACCGGATCCGGAAGCAGCAGACAGTAGCCCGGGATCACCTGCGGGTCGCCGAGCACGACCCAGCCCGAGATGAGGCGCGCGACACACGCCGGATCGTGTCCCGCGCGCAGCGCTGCGACGCGGCGGTGGATCAGCGTGTCACGCGGTGCATTCATGCGTGGCCCCGAAACATGAAGTAGACCGCACCCAGAATGCAGAACGCCGCCCACAGGTAATCGAGCTTGAGTCCCTGCTTAAGGTACAGCAGCACGAACGGGACAAACACGACCAGCGTAATGACCTCCTGAAGGATCTTGAGCTGCGGCACGCTCAGCACCGCATAGCCGATCCTATTGCCGGGAACCTGCAGCAGGTACTCGAACAGCGCGATCCCCCACGAGACCAGGGCCGCAATCCACCACGGCCGATGGCTCAGCTCCTTGAGGTGCGCATACCAGGCGAAGGTCATGAACACGTTGGACAGCGACAGCAGGATGATGGTTTGGCCGATCTGAGGCATGCACGGCTCCCTGGGACCGTCTGGTCCCGTCATGCCGGTATCCGTTCCAGAGCACGCAGGCCCTCGGCATCCGGTGGGCCGAGGCTGAGCACGAAGTCGAACCGGTCGATCGCCAGGCACAGCTGGAAGTCGCGTTCCGGCGCCCAGCTGGCCAGGGGATCGAAAAAGTTCGCCGCCGCTGGCGTGTGCCGTAGCCGCTCCGCAATGCCGGCGGTGTCGTAGTCGGCGCCCGTCAGACGCGCCGCAATCAGCTCCGCACAGACGTCGTCCTCCAGCGCCCGGGCCCGGCCCTGATGGCCCATGCGCACAAGCGATACCGTCTGCGGGGCGCAGGCGGCGAGGTAGCGCGCGATGGCGCCGGCGTTGACGAGGCTGCCGGTCAGGACCTGCTGCGCGCGCTGCGCGCGCGTCAGCCCCTGCGTGCCCGCATGGGTCGTGTGCAGCAGCGTGCGCCCGGCGAGTGATGCCGCCTCGATCCGCGCCGGGGAGTTGCCGAAGTCAAAACCCGGCAGGTCGCGGCCGTAGCGCTCGCCGGCCAGCAGCCAGTCTGGATGGCGCGCCCTGAGCGCCCGGGCGGTGTCAATCTCGGCGACCGGAATCACGCGCGCGCCGCCTGCGACGGCATAGCAGGCGGTCGTGAAGGCGCGGAACACGTCGATGACGACGGCACAACCGGTCGCCTGCTCCGCGCCCGCGACGAAGTCGAGGACCTCGATCCGCAAGTCGGCTCAGCCGGCGCGATGCGCCGCACGCGCCTCGGCAACCATCGCCGGCGTAACCGGCGGGGCGTGATTGCCGAAGCTCGAGCGTACGTGCGTCAGCAGCGCCGCCAGATCCGCGTCGCTCAGGTAGCTGAACTGCGGCATCACTCCGCCATACTCGCCCTTGGGCAGCGCGGCGGGACGCTGGCCGAACATCACCCAGCCGAGGAGGTCCGCCGCATCGCCGATCGTCACCGGCGTGCCCGCCAGCGGGGGCTGCAGGCCCTTGACGCCCTCGCCGTTGGGCTGGTGGCAGGCGAGGCAGTTTGCGACGTACAGCCGCGCGCCGGGTGTCGCGGCTGCTGGCGGGGCGCCGCCGCCACAGCCGGCAACGACACCGCCGCCGCACAGCGCCATTACCGCAGCGATCCTGAACCGCATCGCGCCTTCAGCGTCAGTGGGTGTCCGAAAGCCCCGTGGACGCCGGTCAGCCGACCCAGGTGCGGACCCGCCCCGTGTCGAGGTGAACGAACTGCGACGCCCGGTAGTAGCCGACCCCGCCCCGGCCGAGTGCCAGTCCGGCAGCGCGCACCGCGCCGAGGTCGCAATCGACCAGCCGGATGTCGATGGCCCGCCCTTCCATGTGGAGGCTGTGCGCGGCGACGCCCGCCGAGCGGGCGTGCATGGCGGCATTGGTCTCGGCAGAGCGGTAGCCGGAGATCACCTCGAACTCGGCGTCGCGATCGCAGCGCAGCGCGAGATCCGCGAGCAGATCGAGGAGCGCGGGGTCGATCGGATGCACCTGGCCGCTGCGGTGATCGCGGAGCACCTGGTTGACGGCGGCGAGCGCCGGATCGCAGTAGACGCCGTCGCGGCAGTACTCAACCGACAGCGATTCGAGAGTATGCGTGTTGTGGAACGTGAGCCGGCGCGGCCCCGCAGGGCGCGCGACCGCGCAGCCCGCCGACCCCAGCCACAGCGCCACCCCGGCGCCGCCGCAGGCGAGCGCGCGGAACGCCGCGCGCCGCGTCAGCGGCGGCGTTGAGCCCGGGCAGCTGCGATCCGAATCGGACATGGCGCGCAGTCTTCCTGAAGGGTCCGAAAAAGACAAGGATCCCGGCTGCCGGTCAACGGGGCGTGAGTGTGACGACCGTCGCGTTCGCCGGTTCGCAATTGATCGGCAGCACCCGCGCGCGCCGGATGAAGTTGAAGTCGGTGGCGGACGCGGAGCAGTAGGCACCCATCGTGCGCCCGACGATCAGATCGCCGATCTCGAGCTTAGGCAGCATCAGGCCCTCCGCCACGACGTCGATGCCATCGCAGGTCGGGCCCGCCAGCACGCTCGGCTGCCGCTCGCCCCGCTCGCGCAGGCTGTCGATCCGGTAGCAGCTGTGATCGAACAGCTGCCCGCTGAACGACCCGTAGATCCCGTCGTCGAGGTAGTACCACGGGCGGCCGTCGCGGAGCGCGCGGCCGACGACCGTCGCGACGCACGTGCCGGCCGGGGCCGCGATGAAGCGGCCGGGCTCGGCGAGAATGCGCAGGCCCGGCGGCAGCGCGGCGAGCGCCTGTACAATCGGCGCACAGAAGGCCTCGATCGGCATCACCGGCTCGCGGTACTCGACCGGGAACCCGCCGCCGATATCGACGATCTCGAGCGGCCCAAGGCCCGCCGCCCGCGCCTCCCGCACCAGCGCTGCGCACGCCTCGATCGCGCGCACGTGCATCGCGGGGCTCGCCACCTGCGAGCCGACGTGAAACGACAGGCCCGTCACCCGGACGCCGAGTCGCGCCGCGACCTTGAGGAGCTCCGGCACCGCCTCCGGGTCGCAGCCGAACTTCCGTGACAGGTCGCAGACCGCGTCCGGCGCCCGGAACGCCACGCGCAGCAGCAGCTCGGCGCGCTTGCGGTGGCGGATGAACTTTCCGAGCTCATCGACATTGTCGGCGACAAACGTTCGCACGCCATAACGCAGCGCATCGCGGATGTCGCCGTCCCGCTTGATCGGGTGCGTATGGATGCAGCGCCCGGGAGCGACGCCCGCTGCGCGCACGAGATCCACCTCGCCGCTGCTCGCCAGGTCGAAGAACGCCCCCTCGGCCTTGAGCGCCGCGACGACCGCCGCCTCGGGCAGCGGCTTCAGCGCGTAATGCAGATCGACGCCCGGCAGCGCCGCCGCGAGCCGGCGAAACTGCGCGCGAATCTGGTCGCAGTCGACGATCAGCAGCGGGGAGCCGTAGCGGGCGACCAGTGCCTCGAGGTCGGCACTGGTGTAGGGCGCATGCATCCGTCCGGCCTCGGGGCTCTCGACGGGAAACGACGCGATCTGGGCCTTGGGCATAGCTGCGTTCCTCGGTGACGCGCGCGGATTCTAGGCGATTTCCTCGGCGCCGCAAGCGGCAGCTGCCCGCGCCAGCCGGTCGCGGACCGCTTCCCACGCCGCGCCCTCAGGCGGACTCTCCACGACGATCGCGCCGGCGCCGCTGTGATCGAGGCGCCGCAGGTTCGCATAGAGTTCGCGCCCGTACCGCTCCGCGCTCCGACCGGCATCGATCCACAGCGGCCCGCCGTAGCCCGCGCGGGCCGGTCCCTGGGCGAGCACGGCGACCGCGGGGGCGAGCGCGGCCGCGGCGAAGGCGGCGCGGGCCGCCAGCCTGAGCGGCGTGCGCGGCGCGTAGTGCGCGGCGGTGCTGCCAGGCGCGCGCGGCCCTTCGCCGGGCGCCGCGCGGCGCACCGGGCCGACGACCGCTTCGAGCTCCGCCACGGTGATGCCACCGGGGCGCAGCAACAGCAGTTCGTCGAGGCAGCTGACGATGGTCGACTCGAGGCCGACGCTGCAGGCACCGCCGTCGAGGACAATCGGGACCGCCGTGCCGAACTCCTCGCGGACGTGCTCTGCAGTCGTCGGGCTCACCCTGCCGTAGCGATTGGCCGATGGCGCGGCGATGCCGTCGCCGAAGGCCGCCAGCAGCCGGCGGGCGACCGGGTGCGAGGGCACCCGGAGCGCAATGGTCGCCTGGCCGCCGGTGAGCTCGTCGAGGACCCCTGCGGCGCGTGGCAGGATCAGCGTCAGCGGCCCCGGCCAGAAGCGCTCGGCGAGCAGGCGGGCGGGCGCGGGCACGCGCTCCGCCCAGTCACCGAGCTGCGCACCAGTCGCGAGGTGCACGATCAGCTGATGACCGGGCGGGCGGCCCTTGAGCAGGTAGATGCGGCGCACGGCCGCGGCATTGCGCGCATCGGCACCGAGCCCGTAGACGGTCTCGGTGGGGAAGGCGACCAGCTCGCCGGCCCTGAGGGCGCGAACGGCCCGGCCGATCTCTGCGTCGAGGTCGGTCACGCCGGCGGCGGCTGCGCCCGCCGCTCGAGTTCGCGCACGAGCCCGAACAGCGTCAGCGGGGCACAGCCCTCGGCCTTGTTGTTGGCGATCACCAGCGCCTCGTTGCCGCGACCGAGAATCTTGTCGAGCAGCGCCGCAACCGCGGCCCGGTTGCCCGGGTCCGGATCCACGATCCGGTCGAACGGGAAGTAGCGCTCGCGTGCCGCCTCGTAATCCTGGCCTGGGTGCAGCAGCCACCGGATCACGACCGCGCCGGACAGCCATGCGTTCTCACCGAGTACCTCCGCCTGCTCGAGCACGGAAGGCATCCGCGGGTGCACGTTGAAGCAGTGCGTGGCGCCGCTGCGCGCGAGCGCGTCGCTGTATTCCGGTCCCAGCAGTTCGCGATTGCGGATCTCGACGGCATACTGCGGGCCGCGTGGCAGGGCCTCCAGAAAGGCGCTCAGTGCCGTAACGAACAGCTGCGGCTCGCGCGCAAAGGGAAGCCCGAGCGGGGGAAACTGGAACAGCAGCGCGCCGAGGCGCGCGCCGAGGCCGTCGGCCACGGGCGTCACGATTCGTTCGATCGCGTAGCGGACGTCGAGAAAGCGGTCAACGTCCGGGGTCACCGCGACGTTCCGGGCCTGGCGGTCGATGGGCGTCGTCAGCGCTGCGTGGGCCTTGACGACGAAACGAAAGTCGGCGGGCACCATCCGCGCATAACGGCGGAACTCCTCCGCCGGCAGCGGCGCATAGAACGTGCGATCGAGACCAACCGCTCCGAGCAGCGCGTGACGCGCGTAAGCGCCGAGCCCGGCGCGGGCCAGCAGCTGCTCGCCGGCCCGGTGCGCGTAGACGACGCCCGCCCAGCCAGGGAACGCCCAGCTCGACGTGCCGAGCCTGAGCCCCGGCGGCAGCCGCGCGGGCGCGCCGGCGAGGTCAGCCGGCACGGGCGCCGTGCCGATCAGGTCGACATCCGACCCGCCGGCGGCGAACAGCTCGATTTGCGTCGACGGGTCGAGTATCACGGCGCTCGCCGGCAGCTCAAAGCCCCGAAGTTAAGCAAAGCGGCCGGGCTCGGCAAGCAAGCGCGTCACGGTGTGGCACGCTCGGCAGGGCCCTGCGCCGGCGATCGGGCCCGGACGCGAACCCGGCGGTCGATGGTGCCGGCGACGGCCGCGGGCTGGCGAGCGCCGCGCCGGGGGGCGACAGCGCGCGAAACGCCCGTCACTCGAGCCCGTGCCGTTCCCAGCCGGCGGGTCCGCGCCTGAGCTCGTATCCCGGCCAGTAGTGCTTGTCGAGCTTGAGCGTGATCACCTCGACCGAGTTGTTCCAGGCCGCAGTCTTGAGCCGCAGCGAAGCGCGATCCTCCTTGCCGCCGACCGCCGCAAGAAAGGCGTCGAGGTCCGGCGTCGGCCTGCCGTCGACCTCGATGATCCGCCGGCCCGCCCACAGGCCGTAGCGCGTGGCCGGTGAGCCATACAGGAAGAAAGCTACGAACACGCCGGTCGGCGCAACCCCGCGCTGCGCCATCAGCGCCCGGTGCGGCGCCTGCAGCGTCGCGCCTGCCCACAGCACGATCCGGTTGATGTCGTTGCCGTCGAGCGCTGCGGTCGCGACGTCGAGGTTCAGCTCCGCGCCGTTGCGCCAGACGGTCAGCCGGACCGATGGCTTCTGCACGGCGCGCTCGACCTCGCGAAAACGGTTGACGAGCGTACCGTCGATCGCGAGCAGCAGGTCACCGGTCTGCAGCAGCGCCGCCGCCGAGGTGCCCGCGACCAGCCGAGCGATCCCGAGGGCCTGCCGCCGCGCCGGACTGTGTGCTTCCATCCGCTTGATCCAGGCGTCAGTGAGACCGAACTTGCGCGCCAGGGACAGCGGCACGACCTGCAGCTCCGCCTCCAGCGACCTGAGCACCCGGCCCGTCCTGACGAGGTCGACCATCTCGGTGACGACCTCGGACGGAGTGCCGAGATTTTGCTGCTGCAGCTCCCGACCGTTGTCGAAGGCGAAGCTCGACCACAGCGCCTGCACCTCGCCGTTCTTGTCGGCGATCACGCCGTCGAAATCGGTCGGGCCATTCACCAGGCTCGCGACCTCGAGATTCGATTCGCGGAATGCGAGCGTATGCGACAGCGGGAACTGCGCGGCATCGACCACTGCCACCCGGCTTTCCAGCGCCGCGAGCCGCTGGTCGGCCCTAAGACCCACGACCCAGACCGGATCCCCGGACGCGAGCTCGCGGTTCGTGAAGCGCGCGGCGCGCACCGGGGTCGATCCGATGAGTTTGGGGTCGTAGGACACGAGCGCGAGGTTGTGCAGCGGATGGACGTATTCCACCCTGCCCGGCACCTCGATCGTCCCGGCGAAGGTCAGCCGCACGTCGCCCATCGCAACCGGGACCGTGTTGCGGTCCGTGACGACGAGGCCGCGCTCGGCATCAACGATCACGCCCGTGCCGCGGTAGCTGCGCTCGGTCACGCCGGACACCGAATACGGCATGTCAAAGTTGATCATCACCAGCGAAGGCGCGAGCTTGTCGGCGCGCGGATCGCCGCTCGCGGCGAAGGTCGTGCTCGCCGGCTCAGGCGTGCTGGGCGCGGGCCCGGGCGCGAGCGCCCGGCACGGCCACCAGCCGAGCGAATCGTCGCGCTTGCAGCGCCGGGACGGAAACCACTGCCGGTCGATCCTGACCGAACGCACCTGCGAGGTACGGGGGTCCTCGAGCGTGAAGAAGCGCAGCGTCGCCCGGTCGCCCTGCGCCAGGTCGGCGAGCGCCGCCTCGAAGTCGTCCAGATCCCTGACCGACTTGCCGTTAAAAACGGTCAGCACGGCGCCGCGCGGCACGCCGGCAGAGCCGAACACGTAGCCGGGGTTGGCGACGTACACGCCACGTATCGGTACGTTGAAATGCCGCGCCTGCTGGTACGACAGCCGGTGGAGGACCGCGTCCCCGAACTCGAGGTACTGGTCCGGAGTGATCGCATGCAGGTCGCCGACCGGGAGTTCGCGGTCGAGCACGGTGCCGCCCCGCTGCACTTCGATCCGGACGGACTTGCCCACGGATTCGTCGAGCAGCGCGTCGAGGGCCAGGAACTCGGTGACGTAGCGGCCGTCGATCCGCACCAGCACATCGCCGGGCTCGAGCACGCCTTCGCTCTGCGACCCCGGCTGGACCTCCTTGACGACCAGCATGCCGACCTG
>Ga0181521_10006656_pt1 | contig 12429 bp, 8 predicted proteins | sample PEATcosm2014_Bin_32_FD_119764 | JGI IMG/M metagenome (GOLD analysis project Ga0181521, IMG submission 119764) | Peatland microbial communities from MTU Mesocosm Facility, Houghton, MI, USA - PEATcosm2014_Bin02_60_metaG | ecosystem: Environmental > Terrestrial > Soil > Wetlands > Peat | place... | reverse complement strand
GTGCGTGTTTACCTTCCGCCGGATGCGAACTGCCTGCTGTCGGTGATGGACCACTGCCTGCGCAGCCGTCATTACGTCAACGTCGTGATCGCGGGCAAACACCCGGCGCCGCAGTGGCTGACGATGGACGCGGCCGTCAAGCACTGCACCGCGGGCATCGGCATCTGGCCATGGGCCAGCAACGACCAGGGCGCTGCACCCGACGTGGTCATGGCCTGCTGTGGCGATGTGCCCACGCTGGAGACGCTTGCCACCGTCTCCATCATGCGCGAACATCTGCCCGACCTGAAAATCCGGGTGGTCAACGTCGTCGACCTCATGGCCGATTGTTGCACCGGAAAGTTCAGGCCCGGTTGCCCTTCGGTGAAACAGTCCAGGGCCGTCACGAGACTCGCGGTTCATGTTTCCACAGCCTGTCAGACTCAGAGCCACGACCAGAGGCAGCCCGCTCAAGAGGAATTTTGCCCTGCGCGGCGGAGGATGCCTGGAGCGGTTTCGAGCGAGACGCGCCGACCGGCTCCTCAGGGGTTACTGAAGGTCGACACCCATCCCGCTGGCAGGAATGGACTTGCCGGGAGGAACGTTCTTCAAGTCATGGCCCATGTTCGCCCCACGCGCGGTCATACGGTGTGGATGCGTTCTGGGAAGGCCGCCGCGAGAGGAATTCGGTATCCTGCGCGCAGCCAGGGATAATCGCCGCCAGCACAACGATCGCTACGACTCTCTTGAACATCTTCGGGCCTCGCTGCGAGCTGAGGAAAAGATTGCCGATTTTTCGGACTGTTCCGGTTTCGACCGACACGGAGTGAGATCTTGAGGAATTCGGGAAGAGATTCGTCGAGGCCCCCCGGCCTTGATTCGAACGGAGGAGGCAGGCCGGGTGAAGGAGCCTTGCGCCTCACGGCACGAAAGATTGCTGGTGTGGATGAGTCGGACGGGACGGGCATGCTCGCGGGGGCTAGAGAAACTCGATGGCCGATGTGCTCGCCATCAAGCAGAAACCCGCGGTCAGGGAGATGGAGAGCTTGAAGCGATCGTGCGAATGAAACTGCAATTCGGGGAGCAAATCGCTCAGGGCGATGCAGAGGAAGGTTCCGGCCGAGAAGGCGAGTGCGACGGCCGTCCAGCCGGAGGCGGCAACCGGGCTGAGCTGTCCCAGTCCGATCTGAAAGAGGGCAACGCCCAACGGGATCATCAGGGCGAACCCGGCGTTGACCAGGTGGGCAAGGCGTCTCGAGACTCCTGAGCTCAACATCAAGCTGACGATGGTCAGGGCGTCGGCGGGCTTGTGAACGACGGTGGCGAGGAAGACTCCCCAGCCCGTGGCACGGACCCCCCGGCGCTCGGCAAAGTCGGCCGTGATCGCGCTGGCAAGCGCGACCCCGCCTACCAGGGAATGAATGGCCAGCCCAAACGCGGCGGTTCCCCAGGAAAGAGCCGTCAGTGATGGCTCGCTGTGCGGGCGCGGGTGGTCATGATGGCGTGCGTCTACCAGGTGCGCCTCGTCGTGATGCGCGCAAGTTTCGACCCCGGTTCGGTGTGCGGAGTGCTCGTCTTCCGCGGCATGATCTTGCGGTTCGTGGTGATGAAACGAGAAAAACCGCTCCAGGAAGAACAGAGCCAGCAATCCCAGGGCCGTCCAGCGGACCGTTTGCGGCGTGCCCATCCGGACCGCTTCGGGCAGCATGTGAAAGAACGCCGCCCCCAGCATGCTGCCCGCGGAGAAGCTCAGATAAACCTGAAGCCGCGTATGGTTCAGGACCGTGGCCAGAGGAAGCATACCCCCCAGCAGGCTGACGCCGACGATCAGCGCGCAATCAAGGGACAAAGCAGACAGCATGGCGCTCGGTGCCCCCCTCGACTTGCGAATTCAACCCTTGTTCACGCGGAGAACCATCGGAATAATAAAGTTAGAAAGCCAGCAGGCCGGACTTCGAGGTTTCCCGACTGGAGAGATCCCCTCATCACAATCCGGCCGCAACCAACCCAGGTTCCGAGGGAGGGGAAAGGCGATGTCCAAGCTCAGCGAAGCCGAGATTCACGAAAGGCTGCCCGACGCCAGGGGATGGGAACGGCACGGGGATATGCTGGTCCGGACCTGGCAATTCCCGTCATTTCGCCGCGCCATCGAGTTCGTCAACCATGTGTCCGCTCTGATCGAGAAAACGGACCATTACCCCGACATCCACGTGAGTTTTCGTAATGTTCGGGTCGAGATGTCCACGCACGACGTGGGCGGGTTGACGGAACGCGATTTTACACTGATCTCGCAGATCAACACTCTGCCCACCGATCGCTAGCCCCTCGCGCCACCCGGTTGGTCGACCAAGAAAAAAACCCCGGCCATGAGGCCGGGGATCGAAACCAAACGGTCACCGATTCGACTGCTCCCACGCGATTTCAGAGCAACTCTGGCGAAGTCGCAGCGCCTGGCGGGTCAAGTTCCCTTCGTCTCCCCGGGCCGCTTCGGGCCGGACTGGCCGGGAGCAAGCCGGCGATACTTTGTCTTGGGCAGGTTGAAGACGCCAGCCGTGGGGGCCCAGCGATCATCTTCCTGAAGCACGGCGAGCCGTTCCGCCCGCGTCAGCACGTTGCGGGCACGGGCCAGGCCGCCTCCCTTTTTCAGGCTCTTGTCCAGCGACATCAGAAACCTCCCAGCACACTCGCCCGTAGGCGGCCTTCTCTACCTCTTGCCGAGGATCCGCCGGAAAAAAGACGCGACCACCGTTTGCGGCCGGCGAATTGAAGAGTCAGTCGGAGGAGTCATCTTAATCTCCCGGCCCACTCGATGCAAGCAGCGCTCTCTCAGCCTGGCGTCCCGCCGTCCCGCACTGAAGGTGCGGGACGCGAGTCTTGAGGCCCTGGCTCGCTGCATGCTCGTGGACCCGCGGGGCTGCCATGCAGGCATCAATGGGTCGGGTTCCGCTCAGATGCACCTCATGACAAGCTTGGCGATCTCGATATCGACGGGTATACCGATCGTCACGTTGGATGAGAAGGCCAGGCCCAAGGAGGCAGCCAGCGGCAGCGTCGGGCTCGCCTCGGGGATCGCCATCCGCTGCACCGCGGGACCTCAAGGTACGACGCCGCGGCGCAGAGGACCGGGAACAGGACGTAGGTCCCCAGCTCGAACGACCTGATGTTTTGCTCGGTCGCCCCTCTTCAAAAAGTGCGCAACAAGAACTGAGGCAACAGTTGGGACAGTGCCTGTGAGGGGGATTCCTCGGCGTGGCATTGACCTGTCGGTTCTTATGATGCGTCGAAATCGTTAATCGGACGTCCGCAACCTCGGGGCAGTTGCGCAGGTGCGAGCTATGATTGACCTGGGACAGAAGTTTTTCGCTTCCCGACGGTCTTGCCATGCCCCCGCAACGTTCGAAGGACAACGAACTCGTTCTGGGCTATCGGCTGATCGAGCTGTTAGGGGCCGGCGGTTTTGGCGAGGTCTGGAAGGCCGAGGCTCCTGGCGGTTTGCTCAAGGCGATCAAGTTCATCTATGGAAAGCTCACCGATCGCCAGGCCAGCCAGGAGCTCAGAGCCCTGGAGCAGATCAAGCAGGTCAGGCACCCGTTTGTCCTGTCGCTCGAGCGCGTCGAAGTCCTCGACGGCCAGCTCATCATGGTCAGTGAGCTGGCGGACAACACCCTTCTGGACCGGTTTGAAGAATGCCGAGCCGGGGGTGGGAACGGGATTCCCCGCGAACAACTACTGCGTTATCTACTCGACGCGGCCGAAGCCCTTGACTTCATCACCATCCGGTTCCGACTTCAGCATCTGGATGTCAAACCCAGCAATCTGTTCCTCATGGGTGACCACCTCAAAGTGGGCGACTTCGGGCTGGTCCGCGAGGTTTGCCATCACATTGGGACAAGCACGGGGGGGTTGAGTCCGGCTTATGCCTCACCAGAGTCTTTCACCGGCGAGGTCAGTTTCTACTCGGACCAATATGGTCTGGCAATCGTGTACCAGGAGATGCTGACCAGCACCCGACCATTCCGGGGACGGACAGTCCTCCAGCTCTCCGACCAGCATCTTCATGCCCGCCCCAATCTCGCATCCCTCTCCTCGGGCGAGCAGTCCGTCATCGGCAGGGCTCTTTCCAAGAATCCCAACGACCGGTTCCCCACCTGCGGTGAAATGGTCCGGGCCTTGCTGAGCGTCGAAGCCTTCGATTCCCCGGCCCTGGAACAAAGTGACTCCCACGAGTTCGAGCCAGAACCTTTCTCCCCATCAGCGCCGCTCGAGCCGGTGCTCCGGTCGCTCAACCTGGCCGACGCTGCTCTGGACGCCCCGGGCACGCCGACTCTGCAAACTTGCGTTTCTTCCGAGCCCGAGGCGGGGGCGAGATCGGGGTCGAGTGGGATCACGTCGCAGCTTCTCCTCAAGGGCTTCCCCGCGCCGACCTTGTTCGTCGGCATCGGCGGAATCGCGGGCAGCGTACTTTGTCAGATCAAGCATCTCTTCGAGTCCCGTATTGGAACTCGGGGAGCGAATCGGCACCTGCAATGGCTCCTCCTGGATACGGACCGGGCCACACTCCAAGAGGCTCGCTGCCCCAATCTCGCGGGCAGGCTCGGGGTCGAAGAGACCTTGCTGATGCCGCTCCACGGGCCAGAGCATTACCGCCCTCAATTGCAACAACTGATCGGCTGGCTGGCCAGGCACTGGGTTTTCCGGATACCGCGATCTCGCTGCACCGAGGGTATGCGACCCCTCGGCCGTCTTGCTTTGATCGACAATGCCCAGCGCGTCCTGGAACGTCTTCGACAAGCGATCAAGCAGATGGGCACGTCAGCTCACGATGAGGAAGGGCGGGACCAGTTCCAGGTCATCGTGATCGCCAGCATCGGCGGAGGAACGGGAGGAGGGTGTTTCGCGGACCTCGGGCTGTCAATTCGTCAGATCCTCCGGGAGGAGCGAATTGAACGAGCCTCTGTCGAGGGTGTGATGATCCTGGGCTCGGGGATGCGAAAAGAGCAGAGGGAGCTGGCCCAGGCCAATGCTTATGTCACGCTCTCGGAACTCCGCTACTACCTCGATCCCAACTGCCGATTTCCGGGAGTCAAGGCTCTGGGATTGAACGCGGCAGAAGCGGGCCTGTCGCTCTTCGATCAAGTTTACCTGGCCGATTTCGGGGATATCGTCGGCGAGGAGTGTATCGAAACCAGCTCCCACCTGCTGGCCGAACACGTTTACCTGAGGCGCGGTACGCCCTGCGGGCGAACGCTCACGACCCATCGGCTTGACTCTGAGGGAGCTGGCGAAGGTCTCCAGCTCAGGAGCTTTCGCCTGGCTCGTCTAGGCTTCCCACGTGCGGAACTTCGACAGTTGGTCGTCCGAGAGGCTTGCAGGCGGATCATCAGTCGCTGGCTCCAGGGGATCCCCCGCCGGGCCGACCTGGAGGAGACGCCGGGGCCAGGGCGAATCGAGGAGTCGGCCGCCTTGCGACTTCCGTCGCCTGAACTCGATGCCGATCATTTTTTCGCCCGACTGGAACTCGACGAGCAGAGGTTCCAGGAGGTGTTCCTGGAACGGATGGAGCAAGCCAGGGGTTCCGATCCTCTGAAGTCCCTCCAGCGCCAGGCTCGCGACCTGCTCCAGGTTCGGGGCAGGGCAGGAGCAGGCCGAGCTCTCGTGAAGTTCTTCGACGAGCTGGACGGTAGACTGGATGCCGGATCAAGCAAGAACCAGGATCATCACCCCTCATCGGCCATGGAACAAAAGCTTCACAATGCGTTCACGCATGATAGATATGAGCTCGACCACCGGCTGGAGACCTGGGTCAAGCAGATCGTTGAAGATCCAGCTCAGCGTCTCAAGCCGGCCCGTGATGGGCTGAACAATCTGATCGAAAGGCTGGTCGAGCAGCTCGAGGCCACCCCTGCTCAGGTCGCTGCCGTCCGGGCGAGGAGGGACGAGATCCGAGAGCGCTATCTGGGGAAGGGAAGTGCCTCGGCGGGTGGAAACAGGCGAGCCTTCTCACACCTGCTCCGAGCACTCCCGCGCGAAGTCTCGCCGCGAGAGGAGGAACTCTGCGAGTATAGTCAGCTCTTGATCAAGGAAACAGCGCTTCACGTCCGTGCCGAGATCCTTGGCACTTTGCTTGCCAAGGCAGCGCAGGTCGGGGAGGGACTGAACCGACTCCAGCAGGGCCTGGAGAACGTGGAGCGCTCTTTCGCGGCCAAGAATCCTCGCTTCCGGAACAGCCAGCGCACAACGCTCGGCTCTTCGGCCGATCTTCTCCCCGTGCCGACGGCCAGCATGGCCGAGCTGAGGGAGACATTCGCTGGCTCGTTTTGTAGCGATCGCCGCCTTGCCGATCTGGAGAGGAGATTCCACGAGGAGGTTCTGGAACCGCATGGAGGGCTCAGCGTCGTGATGACGCGCGAGGCCTGTTTCCTGACCGAGGTGTTTCAGGAGACATTGTTCCAGCGCGTGGCCGGTGCGGTCGACGACTGGCTCAGGGACAGCGATGCGGCTTCGATCTTGTATCAACGGTACGGATCGATCGAGGGCGTGGTGAGGGAGCTGATCCAGGCCGGCAAATCGACCCTCCTCGGCCATCCGAGGAACGCGGCTGGGCGGCTCATCCTCGGCCTGCCCGACAGCCCCTCGGGCAGGAGTTTGCGGGAAAGCCTGGCGAAGTCGGCGAGCGAGCTTTCAATCGCCGACTTCGTGTCGATTCCGGATGACGTTGTGTTCTGTTTGGAGATCGAAAACCTGAGCTTCTCCTCGGTCCTGGCCAAACTGGTCTCGGGGCAACCGTGGCTGACCGATCTGGCTCCCAAGCTGGTCTCCCGGGTAGACGTGGAATGGCCCGAGCTAGCGCGGACCGCTGAGATGGGGAAGCTCATCGAGGGAGGCGATGATCTGTAGGAGAGAGGTTGGGTATCCGTAGAGGAACCCCTGTCCCAGGTGGCAACCGTTATGGAGGCAGACCTCCGCGGCCTGCTCGCTTTCGATTCCCTCGGCGATGACCCGGATGCCCTTCCCAGCGATCGCCTTCAAGAACGCCCGCACCATTTCCCGGCTCGTCTCGGAGCCCAGCATTGCTTGAACGAGATCCCGATCCAGCTTGAGAAAGTGGGGCGGACATTCGGCGATTTCCAGCAGCCTGGCCTGACCGACCCCAAAGTCGTCATAGGCGAGCTCGATTCCCAGCTCTTGCAGCTTTCGCTTGATCGATCGCAACTGGGCGACGCTGGTCTTCGATTGCTCGGAGACTTCGATGACAAGTTGGTGACGCCCCCCATTTTGGCGAGAGAGCTGGTTGAGCGAATCGAGATAATCGGACCTGGTTAACTGGGATGGGTGGAGATTGATGAAGAGTCGGAAGCGAGCGGGAAGGTTTGCCCCAATCTTCAGCGCATGGGTACTGAAGAGACGGCACAAGTCGGTTTCCATCTCACACTTCTCGGCGAGCTGAAAGAGCTTGACGGGGCTCTGATGCAACTGGTGATGGCTTCCCCGGCCAAGGGCCTCGAAGCCGACGATCGCGTTGGTACGGAGATCGACGATGGACTGGAAGACGATGGCAACCAACTCCTCCGAAACCAGTTGTCGAAGGAAACCGATAAGCCGAATCAAGCTTTCCTTCTCACGCGTGTCAGCTTCCTGAGTCAGCGACACTGTGTTGTGGGAGCGCAAGCCCATGGCCGGTCTCAAGCAGAAACAGAATTCCCAGTGAGCCACGTGAATGATGTCGCCGTCGACCAGAGGGACCTCGTCGATTCGCTTGCCGTTGGCGAAGGTTCCATTGGTGCTGCGGAGATCACGCACCAAGTACCGACCGGAATCCTGAGCGATGAGGGCGTGGTCTTTGGAGACCTTGTGGGAGTAGATCGTGAGGTCGGCTGTTGGGGATCGCCCGATGACGAAGGGGTTCTTGGTGATCTCCACCCGCTTGGCCGGACCGCCTTGTTCCGGGAAGTATTCCAGATAGGCTTTCATGCGTCTCCCCACCCTGTCGGAGGCTTCAATCGACCTCAGTAAAATAAGTGTCGACGACGATGTCGAGATACTCCGGTTTCATCTCGATGGGCAGGCCGAAGTACGAGCAGTAGCTTCTCAGGTGCCGCAGCAGATCGCGGCCGTGGCAGCGACGGAAGCCTCGCTTGGCCTTGACGTAGTGTTCTTGAATGAGATGTTCAACGGCAGACTCGTTGTAGTCGATCTGCATCGACAGGGCGGAGATCTTGAAGAGATGGCGAAACTCGTCAGGATCGGGGTCCTTCACGTGGACCTTGTAGGCCAGGCGGCGCAAGAAGGCTTCGTCGACCAGGTCCCGGGGATTCAGGTTGGTCGAGAAAATGATCATCTGATCGAACGGGACCTGAATGGTCTGGCCGGAGGAGAGCGTCAGAAAGTCGTATCCCTTCTCCAGGGGAACGATCCAGCGATTTAACAGTTCCGTCGGGTCCATGCGTTGACGGCCGAAATCGTCGATCAGGAGGACGCCGCAGTTACTCTTCAACTGCAGTGGCGCCTCGCTGAAGTTCTTGCCGGCCTGGTGCCGGATCTCGAGCAGTTCCATCGTCAGCTCACCGCCGGCAATCACGGTCGGGCGCCGGATCCGGGCCCATCTTCGGTCGTAGTCGTTGCCCTTCAGGACGCTGGTCTCGACATGTTCGATGGCCCTGTGGCAGGCAGGGTCGAAGAGCTTGATGATCTGCCCGTCGACGATGAGAGCGTGGGGCAGCCAGATCGCCTGTCCGAAACAGGACGCGATCCGTTCGGCCAGGGTGGTCTTACCATTGCCCGGCTCGCCGTAAAGAAAAAGGCCGGCTCCCGAGTTCACGGCCGGGCCCAGCTTGTCGAAGATTCGGGGATTCACCGAGATTCCGGCGAACGACCGTTCCAGTTGCTCGCGCTGGGGAGACTCGGCCCGAATGCTCTGAGCCTCCACCGAGGTCACGTACTCCGCCAGGGGAACCGGCGCCGGACCCACGTAGGCGCAGGCGGCAAACCAGCTTTGGGCCCGTTCAGTTCCTTTCTCTGTCAGCGCGTACACATAGTCGTTCAGCGTCGCGTTGGATGCATGGGCCACGAGCGTACGAGTACGGAGGGACTGCATGCGTGCTTCCATGATCCCAAAGGGCAGGCACAGGTGGTCCGCGATCGAGCGCCCGCTCGATCGCCCCCTGACGAGCAAGAGCTTGCAGACCAGCGAGTCCACCAGTGCCTCGTTCAGGCCGGCGTCAACCAGGCTGAGCGGAGGTCCGGGTTGATAGATCTCCTCGTTCATCAAGGCGGCGAGGAGGCTATTTGATGGTGCCGATCCGATTGCGGACATAGTTCAGTCGTCTTGGAGTAGTCATCCCTGCGGTCCGCCGGCTTTGCCACGGTGCTCACTAGCACAGTCCGGAGGGAGGAAAGTCGGCACTTTTCGCACTACGTCTGAAGTACCCGAAAGTAGTCTAGGTCGTGAACGGAAGGGAAGGCAGGGAATCGCAGACGGGGAAACCAAGCCGACAACCCGGTTCCCCGGAAGCCGGCGTCAGGGCCAGGGCGAGTACGATCGTCAAGAAGACGTTCTAGAATTCCTGGAGATGCCATACGGCATGACGCCAGCGGGAGTTCCGGGGACACCATACCTAAACTGCTTGGGCGAACTCGGGGAAATCAGGGAGAGAGCAGGCATTGCGGCTTGTGGCCATCCGGCAGGCACGTCTGCAGACCCTCGCCGAACGAAACAAATTCGCAACGAAAGCAGTCAGGATCAGAGGGCGGTCAAGACTAACTTTGCAGCATGCCGGGCCAGTGCTGGTCAAAGGATATAGCGGCTCAGGTCCTCGTCTTTGGAAAGCGCCTCGAGACGCTCACGGACGAGCTTCTCGTCTACGACGAGCTTCTGATTCTGTCGGTCGGGGGCATCGAAGCTGATGTCTTCGAGAACGCGCTCGAGGATCGTGTGCAGGCGGCGAGCGCCGATGTTCTGGGTCGTGCGGTTGACCAGGAAGGCCAGGTCGGCCATGGCCTCGATGGCGTCGCTGGTGAATTCCAGCTTCACTCCTTCGGTGCCGAGCAAGGCTTCGTACTGGCGGACCAGCGAAGCCCGCGGCTCGCGGAGGATCCGGGCGAAGTCGTCGCGGGTCAGGTCGTGCATCTCGACGCGAATCGGGAACCGGCCCTGGAGCTCGGGCATGAGGTCCGAGGGCTTGGAGCGATGGAAGGCGCCGGCGGCCACGAACAGGACGTGATCGGTCTTGACCGGCCCGTACTTGGTGTTGACCGTGGTTCCCTCGACGATCGGCAGCAGATCGCGCTGCACGCCCTGGCGCGAGACGTCCGGGCCGCGCGTTGACCCCTCGTCGCCGGCGATCTTGTCGAGCTCGTCGATGAAGACGATGCCCGTTTCTTCGGTCAGCTTGACGGCGGCCTGGTTGATCTTCTCGGGGTCGATGAGCGCGTCGGTCTCTTGCTGGAGGAGGATGGGCCGGGCGTCGCGCACGGCCATCCGCCGGCTCTGCGCCTGTTTGGGCATGATCTTCTCGAGCATGCTCTGGAGGTCCATCTCCATCTGCTCCATGTTGGCTGCGCCCAGGATCGAGACCGGGGCCACGCTGCGCCCGGGGATCGTGACCTCGACCTCGCGGTCTTCGAGCTCGCCGGCCAGCAGCCGGTTCTTCATCTTCTCGCGCGACCGCTGGCGCCGCTCGGCGGCCTCGTCAGTCTGGTGCGAGTCGGCCTCGCTCCAGTTCGTGGGCTGGGGCGAGGGCAGCAGCAGGTCGAGCAACCGCTGCTCGACCCGCAGCCTCGCCTGTTCCTCCACGGTTTCGCGCTCGGCGGCTCGCACCAGCAGGATCGCTGCCTCGACCAGGTCGCGAATCAGGCTCTCGACGTCGCGGCCATAGTAGCCGACCTCGGTGTACTTGGTGGCCTCCGTCTTCACAAACGGTGCGCCCACGAGGATGGCCAGCCGGCGGGCGATTTCTGTCTTGCCCACCCCGGTCGGGCCGATCAGCATGATGTTCTTGGGCGTGACCTGGGCGCGGAGATCGTCCGGCAGTTGCCGCCGTCGCCACCGATTGCGCAGGGCAATCGCCACGGCCCGCTTGGCGTCGGCCTGGCCGACGATGTCGCGGTCCAGCTCGGCGACGATCTGCCGGGGAGTCAACTCGGGCTGGTGCTGAGGCACGGCAATTCCTCCACCGTCAAATGGCTGTTCGTGTAGATGTCGATACCGCCGGCGATGGTCAACGACTCGCGGACGATCTCCGCGGCCGAGAGCCCGGTGTGCTTGATCAGCGCCCGGGCGGACGCCAGGGCATAGCCACCACCCGACCCGGTCGCCAGGATCCCGTCGCTGGGCTGGATCACGTCGCCGGAGCCGCTTACCAGCAGGCTGTGCCGCGAATCCGCGACCAGGAGCACCGCTTCCAATCGCCGCAGCATTCGGTCGGTCCGCCACAGTTTGGCCAGCTCGGTCGCGGCGCGGGGGACGTTGTTGGGATGGTCCTTCAGCTTGCCCTCGAACCGCTCGAGCAGGGCAAACCCGTCGGCCGCCGATCCCGCGAAGCCAGCCAGCACCTGCCCCTCCAGCAGCTTGCGGACCTTGACCGCATCGGCCTTCATCACCTGGGTGCCGAGGGTCACCTGCCCATCGCCACCCATGGCCACCTTTCCCCCCTTGCGCACCGAGAGAATTGTCGTCGCATGCCAATCCAAGCGGGAAGCCTCCTTCAAAAGGGCCGGGCCGATTGCACGTGTGTTAATTCTAACCAGACCCCCATTCGTTGGGAAATCGCCACGCTTGGTCCGCAAACCTGGGATCGCCGGCGTCTGGCTGCCGGCGCGGCCTCGCCCGGGCCGGCACGCATCCGCTCCACGAGACTTGTGGTTGGCAGTCCGATCGCCTCAACAGGCCCGATTCAGCCTATCGCCGCCGTCTTCTCCGGGATCAGCGCGCGAGCGTCCCTTCGGGTGAGGGTCGGCGGACCGTTTGCTGGGTGTGATCCATGGGATGCCCCCCTGCCCTGAGCAGTTCTCGAACCGCCGCGCGCTGGGGCGAGAAATCAAAGGGAAACGCGTCCCGTTGATTGATCAACCGAAAGGCCTGGACGCGGCGGACCGGACGCCCGCCGCGCTCGATCGTGAACTCCGCCAGCGGGACCGCCTCCTGAAACCAGCGGCGATAGAATGATACGGGGACGAAATCCTCGTTGATAATCAACAAGATTCCGTCGTGTCCCAACCACTGGCCGGGTTTGCTCCAGAAGGCAAATCCCCGCGGGTCGTCGATGTTGTAGCAAAGGACCGGTAGCCTGAGATGGATCGCATGAGCGACCTGGGCGCTCTGGTACCAGTTCCGGGTGAAGAGGAAGGCATTCTCGTCGTCCAGGACTCCAAGTTCCTCGAGCCGGCCGGCGACCAGATCCCAGCCGTAGAGATCGGCGGTCGGGTCCGTCCGGGCTTCGAAAAGCCCCCACC
>Ga0181521_10006643_pt1 | contig 12443 bp, 12 predicted proteins | sample PEATcosm2014_Bin_32_FD_119764 | JGI IMG/M metagenome (GOLD analysis project Ga0181521, IMG submission 119764) | Peatland microbial communities from MTU Mesocosm Facility, Houghton, MI, USA - PEATcosm2014_Bin02_60_metaG | ecosystem: Environmental > Terrestrial > Soil > Wetlands > Peat | place... | reverse complement strand
CGCGCCCGAGAAGTCTCCAAACCCCTGAAAGGAACCCGGCACTCCATGGCCTAAGAGTACCAGGACATCCGATCTATGTAGGAGTTCGACTGCGACAGTTTGGCTGCCACTCGACGTAACTCAGTTCCTGTAGACCCATGAATTTTCAGCTCTGTTCCGGTTTCGGAAAATTTTTCAGTGAAACCCCTTATGAGGGTATGGTCACGTCTAGTATAGTACTCAGCGTACTGTCTTAAGTTAGTAGAAAGGATACCACATGAGAAAGCTCATTCTTCTCGCATTGGCTGTATTTGCCTTTGTGGCCACCGCTCAGACCGGCAAGATTCAGGGGCCGCTTCCGGGTTGCAATCCCTGCCCGTGGGTGCGGTAGTCCTAAGGAAGGCGTCAAACCAGCGCGGCAGCCGGTGTTAAAATCGGGCTTGAGAGCCGCTGATGCCGAGCTCCGCGCTGGTTTTGTTTTTTGAGTGGGTTTCGCTGTTAGGCGCCGGCCTGACCGCCCTCAAGCTCTTCAGATCCGGACTATATCGCCGATATCGGTTTTTCTTCGTTTATCTGATTTCTCTGGTCCCCTACGGTATCTGCCTTCTTGGGCTGAACGTGAATTCCGGTCTGTATCAAAAATTCTGGACGGTCACCGCGCCGCTGTTCTGGCTCCTCTATGTCCTTGTCGTGTTTGAACTTTGCGGATTGATTCTGGAAAAGTACAAGGGCTTGTACACTTTGGGCCGGTGGGCGATGTATCTTGCCCTGGCGGTCTCTGTGACGCTCTCCGTGCTCAGCCTGCTCCCGCGCATCACCCCGGCGATGCCACAGGAAACCAAGATCATGGGCTATGTCTACGCCATTGAGCGCGGGGTGGATTTCAGCCTGGCCATTTTTATTTTGTTGATTCTATTCTTTTTAACCCGTTACCCAGTGCCGCTGAGCCGGAATGTTGTGGTACATGCCGTAGTGTTCTCGCTATTCTTCCTCAGCAATACGTTCGGTCTTCTTCTCCACAGCGTTTTCGGTCTGCACCTCAAGAATGAAGTCGATCTGTTCTTCATGGGGACATCCTCCGCTTGCTTGGTGGCGTGGCTGGTCCTTCTGAATGCCAAAGGCGAGAAAGTGCGCGTGAGCACCCTGCATTTTGGCCGGGGGGACGAACAGCGGATTCTGCATCAGTTGGATTCCCTGAACGACACCCTGTTGAGAGCCTCCCACAAATAGGATGTTATCCTTCGTCGAATTAGTACCATTATTACCTTAAATTCTGTTGCATTTTCCTAACAATGTTCGTATGCTGTTTCTAGCAGCAAGAATATACGCGATGAGTTTATTGATAGCCTTATCAATTCCGTTGGGTCTGGCGCTGGCGGCTGTGGTGGTCGTGTTGGCCCGCAAACTCACATCCACGGATTCCAGCCTCCCGCTGACCGCCGAATGGATTGATGAACTCTCGATTGAACGCTATCGGCCGATGATGCACCTGCTCGACGCCGGCGATGTGGAGTTCCTCCGCTCCCAACCCGGATTCGCCCCGGGAATGGCCGCTCAGCTTCGCCTCGAGCGGTGCCGGGTTTTCCGTGGATATTTGCGCTCTTTGCGAACCGATTTTCAACGCGTGTGCACGGCTCTCAAGCTGCTGATGTTGCACTCGCGCTATGACCGGCCAGACCTGGCCGGCACGCTGGTCCAGCAACAGGTGATGTTCGAGTGCGGCATGGTCGTGGTTCGTTTCCGGCTGTTCCTCTACCGTTGGGGACTGTGCGGGGTGGATGTCGCGGACCTGATCAAGATCTTCGACCTGATGCGCCTGGAACTGAGGCGCCTGGTCCCGGCCACGGCGGCCGTGGGCGCCTGAAGCCGCCGGCATTTCCGGCGAATATTGTCCGTGAGCGGCGCGATTTTCCCACTCAGAGCCGCTTGAGTATTTCCTTCGCTTCCTTTAATTGTGGGAATTCCTTCTCCGCTTCCCGGAATTCCCGCGTATGCACCCGGCGGCGCGAGGCGCGGTGGTCCACCGGATAGCGCAGGTGCAGCATTTCGTGAAACATGACGTACTCCAGAGCCATCGCCGGAGCGGGCGCCCGCGGCTGGTCGAGGATGCGGCTGATAATGATGGCGTTGTGCGACGGGTCGAAGTGCCCCAACATGCTGCGGGATGGCCGGCGGCTCCATCCCAACTCGGGCCTGCCCAGCAAGCCATCGAAGAATTGCCCGTTCAAACGCTCGAAGATATCCTCCAGGTTGTGGTGCGCGCCCTGCGGCCCTGAGATGAACTTGCGGCCGCGGATCTGCCGCACCAGATGCGCCTGGCGCCGGATGTCGCGGCGGTTCAAATAGAGACGGTAGCGGTGGGCATACAACGGCGGGACCGGCTTGCGGTAGAGTTTGCCCAGCAGGATGTGCGCCAGGGCCTCCATCACCGGCGCCGGCGCGCCCGCCAGGAGATCCGAAATACGCACCTCCAGGCGCCCGTTTTCCAGCCGGATGAAACTGTCCGCATTGGCGAACCGGCGGAACTCCACGCGCAAATCGGGCAGCGCGGCGCGAGGCCTCAGCTCGCGGAACACCCGCGCATAGATCTCCTCCGGCGTTTCGAAGAAAAGAGAACTCTGGAGACCCTGGATGCCGCGCATCCCCTCGGCGTTGTCCATCTCCTATCCAGGGTACCGCGCGCCGGCCCGTTTGGTTGCACTTTCCATACCGGGATGGGTTACTCTGAGTTCTTGAAGGAAGGGACAACCTTGCCAAAGGCCAAGATCAGCGCGCTGGGGTGCTACACGCCTTCCCGCGTGCTCACCAACCAGGACCTCGAAAAGATGGTCGCGACCAACGACCAGTGGATCGTGGATCGGACGGGCATCCGCGAGCGCCATATCGCGGAGCCCGAGATGGCCACTTCCGACATGGCGATCGCGGCGGCCAAATGCGCGCTCGCCGAGCGCGGCGTGGCGGCGTCCGAGGTCGACACTATCATCGTCTGCACGGTCACGCCGGACTACTTCTTCCCCTCCACCGCGTGCCTGGTGCAGAAGGGGATTGGCGCGCGTGGCGCCTGGGGATTCGATCTCATCGCGGCCTGCTCCGGATTCGTTTACGGCACAACCACGGGTGCGCATCTGGTGGCCGCCGGCACCCACCGTAAGGTTCTGGTCATCGGTGCCGATACCATGAGCCGGATCGTCGACTATACCGACCGCGCCACGTGCATCCTGTTCGGCGACGCCGCCGGGGCCATGCTGATTGAGCCCACGGGCGACGGCGAGGATGACCTGGGGTTTATCGATTTCATCGGCGAGGTGGACGGTTCCGGCGGCGATTTCCTCAAAATGCCCGCCGGCGGAAGCCGCCTGCCCGCTTCCCACGAAACCGTCGATAAGCGCCTGCACTTCGTCTTTCAGGACGGCAGCCAGGTGTTCAAGTACGCCGTCCGCAAGATGTACGAATCCTGCCGCGATCTGCTCAAGCGTAATGGCCTCACCGGCGACGACGTGGCCGTGGTGATTCCCCACCAGGCGAACAAACGGATCATCACCGCCGCCAGCGACCGCCTGGGCATCGCGCCCGAGAAGGTCCTTATCAACATCGACCGCTACGGGAACACCGTCGCCGGCACCATCCCGCTGGCCACGCGCGACGCCATCCGGGAGGGCCGGCTGCGCAAGGGCGACATCGTGCTGTTCACGGCCGTGGGGGCTGGCTACACGGTGGGCGCCAGCATCTGGCGCTGGGCGTACTGAGGGGCCGGGGCCGGGGGCGTCGGCTACGTGTTAACTTGAAATCCAGGAATGAACATTCTCTTCATCGGGGATATCTTCGCCGCTCCCGGGCGCAGGATCGTCGCCGATCATCTCCAGGACATCGTCCAATCCAACCGCATCGACCTCACCATCGCCAACGCGGAGAATGCGGCCGGGGGGTTCGGCCTCACGCCGGCGATCGCGGACGAATTATTCGCTCTGGGCCTGGACGTGCTCACCTCCGGCAACCACGTCTGGGATAAGCGTGAGATCTACGATTACCTGCGGCGCCAGCCGCGGCTGCTGCGTCCCGCCAACTATCCCGACGCTCCGGGCCAGGGCGCCATCGTGTGGCGCGCGCGCAACGGCGTGGATTGCGCCGTGCTGAACCTGCAGGGCCGCACCTACATGACGCCCACGGATTGCCCGTTCCGCAAGGCCGACCAGATTCTGGGCGCGCTCGACCCCGCCATCAAAGTGCGGTTCGTGGATTTTCACGCGGAGGCGACCAGCGAGAAGATCGCCCTGGGGTGGTACCTGGACGGCCGCGTTTCAGCGGTGATCGGAACCCACACCCATGTGCCCACGGCGGACACCCGCATTCTGCCGGGAGGGGCCGCGTATCAGACGGATTGCGGCATGACGGGGCCGTACCATTCGGTGATCGGGGTGCAAACCGATATCGTGGTCCAGCGCTTTCTTACCGGCTTGCCGGTGCGCATGGAAGCGGCGCGCCAGCACGCCGAGATGCACGCCGTGATCGTCGAGGTCGACGAAACCACCGGCAAGGCGCGCGCCATCCGGCGCCATGCCATCGACGGAGACTGAACGGATGGATGCTCTCAGCCCCCTCCCGGATCTCACGGCCCTCTACATTCAGGAAATCGGCGCGCTGCTGTTCGGGATGGTGTTTCTGTTCCTGTACCGGCAGTCGCGGATGGTCTATTTCGGGCTGTGGGCCATCGCCTGGGGGCTGCGGCCGGTGGCCGCGTTTTTCGGATTCGAGCTGCTGCGCACGGCGCATTCCGGGTGGCTGGCGCCGTATGCCACCTTCGAATTCGCCTTCGCCATCGTGCTGGTCGCCGCGGCCCGCGCGGGCTTTGCCTCGGGCATCAAGGACTGGCGCACGGTGCTCCGCCTGATCTCGATCCTGCCGGTCTTCGTGGCGCTGGTCTGGGCCTTCGGCCTGTACTCGCGGGTGGAGGCCTATTATGCCTCGCATGCGCTGGTGCTGAGCTTCGTGTACTTCTATAACTTCTTCGCCCTGCGCCGCAACGCCGGCGTCGGCGTGCGCGTGTTCCGTTTCTCGCTGGCCGTGCTGGCCATCGTGTTTCTCGAGCACGCCGTGCTGGTCTGGTATCTTTACCACACTGGAGGCGAGCCGGCGTGGGCCCGTTACCTGCACCATGAGACGTACTACGATTTCGCTCTGCATTGCGTGCTGGCGTTCGCCGCCATGGCGATGTGGAGCGAAAGCCAGATCGACCGCATTCGCGAGCTGCGCGCCGAGCTGGACCACCTCCGCCGCGAAGGCGAGCAGGGTCCCGATCTGGACCGGCTGACGGGCCTGTTGAACCAGGCCGCGCTGGCGCGACTGGTCGAAGATCCCGCGGACTTCGAGGGAGTGGTGGCGGTCTGCGACATGGATAACTTCAAGGACGTCAACGACCGCTACGGCCACCTGGCGGGCGACGAGATCCTGCGCAGCATCGGCAACCTGCTGCACTCTTCCATCCGCCAGGAGGACGAGGCGTTCCGTTGGGGCGGCGACGAATTCGTGATCCTCTTCCACAACCAGCGCGCCGAGGTGGCGCGCACGCGCATGAGCGGCATCGAAGCCCGTCTGCGGGAGTTCCGCGTACGCGGATACGGAGCCCTCCCCATTTCGTTCAGTTGGGGAACCGCCGATGGGCGCGGCCGCCCGCTGCGCCAGACGCTGGACGAGGCCGACCGCAACATGTACGCGCTGAAGCGGACGCGGGCCAGGGCCCCGGGACCTCCGCGGGAGCGGGCGCCAGAGCGCTGATCCGCTGGCGCGCACGACCTGGCGCTACTTTACTGGTTCTTCACCGCGATGGTGGTGACGTAGCCGGCTGTTGGAAAAGCCTGGCTGGTATAGTTGTTCATCACGATGAAGAGGGGAACCTGCGCTCCCGGCCCCGTATTCTTGGGAATGCGCACGTTGATTTGCCAGACTCCCGGAAACTGCGGCGAGAGCCCGGAAAACTCCACGTTCTCGACGCCTGTTTCCCCGGTGCAGCTCGCATCGTCCACATAGCAGGCGTTGATCCAGACCTTGGGCAATGCCGAAGTCTGTACCAGCCCCGCTCGCGGAATGTCTCCGTCTGCCGGAGCGCCCTGCACAAAACCCTGTCCAGTGGCGTAGATGGAAATGTACGAACCCGCCGCGGCCGGGTTGTTGGGACCGTTCACAGTCCCGTCGGCATCGTTCACCACGGCCGCCTGACGGCACTTTCCGCCGGCCAGAGAGCAGTTGACCAAGCCTCCCGCGAAGATGGCCGGAGAAACCGTGTTCATGGCCACCAGCCCGTCGGTGAGAATCTGGCCGGTGGATTGCCGCACCACCTGCACGTCTACGTTGCCGCTGGTGGACGCGCTCATGGGGATCATGAAGTTGATTTGTCCCGGCGAGACAAGGAGCACGGGCGCCGGCTGGCCATTGAACAGCACCTGCGTGTCGGCCAGAAGCGTCGGGTAGGGCACGGGGTTGGGCTGTTGGTTGGAGTTGGCGGTAATCGTGCCGAATGTGACGCCTAGCGGGTAGATGGTGGCGAGCACTCCCGGCGCGAGGTAATTGGTGACGTAGCTGGCGGCGTTCTGCCAAGCCAGTCCGGGGTAGTAGAATTCCACGCGGTTGTAGGCGTCGGCGACCATGAGATCGCCGTACTGGTCCTGGGCCAGCGCCAGTGGCGCACTGTAGTATCCCGAAATGCTGAAGTTGTAAGTGTTGGTCACGAAATACTGTTCGAAACTGGGATACCGCAGGCTTCGGCCGTTACCTGTATCGGCGACCCAAATTTCACCGGTGAGCGAGCTGACGAAGATTCCGCGCGGCGCACTGAGGCCGGTGGTGATAGTGAGCAGCGCGTGAGCGCCTTTGCTGGCCGTGTTCACATCGTGGGGGTCTCCGAAGATCATCACCCGGTTGTTACCGGTGTCCGCCACGTAAAGCCGGCCGCTGGAGTCTGCCGCCACGTGCCGCGGCGCGGTCATGACGGTATCGTCGATCACGGTCGGTTTCCCGACTACATTGAAGCCCGTCTGTCCGAATACCACGGTGGCCGCCTCCCCCTGGGGTGAAGTGAGGTCGCCGTTGGCCATGGGGAAGTAGAGCACGCGATTGAGCTGCACATCCGAAACCAGCAGCCCGTTGACGCCCGACAATGCCAGCCCGTACGGCGCGGCCATGGTGGCGGGGCTGGGGTCGGTAACCTTGGAGTAGAAGCCGGCCTGTCCCACCACGCGGTCGGCGGGCTGCAAGCTACTGCTCTGTTGCGCGAACGGCGTGGGAAACCGCAGCACGCGCCCATTGCCGGAATCCGCTACGTAGAGGTTGCCGCCCGAATCCACCAGCAGACCGATGGGGCCGCACAGATTGGATTGCCCGGGCTGGTTGAGATTGCCGCTCGGATAGTTACACAGCGCCGTGTGCATGTCCGGCTGGCCGATGACGATATCCGCTGGGGAGCCCGGCGTCAGTTTACGCGCATCCTTGAAGCCCAGCACACGGTTATTGTACGGGTCGGCCACGTAGAGGTGCGGCGTGTCGCCGGTGCTATCGATGGCCAAGCCCGCATCCGCCAAAAGGCCCTGGCTGCTCTGCGCGGTGAACGCAAACTCCTTCCCTTCGATCAGGTTGATGGAGAAGGTGTTCATATAGTCCTGGCCGAGCACCCGGTTGGCGGACATGGTGGGCACGTAGGCGCCCCCTTGCTGCGGCATGCCGATGACGCGGTTGTTGCCGGCGTCGGCAACCAGCAGGTCGCCGCTAGCGAGAATAACGGCAACGGCCGACGGGTAGGCCAGCGTGCTGGCGGAGGGTGAAGGGTTCCCGTTGTTGGCGGCGCGGCACGCTTGCGACGGATAGGCCACGCAACTGTTTGCCTGTCCGATGATGGTCTTCGCTTGCGGCGAAAACGAGGTGTTCGGGTCCCATGAGCTGCCGGCTGCTGGCGCGGCGGTGTACGGGTCGAAGAGCAAGATTCGACTGCTACCGGTATCGACCACCCCGATGCCCTGGTTGCTGGGGAGCGCGAAAATGCCCTGTGGATCGACCATCCGGATGTGATCGATCTGCGCTTGCGTGATCGTGGCTCCGCTTGCCGGCTGTTGCAGTACTCCCATGATCCGCGCGGCGCCCATGCCGGAGGAGAACGGCGCCGTGAAAACCAGGACGCGCCCGGGTATGGTGGTATTCGACACGCTCAGATCGCTGTCGGACACGAAAAGGTTGCCTGCCGCATCGAAGGCAATACCGTCCGGCACCGCAAACTGGTTGGTGACCAATTGGCTATTGACGTTGGTCGGATCCAGCGTCTTCTGCGCGCTGACGAAATCCACCTGGCCGATCTCTATATCGGCCGTAAGCCCGCCCCCTCCCGTGGCGACGGCGGCCGCCGGGAATCGCAGTACGCGCCGGTTGCCGGGGTCCGTCATCCACAAGTTCCCCGCGCTGTCGAAGGCAATATTGGCCGCAAAGACCTGGCTGCTCGAGGCCGTGTAGATCCCCTGCGCGCTGGGCGCATTGACCTGCCCGCTGGGTTGATTCAGCACGCGGGAATTCAGACTTGGCTGGCCGACGTACAGGTCTGGCAACACCTGGCTGGTCTGCGAGAACGGCTTGGGGTAACGCAGCACGCGGTTGTTGCCGCTGTCCACGACGTAAAGATCGCTCTTATACACCGCCAGGCCGCTCGGGGCATTCAGACCGGTCGAAAACGTGGTGCCCGGTCCAGAAGCGAAGGTGCTGCAAAGGTCGGGTTGCCCAATCACCAGGTCGGCCATGGCCCCAACGCTGAAACTGGCGGCGTTCTTCCAGGCCAGCACGCGGTTGTTGCCGGCGTCGGCGACGTAGACCATGGGCGGCGAGGTGGAGTTGTCCACGGCGATACCCTGTGGCGAGTACAACTCGCGGCCTTCCACCAGGTTCGGGTTGGCGTTCTCAGGAATCAGTTGGGGCGAACCACAGGACTTTGGCGGCGGCGCCGGCGCGCCGATGGCGCGGGCTGGAATGGTGTTCAGAGTGATCTGTGGGTAACCCGCGGTGGCGCCCAATAACGTCAGAAACAAGACGGAACTATGCTTGATTTTCATGGAATCCTCAAGGATGGCGCGACACGGAAAGCGCTCTCTCTAAAGCATAGCAAACACGGGAGCGCGAGCAAACACGCGCCAGTACTGGCGTCGTACCGTACTCTTCAGTCCCTCTGCTACACTGGGGGTTGATCCCAACCACTCCTGGCCGGCTGCGGGTCTCCGCGGTCGGCTATCTGAATACAACTCCGCTGGTTTGGGGGATGCTGCACGGCCCGCAGCAGGGTCTTTTCGACCTGGATTTCCGCATCCCCTCGGGCTGTGCCGACGACCTGGCCGCCGGCGCCGCCGACATCGGCATCATCCCCTCGTTCGAGTTGACCCGCCAGGACCTCGAGGTCATCCCCGGCGCTGGCATCGCCTGTCGCGGCCCGGTGCGCAGTATTCTGCTGATTTCCTCGCGCCCGGCGCCGGAAATCCGGACTCTGGCGGCCGATTCCAGTTCGCGGACCTCGGTCGAGTTGGTCCGTATCGTCCTGGAACGCCGCTATGGCGCGGCGCCCGTGTCGATTTCGCATCCTCCCGATCTGGATGCCATGTTGCGGATTGCCGATGCGGCCGTCATCATTGGAGACCCGGCGTTGCGCATCGACCCGGCCCGCCTGCCCTATTACGTTTACGATTTGGGCGGCGAGTGGGTCGAGATGACCGGGCTGCCCATGGTGTTCGCCGTATGGGCGGGCCGCCAGGGCGTGGTCATGCCGGAGGTGGCCGAGGCCTTCCGGGAGTCCTGCCGCTACGGCCGCGCGCGCATCCAAGAGATTGTGGCGTCCGAGGCCCCGCGCCGCGGTTTCCCGCCCGAATTCGTCGAAGAATATCTGACCCGGAGAATTGTGAACGAGTTGGGCCCGCGCGAATACCAGGGGATGGACCTGTTTTTGAGCTATGCCAGGCAGTTGCGGCCGCCGGCAAGCCCTTCCGGCCCGCCGCGCCGCGGCGTTCCGGTTTGACCGGCGGTCCGCCGATTGCCTATACTGGAAGCACAACGATGTATATTCTGATTTTGCTGATTCATATCGTGGTCTGCATTTTCCTGATTATTGTGGTGTTGCTGCAAAGCGGGAAGGCGGCGGACCTGGCCGGCGCGTTTGGCGGCATGGGGTCGCAGACGACTTTTGGCCCGCGCGGCTCGGCCTCGCTGCTCTCCAGGGCGACCACCATCTCGGCGGTACTCTTTATGGTTACCTCGCTGTCGCTTTCGATCCTGGCCACGCGCAATGCGGGCTTAGGCACCACGGTCCTGGAGGGCACGCCGGCCGGCAAGTCTCCGGTGAAGGGTGCGCCGGCTCCAGCTCCGGTTCAGGTTCCGGCTCCGGGCCGGCCCATCAACGTGACCCCGTCGGGCGGAAAGACGATGCAGATTCCTTTGCCGCCGGCGAATCGGCAAAACGCACCGGCTCCGGCGCAGCCAGCGCCGGCCAAGAAGTAGCATCCCGAAACGCGGAGGTGGCGGAATTGGCAGACGCACTAGCTTGAGGTGCCTTAAGTGCGGGAACGCCACGGGCAAATCTTTGCAGGGTGCGCGTTTCCCATGAATGGTAACCCACGGCAACCGAGATTCCCGTAAGAACCACTACAGATCCACTACAGTAACCTCTTTTGCAGGGTGCAGCGCCTCTACCTACCCACCCGCCTCCAAATGGCGCAGGGTTTGATTTTTCTCTACGCGACCTGCCGGACCGGAGGTGTGGCCGACGACGCCTCAGGTTACCTTGCCAGATGCGAACCGCCAGGACATCTCAAAGCGTCTGCTCGGCTACCTGGATGAATCGGTCAGCTCGATCCAGGTGAGCCTGAACATCTTCGCCAGACAGGATCACGTCAATCTAGTAGTCGCCGACGTTGCGAGCGTCCTGCGCTTCGACGATCCCGTGGTGAAACTCCCGAAGCGCTTCGTCGTCTTTCGCAAACTCCTGCCCGAATGCGGCGATGACCGCAGAGTGCTTCGAAAAGCGCCGTTCCCGGCCAAGCAGAAAAGCTTGCGCCGTGTAGAACATGGCATAGTAGGCACGGGACACCGCGAAATCCAGATCTCCATCGGCCGCGAGGCGCCGGCCAGCGGCCACACTTCTTCGGGCTTTGGTGAGTAGCGCTTGCTGATTCGCATTCACAGGGGCACGCCCTCGGCGCGGATGTTCTGGAGCAAAGGACCGTCGGCCACCTGCGCTTCCTCTGCCGACATGTAGACGCACGTGATCACGACTTGGTGGCGCAGGCAGAGGTCGCCCCGGAACCGGCTAATGCGTCGCGCCTCTTCCAAAGGATTGACGTGTCCATAGAGCACCACCATGACGTCGATATCGGAGTCTGGAAGTGCATCTCCTCGAGCTTGGGAGCCGAACAGGACCAAGCTAGCCAAGCGAGGGCCGTAGATTTTCTCAAGCCCGCGCCGGAATTCCGCCAACATCTCGTGCAGTGTCGGTGTCACGAGTCAACTCCCTTCCCAGTTTGCCACAACCCACCCCCCGCCGTTCCCCGCCGCCACCGCACGTCTTCTCTCACGTCACCTTTACCGGAGCCAGGCCTCGACTCCTGTCCGCCGCCGAACGCCGAATGCGCCTCCATGCGCACTCCGGCGCAGCCGCTGGCCAGTCGGCGGCAGATCCGTGCCCTTATTCCCACACCTCATGGCCAGCAGCAACGCCCGTCTTTCGCGCACACGCGCGCCACGTGGCCCCCGGTGCCGCCACGTGGGACAATGGCACCAGGGCGCCGTGCCGGGCGGCGTGTGGGCGCATTTTCGCCAGATAATCGAGAACCACTACAGAACCACCACAGTGCGCCTCTCGCGAAGCCGTGGTAAACTCAAAGGTGCCATACACTTGCGGAGGTGGCGGAATTGGCAGACGCACTAGCTTGAGGTGCTAGCGGGAGCAATCCCGTGGGGGTTCAAGTCCCCCCCCCCGCACCAGATTAAAAACAACCCAGTTTTAGGCCACCGGACACCCGATGGCCTTTGGTCTTTTTGGACAGGCTGTAACCGTGATTATAACCATCACGCCTTCTGCAACCGTTCTGTTCCCGCGCCTTTGGACAGTGCGCCCATGCGAAATTCTGGGTTTAACAGTTATTTCCAGCAGTAGAATCTTCTTTAGGCGGCAAGTGCCGCGGCGGCTCCCATCGTAATGTGGTCGGGATGTGGGTTGATGGTGCGTTCGTCTCGCACTATCACGGCTGGAAACTTGCGCCACTCGCTACCAACCCCCGCAGTTTGGGGGTTTCGTAGCCTCTTCCGAAAATGGAACGTAAGTCGTTGATTCCTCGTGCCGCACAGAATCCACTTTCATCGTGTGTTGTGAGCCGCCGCGGCTCATAGGACCGGACTGTCACCGAATTGCGTGGCGGGGCAGGGTCACCGTGAAGGTGGTCCCCGGGCCGGGATTG
>Ga0181521_10006642_pt1 | contig 12444 bp, 8 predicted proteins | sample PEATcosm2014_Bin_32_FD_119764 | JGI IMG/M metagenome (GOLD analysis project Ga0181521, IMG submission 119764) | Peatland microbial communities from MTU Mesocosm Facility, Houghton, MI, USA - PEATcosm2014_Bin02_60_metaG | ecosystem: Environmental > Terrestrial > Soil > Wetlands > Peat | place... | reverse complement strand
CTCCGCACGGCTACAACTACGCTTCGACAACGCAGTTATGCCATGAAATGACGGCCTTTCCAACACTTTTCCTGTCTATCGTCACCGCAATCAGCAATGAACCTGTGAGAAATGCGGGCTAGCACCAGAGGCCATTGCGGAACTCGTGCAAGGATCCCGTCAGGGTTTCTACAAGGGGGCTGTATATGAGGCAATCCTGGATAGAGTGATCTCCGTACTAAAGAAAGACCCGGCCCTCGTCCAACTGCAGACGGATGCCGAACAAAAGATTGCCGAACTAAAGGCCGGCGATGAAATGGTTCGCAAGAAACTAGATGAGCTTATCGAGGGACATCATGAAGCAGGCCAACACAGTCTTCCGGGTTCAGGTTCCAAGGGTTCGCAAGCAGGGATGGGCACGCTGCAAGAAGCCGGGAGGACCGAACGCGAAGTTGTTGTGAGCGCCCCTCCAGATGTGGGAGAAGAAGCTGAAGAGCCTGTATTGTTGGGTGAGCCGGCAGGGGAAATGATTCGCATTCATCCTGATGAGCAGCGAGAGATAGTGATTAAGGCCTTCCCAGCGGCCTGCTGGTCCAATATGGAGGCTAGGGAAATTAGGATCAGTCCGATCATCCCGACGCTTAAGATGGCCGTTGTTGATCGGGAAGAATCTACAGCCCTACAGCTGATTTTCACCGAACCCGACGACGCGCAAGCGGACGATTATCCCACAAATGCTAAGCTGACCTTCACGGCAACCTTCGAAGGGTTAACAGTGCCTCGACAAGTCGAACGTGGAATTGTGATTACCCGAAAGAAGCCACGTCCACCCACCCCACCGCCGGCCCTCAAAGCTGATCCAACGTTCCTAAAGGTTGTCAGCCACCAGCCCGTCAGGCTCGATCCCGGAGGGCCTTTAACGCACGTCAGACTGAGATGGGACGGGGAAGATTACTTGGCCAGTGGGTGGCCTCCTCTTTGGACGTTCTCGGCGCGCTGTATCTCGATTGAGAGCTTTCCTTCGCCAATATTCTCCAGACCGAGAGCGGGCAACTTCGAACTACTTCTCGACGCTCCGCACGGTTTGCTTACGGGTCAGCAATTGGAGTTCGAGGTGGAGGCAGCGGGCCCGAACAATGCAAAGCTAGTCGCCTTGTTCACCGGGGAAGTTGCAGAGCCCGCGCCGCCCCCGGAGCCGCGAAAGAAAATGGGCGAGACACCCGAAGGAGCAACAAAACGGAAGCCTCCGTACGAGCTTAAGTTCGTTACCGAATTACAGTGGGACTCTCCGTGCTGGGGCTCGTCAAAGTGGACAAAGGACGACGCAGGCTCCTTTGAGGAGCCCAACGGGAACACTCCGCTGACGTTAATCGTCAACAATGACGCTGAATTGCTGAAATCAGCCAGGGATCAGATGCTTGCGCGGCAGCTCGAACAAAGCACTATTGAAGAAAGGCTGGGCCGCTACACTGCGCACATCTATTTCCACCTGTTCAACATGTATCAATTCTTGCAGGCGATCAAGAAGCAAAGCGAAGAGGCGGAAGGAACACATATCCCAAACGACAACGAATTGCGTGCCGAAATAAACCGAGTCGCTATAACGTTGGCGAGCTTGATGGACCGGTGATCGAATTCCGCTTCCTCACAGACTTAAGTTAACCTCTCGGCTGAGCCCCGGCCTGCCATGGCCCGGGCTTCGCATTCTCATGCAAAACAGGTCGTTCGATCTCCTCTCGAGATCTCGAGAGCTTGTGTACACACTCCCGCGGATCCTGACCTGGAAAAGCTGCTGCGGCGTAGCATGGGGCGCTGGAGTTCATGGGCGCACAAAGCGCGGGCGAGGTCCCTGGCTGTCGCTTGCTTATCGTGGCGCCATTTCTTTGGTTGTCGGGGGCTGACTCGGGGGCTTATCGCGCCGTAGCGCCGGGCATATCGCCGTATAGCTCGAAATGTTCCGGCGCTCGGAGCACACGTTTCCAGTGGTTTTCTCGCCGAATATCGCCATATAGCCAGATATTTGACGGTATAGGATGGACACCCGGGGCTTAAAATCCGCAGGCCCTCGCGGCAAGTTGAAAGTGTCGTTTTCCCGTCCGCCACCGCCGCTTCAATCTGCTTCGGCAGGCTCCGACAGAGACCGCTTCCCATACGAGGAACCGGTCGTCTGCTCAAACACGCAATTCATCAATGGACATCGAACGGTATCGCACTGCATAGCTGACCTGCGGCGGTCAAGCCATAGGATCTGAAACTCTCTGCCAGCGACTTTCAAACCTCGACCTACCGGTTGAGACTTGGTACCAAAGCTCACCATTCTCGAGCCAGACGTCAGGAATCCGGCGGCAAGGGCCGAAAAACCTTATGGGTTGGCTCTTTAGAAACCGGACCTCCGATGCACCAGCCAGAGAAAATGCCTCTTCTCGGGCCAGACTCCGGCAGCAACTGGAGTTCTCTGGTGGAAGAAACTGGGCGAAATGGCCCAAACTGCTGGGTTTTTCTCTATATAAGCTAAGCAGAGCCAGACAGCCCAGACTACATGGCGGAGAGAGGGGGATTCGAACCCCCGGTACAGCTTTTGACCGTACAACGGTTTAGCAAACCGCCGCCTTCAGCCACTCGGCCATCTCTCCGGCTCTCAGTGGATTATACCGGAACCCACGTTCCTCACGCGTTCCCCTGCCTTCTACACCGCCACCTTCTTCTTCGCCTCGTGATGCTTCCCCTTGCTCAACTCAAACTGCTTGATCGAATGCATCACGCGGTCGCGTGCATAGGAGGCGTCGCGCCATCCCTTCATCTCCACGCGCTTCCCCTCAAGATCCTTGTAAATCGAAAAGAAGTGCGTAATCTCCTTCAGCATGTGCGGGTAGATATCCGTGTAATTCCAGATATTCGCGAATCGTGGATTGTTCTTCCCCACCGCCAGCACCTTCTCGTCCAGAACGCCCTGATCCAGCATCTCCAGCAACCCGATCGGCCGCACTTCCTGCACGCATCCCGGAAAACTCGGACCCGGCACTAGCACCAGCACATCCAGCGGATCCCCGTCGTCGCTCAACGTCGACGGAATAAATCCGTAGTCGCCCGGATAGTGCACTGGCGAGTGCAGGTTCCGGTCCAGCTTGAACACGTGCAATTGCTTGTCGTATTCAAACTTCTGCGTTCCGTCCAGGGGAATCTCGATCACTACCCGAAAGACCTCCGGCGCCCGGTCGCCCACCGGCAGTTCCAGATAATTCACCATTGCGTCTCATCTCTCCTTGGGGAATTGCGGGAGTTTTGGGAAGTTGCGCGGCCTTGGGGATTCGCGCCAGCCCCAGTCTCTTTCTCAGTCCAACTCAAGTGCTGCGCTTCGCCGCCGTGGTCCGCCCCTTTTCTAATCCCTGTTCCCTGTTCCCTGTCCTTCTATAATCAGGGATTATGAAGGCGCATGTCTACGTCACGCTGAAGACATCGGTCCTCGATCCGCAGGGACAGACGATCCACAACGCTCTTCGCAAGATCGGTTTTGCCGATGTCACCGCCGTGCGTCAGGGCAAATACTTCGCACTTTCGCTCGCCGACGGCCTGCACTCCGACGCCGCCCGCGCCGAAGTCGAGCGCATCGCACGCGAGGTCCTCACCAATCCCGTCATCGAGGAATACACCTACCGCATCGAGGAGTAGACCGGCCAGCCCCTGCCGGCAGAATCCTGATGGGTTGTCGCATGCCAGCAAGCGCCTGTGCGAATCGTGCTCCACTCCGAACCGCCACCACGATTCCATCCCGATCCCGCACGTCCGCTGTACCCCGGCCCTAACTTCAACAAAAATTCGTGAAGACTTTACATTCTCGGTCAGAAATTACACGATCCCGCGCGCCTCAAATCCGTAGCCGCCATATCAGATACTGAGTTTTCCACAACTTAAATTCCACTGTATGAGTAGGATAGAGAATTCACTTGTTCCGCCCCATCTATGGCAGAACGATTGCTGCGTTTTGGGGTAGAAATTCTCTCTAAAACCAATCGAATGATTGGATTTCCGGCGCGCCCCCCTTATGCGTCGCCCAAAGAGGGTCAAATGTCAAACCCGCAGTTCGTCAATCTAAAGCTCGCAACCGCCTCGCCTTCGCTGCTCGCGTCCTCCCTCCCCGTAAGCAGCTATGCCCAGTCCGCGCGGCTTGGTGTTCCCGACTCGCCCCGTGCCGAATGGGCCGCCGAAGCAATTTCGAATCTCAGGCACGTGGTCGCGGGCATCAGCTTCGCGCTCTTCATTGAAGGCGCAGTCGCCCTCTGCATCTTCGCCACCTGGAATCTCTGGCACATTCGCTAGCCGATTCCCTCCTTCCTCTGCCGCTTTTTGTCGCATCGCTCGCCGCCCCCGCCTTGTCGCGGCGGTGGTTCGCTCCCTTGCTCCCTCGGTCCCTTGTTCCCTTGGTCCCTGCTCCTCTCTCGCCATCGATCCCATCGGTTATCATTCCTGTGGTTCGCATTTGCGTTTTCACCAAGGACTTAGTCCGGCCCGCTTGCGCCCTGAAGATCTCGCCCTCACTCCACCCATAGTCTCCAAGGATCCTATGTCGCGTTTGAACCCGTATGTCGCTCTGCTCACCCTCATCGCCACGCTGGGCGGATTGCTCTTCGGCTACGACACCGCCGTCATCAACGGCGCGGTCGATAGCCTGAAGGCTTACTTCATCAATCCGCGATTCGCCGATCTCGCCAATCCCGCACAGGCCAACGCCGCCAATTCCCTGCTTGGCTTTGTCGTTTCCAGCGCGCTCATCGGCTGCATCATCGGCGGTCTCGTTGGCGGCTGGGTCAGCACCAACGTCGGCCGCAAGCGCGGGCTCATCATCGCCGCCGTGCTCTTCCTCATCTCGGCCCTGGGTGCCGCCGCGCCGGAATTCCCCTTCGCTCCCATCGGCCACGGCGGTCCCGGCTTCATGGCGAATTTCGTCTTCTACCGCATCCTTGGCGGCATCGGCGTCGGCCTCGCTTCCATGTTGTCGCCCATGTACATCGCTGAAATCGCGCCCCCCAAAGTCCGCGGCAATCTCGTCGCCTGGAACCAGTTCGCCATCATCTTCGGCATGCTGGTCATTTACTTCGTCAACTTCGGAATCTCCAAAGCCGGCAGCGGCGATACCTGGCTCAACACCATCGGCTGGCGCTACATGTTCCTCTCCGGCACCATTCCCGCCGTCCTTTTTCTTCTTCTTCTCTTTCTCGTGCCTGAAACCCCGCGCTACCTCATGCTCAGGGGAAATGAACCCGCCGCCCGCGCCGTGCTGGCCAAGCTGGTCACCCCCGAAGAAGGCGAAAAGGAAATCTCCGAAATCCGCGCCTCGCTCAGCGAGCACCACTCCGGCAAACTGTTTTCCTTCGGCGTGCTTCTCGTCGTCATCGGCATCACGCTCTCGGTCTTCCAACAATTCGTCGGCATCAATGTCGTGCTCTACTACGCCACCGACATCTTCAAAGGCATGGGCATGACCACCAATGCCTCGCTGCTCCAAACCGTCATCGTCGGCTCGGTCAACCTCATCTTCACCATCGTCGCCATTCTCTCCGTCGATCATTTCGGCCGCAAGCCGCTCCAGATCATCGGAGCGCTCGTCATGGCCGTCAGCATGATCTCGCTCGGCACCGACTTCTGGCTTGGCGGCAAGGGCATGGTCGCGCTCGTATCGATGCTGGTCTACACCGCCGGCTTCGCCGTCTCCTGGGGGCCGGTCACCTGGGTACTCTTAAGCGAGATCTTCCCCAACCAGATTCGGGGCAAGGCCATGGCCGTCGCCGTCGCCGCGCAATGGATCGCTAATTATCTCGTCAGTTGGACCTTCCCCATCCTCGACAAGAATCCCTGGCTCGTTGACCACTTCAACCACGGCTTCGCTTATTGGATCTACGGCGTCATGGGAATTCTTGCCGCCGTGTTCATGGGGACTGTCGTTCCGGAAACCAAAGGCCGTTCCCTGGAGCAGATGCAGAACTTATGGCACGTCTCCGGCAAAGCATCATCTTAGGTGGACCAGCCCCGGTCACTCTATTCACGAACCACGAGTCGCTGTCATTGCGTCGATTCCTGTCGGAGCTGCAAACTGGGAGCTAACATTGAGTCTCCCGGCGGCCCTGGTCCCTACGTTTCTGGTCCCTGGTTGTGAAGTCGGCGCCATGAATCAGCACAGTTTCGATGTCCTCATCCTCGGCGGCGGCGCTGCGGGCCTCATGGCCGCGATCGAAGCCGGCCGCCGCGGCCGCCGTGTCGCCGTGCTCGAGCGCGCTGAGCGGCCGGGCAAAAAGATCCTCGTCTCCGGCGGTGGCCGCTGCAACTTCACCAACCTGCACACGCAGCCCGGCAATTTCCTCTCCGCCAATCCCCACTTCGCCAAATCGGCGCTGGCGCGCTATACACCAGCCGATTTCATCCGCCTTGTCGAGCGGCACCACATCGCCTATCACGAAAAAACATTGGGCCAACTTTTCTGTGACGGATCCGCGCAGCAAATTGTCGACTTGCTCATGCGCGAATGTGCGGATGCGGGCGTGCGCGTGTTTCTCTCCACTGCAATCTCCGAGGTGTGCCGCGACGATTCCTCCGGAGCGTTCACCATCATCGCCGCCAACGGCGTCTTCACGGCGCCCGCGCTCGTTGTCGCTACCGGCGGCCTGTCCATTCCGAAAATGGGCGCGACAGGGTTCGGCTACGACGTTGCGCGCCAGTTCTCGATTCTCATCGAGCCTTGCCGTCCAGCGCTCGTCCCGCTCACGCTCTCCGGCGCGGAGCACGCGGACTTTGCTAACCTCACCGGCATTTCCGCACCCGTGACTGTGGCCTGCGGCAAGCGTAGCTTCCAGGGAAAAATGCTCTTCACGCATCGCGGCCTCAGCGGGCCGGCCGTCCTGCAGATTTCGTCCTACTGGAAAAAACCCGCACCCATCCTCATCGACTGGTCGCCCGGCCAATCTCTGCTCGCCCCCCTGCGCGCGTCGAACGCGCCACGCGATCCGGCCGCCGCGAAAGCCGCCCTGCGCGCCCATCTGCCGGCCCGGTTGGCCGATCGCCTTGTCGACCGGTTGCTTGATAAGCCTTCGCCCGCAAGCTGGACGAATCACGCGCTCGATGAGTTGGAGCGCCGCCTGCACTCCTTCGCGTTCACGCCCAGCGGCACCGAAGGTTATGACAAGGCGGAAGTGACGGCGGGCGGCGTGAGCACGAGCGCGCTTTCGGCGCAAACCATGGAGTGCCGCACCGTTCGCGGGCTCTACTTCATCGGTGAGGTCGTCGACGTCACCGGCCACCTGGGCGGATTCAACTTCCAGTGGGCTTGGGCCTCAGGCGCTGCAGCAGGCCGCGCGGTCTAGCAGACCTGCGGCCCATGTTCGCTCGACAAACCGGGCATGACCAGAGTTTCAGGGGGACCTCCTCGCAAGGGAAGCGGCCGATCAATGGAACCGTCTTCGCATAGATTCACCCCGCCGGACCCCTCGCCCGGACCCGCTCCTTCCCGGGAATTAGCGCCGGACCTCACAGATGCCTGTGACATTCTTTCGATTCCAGGGGAAGACACTGGGTGACGCTGTTAGATAATGAGTCAAATCAATTCCGCGCAATTTGGGGGCAATATGGCCTTGAGCAAGGGGCTTCCTGCGGCATGGCGTTTAGGCATTCCAGCCGTGCAGCATGGATCCAGAAAAAGTGTCGTGCCACGCTTGCGGGTCGCCTATTTGGCTGCGATCCTGCTGGGTGCTGCAACCATCGTTTCGAGTGCGCAGGAAAACAAGGCTCCCGGGCAGATGCCGTCGGCGCCGGCTGCCGGTGTAGCAGCGGGTCAGCCCACTGGTGTGGTCACCGGAGTGAAGATCGAGCCAGACCATGTGACTCTGGTTCCCGGCGAGAGCATTCAATTTGCCGGGTCCGTCGAGGGAACGGGAACATTCCCCGCCGCATTGAAGTGGTCGGTAAACGACGTGGACGGCGGCAATGCCTCGCTGGGAACCATCAGCAGCAGCGGGTTGTATGTCACACCCTACCCAGTGCCGGCGGCCGTGACCCTAATCGCCAGGAGCACAGCGGACCCCACAAAATCGGCCAGCGCAACCATCACTTTCGCTGCGCCACCGGTAGCAACAGGCCCGGCGCTTTTGGTGGATGCGGTGGCGGCCACGCATCCCATCAGTCCCCTCATCTATGGAATGAACTCCTGGCGGCTTTCGGACCCGCAGCATGAGGCGTCCAAAGTGGCACAGGCCGTGCGCCTGCCGCTGGACCGCTGGGGCGGAGACGGGTACACGCTGTACAACTACAAGCTCGATGTCTCCAATCTTGGCGATGACTGGTTTTTCGAGATTGCCCCCAACTCCAATACGAACTATCCCGATGAATCCGAATTCAACTCGCAGGTGATCGGTGATCGAGCGGTCGGCGCCAAAACCTTGCTCTCCGTGCCCGTCATCGGCTGGGTTGCAAAATCGCGCACCCTTGGTTCCAGCTTCTCCGTGGCAAAGTACGGCCTGCAACAAAAGACCGATCCCAACTGGCCGGACTTCGGAAACGGCGTCAGGCCTGATGGAACAAAGATCACGAACAACGATCCCAACGATACCTGCATGCCCATCGATGAAAGCTGGACATCGGACTGGGTGAAGTATCTTGTCGGCCGGTTCGGCAATGCTGCTAACAGCGGAGTGGCCATCTACGCCCTCGACAACGAACCGACCTGGTGGAACAAGATGCATCGTGATGTGCACCCTTTGCCCTTCTCCTACGACGAAGTCACGGAGAAGGGACTGAAGGTGGCCAGGGCGATCAAGGCTGCCGATCCCACGGCTGAAGTGAGCGGGCCGGTCATCGATTTTTGGTTGACGTACTTCTACTCGAAGAAGGACATCGAATGGTTTCAGGAGCAATGGCCGAATATTACGAGTGGTCCCATCGACCGCATTTCCCACGGCAATGTTCCGCTCATCGATTACTATCTGCGCGCCTTCAAAGCGGCGCAGGATGCCGACCCGCATCACACGCGGTTTCTCGACTATCTCGATCTGCACACGTACTTCGCGGCCAACAACGCAATGCTCAAGCCTGCCGGAACCAGCGTTCAGCAGCGCGCGGTTCTTGACTCGACGCACGTGTTCTGGGACCCAACGTATACCGATCCGCACTTCATCAACCCCGACAGCTACACGGAGCTGCTTGCGCCGCAGATGATTCCCCGGATGAAAAAATGGGTTGCAGCCAACTATCCGGGAACAAAAATTGCGATTACCGAGTACAACTGGGGCGCGCCGGAGCATATCAGCGGAGCGGTCGCGCAGGCCGACATCCTGGGTATCTTTGGGCGCGAGGGCCTTGACCTCGGTGCGCTGTGGGGACCGCCGAATCTGAATGAGCCTTTGATGTTCGCATTCAAAATCTTCCGCAACTATGACGACCACGGTGCGGCATTTGGCGACTTGAGCCTTCGCGCCACAAGCGCGGACCAGGACAAGCTTGCCATCTATGCGGCGCAGCGTACGGCCGATCACACCGTTACCGTGGTGGTCATCAACAAAACCTTCGGCGACCTGCGCGCTGATGTACAACTCGACCATTTCAAGGCCAGGGGGCCGGCCGGACGATATCAATATACCGGCGCGGATCTCACCGGAATTCGCGTGCTTCCAGCAGTCAGGACATCGACCTCCGGAACGAAGGATAGGGCAACCGTCGTCAAGAACCAGTTGTTCCCGGCGATGTCGATCACGTTGTATGCGATTCGGGGTAGATGAGCCCCGCGAATGAGTGCGGGCCGCACGCTTGCTCAACAAGACCGGCTGACCACTTCCGCCGCTCCTTTGCTCATTCGCTCTCCCCCTCCCCCGTTCGTGTCACAGCCGTTTTCCCGCGATGTCGCTTAAAATCGAACCATGTGCGGGATCGTTGGGTACGTCGGCAAGAAAAAAGTCGTTCCAGTCATCATCGAGGGGCTAAGGCGCCTCGAATACCGCGGCTATGACTCGGCTGGAATCGCCGTTGGTCATCCCGGCAGCAAGACGCTCGAGCTGCGGCGTGCCGCGGGCAAGCTGGGGAATTTGGAAGAGGTTCTGCGCGAGCACCCGCTCGACGGCACGTTCGGCATCGGCCACACGCGCTGGGCCACGCACGGCCGGCCGACGGAGGAGAACGCGCACCCGCACCGCGACTGCACGGGCCGCATCGTCGTCGTCCACAACGGCATTGTCGAAAATTATCTCGAGCTGAAGCGCGAGCTCACCGCGCAGGGCCACAAGTTTGTCACCGAGACCGACACTGAGATCATCGCGCACCTGATCGAACAAGTTCAGAAGGACGCTGAAGCCGCCGGAAAGCCGGTTCCGCTCGAATCCGCCGTGCGCACCGCGGTCAAGCGGCTCACCGGCGCGTTTGCGCTGGGCGTGCTGTCGGCCGCCGAGCCCGACAAGATCGTCGCCGCGCGCCTCGGTCCGCCGGTGATTATCGGCATCGGCGAAGGCGAAAGCTTTGTCGCCAGCGACGTTCCCGGAATTCTGCATCACACGCGCAACGTCTACTTCCTCGCCGACGGTGACGTGGCGATTCTGACGCTGGCTGGCGTCAAGCTCACTGACTTCGACGGCAACACCATCGAGCGCGAGCTCACGCGCATCCAGTGGGACCCGATCCAGGCGGAAAAGGGCGGCTACAAACACTTCATGCTCAAGGAAATCTGGGAGCAGTCGCGCGCCGTCACTGACACCACTCTGGGTCGCGTCTCGCTCGACTCCGGCAAAGTCTTCCTCGGCGAGATGGATATCCCCGACGAAGAGCTGGCACGCGCCGCGAGCATCAGCATCGCCGCCTGCGGAACGAGTTGGCACGCCGGGCTGACGGGCAAGTACATGATCGAGCGCCTGGCGCGGCTGCCCGTCGACGTGGACTACGCAAGCGAGTACCGCTATCGCGATCCGATCGCCGGTCCGCACATGCTCGGCCTTCTGATCACGCAGTCCGGCGAAACCGCCGACACGCTCGCCGCGCAGCGCGAGATGAAGGCCCTCGGCTCGAAGACCGTGGCCATCTGCAACGTGGTTGGCGCGATGGTTGCGCGCGAAGCGCATGGCGCTATCTATACCCATGCCGGCCCTGAAATTGGCGTGGCCTCGACCAAGGCTTTCACGTCGCAGTTGGTCGCGCTGTTTTTACTGGCCATGAAACTGGGGCAGTTGCGCGGTCATCTCGACAAGGCGCAGTCCATCGCATTGATTGAAGAGCTCAGCCGCCTCCCGGTGAAGATCGAGGAAGCGCTGCGCGGCTGCACGGCGCAGTGCGAGGACCTCGCGAAGGAGTTCTCCACCGCGCGCGACTTCCTCTACCTGGGCCGCGGCATTCACTTTCCCATCGCCCTCGAAGGCGCACTCAAGCTGAAGGAGATTTCGTACATTCATGCCGAAGGTTACCCAGCCGGCGAGATGAAGCACGGCCCCAACGCCCTCATCGACGAAACGCTGCCGGTGGTGGTGCTGGCCACGCGCGACGAGGCCGACCCGGCGTCGAAGCTGCGCTATGAGAAAACGCTCTCGAATATTCAGGAGGTGACGGCGCGGAGCGGGCGGGTGATTGCGGTCGCGACGGAGGGGGATACAACGATCGGCGGGCTGGTCGAGCACGTGATCGCGATTCCTCCGGCCCCCGAGCTGCTGGTACCGCTGATTGAGATTGTGCCGCTGCAACTGCTGGCGTATTACATCGCTGTGCGCCGCGGGTGCGACGTCGATCAGCCGCGGAACCTCGCTAAGTCCGTGACGGTCGAATAACTCATCGCGAATTTTGCGGCAACAAAAAAGCCATCCGCCGCAGCGGATGGCTTTTTGCGTTTGAATAATTGCCGGCGATCACCTAATCTCCCACACGGTCGCCCGTGCAGTACCATCGGCCCAGCGAGGCTTAACTTCCGTGTTCGGGATGGGAACGGGTGATCCCTCGCAGTATGGTCACCGGCAAAGTCGAGGCGTCTTCAGGGCGTGAGGAGCTTTGCTCCGGGAGCCCTGAGCCGAGATCCTGAGCGCTTCTTGCGAAGGATCCCTATGCTCGCCCCTAATGCAGGGTGGCGCTTGGCGGGTGGTTCCCCGCAGTGGGCCGCGACATCTGATTTGTCCCGGATGGTTTCTCCCGGGCCGGTCAGGAACACGGACAACAAACTGGCGCCAACAAGATCAAAACGAAATAGATTGGAATACAAGGCTTGTTAGAAGAGCATCCGCGTTTATTACTACTGCGCGGAGTTAATTCTATGGTAAAGCCAAACGGGCGATTAGTACTGGTAAGCTACGCGCATCACTGCGCTTTCACCTCCAGCCTATCAACCAGGTCGTCTTCCTGGGCCCTTCAGGGAGATCTCATCTTGGGGCGTGCTTCCCGCTTATATGCATTCAGCGGTTATCACAACCGAACTTCGCTACCCAGCCGTGCCCTTGGCAGGACAACTGGAACACAAGAGGT
>Ga0181521_10006641_pt1 | contig 12444 bp, 10 predicted proteins | sample PEATcosm2014_Bin_32_FD_119764 | JGI IMG/M metagenome (GOLD analysis project Ga0181521, IMG submission 119764) | Peatland microbial communities from MTU Mesocosm Facility, Houghton, MI, USA - PEATcosm2014_Bin02_60_metaG | ecosystem: Environmental > Terrestrial > Soil > Wetlands > Peat | place... | reverse complement strand
GCCCCGGTTTGGCGCCGACCGATTTGTTGGATGTCCCGGTCATGATCGGACGGCGGCTTATTCCTGTGCGATTGCAAAACCATCGGTGGAGACTGGCTGCCTACCGTCGAAAATTGCGGAAAGTCGCGGATGGTCCGCCTTCGCGCACCATGACGAGAGAACGGTCGCAGCGTTGGACCCCAAATGCGATCGCCCCGTGGTGGGGGGGTGAATATCGCAATTAACTCGAATGACAAGTACAACGTGAACTATTCATACCGCGAGCGCGGCAATGCGGGTCACGACCGCAGCGTTCATCAAGCACGACGGCACTCTCTCCGATCGGGCGTTGTCCGAACCGGAGACGCTCACAAAGAACGGCCGCGACCGTCTGGCTGTCGTCTCCGCCGGGGAATACCAACGGCTCCGGCGTCGGGACCGGCGAGTACTCAGGGTGGGCGAGCTAAGCGGCGACGAGATCGCGCTCATCGCCGGGGCCGAAGTTTCGGCTGAGTACGCGCATCTGGATGAAGAGCTGAAAGACTGGCAGCCGTAAGTTGGCCGGCCGCTGAGGGACGGCCATAACGATCGGACGGTTCACCCGCCGCCACGGCGGAAATGCGCGAAGAAGCGCGCCATGATCAAGTCGATTTCGGCCTGCGTATAGCCCTGAAACACAAATTCCACATCCACCACGGGCAGACGCACCGCGGCGATCCTCCGCTCTCGCGGATCGATCAGCCGCAGACGCCAGCTTCTGCCGTCCTCCACATGGCTGAACTGAGCCAGCATGGTATCGTACTCGACGGACGCGACAGCGGGCAGCCTCCGGTGGAACTCTTCAGCCACGCAGCCCATCTCGAAGCGCAGGGTCACATCGGCCGGCGTGGCGTCCATCAGCCGCCCGCGACCGGCGGCCAGATCGCCAACACGTCCCCATCGACGAACCGTTTGGTGGCGCGTTGGCTGGGCGGCACGAACACCCCGTTCAGCACGACAAGTTTCACCAACGCTGCCGGCATGCCGAGCGGCGCGACAATCGAATCGATGGTTGCGGTCGGGTCAACCTCCATCGGCATGGCATGGCTTCTGCGGAACGCCTCGGGCAGATACTGGGTCAGCGACGCGTACAGCTTCAGCGTTACGTGAATCCTGCCCTCGCCGGTAATCCTGGGATGCATGACGCCGGTGCCGGTTCGCCTGGGTTCAAACTCCAACGTCGAGTATGGCGGCTTTTTGCCGTCAGTGCGAGCAGAGCGAAGCAAAGTCCTGCGCCAATGCAGGCCGGGAGATTGCTTCGCTCCGCTCGCAAGGTACAACTCCCCCTCCCCTTGAGGGAGGGGGAGTCTCTTGCCCGCGGCGACGCCCACAGTTTCATCCAGTGCGGGTCGCGGCTGCCGGCTGGTGGTCAACTCGCAACGACGGCGTGGATCGCACTCGCGGCGTCACTACACCGCGCATCGCCTCGGCTACCTCACGCGGCAGCCTGCGCACACGCCAGGTAGGCGGCCATGAGCTGCGTTGGATCCCGCATCAGGCGAGCCTTCCAAGGCCCAAGCTTCGTGCGCGACTGGATCAGCCCGCGGATCACCCCGACATGCTCTGTCAGGCCCAGACTGGTCGCCCCGGCCAGCACATCGCCATCGAACTCCAGCCGCAAATACTTGAACGCGCCGTCGTCGCTGAGTTCGGTGTGATCGCCGCCCGCCACGCCCTGCCACTGGCCGAACGACGCAGAAATCAGGCCAAACGTGTCCAGCACGTTGATCGCCAGCGCGCCCTGCGAGCGCGTCGGCCGCCCCGCCATGTTCATCGCCGCGATGCGCGCCTGGTCCGCCGCGTTCAACTGGATCGCGTTGATAAATCGCTTCCCGGTGCCGAATTCGACCGCCTCGACGCAATCGCCGGCCGCGTAGACGTTCGCCACGCTCGTCTGCATCCGGTCGTCAACCAGGATGCCGGTTTCCGTGGCGATGGCGCTGCCCGCCAGGAAGCCGATCTGCGGCCGCACGCCGGTAGCGGAGATCACCACATCGACGTCCAGCGTCTCGCCCTGTTCCAGCGTCACATGCAGGCCGCCGGTGTCGCGCTCGATCCGCGTTGCCTTCGCTCCGGTCAGGATGCGGACGCCCTTGCCTTCGCACCACCGCTTGATCAGCGCAGACGCTCCTGGCGGCATCATGCGCGGCACCACGCGATCGCCCATCTCGACCACGGTCAGCGTGGCGCCACGCGCGGCAATCGCCTCCATAATGATGCAGCCGATGAAGCCCGCCCCAAGCTGCAACACCCGAGCGCCCTGTTGCACCGAATCCGCGATCTTGCGGGCGTCGGCGAGCGTCCAGCAGGTCAGCACCCCGGGCTGATCGATGCCAGGGATCGGCGGACTGCTCGGCGCTGCTCCGGTGGCCAGCAGCAGCCGGTCATACGCCAGCACGCCGCCGTCATTCAGCACCACCGTGCGGGCCTGCGTATCGATGCGCTGCGCCGCCGCCCGGCGCAGGGCAATGCGAAGCCCGGCAAAGTGATCCGGGCCCTTGCGCAGGTAGGTCCCCGGCTCGCCGATATTGCCGCTCAGCAGATAGGGGATTGCCATGCGTGAGTAGGGCGGCTCCGGCTCGTCGCCCACCAGCACGATGTTGTCCTGCGGACGCTGCGCGCGCAGCGTCTCGGCCGCGATCACCCCGGCCGGACCGTTGCCGATGATGACGTGGCGCATCGGCGCCACGTCACAGGCTGAGGCGGGTCAGCGTCTCCGGCGTCGGCCGCCCGTCGGGGCTCCAGCCGCGCGCTTCGTAATAGGCGGGCATCATCTTGTGCAGTTCGTTGACCTTGCCTTTCGCCGGGCCGGTCTTGGCCGGTTCCTCCAGCAGCCGCTTCGGCAGCGTGTCGTCAGCCGCAGTGAAACCGGCCGCCAGGTTGAACTGCCGCTCCAGGTTCCAGATCCGCTCGCCGACCACGCCGAGGTTTTCCAGCGACCAGTCGCCCTCGCACGCCGCTTCCAATTGCGGTGCGACATCCTGCAACGTCCAGGCGAAGGAGGTGAACACGCAGATGCCGGCACTGTCGAACACCGCGGTGGCGTCCTGGAACGCCTTGACCAGATCCGCCTTGCCGTCGGTCACCAACGGATCGGTCTTCACCGGGATGCCGAGGATCTCGCTGGCAACCGTATAGCCGCGCAGGTGGCAGGCGCCGCGGTTGGACGTAGCGTAGGCCAGGCCCATGCCCTGGATGCCGCGCCCGTCATAGGCCGGGAACTCCTGGCCCTTCACCGTCATCGACAGCTCGGGATGGCCGTACTTGGCGCACAGCCGCTTCGAACCCTGGCCGACTTCCTTGCCGAATCCCTCGCCCCGCGCGGTCTGTTCGCACAGGAAGGTCAGCGCCTTGGCAGAACCGAACGGCGCCTCGATGCCGATCTGCTCTTTGGTCAGCACGCCCATCTCGTAGAGTTCCATCACCGCGCCGACGGTGGCCCCGAACGAGATCGGATCGAAGCCATCCTCGTTGCACAGGAAATTGGCGTAGGTCAGCGCCTCCAGGTCGTTGACGCCATTCGCCGAGCCGAGCGCCCAGGCGGCTTCGTATTCCAGGCCGCCTGACGCGCCCCAGTACGCCGGGTTGTTGACCACGGTGAAGTGGGTCGGATCGATCTTCGAGATGCGGCCGCAGGCGATGGTGCAGCCGAAGCACGCCTGGTTGGTCACCAGGTTCGCCTTGCCGTCGGTGGCGCGCGGTTCGCGCATCGCTTCGGCCGAGATGTCCTTGGCGCCCTCGAACTGCACGTCGCGGTGGTTGCGGGTCGGCATCGCGCCGACCTCGTTGATGACGTTCATCAGCACCTGAGTGCCGTAGGTGGGCAGGCCCTGTCCGGTCACCGCATTGCCGGCCAAGACCTGCTTGGCCGCCGTTGTCGCCTTCATGAAGCCCATCGGGTCCTTGATGCCGCCGACCCCCTTGGTGCCGCGCACGGCGATCGCCTTGAGGTTCTTCGACCCCATGACGGCACCGACGCCCGAGCGCCCCGCGGCGCGGTGCAGGTCATTGATCACCGCGGCGTAGAGCACCTGGTTCTCGCCGGCGCGGCCGATGCAGGACACGCGCAGCAGAGGATCCTGGTGCTTGCGCTTCAGCGCCGGTTCGGTCTCCCAGGTGGTCTTGCCCCAGAGGTCCGCCGCGTCCACCAACTCCGCGTCGTCGTTCTCGATATGCAGATAGACCGGCTTGGGCGAGCGCCCCTCCAGGATGACCATGTCCCAACCGGCCATCTTGAGTTCGGCGCCCCAATGACCGCCGGAGTTTGAGCACGCGATGGCGCCGGTCAGGGGACCCTTGGTGATGACCGAATAGCGGCCGCCGGTGGACGCCATCGTGCCGGTCAACGGACCGGTGGCGAAGATCAGCTTGTTGCCGGGCGACAGCGGATCGACCTTGGGATCGGTCTCCTCGACGAGGTATTTCGTCGCCAGGCCACGCTGGCCGAGGAATGCCTTGGCCCACGCCATGTTGAGTGGCTCGGACTTGCAGGTCCCGGCGGTAAGGTCGACGCGCAGCAGTTTGCGTTGCCAGCCCATGATTGCTCTCCCTCAGTCCGCGTGACCGGCGGCCGGCTGGTTGTCCAGCTTGCCGGCCCATTGCCGCATCCGATCCAGCCCGGTCCAGTCGGCATCGATGTAGGTGATGGCGCCGGTCGGGCAGGCGTCCGCGCAGGCCGGCTTGCCGCCGCACAGGTCGCATTTCTGCACCTTCCCGGTGTCGGCGACGTAGTTGATGGTGCCGAACGGGCAGGCGATGGTGCAGACCTTGCAGCCGACGCAGGTCGCCTCGTTGACGATCTTGGCGCCGGTGGCCTTGTCGACGGTGATCGCCTCGACCGGGCAGGCGTGCAGGCACCAAGCCTCGTCGCACTGGGTACACGTATAGGGCACCTTCCGCCCGGTCTCGTGGAAGTCGAATACCTTGATGCGCGACTTCGACGGGTTGAACACGCCGTAGTTCTCGTACGAGCACGCCATCTCGCATTGCATGCAGCCGGTGCACTTGGTGGCATCGAGATGCAGGGATCTCATCATGGCGTTTTCGCTCCCGCTTTCGCTGACTTCGCCGACCTTGCGGCCCGTGCGCGGGCCATGGTCACGATATAGCCGCCTATATCGTGACCATGGCAAATACCGGCCTTGGTGGCAAGGTTGAAGCAGGCTGCCGCGCGGGAGAATTCGGACCTGGAACGCAACTGAAGCGGGACACCGCGCCAACCCGCCGGCGAAATCAGTGGTGCCCCGATGCCGGCAAGGGCCATGATCGCCCGGCAGTTCTCAGCCCGAGGCACCGGAACCCATGACCTCCCCCAAGACCATCGGCGTGCTTACCAGCGGCGGCGATTGCGCCGGGCTCAACGCGGTGATCCGCGCGGTCGTCGCCCGCGCCGTACTGGGCCATGGCTGGCACGTGCTCGGCATCCGCCAGGGCACCCAGGGCCTGTTGCGCCGCCCGGTGGATGCCATACCCCTCGACCTGCAAAGCGCCACTCCGGGCATGGCGCGCATGGCAGGCACTATCCTCGGCACCACCAACCGCGGCGACCCGTTCGCCTACCCGATGCCGGACGGCAGCCTCAAGGACCGCTCGGAGGAGGTGATCGAGGGTGTTCGCTTGCTCAACCTCGATGCGCTGATCGGCATCGGCGGCGACGGCAGCATGGCCATCCTGCGTCACCTGGCCCAGCAGGGCGGCATCCCGTTCGTCGGCATCCCCAAAACGATCGACAACGACGTGGGCGCCACCGAGAACTCGGTCGGCTACGACACGGCGGTGATGGTGGCGACCGAGGCGATCGATCGCCTGCAACCCACCGCGGCCAGCCACGACCGGGTGATGGTGCTCGAGGTGATGGGGCGCGACAGCGGCCACATCGCGCTGGCCGCCGGCATCGCCGGCGGTGCCGATGTGATCCTGGTGCCGGAGATCCCCTACAGCCTCGATGTCATCGCGGCACATATCGCCAAGCTGCGCCAGGGCGCGCACAACTTCGCCATCGTCGTGGTCGCCGAGGCGGTGCGCGACAACGCCGGCGCACGCGTGGAGCGCCGGCATGCGCTGGGCAACGCCACCTATGGCGGCATCGGCCACGTGCTCGGCGAGGCGCTCGCCCATATGACCGGGGCGGAGACACGGGTGACCGTGCTCGGCCATGTGCAGCGCGGCGGCCAGCCGACCTGGGACGACCGGCTGCTCGCCTGCGCATTCGGCGTGCATGCCGTGGACCTGGTCGCGCGGGGAAAATTCGACCGCCTGGTCGTCTGGCAGCACCGCCGCGTGGTGGACGTGCCGCTGACCGCCGCGTTCGAGCCGTCGCACCTGATGGCCGCCGACGACACGCTGGTCCGCACCGCCCGCGGCCTGGGCATCTGCCTCGGCGACAAATAGCTGTCGCGGACCGCAATCACCGGCGGGGCGGGTCGCCAGACAGGCGGGGTTCGGACGGCAAGAATTACCAATCCGGTCATCCCGGATTGCCGGGCGCTGGCCCGCACCAGTTCCGGAACGCCGCCTGCGTCAGGTCGCCCCGACCTCCGGGTCGCGCATCCTGGAGGGCTCCGCGTCGGCTCTGATTGCGTTCTCCAAGGCTCGCAGATCGCGCGCGACCACCGTCCGGGCAGCGGTTTCCATGGTCCGGAAACGGCGGATCACCTCCCGCCCAAACGCCGTCAGTCCGGCGCGCTTGTCGGCTTTACCCCCCGGCCGGGTCGCGACAACCGGCTGCGCGAACGCCTGATTGAGACTGTCCACCAGCAGCCAGGCACGGCGATACGACATGTCCATGGCGCGGCCGGCGGCACTGATCGAGCCGAGTTCGCCGATCAATTCCAACAGCCGGACCTTCCCCGGTCCCAGACGAACCGTATCGCCGAAGTCCAGCCGCAGGGAGAGTCGTGTTGTCCGGTCGGCCATGGGACAGGCATTACCCGTTCGATCGGATGATACCAACCGCGGTAGCGGATGACTGTCCGGGCTGGGGGCAAGGATCAATGGCGGCGGCGAGGACTCGCAGCGTGCCGCGCGCGCCACCCTCCCCCCACCGTGCTGTCGCAGCGCGACCTGCTATGAAAACCCCCGCTGCCACCCGCGTCATGCCGGCCACCGGGTCAAACGCCCGGTGGCAGGCTCCGGCCGGCATCCACGCCTTTCCTTTGTGGGTGCGGCACAGTCGTGGATGCCGGCGGAGGTCGGCATGACGGGTTGGCACGGCAGTCGCGACGCCTCCGCCGTTTTCATCTTCGGTGGTGCATCGAGCCGGCCGGTTGGGCCGCAACGCGGACCAACGGGCGTCTCTCCCGCGCGCTGCGAGAGAGGTTTCCGGTTGCGCCGCTACACCATCTCGATCGCCAGCGCCTCGCGCAACGCGTTCGCCGCCATGCTCAGTTCGGTATCCAATTCCACCGCCAGCGCGGCGGCGCGGGCGGTGTCGCTGCCGCGGGCGGCCAGCATCAGGGCGCGCAGGCGGGCTTCCAGCGCCGCCATGCCGTAGCCGGCGGCCATGCCGACCATGGCGTGCGCCTGCGCCGCCACGTCGTCGCTGTTGCCCGCCTCCATGGCACGGCGCAGGGCGGGCAGCCGCGCCTGCAAATCGATCAGGCACTCCTCCACCATGCCGCCCAGCATGTCGCCCGGCAGGCTGTTGCGCAGCTCGCCGATGCGTTCGGCCGACAGCACCGGGTTGCGCGGCGGTGCCGCCGCCGCGCGCATCGCCGCGCTGCGTTCGGGCAGGCCGGGCCACGCCAGCTCGGCTAGTGCGTCCATCAGGTCGGGCAGTGCCACCGGCTTGCCGAGCAGGCGGTTCATCCCGGCTTCGCGGCACAGCGCATGGTCGTCCGGCGACACGTTGGCGGTGAGCGCGACGATCGGCATGCTGCCGGCCGGCGACGGCATGGCGCGGATCCGCCGGGCAACGTCGAACCCGCTCATGCCCGGCATGAAGATGTCCATGAACACCAAGTCGTAGGGCAGATCGGCCACTGCCCGCAGCGCCTCCTGGCCGTCGGTGGCGATATCGACCAGATGGCCCTCGCGGCGGAGCAGGGTGGCGGTGACGAGCTGGTTGGCCAGGATATCCTCGACCAGCAGGATGCGGGTGCGCGGCAGGATGCGGCGGACCGGCAGATCGGCGCCGGCGGCCGGCGCGCCGTCGGGCGGCGTCGCGATCGGCAGCCGCACCCAGAACTCGTTGCCGGCTTGGCCATCGTCGGCCATCCACGGGTCGCAGCCGATTTGGCCGCCCATCAGCGATACGAGCTGGCGGCAGATCGCCAGCCCGAGGCCGGAGCCGAGCAAACCCTCGGCGCCGGAATCGCCGCCATCCAGGCGCGAGAACGGGCGGAACAGCCGCTCCCGGCCGGCCGGCTCGATCACCGGCCCGCGGTCGCGCACCGCCAGATGCAGCACCGGCCGGCCGTTCGCGTCCTGCTCCTGCCGGGCCAGCAGGCCGACCGCGCCGGCCTGCCCGAACTTCACCGCGTTGGACAGCAGGTTGATCAGCACCTGACGCAGCCGGCTGGGGTCGGCATACAGCTCCCGTGGCAGCCCCGGTGACGCGGCGAGGCCCAGGACGATGCCGCGCTCGGCCGCCTGCGGACGGAAGATTTCGATCACGCTGTCCAGCAGCCCACGCAGCGCGAACACGCTCGGCCGCAGGCTGAGCTGGCCTGCTTCCATGCGGGACATTTCCAGGATGTCGTTGATCAGCCCGAGCAAGGCGTCGCCCGACTGGCGCGACATGTCCAGCAATGCCTGCTGCGCCGGCGACAGGCCGACATCCTGCAACAGCGCCAGCGTGGCGAGCAAGGCGTTCAGCGGGGTGCGGATCTCGTGGCTGACGATGGCGACGAAGCGGGTCTTCGCCTCGTTCGCCGCCTCGGCGATGGTGCCCGCCTCGCGCAACGCATCCTCGGCCTGCTTGCGCATCGTGACGTCGACAAAGAGGGTGACGAAGCCGCCGTCCGGCAGCCGGTTGCGCCGCAGCTCGATGGTGCGTCCATCCGGCCGGGTGCGCTCGACGATGCCGGTCTGGCCGTCCGAGCGCATCAGGTCCAGGCGCCGCGCCACCTCGTCTTCCACGTCCACCGCCCCGAACTGCCCGGCTTTCGCCTGCGCGCGGATCATGTCCTCCATCGGCAGGCCGACCCGCAGGATTTCCCGCGGGACACCGGCGACGTCCGGGAAGTGGCGGTTCCACTGCACGAGGCAGAGCTGCGCGTCCACCATCGCCACGCCGTCGGACATGCCCTCCAGGGTTGCCTCGAGCTGCGCGGTCTTGGCGTCGGCATGCGCCTTGGCGACTTCGAGTTGGGAATTGGCCGAGGTCAGCATCGTGCGATCGAACGTCAGCGCCGCCCGCCGCGCGCTGGCCTGCGCCACGGTGCTCCACAGCATGCCGGCCATGACCGTGATCAGCACGGTGATGCAGCCCGCGAACAGTTCGGCCTCAACGCCCCACGCGTGGGATGGCGCCATCGCCTCGTCGAGGTCGATCCCGACCACCACGGCGAGTTGGCGCCCGGCAATGCGGCGGAAGGCGTGCACGCGCAAAACGCCGCCCATCATGGAACGGCCGATCCAGATGCCGTCCGGCGATGCCCGGAGCATGGCAAACAACTGCGAGTCGGCGATCTGGTCGCCCGGGCTGCCGGTCGCTGGTCCGACGATGGCCCGCAGCTTGCCATCGTCCAGGCCGACCAGTTCCATCAGCGGAGCCGCGCCGAGATCGGCAGCGCGAAACAGGTCCTCGATGGCGCTGACCTGCCAGTCAGCGGCGACGATGCCGCTGAACGTGCCATCCGCCTGGCGCACCGGGCGCGCCACCCGCATCAGCCACTGGCGCTGGACGGGATCCAGGGTCGCGGGTCCGATATAGGCGTTATCGGCGCCCTCCGGCTGCTTGATGTAGTCACTCTTCTGCATGCCGCCGAGTTGCTGGCCGTAGACGAAGAAGTCGCGGCCGCTGACATCGGTACCCACCAGATCGGGCATCGTGGACTGCACGACACGGCCGGTGTTGTCGGCCAGCAGCAGATCGTGGCTGACGTCGGACAGCCCCACGGCGCGATCGCGCCAGGCCGCGAGGTCGAATTTCCGCGGCTCGACGACCCAGGCGGCGGCCAGGAAGCGCAGCGTCTGGTCCAGGTCGAGAATCTGCCGGTCCAGCAGTTCCTGGAAGCTGTTGGCCTGATTGGTCACCCGCGCGACGATGCGGGCGGTCGCTTCGTCGTGCTGCGCGTGGATGGCGCTCAGCGTGCCGAACCAGGTGGCGACCACGAGGCCGAGCGCCGGCAACAGGATCGCGGCGGCGCGGAACACTTTCCGCGCCCGGCTGTCGGTCTCGGTGCGTTGGGGCGGCAGTCGAATGGGCTGGTTTCCGTCGTATGGGCGATGGCGCGAGGTGGGGCGCCCTGCGTGCGTGCTTAGCTTGTTCCGGCAGCAGATGACAACCAAATGGTACTTTGACGCGAAAGCCATCGCTTGCGGCGGCGGGGCGCGGTCGCCGGCTGGGGCGGGGTCGTGGGCAAGGCGGCAAAGCGCAGCGCAGCGCGCCGGCGCACGGCTGCACCGCCACGCCGTCGCGTTCCACGCCATTTCCCGCCGCGGCACGCTGGCGGCATGCGCTGCGCTTTGCCGCCCTGCCCCGCTACCCGCTACCCCGACCGGGCAACCTGCCTGCCGCGCGCGGGCTGCCGCAATCCGCGCGACAGGCTTGCCGCCGCGCCGCACGGATGCGAATGTCCGGCCGCATTCGGAAGGAAGGGCAGCCAGCCGCTTCCCGGTTCGGTCAATGAGGACGCGTAATGGCGAAGATCAAAGTGAAGACCCCCGTCGTCGAGCTCGACGGCGACGAAATGACCCGCATCATCTGGGGGTTCATCAAGGATAAGCTGATTCTCCCGTATCTCGATATCGATCTGAAATACTACGACCTGGGCATCGAGTACCGCGACCAGACCGACGACCAGGTCACGGTGGACGCGGCGCACGCCATCGCCAAGTACGGCGTGGGCGTGAAGTGCGCCACCATCACCCCGGACGAGGCGCGGGTGAAGGAGTTCGGGCTGAAGCGGATGTACCGCAGCCCGAACGGCACGCTGCGCAATATCCTGGACGGCACCATCTTCCGCGAGCCGATCATCTGCAACAACGTGCCGCGGCTGGTGCCGCACTGGACCAAGCCGCTGGTGATCGGCCGGCACGCCTATGGCGACATCTACCGCGCCACCGAAATGAAGATCCCCGGCGCCGGCAAGGTGACGATGACCTACCAACCGGCCGACGGCGGACCGGCGCAGACGCTGGAGGTGCATGAGTTCAACGCCAACGGCGGCGCCGCGATGGCGATGCACAACACCCACGATTCGATTCTGGGCTTCGCGCGCGCCTCGTTCAACTACTCGCTGATGCGCGGCTGGCCGCTGTACTTCTCCACCAAGAACACCATCCTCAAGGCGTATGACGGCTACTTCAAGGACATCTTCGAGGAAGTCTACAACAACGAATTCAAGGCCGCGTTCGACAAGGCCGGGCTGACCTATGAACACCGGCTGATCGACGACATGGTGGCCTGCGCGCTGAAGTGGAACGGCGGCTATGTGTGGGCGTGCAAGAACTACGACGGCGACGTGCAGAGCGACACGGTGGCGCAGGGTTTCGGCTCGCTGGGCCTGATGACGAGCGTGCTGCTGGCGCCGGACGGCAAGACGGTGGAGAGCGAGGCGGCGCACGGCACGGTGACGCGGCACTATCGCCAGCACCAGCAGGGCAAGGAGACGTCCACCAACCCGATCGCCTCGATCTTCGCCTGGACGCGCGGGCTGATCTATCGCGGGCGCTTCGACAATACGCCGGAGGTGACGAAGTTCGCCGAGACGCTGGAGAAGGTGTGCGTCGAGACGGTGGAGGCCGGCTACATGACGCGCGACCTGTCGGTGCTGATCGCGCCGGACGCGCCGTGGATGAACACACAGGCCTTCCTGGCGAAGCTGGACGAGAACTTGCAGAAGGCGATGAGTTAACCTCTCCCGCGAGAGCGGGAGAGGTCGATGGCGCGACAGCGCCGAGGGTGAGGGTGATCGGGTCGGCACGCAGCAACTGTATGCTGCGTGCCGACCCGATCACCCTCACCCGCCGCTACGCGGCAACCTCTCCCGCGCGCAGCGCGGGAGAGGTTCACACAGGGGGAAACAACCATGCGCAGCGCCGTCATCGTCTCCACCGCGCGCACGCCGATCGGCCGTGCCTATCGCGGCGCGTTCAACGATACCCAGTCGCAGACGCTCGGCGGCCACGTCATCGCCGCCGCGGTGCAGCGCGCCGGGGTCGCGCCCGCCGAGGTGGACGACGTGGTGATGGGTGCCGCACTCCAGCAGGGCGCGCAGGGCTTCAACATGGCCCGCCAATGCGCGCTCGCCGCGGGCCTGC